>OFMJ01001476.1_pt1 | contig 17356 bp, 14 predicted proteins | sample 1541801 | NCBI WGS metagenome assembly OFMJ01 (sample SAMN04209234, study PRJEB22552) | human gut metagenome | biome: gut; material: feces | host: Homo sapiens | place: USA: Oklahoma
GGCCTGGACCGCCCGGAGGCCCGCTTTGCGCAGATGCCGCATCATTTTTCCGGCGGCATGCGCCAGCGCGCCGTCATCGCCATGGCGCTGGCCTGCCGTCCCAAGGTGCTCATCGCCGACGAGCCCACCACCGCGCTGGATGTGACCATCCAAGCCCAGATCTTAGAGCTTTTGCAGCAGCTGCAAAAGCAGTTTTCGCTCTCCATCCTTTTCATCACCCACGACCTCAGCGTGGTCGCCAAAATGGCGGACCGCGTGGCCGTCATGTATGCGGGCAAAATCGTGGAAACCGGCCTGGTAGAGGAAATTTTCCGCGACCCACGGCATCCCTACACCTGGGGCCTTTTGGGCGCGCTGCCCGGCCGCGGCGCAGAGGGGCAGCCCCTGTACAGCATCCCCGGCCTACCGCCGGACCTGTCCGCCCCGCCGGTAGGCGACGCCTTTGCCCAGCGCAACGAATACGCCCTTGCCATCGATTACCAGCAGGAGCCGCCGATGTTTCCCATCACCCCTACGCACAGCGCCGCCACTTGGCTGCTGGACAGCAGGGCCCCCGAGGTGCCCTGCCCGCTGGCCCGGGAGGTGAAACGCCATGGCTGAGGCATTGCTCCGCGTCTCGCATCTTACCAAGGCGTTTGCCCTGTCCCGGCATGAAGCGCTGCGCGCCGTCTCCGACGTTTCCTTTTCCCTGGCCCCCGGCGAAATTTTCGGCCTGGTCGGGGAATCCGGCTCCGGCAAATCCACCCTGGCGCGCACCATTTCCGGGCTGTACCGCCCCACCTCTGGGCAGGTCTTTTTGGAGGAATTGGAAATATCCCAGCCCAAGGTCTATGCGCGGTGTCGCTCGCGCATTGCCCATACCCTGCAATTTTTGTTTCAGGACAGCATGGCCAGCCTCAACCCCCGCCTGCCCATCGGCGCGCTGATCGAAGAGCCTCTTGTCATCCACCGTGAGGGTACGCGCCAGAGCCGGCGCGAAACAGCGCTGGGCCTGATGGCGCAGGTAGGCCTGGATGCCGCGCTGTACAGCCAGTATCCCGCCGAGCTTTCCGGCGGCATGCGCCAGCGCGTTTGCATCGCCCGCGCCCTGGCCCTGTCTCCCAAGCTCATCATCGCAGACGAGCCCATCGCTTCGCTGGATGTCTCGATGCAGGCGCAGATCGTCAACCTGTTCCAATCGCTGTGCCAGGCCCGGGGCGTTTCGCTGCTGTTCATCGCGCATGATCTGTCCATGGTGCGTCATATCAGCCGCCGCATCGGCGTCATGTGCCGCGGCAGGCTGGTGGAACTGGCGCCCGCCCCGTCGTTGTATGAGCATCCGCAGCATCCCTATACCCAAGCCCTGCTCTCCGCCGTGTACGCGCCGGACCCCGCCCTTGCCAAAGCCCAGCAGCGCCTGCCCTTTGACGCAGATTCCTTTTTCCAGGCCCAGGCGCCCCTGCAATGGCGCGAGATCGCGCCGGAGCATTTCGTGCTTTTGCCCTAGCCGCCAGGCACAGGGTATAAAAACAGCGCGCATGGCGCACACTAGGGGAAAACAAATTCCCAATAGGAGGGCCATACGCCATGCATAACGCACTCAAGCAACAGATTTTAGACGAACTGGACAAGCGCATCCACGATTTAGAGGAGCACCGCTACGATGAAATCATCGTCACCGGCAACCAATACGACGAGCTCAACCAGGTGCTGGCCAAAATCATCGGCGTGCCGCTGCTAAAGGAGGTACAGGACATCCGGGATTTCGTGCTCGGCCTGCCGGAGGCCTGACGACACACAAAGCCCTTTCCAAGGGCTTTTTTCTTTGCCCCTTTGGCCCGGTTGTGCTGTATAATAGAAAAATAAACGAAAAAAGGAGGGATGCGCAATGCCGGAGCTGCTATCGCCCGTGGGCGGCCCCGAACAGCTTTTGGCGGCGGTGCGCTGCGGCGCGGACGCCGTGTATCTGGGCGCCAGGGATTTCAACGCCCGGCGTAACGCGCAGAATTTCGGCGCGCTCGATCTGCCCCAGGCCGTTTCCTATTGCCATGAACGCGGAGTCAAGGTGCATGTTACCGTCAACACCCTGGTCACGGACCCCGAATGGCCCCGGCTTTTGGATACCGTGCAGGATATTGCGCAAAGCGGCGCGGACGCCGTCATCGTGCAGGATCTCGGCGTGGCGCAAACCATCCGGGAAACCTGCCCTTCGCTGCCGCTGCACGCCTCCACCCAAATGGCGATACACAACCTAGCCGGCGCGCAGGCCTTGGAACGGCTGGGGTTTGCCAGGGCCGTGCTGGCGCGCGAATTGTCCGTTGAAGAGATCCGCGCCATTGCAAACGATTGCTCCATCGAGCTGGAGGTCTTTGTGCACGGCGCCTTGTGTATGAGCGTTTCCGGCCTTTGCACCCTGTCCTCCATGCTGGGCGGGCGCAGCGGCAACCGCGGCCTGTGCGCCCAGCCCTGCCGCCTGGATTTCCGCTGCCGCGGGCGCAGCTATGCACTGTCGTTAAAGGATTTGTGCGCCGTGCGCCATGTCCGTGCCTTGTCGGAGGCCGGCGTGGCCTCGTTTAAGATCGAGGGCCGCATGAAGCGTCCGGAATACGTCGCCGCCGCCACCAGCGCCTACCGGCAGGCGCTGGACGGGCAAACCCCCGATCTTCAGACACTGCAGGCTGTGTTTTCCCGCAGCGGGTTTACCGACGGACACCTGGCAGGCCGCCGCGATTTGTCCATGTTCGGCATCCGCCGCAAGGAGGACGTGCAAAGCGCGGGCGCTGTGCTCTCCGACCTGGCCCGCCTTTATCATAAGGAAACGCAGCGTGTGGGCGTGGATATGTCCCTGGAGCTTTCCGCAGGCCAGCCGGCGCTTCTTTGCGTTTCTGATGACCAAGGCCATCGCCAGGCCGTGCAGGGCCCCGTGCCCGAAGCCGCCCGCACCAGGCCCACAGACGCGCACAGCGCCCGCGCCAGCCTGCAAAAAACCGGCGGCACGCCCTACTTCCTGCGCAATATGGACTGCCGCATCGAGCCCGGGCTGATGCTGCCTGCGTCCAGCCTCAATGCGCTGCGCAAGCAGGCCTTGGAGGGCTTGGCCGCCCAGCGCGGCGCGCTTTGCCCGCATGGCTTTGACCGAAACGCCCTTCGCCCCGCCCCGGCCGCGCCTGCCTGTGATGCGCCGGCGCTGCGGCTGCGCTTTGCCCGGGCCGCGCAAATGCCAAAAGAATGCCTGCCCTATGCAGAGAAAATCATCCTGCCCATCGAGGAAATCGAAGCGCATCCGGAGCTTTTGCAGCTCGGCAGTGCAAAGCTGGCAGGCGAATTGCCGCTGCTGGTGTTTCCAAGGGAGGAGCAGGCGCTCTCCGCGCGCTTGTCCGCCCTGTACGCCGCCGGGCTGCGGCAGGTCGTCGGCGGCAACCTTGGCACGCTGGCCCTGGCGCAAAAGGCCGCTCCCTTTGCGCTTTTCGGGGATGCACAGCTCAACGTCCTCAACCAAAAAGCAGCGGCCTTTTACCATGCTTTGGGTGTTTGCGATTTAACGCTTTCCTATGAGCTCAACGCCCGCCTTGTCCCGCAGGTGCCGGGCGGCGTGCTATCGTACGGGTTTTTGCCGCTGATGACGTTTCGCGCCTGTCCCGGCCGTGCACAAGACGGCTGCGGGGACTGCCCCGGCCATTTCCGGCTTACCGACCGCAAGGGCGTTCGGTTTGAGGCCGCCTGCCATCATCGCCGCTATACCCAGCTATTCAACAGTGTGCCGCTGTATACCGGCTGCCGGCGCGTAAAGGGCGCGCAATTTGAAACGCTGTATTTTACCTTTGAAGCACAAGAGCGCTGCCGGGCCGTCATCTCCGCCTTTTTGCACGGCGTGCCGCTGGATACGCCTGCCACCAAGGGGCTGTATTACCGCACGCTGTCGTAGCGCTATCCCTGCTTTTTCCAAGGAGCATGCCGGCGTCGGGTGCTCCTTTTTTTCCTGCGCCACAGCCATACCACGCACAGCAGCGCCAGCGCGCCCCACAGCAGCACTGCATAGGTATCCATAAACATGCCAACGCTGCTCCAGGCGTGGCCCAGCGCCCGCCCGGCGTATACCAGCACCGTGTTCCAAAGGGCGGAGCCCAGTGTGGTCAGCAGCAAAAACGGCCCCATCGGCATGCGCGCCATGCCTGCCGGCACGGAGATCAGGCTGCGTACAATGGGCGCCATCCTGCAGAAAAACACCGTTCTTTTTTGATACTGCTGATAGCAGCGCAGCGCTTTTTCTGCATTCTCCTCCTTTAGCCCCAGGTATCTGCCGTATCGGCGCACAAAGACAGTGAGCCGCCTTTGCCCTACCCAACGCCCTGCGCCGTACAGCACCAGCGCGCCCGCCACAGAGCCCAGCGTTGCCGCCAATATCACGCTTTGCACCGAAAGCGCCGCTTGCAGCGTCATAAACCCGCCAAAGGCCAAAATGACCTCGGAAGGGATGGGCGGAAAGACATTTTCCACAAAGATCAGGAAAAAAATGCCCAGGGCGCCGTACTGTCCCATTACCTGTATGATCCATGCCTGCATCGCAGTTCCCCCTTTGCCGATGATACGGCCTGCCTTGCCTGGGCCTATCATCTCCCGTATAATAGAATGAAATGTATCTGCCCCGTAAAGGGGAGAAGGGAGCCTCCCTATGACGATGGAATTGTTATCCCCGGCCGGGGATTTTGAAAAATGCCAAACCGCCCTGCATTTCGGGGCGGATGCGGTCTATGCCGGCGGCCCTGGCCTGCATCTGCGCAAGGGGGCTTCCGGCTTTACGCTGGAAGCCTTGGCCAAGGCGGTTCAGTATACGCATGAGCGGGGGAAAAAATTCTATGTAACGCTCAATGCCTTTGCCAGAAACCGCGATCTGGAAACGCTGCCGGATTTAGCGTGCGCCTATCAGGCCATGGGGATAGACGGCGCCATCGTCGCAGACCTGGGGGTGCTGTCGCTCTGCAAAAAGGCCGCGCCGCGCCTGCCCCTCCACATCAGCACGCAGGCAAATTGTGTCAACTACCAAACGGCGCGCATGTACCACGACCTGGGCGCCAGCCGCGTTGTGTTGGCCCGCGAGCTTTCGCTGGAGGAAATCGCCGGCATCCGCGCCAAAACGCCCACAGACCTCGAGCTGGAGGCGTTTGTGCACGGGGCCATGTGCATGTCCTATTCCGGGCGCTGTTTTCTCAGCGCCTATCTGACCGGCCGCGACGCCAACCAGGGGGACTGCGCCCAGCCCTGCCGCTGGCAGTATGCGCTGATGGAGCAAACGCGGCCCGGGCAGTATTTTCCCGTAGAGCAGGATGCGCGCGGCACCTATTTCCTCAGCAGCTATGATCTGTGCATGATACAGCATCTGGACGACCTGCAAGAGGCCGGCGTCCGCTCGCTGAAAATCGAGGGGCGTATGAAATCGCCTTATTATGTAGCCACCGTCACCCATGCCTACCGGCAGGCGCTGGATGGGGCCGCGCCGCTTTCCGAATTGCAGCGCGAGCTGGACTGCGTCAGCCACCGCGCCTTTTCCACCGGCTTTTACTACGGCCCGATGGATACCCGGCAAACAGCGGAAGAGTATCTGCAATCCTGCCAGTTTACCGCCGTGGTGCTGGGCCGCGCGGAGGACCGCCTGCTCATCGAGCAGCGCAATAAGTTTTCCGTTGGCGATACGCTGGAGGTCGTCTCTCCCCAGTATGCCAAGGCCAGCTTTCGCGTAGAGGCCCTATGGGATGAAGGCGGGCGTCCTGTGGAAAGCGCGCCGCATGCCAAGCAGCGCTTGCAGCTGCGCTGTCCCTACCCGCTGTCTCCGCTGGATCTTCTGCGCCGCCGGCTTTGATTTTGGCGTACCCGCCGCATCATTTGGGTTTATGACGATTTTGTCACCGGCTTTGCAACATCGTCACTGTATTTTTTATGGGCCGTATGATATATTCTTATCAACATCAAGAAACTGGGGGCTTTTTACCGTGTCTGAAGATTCCTCAAACCGCATATCCCCTTCGCTGAAAACAGGGCTCAGCGCTGAGCAGGCAGAGCAAAAAACAGCCCGGGGCCAGGTCAACCGCGCCCCCGAGCCCATGACAAAATCCACCGCGCGCATCATCAGCGACAATTTGTTTACCTCCTTCAACGCATTTGTCACAGCCATCGCCGCCTGCATCGCGCTGGTAGGCGCTTACCAAAACCTATTGTTTTTGCTGATCATCGTCGCCAATACGCTCATTGGCATCATCCAGGAGATCCGCTCCAAAAAGACCATCGAGAAGCTCAGCGTGCTGTCCGTACCCAAGGCACGGGTACTGCGCGGCGGCGTTTTTTCCTCCATCGATACCGAGGCTTTGGTCTTGGACGATCTCATCGAGCTATCCCTGGGCAACCAGATTTGCGCGGACTGTATCGTGCGCCAAGGGCAGGTAGAAGTCAATGAATCGCTTTTGACCGGCGAAGCGGACCCCGTCTACAAGCAGCCCGGCGATATGCTCTTATCCGGCAGCTTTGTCGTCAGCGGGCGCTGCCTGGCGCAGGTGGAGCATGTAGGCGCGGACAATTATGCGACCAAAATTGCGCTGGAAGCCAAGCGGCCGGAAAAATTCCATTCTGAGCTGATGGAATCGCTGCGCAAAATCACCAAGTTTACCAGCCTTATCATCCTGCCCATGGGGCTGATTCTCTTCCTTCGCAGCTATTTTTTGCTGGATGAGACCATCCAAACCGCCGTCGTCTCCTCGGCCGCCGCCATCATCGGCATGTTCCCGCAGGGGCTCGTGCTGCTCACCAGCGTTTCGCTGGCCGTCGGCGTTGTCAAGCTGGGCCGTCGGCGCACCTTGGTGCAGCAGCTGTTCTGCATCGAAACGCTCAGCCGCGTGGATGTGCTCTGTTTGGATAAGACCGGTACCCTGACCACCGGCGAAATGTCCGTCCTGGAAACGCTGCCGCTGCTCTGCCCGCCTTCGCTTGGCTGGGATAGCTGGGAGGCGCTCTGCGCTTATGTCACCGCTTCTAAGGATGAAAACGCCACCGCAGCTGCTTTACAGCGCTATTTTGAGCCGCTCCAAGCTGCCTATACGCAGGCCCTTCCCTTTTCCTCTGAGCGCAAGTGGGGCGCCGTCTGCTTTGCAGAGCGCGGCACGCTGTATTTGGGCGCGCCGGACTTTTTGCTGCCGGATGCCAGCCACCCGCTGCACCGCACCGTGCAGTACCATACGCGCAACGGCTGCCGCGTGCTGCTGCTTGCCCACAGCCAAGCGCCGCTGGATCCGCATCGTTTGCCGGAGGACTTAGTGCCCGTAGCTGCCGTTGTGCTGTGTGACACCCTCCGGCCGGAAGCCAAGGATACCCTGGCCTTCTTTGCCAACGAGGGTGTGCAGGTCAAAATCATCTCCGGCGACCATCCCATGACGGTGGCCAGCATTGCGCGCCAGGTGGGCCTGCCCCGCGCAGACCGGTATATCGACGTCTCCGTTCTTTCGGAGGATGAGTTGGCCAAGGCCGCCGAAACCTACACCATTTTCGGCCGGGTAAAGCCAGAGCAAAAGCGTATTTTGGTGCATGCCCTGCAAAAAAACGGGCATACCGTGGCTATGACGGGCGATGGCGTCAACGACGTTTTGGCGCTTAAGGATGCCGATTGCAGCATTGCCATGGCCTCCGGCAGCGACGCGGCACGCCAGGTAGCGCAGCTCGTTCTGCTGGATTCCGACTTTTCCTGCCTGCCGGAGGTTGTGATGGAGGGCCGCCGCGTCATCAACAACATCACGCGTACCGCGTCGATGTACCTGATCAAAACGGTGTTCTCCTTCCTCCTCTCCGTCATTACGGTGTTTACGCCGTTCAACTACCCCTTCACGCCGATACAGCTTACGCTGATTAGCATGTTTTGCGTCGGCATCCCCACCTTTTTCCTGGCGCTGGAACCCAGCCGCGATCGCATCACCGGCAATTTTCTTTCCACTGTGCTCCAGCGCTCTCTCCCCGGCGCGCTCATCGTCGTGCTGTACGTTATGCTGATCCAGTCGATAGGCCCTGTTTTGGGGCTTACTGAGCCGCAATGCGCTACGCTCTCGGTATATCTCACCGGCATTGCCAACCTCACGCTGCTTTGGCGTGTGTGCTGGCCGCTCAATGCCATGCGCGGTACGCTCTGTCTGTTGATGACAGCCGGCTTTTTTGCCGCCGCACACCTGTTCCGCAGCCTCATCGGCCTTACGGTGATGAGCAGTTCTATGTGGCCGGTCTGCCTTGTCTTTGCCCTGTGCTGCCTGCCCTTGATGCTGCTCGTTGAAAGGCTTTTGAAAAAATTGCCACGGCTGCGCAAATAAAAAAAAAAGAGGCTTCGGCCTCTTTTTTATTTCATGCGTTTATATCAATACGTAAAAATACAGCAGCACTGCAGCCCCCAGCACAATGCGGTAATAGCCGAACGGCTTAAAGGTATGCGTCTGGATGAATTTCATCAAGAACCGAATGGCAAACAACGACACCACAAACGCCACAACTGTCCCGGCCAGCAATGTCAAAAGCTGCGGGCCCACCAATAGGTCGGCATATTTGATGAGCTTTAAGCCGCTGGCGCCCAGCATGACGGGAATCGCCAGGAAAAACGAAAATTCTGCCGCCACCGTACGGGAGCAGCCCAGCATCACTGCGCCCAGAATCGTAGCGCCGGAGCGCGACGTGCCCGGAATCAGCGCCAGCACCTGAAACACGCCGATGAGCGCCGCCGTGCGGTAGGTCATCTGCGCAAAGGAGCGAATACGGCCTTTCCTGCGCTGGTTTTCCACCACGATAAACCCTACGCCATACACGATCAGCGTAATGGCTACCGTGGTCGGGTTATAAAACAGCGCATTGATCTTCTCTTCAAACAGCAGGCCGATGATGCCGGCCGGGATGGTAGCCGTGAGCACCTTGCCCCACAGCGAAAGAGTCTCTCTCTTCTGTTTTTCGCTCTTTTTCGCGGAAAAAGGGTTCAGCTTATGAAAATACAGCACCAGCACCGCCAGAATGGAGCCAAACTGCACCACCACCATAAACAGATCCACAAACGCTTTTCCGCCGCTGAGCTGGATCCATTCATCCGCCAAAATCATATGCCCTGTGCTGCTGATGGGCAGCCATTCCGTGATTCCCTGTATGATGCCCAGCAAAATCGCCTTTAATAGTTCCATTGTCGTTTCCTCCTATGGCGCACTGCCTGTTCTTCCCCATTCTATGCCGCCTACGCCGCCGAGTATTTCCCAGAAAACCCGTTTATCATACCACAGGACGCTTGGTTTGAACACCCTTTTCCCCTGCCCTCTATCCACCTGGGCCCTGTGGTCATAAAAAAACACCGCCCGATTGGGCGGTGTTTTCCGCGTTTTATGCTTATTCTTTGATGGTCGCTTTCAGCACTTCCGTCAGTTTCGGAACGATCTTCAGCGCGTCGCCTACGATGCCGTAGTCCGCCACTTCAAAGATCGGCGCGGTCTCGTCCTTGTTGATCGCGATGATCAAGTCAGATTCCTCCATGCCAGCCACGTGCTGGATAGCGCCGGAAATACCGATGGCAAAGTACACCTGCGGGCGCACGGTTTTGCCTGTCTGGCCCACCTGCAGATCCTTCGGTTCCCAGCCTGCGTCTACCACAGCGCGGGAGCAGCTCACTTCGCCGCCCAATACATCGGCCAGCTCTTTGAGCATCTCGAAGTTTTCCGGGCAGCCCATGCCGCGGCCGCCGGATACCAGGATCTTGGCATCCATGATGTCCACAGTATCTGTGATGGACTTCACGACATCCAGAATCTCAACATACTTGTTGTCCGGTGTGAAGCCCGGGTTGTATTCTTCCACAACCGCCTTGGCGCCTTCGATGCGGTCGATCTTCTGCATAACGCCGGGGCGAACCGTAGCCATCTGCGGACGGTTGTCCGGGCAGGCGATGGTCGCGATGGTGTTGCCGCCGAACGCCGGACGGGTCATCAGCAGCTGATTGTGCTTTTGTTCCTGTCCTTCTCTGGCCACCAGCGGGAAATCGCCGATATCCAGCTGCGTGCAGTCTGCCGTCAAGCCGGTGGCTACACGGGCAGATACGCGGGGGCCCAGGTCACGGCCGATGGCGGTTGCGCCAATCAGCATGATTTCAGGCTTATATTTGTTGATGACAGAAGCCAGCGCATGGGTATATGGCTCGGTTCTGTAATCTTTCAGCTCCGGATCGTCTACCACGATAACGCGGTCTGCGCCATAGGCCGCCAGCTCGTCTGCCAGGCCTTTTACGCCGGAGCCGATCAACACAGCCGTTACTTCAGTGTTCAGGTCTTTGGCCAAGTCCTTGCCCTTGCCGATCAACTCAAACGCGATGCCGCTGATTTCGTTGTCTACCTGCTGAGCAAAAACGAATACGCCTTTATATTCTTCCAAGTTCATCCTTTTACACCACCCTCATCAAATGATATGTTTCTCTTGCAGCTTTTCGGTGATATACGCTGCAGCGGCTTCCGGATCCAGGGTGAACATTTCCCCTGCTCCCTTTCTTACCTTGTCGGAAGCTTTGGCAATCTTGGTCGGCGAACCCTTCAATCCGATGTTCGCATCGTCCAGATCCTTCAGATCCGCTCTGCCCCAGGTGGTGATCTCCGCTTGGAACGCGTCGAAAATGCCGCCGGGCGTCATGTAGCGGGGCTCGTTGAGCTCTGCCAACGCCGTGACCAAGCAGGGCATTTTGGCCTTTACCACATGGTAACGGTCTTCATATTGGCGTTCTACCACGATGGAATCGCCGTCAACCTCCAGCTTCTGGGCATAGGAGATAACCGGGATGCCCAAATGCTCGGAGATCTGCGGGCCTACCTGCGCGGTATCGCCGTCGATGGCCTGGCGGCCGGTGATGATCAAATCATAGTCCAGGTTGCGGATCGCAGCGGCGATGGTCTGGGAGGTTGCCCAGGTATCCGCGCCGCCCAGTACGCGGTCGGTTACCAGGATGGCCTTATCTGCGCCCATGGCCAGCGCTTCGCGCAGCACATCCGCCGCTTTCGGCAGGCCCATGGTCAGCACAGTGACCTCTGCACCATACTTGTCTTTCAGCCGCAGAGCAGCTTCCAGGCCGGCCTTGTCATCCGGATTCATGATCGCAAGCATCGCCGCACGGTTCAGCGTGCCATCCGGGTTAAACTGTACGCCGCCTTTTGTATCCGGCACCTGTTTTATACAAACAACAATTTTCACGGTTCTAACCCTCCTGTTATCTCAATAAGTCGCCAGAGATGACCATACGCTGAACTTCGGAAGTTCCTTCGTAAATCTCCGTGATCTTCGCATCACGCATCATGCGCTCCACCGGATATTCTCTGGTGTAGCCGTAGCCGCCGTGAAGCTGTACACACTTGGTGGTAACTTCCATAGCGACCTCAGCCGCATACAGCTTTGCCATGGCAGCTTCCACAGAGAAGCGTTTTTTGGTGTCCTTGGCTTTGGCTGCATTGTAGACCAACAGGCGGGCCGCCTCGATCTTGGTCTTCATATCCGCCAGCTGGAACTGGGTATTCTGGAATTTGGCGATAGAACGGCCAAACTGCTTTCTTTCCTTTACATAGGCAACGGTTTCATCAAACGCGCCCTGTGCCAGGCCCAGCGCCTGTGCCGCAATGCCGATACGGCCGCCGTCCAGCGTGGTCATGGCAATGCCGAAGCCTTTGCCTTCCTGGCCCAGCAGGTTTTCCTTCGGCACGATGCAGTTTTCAAAGATCAGCTCGGTCGTGGAAGATCCACGGATACCCATCTTCTTTTCCTTGGTGCCGATGCTAAAGCCCGGGAAATCCTTTTCTACGATAAACGCAGAAATGCCTTTGGTGCCCTTGGATTTATCCGTCATCGCGAAGATGATGTAGATGTCCGCCTGGCCGCCGTTGGTAATGAAGATCTTGCTGCCGTTCAAGACATAGTGGTTGCCTTCCAGCACCGCTTTGGTCTGCTGGCCGGCAGCGTCCGTGCCTGCGCCGGGCTCGGTCAAGCCGAAAGCGCCGAGCTTTTCACCCTTTGCCAGCGGAATCAGGTATTTTTCCTTCTGCTCCGGCGTACCGAACTTGTTGATCGGCTCTGCGCCCAAAGAGGTGTGCGCGGAAACGATAACGCCGGTGGTGCCGCAAACTCTGGACAATTCCTCTACGCAGATCGCATAGGTCAGGGAATCACAGCCCTGGCCGCCGTATTCCTTTGCGAACGGGATGCCCATAAAGCCGTATTTCTGCATTTTCTTTACGGTTTCAATGGGGAAGCGTTCGGTCTCATCAATCTCTTGGGCCAAGGGTTTTGCTTCTGTTTCAGCAAACTGCCGGAACAGACCGCGTGCCATTTCTTGTTCTTTGCTGAGTACGAAGTCCATACTCGTTCCTCCTAATCAAAATTTACAGTCCTAGGACCGTCTGAACTCTTACTTGGTGTAATCGAAGAAGCCTTTGCCGCTCTTGCGTCCGAGCAAGCCGCCGCGTACCATCTTGCGGAGCAGCGGATGCGGACGGTATTTCGGGTCGCCGGTTTCGCTTTCCAGCACTTCCATGATGGCCAAGCATACATCCAGGCCAATCAAATCGCCCAGGGACAGCGGGCCCATCGGATGGTTCGCGCCCAGCTTCATCGCGGTATCGATGTCCTCCGCGCTGGCCACGCCTTCCGCGTAGATGCCCACCGCTTCGTTGATCATCGGGATCAGGATGCGGTTGACCACAAAGCCGGCCGCTTCCTTGACCTCTACCGGGGTCTTGCCGATCTCCGCAGAGATCTCTTTGATGCGCGCTACGGTCTCCGGCTTGGTGTTCATGCCGGCGATGACCTCTACCAGCTTCATGACCGGGGCCGGGTTGAAAAAGTGCATGCCGACCACAGCGCGGCTCATGCCCTTGGAAATCTCCGTCAAGGACAGGGAAGAGGTGTTGGAAGCCAAAATGGTTTCCGGCTTACAGATCTTATCCAGCTTTTGGAACAGCTCTTGTTTTAAGTCCATGCGTTCGATGGCCGCTTCTACGACCAAATCGCAATCCGCCACCGCTTCGTTATCGCCGTGGGTAGAGATCTTCGCCATGATCTCGTCTGCCTTGGCCTGCTCCATGCGGCCTTTGGCTACCTGCTTATCCAGGGCCTTTTGGATCCTGGCCTTGCCGCCATCAGCAAATTCCTGCTTGATGTCGCAAAGAACCACTTCATAACCGTCGGTTACTGCAAACGCCTGCGCGATGCCAGCGCCCATGGTGCCGGCGCCAATCACTCCAACTTTCATGATGTACCTCCAAATACAATCTTTTATAAAGGGCTAAATTGCCGATTTATCTGTTGACAAACGGTTCGGGCTTGCGTTTTTCCAAAAACGCCGTCATGCCGTTTTTCTGATCCTCCGTCTCAAAGCAGCTGCCGAACAGCTTTTCTTCGATGACGATGGCCTCATCCATATCCACCTGCAAGCCGTCGTTGACAGCCTTTTTGGTGGCGCGCACCGCGATGGGCGCGTTCTTGACGATCTTGCCGGCCAGCTTCATCGCCGCATCCATCAGCTCTTCCACCGGGTATACCGCATTTACCAAGCCCAGCGAAAGCGCTTCGTCCGCCTTTACCTGCGTGCAGGCATACAGCATTTCCTTGGCTTTGCCTACGCCGATGGTGCGGGCCAGGCGCTGCGTGCCGCCAAAGCCGGGCGTGATGCCCAGGCCCACCTCGGGCTGGCCAAAGCGCGCATTGTCGGACGCCAGGCGAATGTCGCAGCTCATGGACAATTCGCAGCCGCCGCCCAGCGCAAAGCCGTTGACCGCCGCGATGACCGGGACCGGGAAGGTCTCGATCTTGCGGAAAATATCGTTGCCCTTTTTGCCGAACGCTTCGCCCTCGGCCTTGGTCAGGGTGCTCATCTCGCCGATGTCCGCGCCCGCCACAAAGGATTTCTGGCCCGCGCCGGTGATGACCAGGCAGCGCACCGTTTCCAGGTCCACGCCGTCCAGCGTCTTATCCAGCGCATCCAGCACTTCGGAATTCAGCGCGTTCAGCGCTTTTTCGCGGTTGATGGTGATAACGCCTACCGCGTCCTTTTGTTCATACAGTACAACGCTCATTGCAAAAGCCTCCTAAAAAGTCCGGATCCTTAGCCTTCGTATTTTTCCACGATGGTCGCACAGCCCATGCCGCCGCCGATGCACAGCGTCGCCAGGCCGCGTTTGGCATCGCGCTTCTGCATCTCATGCAGCAGGGTGACCAGGATACGGCAGCCGGACGCGCCTACCGGATGGCCCAGCGCAATGGCGCCGCCGTTTACGTTTACCTTTTCCGCATCCCATTTCAGCTCTTTGCCCACAGCCAGCGCCTGTGCTGCAAACGCTTCGTTGGCTTCGATCAAATCGAAATCATCAATGCCAAGGCCGGTCTTTTTAAAGACCTTTTTGCAGGCCGCCACCGGGCCCACGCCCATGATGGAGGGGTCTACGCCGCCCAAGGCGCCCGCTACCCACGTCGCCATCGGCTTTACGCCCAGCTCCTTGGCCTTTTCTTCGCTCATGACAACCACGCAGGCCGCGCCGTCGTTGATGCCGGAGGCGTTGGCCGCGGTGACTGTGCCGCCGTCACGCTTGAAGGCGGGCTTCAGCTTGGCGATGCCCTCTGCCGTTACGCCGGCGCGCGGGCCCTCGTCCTTATTGAAAATCACGGTCTCTTTCTTCATCTTGACGGGCACGCCGACGATCTCGTCGTCAAACTTGCCGGCCTTCTGGGCCGCTTCGGTCTTGTTCTGGCTCTGGGCTGCAAACTCATCCTGCATTTCGCGGGTGATGCCCCATTGCTCCGCCACGTTTTCCGCCGTGATGCCCATGTGGTATTGGTTGAACGCATCCCACAGCGCATCGTTGATCATGGTATCCACCAGCGTGCCGTTGTTCATGCGGTAGCCGTAACGGCCCTGCATCACAGCATACGGCGCTGCGGACATGTTTTCCATACCGCCGGCCACTACGATGTCCGCGTCGCCCGCCTGGATCATGTTCGCCGCCATGTTCACCGCGTTTAAGCCGCTGCCGCAAACCACGTTCAGCGTCACAGCCGGCACCTCTACCGGCAGCCCGGCATGGATGGCCGCCTGGCGCGCCACGTTCTGGCCCAGGCCCGCCTGGATGACGCAGCCCATCAGCACTTCATCGACCTGCTCCGGCTTTACGCCTGCACGGCTCAGCGCCTCTTTGATGACGATGGTTCCCAACTGTTCTGCCGGCACACTTGTCAGCGTACCGCCCATTTTGCCGATTGCCGTACGCACAGCGCCGGCCAATACAACTTTTTTGGACATGTTCGTTTCCTCCGTTTTTTAATTACTCTTAAAGGATGTACATTGGTTGAAAAAATGAGAGTTTGCCTCTGATTCTAACTATGTGATAAATATATCACAATGTATGGGCCAATGCAACGCTCCCGTGTTCTTTTTTTCACAAATTCCGCAATTTTTTCTTGGCATTTTTAGGGCGTCTCGTCCGTGTGCCTCCGCCAAAAAAGACAAAGGACGCCGGCAGGGCCTGCAGCCCCGTCAGCGTCCGTATGTTTAGTTCAAATGAATGACGACCGCGCGCTCCTCGCTCATATCCTCAATGGAATATTTGCCGCCGCTTCTTCCATGCCCGCTCTGGCTGCCGCCACCGCCGCCGGCCGGGATGGTCGGGTCCCAATAGTTGGAGGCGCCGTTGATGTTCGTCGCGCCGAAATTGTACTGCTCTGCCATGCGCAGCGCCTTGCTGATGTCCTTGGTGAAGATGGCGCAGAACAGGCGGTAGCCGCTCATCTCCACCAGGCCGGGGATCTCGCTCTCGTCCTGAAAGCGCACCAGCGGCAGCACAGGGCCAAAGGTCTCGTCGGTATGCAGCATACAGTCCACCGGCACATGGTCTACCACGGTAGGCTCAAAATAACGGTTCGTCGGCATGCCCTCGCGCCGCTTGCCGCCGGCTACTACCTTGGCGCCCTTTTCCACCGCCTGCTTGATATGCGATTCCACGATCTCGATCTGGCTTTCCAGGTGCATCGGCCCCATCGTGGTCTTTGCATCAAACGGGTCGCCCAACTGGTATTGGGTCTGCATCTTTTCCAAAATCTTTGCTACCAGGGCATCTGCAACGGCGTCGTCCACCAAAACGCGCTCCGTGCTGGTGCATACCTGACCGGCATTCAAAAAGCTGCCGTTCATCAGGCCCTGGGCCGCTACGTCCAAATCCGCGTCCTTCAACACGATACAGGGGCCGTCGCCGCCAAGCTCCATGGAGGTATGCTTGCATTTGGCCCGCTCGCAGATGATGTTGCCCGTCACGGTAGAGCCGGTAAAGCCAATGCCCGCGGTCAGCGGGTGCGCGCTCAGCGCATCGCCCACCACAGCGCCTTTGCCGATCACAAGGTTGACCGCGCCGTCCGGCAGGCCCACGCCCTCAAAGCACTTCATCAGCGCGCTTGCCACCGCCGCCGTGGTGGTGGCGGGGTTCCACACCATCGGGTCGCCCACGGCAATGCCGGCGGCCAGGTAATACTGGCAGGCCGTGCCCAGCGGGAAGTTCCACGGTGTGATCACCGCAAAGATCCCCTTCGGGCGGCGCGTCACCAGGCAGCGCGCGTTTCTGTCGCGCAGCGGCACCACTTTGCCATCCATCCACTTGATTTGCTCGGCCGCATCGCGGAACGCCAGCGCGCAGGCCGCCACCTCGCCCAGCGCCTCGCTGTGGTACGGCTTGCCGTGCTCGGCGGTCAGCAGCTTTGCCAGCGCCTCTTGGTTTGCGTCTATCTTGTCCGCAATGCGGTAGCAGATCTCCGCCCGCTCGAATACCGTCATCGCCGCCAAGGCAGGCGCTGCTTTTTTGGCCGCCTGCAAGGCCGCGTCCGCATCCTCCGGCGTGCCCAGCGGAATGCGCCCCAGCACCTCGCCGCTGCCCGGGCTTACAACCTCCTGCATTTGCCGGCCTTCACCTTCAAACCACTTGCCATTGATATACATTGGGAAAATCATCGTCTGTTCCTCCGTTCTCCTGCGATGGCTTTGCCGCGCATAGGCTGCGCCGCCTATACACCGCCCTCGCGCTTCCTCGGGCATATATTTGTATCTATCTTACCATAAGTTCCCTTGTTTTGAATAGGTTTGATGCGCCGGCCCCTCCCCCCTTTTTCCTGCACAGCCTCCCCTTCCCAATGCAAAAAGCGGAGGCCAAACCCGGCCCCCGCCCTACCCGGCGTTCCAAAATGCTTTTTTCACGGCTTCCTTTTCTGCTTTTCCTTTGCACATCTGCCAGGCATTGCGCAGCCCCGGCACCCGGCACAGCCGCCCTTATTACGGCGGTATCGGCGCAGTGCCAGCACGGCCAGCCCCAGCACC
>OFMJ01001479.1_pt1 | contig 17342 bp, 18 predicted proteins | sample 1541801 | NCBI WGS metagenome assembly OFMJ01 (sample SAMN04209234, study PRJEB22552) | human gut metagenome | biome: gut; material: feces | host: Homo sapiens | place: USA: Oklahoma
GCGCTTCGACGACATCCTGGCGGACGCCCTGGAGCTAGGGCCCCTGCGCTCTCCCGCGATCTCCCTGCCGCCCGGCCTGGAACAGCGGCTGGCGGATTCCTTCCCTTCTGTCAAACCGGAGGTGCTTCTCACGTTGCTAGAGTACTACGTGGCGAACAAGCAGGAGGACTCCCCTTGGGTGGTGCTGCCTGTGGCCAACTTCGACGCCTACTTCGGCACCACCGCCTTCAGTAAGAAATGGCTGACTAAGATTTCCGCCGGGTTTCTGGAGCGGCAGAACCAGCACTTCGGCGTGTGCCGGTACCTGGTGAGGGAGGAATGGGTGGAGGGGTGCCTCTCCCGTGACGCCGCATTTCCAGAAGAAACGAGGGAAAAACCATGCGCATTCTGATGTTGGGCAACAGCTTTACCGCCGCCAACGACTTGCCCCAGCGGCTGGCCCAGCTCACCGGGGCGGAGGTGATGGCCCACACCCGGGGCGGGGCGCGGCTGGCAGAGCAGCTCAATCCCCGCACAAAACTGGGTGCGAAAACTAAGGCAGCGTTGGAGGGAGAACCCTGGGACTTCGTCATTCTCCAGGAGATGAGCCACGGGCCCATCTCCTCGCCTCAAAGCTTTTTCACCAGCGTGAAGCGACTCTGTGAGTGGATTCATGCAAAGGGGGCTGCGCCCGTCCTGTTCGCCACCTGGGCCTATGAAAAGGGCGGCGCCAAGCTGGCCACCAAGGGCTGGGACTACGAAGACATGACCCAGCAACTTTCTGCGGCCTACCGCCAGGCAGCCCAGGAAAACCACGCCCTGCTGGCGGAAGTGGGCCAGCGATTCTACGACCTCTCCCCCACCCACCCTCTCTACGCTGCCGACGGCGTCCACCCCAACGAGACGGGAAGCCAGCTGGCGGCAGAGGTGCTGGCGGAAACAATCTTGACACACAAGGAGCTCACCCCATGATTCGAGACATCTGCAAAGACGAGGCTTTTCTGTCCCAAAAAGCCCAGCCCGCCACCCCGGACGACCTTTCCGTGGGACAAGACCTGCTGGACACCCTGGCACACCACAAAGAAGAATGCGTGGGCATGGCCGCCAACATGATCGGCGTGAACAAGCGCATCATCGTCTTCGACAACGAGGGCGTCTACCAGGTGATGTACAACCCGGAGATCGTGAAGAAATCCGGCCCCTACGAGACGGAGGAGGGTTGCCTGTCCCTCACCGGCACCCGGCCCGCCAAGCGGTGGAAGTCCATCAAGGTACGGTGGCAGAATGAAAAGTTTCAGGAGCGGGTCAAGACCTTCACCGGCTGGACGGCTCAGATCATCCAGCACGAGCTCGACCACTGCCAGGGGATTGTGATTTAGGCAAGGCCAAAATCTGATTTGCAAGCGTCACTTGGGTCTCCACTACTTGGTTCCCACCCTGCGGCCCGACTTTTTCCACGGCAATCGGGGCCATCGGGACAACGGTGCGGAACACATCGCCAAGTATGTTTCTACTTTTGTAAAACCATACTTCACAAAAATGTGGCCCATGTCCACTTTTGAAAATAAAAACTCAAAAATAATATTGTTCGTGTCTACTTTTATTGACTAGTACAATTTGAGATTCTGGGGAAGCCGTGTAGCGAGACGTCAGTGTAGAAAGCGCAAACCATTTCTGAACAAACCGTTTTATTTGGCCTTTGGGGATTTCCGGTGTACTTGCCAAAATCAGATAGAGAGTATAGGCAAAGTCCAAGGTCATATTGGAATTCAGCAGCTTGTTGGAAATAAAACCAGCGCCTTTGATAGCCAAGAGAATGCCGCGCCTATACTTTCGCACCCCCCATTGCGCCAACCAAGGGATCGTGATATGATTCTCTCAAAGGGGGCGGCGCTATGGAAGGGACACAGCAACCCAAAGAACAGGCCTATCTGCGTCGGGCCAGGGAGCTGGGCCGGGCTTTGGGGGACTCCCCAGAGCTTTCCCAGCTGTGCCGGGAGGCCTATCAAGAATACCGTCGGGGCGGCATCTCCAGCGCGGCCTACAACGCCATCTACACAGTGTGCCAGGAGTACGCCCAGCCCCGGTAAGGAGGAAATCATGTCCAACGAAAAAGTCTTTCAGATGAAGCTGCAAAAGGTCTACCCACTGCTGGTGGCCAAGGCGGAGAAAAAGGGCCGTTCCCGTGGAGAGGTGGACGCGGCCGCCTGCTGGCTCACCGGGTACAGCCAGGAGCAGCTGGCCGCCTTGCTGGAAAGTGACATCGCCTACGGGGATTTCTTCCGCCAGGCGCCAGCGCCCCATCCCAACCGGGGCCTTATCACAGGCTCGGTGTGCGGGGTGAAGGTGGAGACCATCCAGGACCCGCTGCTGCGGGAAATCCGGTACCTGGACAAGCTGGTAGACGAGCTGGCCAAGGGCAAGCCCTTGGAGAAGGTGCTGCGACAGGGGTGAGCCAGCAAAGCCCGCCGTGCCAATACAGAAAGAAACACTCCCACCTGTTTTGGGTGGGAGCTTTTTTGTCAAAAAGAAAGAGAGCCACTGCCCAAGGCAGCAGCCCTCTTTGGAGGGACACGCAAATATTAACCCTTTAAAATCTGTTTGTACAGGCGGATGTACTCATTGGCGGACCGGCCCCAGCTGTTGTCGCAGCCCATAGCCCGGTCTACCAGCACGCCCCAGCCCTCCTTATCGGAGTTATAGGCATAGATGGCCCGGTGCAGGGAGTGGAGCATGTCGCCGGTGTTGTAGGTCTTGAAGGTGAAGCCGTTGCCCTTGCCATCGCCGCTGTCGGTGATGGAATCCTTCAGGCCGCCGGTCTCCCGTACCACGGGGATAGTGCCGTAGCGCAGGGCAATCATCTGGGACAGGCCGCAGGGCTCGCTCTTGCTGGGCATGAGGAAGATGTCCGCGCCGGCGTAAATCTTCCGGGAGAGCTCCGGCACAAAGCCCAGGCACATGACGAACCGGCCGGGGTACTTCTCCTGCATCCACTTGAAGTAGTTCTCATACTCCAGGTCGCCGCTGCCCAACACCACAAACTGGGCGTTGGAGTACTCCATCACGTTGTCCACGCCCTCCTTCACCAGGTCCAGGCCCTTGTGGGACACCAGCCGGGTGACCATGCCCACAAGGGGCAGGTCGGGGTTCTGCTCAATGCACAGCCGCTCTTGCAGCTTCTGCTTGTTCACGGCCTTATTGGCCCTGTCCTCCCGGGAGTAGTGGGCATAGATGTTGGGGTCGGTGGCGGGGTTGTAGTTCTCGGTGTCAATGCCGTTTAAAATGCCGGAGAGCTTCCAGCTGCGCTCCCGCAGGATGGGGTCCAGCTTGTGGGCAAACCAGGGGTCCAAAATCTCCTGGGCGTAGGTGGGGCTGACGGTGGAAACCCAGTTGGCGCACTCAATGGCGCCCTTCATCAGGTTCACGTCCCGGTTGAACTCCAGCAAAGAGCTCTCGTAGTTGGGGATGCCGAACACGTCCTCCAGGATTTCCTTGCCATACTGGCCCTGGTACTGGATGTTGTGGATGGTAAACAGCGTCTTTATACCAGAGTACCACTCATTGTTGGCGTAGAACAGCCGGTAGTACACGGGCACCAAGGCGGTCTGCCAGTCGTTGGCGTGGATGATATCGGGCTTAAAGTCGATATAGGGCAGCATCTCCAAAATGGCCCGGGAGAAGAAGGCAAAGCGCTCGGCGTCGTCAAAATGGCCATAAATGCCGCTGCGCTTAAAGTAGTACTGGTTATCGATGAGGTAGTAGATGACGTTGTTCACCTTGGCCTCAAAGATGCCGCAATACTGCCGCCGCCATGCCACCGGCACGCTGATGCTGGTGACAAAGTGCATCTGGTCCCGCAGCTCTTGGGGGATGCCGTCGTACAGGGGCACCACCACCCGGCAGCCAATCAGCCGGGCCCGCAGCGCCTGGGGCAAAGAGCCGGCTACGTCTGCCAACCCGCCGGTGGCGGAGAAGGGCAGCGCCTCGCTGGCGCAAAACAGAACTTTCATACTGGTACCTCAATGTCTTTCCGCTCACAGGGTCCTCCCCCCGTTCCCCGTGCTGCCGGGGCCGCCCCGCAGTGAGCCAGGCGGGGCCGGAGGCGGGCCGGGCGCTTTGGTTACACCTTGCTGCCCTTGGCCACAAACACGGGATAGGTCTGGTAGCCCATCAGCGTGCGGTTGGGGTCGAACACGGTGTCCTTATCGGCCACCACAAAGTCCAAACGGCTGTTCTCGCCGATGATGGAATCCTGCATAATCACGCAGTTGCGCAGCTTGGCGCCCTTGTGCACCTGCACGCCTCTAAAGAGCACGCAGTTCTCCACCTCGCCCTCAATCAGGCAGCCATCGGCCACAATGGAGTTGGACACCACAGAGCCCAGGCCGTAGCGGGTGGGCATGTCGTCGCGGACCTTGGTGTAAACAGGCCGGCTGGGCTCGAACAGCTGGGTGCGCACCTTGGGCTCCATCAAAGCCATGTTGGCCTTGAAGTAGCTGCCCAAGGAGGAGATGCAGTAAGCCGCGCCGGTAAACTCGTAGCCCACCACCCGCAGCTCGGGCAGGTTGCGCTGGAGCAGATCCCGGTCAAAGTCGTAGAGGTTGCGGCCCATGCACTCTTCAATCATGGCCATCAGACGCTTGCGGCCGATGAGGCACATGCCCATGCCAAAGTTGCAGTCGGTATCGCTGCCGCGCTTGACCACCATATCCCGGATAAAGCCCTCGGGGTCCACGGTGTAGACCACGTTCTTGTCCGTATCGGGAGAGGTGCCGTGGCGGTAGATGATGGTGATGTCCGCCTCTTTGGCGGTGTGCAGAGCAAACACCTCTTTGTAATCGATGTTGGCCACGGTGTCGCAGTCAGAGAGGAGCACGTACTCCTCGTGGGAATTCTTCAAAAACCGCATGATGGAGGCCAAAGAGCTGATTTTGCCCTCGGTGCGCATGGTCTCCGCGCCAAAGGGAGGCAGCAGGTACAGGCCTTCCCGCTTGCGGGAGAGGTCCCAGGCCTTGCCGGAGCCCAGATGGTCCATCAAAGATTGGTAGTTCTGCTCGGTGATAACACCCACCTTGTTGATACCGGAATTCACCATGTTGGACAAGGGGAAGTCCACCAGGCGGTAGCGCCCGCCATAGGGCACGGAAGCCATCACCCGGTTCTGGGTCAGTTCACGCACCCGCTCTTCATGTACATAGGCAAACAAAATGCCGATAACGTCGTTGCCGCGCATTACTTCTCCACCTCCTCAGCGTCAATCATAGCCTTGGGGGGCACCACAGTGCCGGGGGCCAGCTTGCAGCCCGGGCCAATGACGGCCACGCCCCAGTCTTCTTTGTTTTCCACATCCTCGGGGCGCTGGCCCACAACGGAGTTGGCGCCCACCACGGAATCCTCCGCCACAATGGCGTACTGCACCGTGGCGCCCTCCTCAATGCGGGCGCCGGGCATGATGATGGAATCCCGCACCGTGGCGCCGGGGGCTACGTACACGCCCGCGAACAGCACGGAGAAATCCACTGTGCCGTAGACATTGCAGCCCTCTGCCGCCAGGGAGTTCTGGATGGTAGCGCCCTTGGCCACATAGTGGGGGGGCATAACCGGGTTGCGGGAGTAGATGCGCCACTCGGGGTCGTTGAGCTCCAGGGGCACGTTGGGGTCCAGCAAATCCATGTTGGATTCCCACAGGCTGTCGATGGTGCCCACGTCCTTCCAGTAGCCCTCAAACCGGTAGGCGTACATGGCCTCGCCGGCATTCAGCATGGCGGGCAGCACGTTCTTACCAAAGTCGTTCTGGCTCTTGGGGTCTTCCTCGTCCTGCTCCAGGTACTTGCGCAGCTTTTCCCAGGTGAAGACGTAGATGCCCATGGAGGCTTTATTGCTCTTGGGCTTCTTGGGCTTCTCGTCGAACTCGTAGATAGAGCCGTCCTCGTTGGTGTTCAAAATGCCAAAGCGGGAGGCCTCTGCCATGGGCACCTCGTACACGGCGATGGTGCAGGCAGCGCCCTTCTCCTTGTGGTAGGCCAGCATCTTGGAGTAATCCATCTTGTAGATGTGGTCGCCGGAGAGCACCACCACGTAATCGGGGTTATAGCGCTCGATAAAGGGGATATTCTGATAAATGGCATTGGCCGTGCCCTTGTACCAGTCGGTCTTTTTCTGCTTCTGGTAAGGGGGCAGCACGTGGACACCGGCGTTGTTGCTGTCCAGGTCCCAGGGCTGCCCGTTGCCGATGTAGTCATTCAGCTCCAGGGGCTGGTACTGGGTGAGCACACCCACCGTCTCGATGCCGGAGTTTACGCAGTTGGAAAGGGGAAAATCGATGATGCGGTATTTCCCACCGAAAGGCACCGCGGGCTTGGCGAGGTTCCTCGTCAACACGCCCAGACGGCTGCCCTGGCCGCCGGCAAGCAGCATGGCCACAACCTCTTGTTTGGGTAACATTTTAGCGTCCTCCTAATCTTTCAATGTTTATGTGTGAAAAAGCGGCCCATCCCTGGGGATGCCCCGCCGGGAAGGCGGGCCGCTTCTTTACCCCAGTGTCAGGGGGCTTTCGCCCCGGTCTTTTTCTTGCCGCCCCGGGCAGGCTTTTTCTCTACCTTGGGCTTGGCTTCCGCGGCGGGTTTCGCCTTGGCCGCGGTTTTGGATGCCGTCTTTTTGGCGGGCGCGCGACGGACCCGCTTGGGGGTCTTTTTCACACACTCCAGGAAGAACACCGAGCAGCCCGGCAAGGTCAGCGAGACGCTTTGCTCGCAGCCGTGCATGGGCACGTCCTGGGTCTTGATGGCGCTGCCGTTGGTCACGCCGCCGCCGCCGAACGCCGTGGCGTCCGAGGTGAACACCTCAGCCCAGGTGCCCCGGATGGGCACGCCGATGCAGTAGTTCTCCCGCTGGACGGGCACAAAGTTGCACACCGCCACCAGCTCCCGGCCGTCCTTGGCCTTGCGGCGGAAGGCGATGACGCTTTGCTGGTAGTCGTCGTTGGAAATCCACTCAAAGCCCTCCCAGGAGAAGTCAATCTCCCACAGCTCGGGGCGGGAGAGGTAGAAGTGGTTCACCGCCTTGAAGAAGGCCTGGGCCTGCTGGTGCTCGGGGTACTGGAGCAGGCCCCACTCCAGCTCCTTTTCAAAGTTCCATTCGTTCTTCTGGGCAAATTCCGTGCCCATAAATTGGAGCTTCTTGCCCGGGTGGGCCATCATATAGCTAACGAAAGCCCGCATCTGGTCGGCCTTCATCTTGTCGTCGCCGGGCATCTTATTGATGAGAGAGCCCTTCCCGTAGACCACCTCGTCGTGGGAGATGGGCAGGATGAAGTTCTCGGAGAAAGCGTAGAAGAAGGAGAAGGTCAGGGCGTCGTGGTTGCCGCTGCGGAACAGCGGGTCCATGGACATGTAGCGGAGCATGTCGTTCATCCAGCCCATATTCCACTTGTAGTTAAAGCCCAGGCCGCCCATGTAGGTGGGCCGGCTCACCAGAGGCCAAGAGGTGGACTCCTCCGCAATCATCATGCAGTGGGGCGCCTCGGCAAAGGCCGCCTCGTTCAGCGCCTGGAGGAAGGCCACGGCTTCCAGGTTTTCCTTGCCGCCATCCTTGTTGGGAATCCACTCCCCGTCCCGGCGGTTGTAGTCCAGGTAGAGCATGGAGGCCACGGCGTCCACCCGCAGGCCGTCGATGTGGTACTCCTTCAGCCAATACACCGCGCTGGACATGAGGAAGCTTTGCACCTCGGGCTTGCCGTAGTCAAACACCAGGGTGCCCCACTCCTTGTGCTCGCCCTTGCGGGGGTCCTCGTACTCGTAGCAGGGGGTGCCGTCAAAGGAGGCCAGGCCCGCGGCGTCCCGGGGGAAGTGGGCGGGCACCCAGTCCATGATGACGCCGATGCCGGCCTGGTGGCACCTGTCCACAAAGCGCATAAAGTCCTGGGGCTCCCCATAGCGGGAGGTGGGGGCGAAATAGCCCATCACCTGGTAGCCCCAAGAGCCGTCGTAGGGGTACTCGGTCAGGGGCATAAACTCAATGTGGGTAAAGCCCATGTCTTTCACATAGGGGATGAGCTCATCCCCCAGCTTGTCGTAGGAGAACACGCTGCCGTCGGCGTATTTCCGCCAAGAGCCCGCGTGGACCTCGTAGATGTTCACCGGCCGCTCGTAGTGGGGGTTCTCCTCCTTATAGCGCAGCCAGTCCCCATCGTGCCACTGGTAGCCCTCCAGCTCCACCCAGCGGGAGGCCGTGCCGGGCCGCGTCTCTGTGTGGCGGGCAAAGGGGTCTGCCTTGTAGGTGTCCTTGCCCTGGGCGGTTTTGATGTAGAACTTATACAGCTCGTAGGGCTCAAAGACAAAGTCCGTGTAGCCCTCCCACACCGCGTCGTCAATTTTTTGCAGGGGATACTTGGCTTTATCCCAGTTGCAGAAATTCCCCACCAGGGAGACCTCTCTGGCGTGGGGCGCCCACACCCGGGCCACCATGCACTCTTTGCCCTGGCGGGTGGTCTTGTGCAGGCCCAGATATTCGTAAGAACGGCGGTTTTTGCCGCTGCGGAACAGGTAAAGCGGCGGGTTATCCGGCTGCTTGCCGGGCCCGGTTTTGGGTAGATTCTTCTCACGTTCCATAGTTTGAACGCTCCTTTGTCACCGGTTTCACAGGTTCTTTACTGTTATAATAACATAAACTAAAAAAATTTCAAGTACTTTTTAGTGATTCCTTTTAAATCCTGGGTAAATACTTTGCAAACTTTGTAATTCCTGAACAAATTAGACCTGCGTTTTCTGTATAAGACCACTTGACGTACCTATTAGGGTACCATATTCGCCCCGCGAAGGCCGTCGGAAACAGGCGCAAAAAAGCGGGGCGCCCACTGGGGACGTCCCGCCAAAGGGTTTATTCTTTTGCCTGTATCCCCCGGACCGTTAGGATATTGCCCTCCACGGTGAAGCGCACCTCCAGCCCGGCAAAGGCCATGCCGTACACCCGCTGGGGGTCGTGCTGGTAAGAGGGCCTGGGGTCCTGGGCAAGCACGCCCAACAGGGCCGCCCGCTTTTCCTCCGGCACCTGCTCCAGCAGCGCCGGCGGGAAGTCCACAGAAAGGCCGTCCTCCCGGTGCTGGTCCGAAAAGCCCCCCACCGCCTGGGGACGGCAGTCCGCCAGGGGGACGTAGGGCTTCACGTCGAAGATGGGCGTGCCGTCCAGCAGGTCGGCGCCCCGCACCAGCAGCACAGGGCCGCCTGGCGCGGTGTAGTCCACCTTCTCCAGCTTTACGCAGGAAAGGCCGATGGGGTTGGGCCGGAAGGGTGACCGGGTGGCGAACACCCCCACCCGCTGGTTGCCCCCCAGCCGGGGCGGCCGCACCGTGGGGGACCACCCCTGGCTCTGGGTAAAGTGCCACAGCAGCCACAGGTGAGAGAACCCCTCCAGGCCCCGGAAGGCCTCGGGGGCGCGGAACTCCCGCTCAAACTCCACCACGGCCCGCAGCTCCTCCACCAGGCCGCTTTGCCGGGGGATGCCGAATTTCTCCGGGAACTCCGTGCGGATGCGGCCAATGGGGCGCAGGGTCAGGTCTTCGCTCAAAACAGGGTTTCCTGGAGCTCTTCCGCGGACTCAAAGGGCCCGGGCATGGGGTTGATGGCCCGGTGGCGGCCAAAGTAGTCCTGGTTGAACACAATGGGGGTGCCGTCGGGGTTCTCAAACTTCTCTTCGGGCTCAAAGGCGGCGCCCAGCAGCTCGGTGGAAACAGCGGGGGCCTTCACTTCGGGCAGCAGCTCGTAGAGGTTGGTCTCCAAGGTGTACTTGCCATCCTCTTCGCGCAGGTTCAGGGTGACCTTCTCAGGCACCACCTTGGCGTCCTTTTCCTTGTCCCAGGGCTGGGCGCCGCCAAAGTAGACGTTGCCCTCGCTCCACACGGGCAGGTGGCTGTAGTAGCGGTCGCTGGGCTCGGAACCCATGCCGCAGTAGCCCTCAAACTGCTTGTCCCACTCCTCGAAGGTTGGGTAGCCGTTGTACTTAAAGGTGCCCACTTCCACGTTGTTGTCATCCCACTCGTTGTAGTGCTCCTTGGCAAACTCGCACATCTTCACCAAAGCGGGGTGCACATCCTGCTGGACGAAGATGTTGTTGTAGAAGCGCATGTCGCCGTGGAGGAAGGTCATAAAGCCCATCACCTCGGTGCGGTGTGCCACATGGTAGGGGGTGTAGCGGGAGGAGGACAGGGTCTTGGCGCCGTTGTCCGTGCCGCGGCCCACGCAGGTGAGGGCGCCGCCGATGAGGTTGTGCACCACGGCAATGCCCTGGGCAGCCAGCTTCAAAGAGCGGGTGGACAGCAGGATGTTGTTGTCAATCAGCGTGGGGCCGTGGGAGACCTCCACAAAGATGTCGTCGCCGATGCCCAGGAACTCCTCCTTGTCGGGGTTCTCGCTGAGGGTGGGCAGGGTGTTGTGGTGGAACAGGTTCTGGGTGACGCGGGTGCCCTGGGCCTGCCAATCCAGCCAGATGCCGCGGGTGCAGTGGTGGATGCGGTTGCGGCGGAAAATCACGTCGATGGCGGCGTGCATCTTAATGCCGCCAATCTCCGCGCCGGAGAGGTTCTGCTTGTTGTTGATGTGGTGGATGTGGTTGTCCTCGATGATGGAGAACACGCCGCCCAAATGGCCCACAATGCCGGTCTGGCCGCAGTCGTGGATGTTGCAGCGGCGGATGATGTGGTGGCCGATGTTCTCCTTGGTCCAGCCCTGAATCTGGGCCAGGCAGATGCACTCGCGCTCGGTCTGGGTGCCGTCCTTGTACTTGGTCTTCAGCCACTTGTTGTCGTTTTCCGGCTGAAGGAACTTGCCCAGGGAGATGCCGGAGCACTTGGAGTCGGAGACTTCGCAGTCCTCAATAATCCAACCCTTGGACCAGTGGGGGCCAATCATGCCTTCCTGGTAAGCGGTGGGAGGGGCCCACTGGGTGGCGGCCTGGCGCACCACAAAGCCGGAGAGGGTGATGTAGTTTACGCCGGTCTTGCTGGGGTAGAAGCAGTTGCGGCGCACGTTGATTTCCACGTTCTCCTCGTTGGGGTTGGCGCCGTGGAAGTTGGCGTACAGCACGGTGTTGCCATCCTCCTGGCAGGTGTACCAGCGGTAGATGGTGAAAGCCCTATCCCAAGAGGACTTGTACTCCTGGGGCTGGAGCACGCCTTCCAGGTCCTCGGCCTCGTACATGGACTTGCCATTGAGGTAGACCTCGCCGGTGTGGAAGGGCTTGGAGGGGATGTACCAGTCGCCCTCAATCAGCGTGGTGTAGGGGTTGTAGTTGCCAAACAGGCCGTTGGGGATACGGGCCACCCACACGTCGCCCTGGTAGGGCTCCCAAGTCTTCACAACCTCCGAGCCGGTGATGACGGCGCCGCCGGGCACCTGGGAACGGTAGGTGATGCGGCAGTCGTCGGCCGTGCCGCCGTTTTTGGGGTCGACCCACTCCCGGTAATAGCCGGGCAGGACGATGACTTCATCGCCGGCAACGGCCACCTGGGCCGCCTCGTTTATAGTCTGGAAAGGCGCCGCCTGGGAGCCATCGCCGCTGCGCTTTACGCTGGCGGATACATAAATCTGCAATGCAATTCCTCCTTATAAAACAGTCTTTGATTTTTCTGGCCCTCCCTTTTGGGCGGACCATACTATAAAAATTGTAGCATCCTGTGATTTTCTTGTCAACTGGCCACGGCATGAAAAAAAGCGCCCCAGCCGCTGGGAGGCGCCTTTGGAGTTTCTCCATACATGTTTGGGGCCGGCTTACCACTCGTTGACCAGCGGCCGGGGCCGGTACCACCACTGCTCAAAGTCCTGGGTGTAGCGGGCCTGGGGCAGGCTGTAGTCCTCTGGGAAATGCCAGGTGGTCCAGCCGAAATAGGCCTGGGAGAAGGCGTCCACGTCCTCGTCCCGCTGGGTGGCCACGGCCCGCCGGCCCAGCTCCACAATGCCCTCTGGCTTGCGGGGGGCGGCCTCCACGGTCTCCTCTAAGCGGCGGTTGCAGGGGAAGAGCATCTCGTTCTCCTGGAGAATCATCCGGTACACGCTGTACACCACCTGGCCCACAGAGAGCAGCCGCAGATACCCCTCCGCCTTGCAGCCCTTGAGGAAATAGCCGCTGTTCAAGCGGTAGTTGCCGTAAAAGGAGAGCATCTTGTCCTCCCGCTCCCACAGGGGGAACACGCCGATTTTGGGGAGAATCTCCGCCACCTCCGGGTCGCTGGAGAAGAGCACCCGGGCCCCCACAAAGGAGTTCCGTGTGGGCTCGCTGCCGTGCTGGGCCGCGGCTTGGATGTAGTCCTTTGTCATGTACTTCACGTCGAAGTAGCCGCCCTCATAGGTGCAGTGGCCAAACACGCACTCTGCCGTGCGGCCCTCTGCCAGCTTTTTGGCGTAGGCCTCTGGGGTGAGGATGACCAGGGCGTCCAAGTCGGAGTCGGGCCGCTCGTTGCCCTTGGCCACCGAGCCGCCCAGTACCAAGGCGATGATGCCCTCTGTGGGGCGGAAGTACTCCTTCATTTTCTCAATGGAATCCAAATGGTGCTGATACATACTGCTCCCCGCTTTCATGCCGCCGGGCGTTTCCCGGCTGTGGTTTTACCGGGATTGTAGCACGGCGTCGCGAAGATGTCAACGGCCTGGGGCGAACAGCGCCGCCATGTCGTACCAAGTCTGCCTCGCCAAGGCCGAGGGGGACACCCCGCGGTTTTGAAAGCCGAATTTCTCGTAGTACGAGACCAGCCCCGCCTTGCAGGTGAGCACGCAGCCTCGCCTCCTCTGGGCCCGGGCGTCGGCCAGCACCTGGCGCAGCAGCAAAAACTCCTTGGAAATTCAAGGAAATTCCAAGGAGTTTTACAGAACATAAGAAAAACGCAGACCAAAACTAGAGAAAAAAGGGGCTGCATCTTACTGACCGCCCGAGGTGCGGCAACAAAAAACATCTGAAATAACGCATGAAAGCTATCTTTGCGCTTGAATCATAGTTTCAAGCAGTTTTCCCTTTTCACATGTATAGGATAAAAAGTCAGTCAATTCATACCGTCTATACTGAGCGCTCACATTATATTCGCTCTCAATCGTAATGCTTCCAGTATAGGAAGAGTCGGCAATTTGTTTCGATTTTTGGCGCCAATCAATTTCCCCATCAAAAGGCACCAGATGTGAATCTTTCTCCCCGCAATTATCATGCAAATGGATCGCAAATACCCTAGAGCCGTATTCCTTCAACCAATCAAAATTCGGTGTCCAAAAGTGTTCGTGCCCACTATCGTAACATAGGCCAACAAAACGGGAAGAATAATGGTTCAACACATATTGAACATGCTCGGGTGTCCGCAGATTTTCAAATGCAATCCGCACCCCGTTTTTCTCAGCGCTAAAAATCAAACGCTCTATTCTGGAAATGCCAATTTTTGAAACAGGAGGCGGAACACTTCCATTTGTCAAATGCACTACCAGGGTATCAATGCCAAAATAGGAACACTCCTTAAGTTCCTGCTCAAGTTCTGCCAGCGTTTGATTTCCTGCTGAATCATTTAACCAAATCGCATTTAAATTATCTGTAGTGGCATGAACATTCTCAATCCTCAAGCCATACCTTTTAGCCAGGGCAACACGTTCCCCGCGGCTTTCTTTTTCACCGGGGCCCCACCAAAGTAACACAGATTCAAAACCCGCAGCTTTAAATAAAGAAAATCGTTCACTCATTAAGGAAGGAAATCCATTTACTGTGGTAATGCCAACCATATTCGTTCACCTTCTTTTTATAAAAAGAAAAAAGGATTCTGATTATAACAAAATCAGAATCCTTTTTGGTCGAGGTGACAGGATTTGAAACAGCGTTCCTGCCTTTTCTCCTCTCCTACCGCTTTCAAAATTTCCAGATTTTATGCGGGTTTCAGCGTTTCAATATGCGCTGCCGTCTCCTGATCTGTAAAGACCAAACGTAAAAACAAAGACCAAATAAAGACCAGAAAGCGGCCTCGATACCGCTTGTACACGCCCTCCCGCTTGCAAAGCTCCTCCAGGGAGATCGTCTGGTGCTTGTCGGGGTCGGGGTCGTTTACATAGTCTTGGTACAGCTGTTCGCAATAGGTGTTGTCGGCTTCTTCATCGGCGGTAAGCCCTTGCGCCAGCCAGCAAGCAAACACAAGGGCAACCCGTTGGGGTCGTGGACATTGTACCACGGCCCTTTTCTTTTTGCAAGGGGAAGCGGCACTGTGTAAAGTATCCCCCTTTACAACAAAACCCGCCAGAGTTGGAAAACCTTCCCCACGCCGGTCCCCGTGGCAAACACCCAGCAGCCAGAGGGAGGGGGGGCTAAAAAGACAGCTATCCGCTTTCCAACACTTGACAAATCATTATAGAATACTTATAATATAACTATGGATAGGATAGAGTTTGAATGGGACGAAAACAAGAACGAAATCAATAAGCGCAAACACCAGGTTTCCTTCGAGGAAGCCCGGACGGTTTTCTATGACGAGGAAGCCCTGGTGATCGACGACCCAGAACACTCCCAGGAGGAAGAGCGCTTTATCATCCTGGGGTTTAGCCAGCAGGCCCGGCTTCTGGTGGTTTGCCACTGTTACAGGGCCTCTGAAACCGTGATACGGATTATTTCAGCGCGAAAAGCCACCCGGGACGAAACCCGGCAATACAACGAATGGAGGGATTGACCATGAAAGCGGAATACGACTTCACCAACGCCAGGAAGAACCCATACAGCAACCGGCTGAAAAAGCAAATCACGATCAACATTGACAGCGACACCATCGACTATTTCAAGGCCCAGTCCCAGGATTCGGGGATTCCCTATCAAACACTGATTAACCTCTACCTGTCCGACTGCGTGAAGAACAAGCGGCGGCTGAACCTGTCGTGGAATTGAGGAAAGCGGGGAGCGTGAAAGCGTTCTCCGCCTTTTTTATGTGTCCAGTTTCGCACACTTTCCCCGCGTACAATGGCAACGTAATGCCCCGCCGGGTGTCCACCGGCGATGCTTGCGCGCCTTTTTATGGCCTCCGAAAACTCTTTTTTCTGTGCGGACTTTTGCGGCAGTTTGCGCGCGGGCGTGGGATGATCTCCCCGCAATGTCCAGGCACACCATGAGTAAAGCCCCACGAGAAAAGCCGGCTTTTTTTCTGACCGGGGGGCAAAGCTTTTTTATGGTCAGCGTTTCTCAGCGGAAACTCTTTTTTTCGTGCGGGGTTTTGCGGGGTTGCGCGGGCGTGGAAGGAGCCTTTGCCCTCGGTGGTGTTCCATCCTGTCCCAGGGAGGAAAAGCGGCTTCCCCGGCCTCTGCCAGCCCGTGGCGCACGCCTGCAAACCGATGCCGAACCCGGTTATTTTCCGCCCCAAACTCTCCGGCTTTCCGCGGGTCGCAGCAACCACTCGGGGCTTTTCCGCTGGAAGAACCTAGCGCAGATCAGGAACCGCTTGCTCTGCTTTCCACCAGCCGCTCCTCCACGCTGCCCTGCTCAAAATACCAGGAAAACCACCCCGTCCCGTGATAGGCCGCCGTCTCTAGGATCTCATCCCGCAAACACAGCACCGTGGGTTTCCCCCGGAGAAACTGCAAGGCTCGGGCCTCCTCCCGGCGCACGGCTTCGGCGGTGATGTGCAAGGCCTCTGCCGTCTGCTGGCGGGTATGCTGTTGGGTGAAGCGGTGACGCAAGATAGAGCTTTGCACCACAGACAGCTCCCCCAGGGCTTGCTCCAGCACGTTGTGGAAATGTTCCCGCTCTTGTCGCTCATCCACGGCAAAGAGGGCCGCTTCCGCTTTTTCATCCGGGATACTGTCCCCCTGCTCCCGCCCTTCCTCATCCCCGGGAATGGGCCGCTCCAGCCGGTCGGCGTGGTTGAGAGCGTCCGCCTTGCCAAGAACACCCATACAGGCCCGGAAACGGTTCTCCGTGGCGTAATGCAGGTAGGTGGTGAGCTGGTAGCCCTTCTCCGGCTTGTAGGCCTGCACAGCGTCACAGAGGGCAAAGAAGGTTTCCTGCTGCAAGTCCTCCAACGTCACCCCACGCTGGGCGCACCGCTCTTTCCCCTGGCGGGTGTAGAACTTCCACGCGAGAGAAAACAGCAAGGGCCGGACAGCGCCCCACAATTCCGTGAGCGCCGCCCGGTTCCCGTTCTGTATGTTCCAAGCAAGCTGTTCGTTTGTCATTGACGCAACCCCCGAATCCTGGTAAAATGGTGATAGAATCCAGGGCTGGGGAATCGCTTTCGCTTCGGTGATTTCCGCGACAAGAAATCTTTCGGTATGCAGGGACGAGCGAGCCTTGCGAGCGATTCCGCGTCTTGTCCTGCCCGACCCCGGGCGCGGCTTTTTTTATGTGCCGTAGGTGTGGGCCGCCTCGCTTTGTGCCACGTCCTCCAGGGTGCGCAGCCGGTCGAACAGCACCCACAGGCAGTCAGAATAGACCTTCACCCGCTCCGGCTGCATGGTGTCTGTGCCCTCTTGCTCCAGGTTCTCCACCAGCAGGCCCACCAGCTGCCTGGTTTGCCCCAGCTCGATGCCCAGGCACTCCAGCGCGGTCGCCGCTTGAAAAAGCCCTTGCCCCGCCGGGGATTTTGTGGTATTCTCTTTGTGGTTTTGTTCTATGTATGCGCCTTGCATGGTTGCCGCCGTGCTGGGCGCTTTCTTTTTGTCCTGCATGGGTTACCCTCTCCTTTCCGCGGTGCAAAAGCGGCGCTGGGCTTCCCGGTAGCCCTTGGCCCTGCCGTAATTGAAGGCCAGGGAGACGGCCTGACAGATGTTGCTCGTGCCGCCCTCTGCTTTGGCAATCAGGGCCATCCACTCGGTTTGTGTCATGCCGTGGCCGTGGTCAAATACCCGGCTGCGCTCCACATAGCGCTCCATTTTCTGTACAGTGTCCATTTTTGTTTGCTCCTTTCGATTCATGTTCGCAATGCTAATTCCAAAGACAACCAGGCACAGGGCCATCATCAGGAGAAGCCCAGGCCACAGCGCAAGGCTGCCGTTTTCCACGCCGCCCGCCAGCCCCAAGAGAAGGAGGAAAGCGGCGGCTGCTGTTATGTTGGCTGCTCCCTTCATCGGTTTGTTTGACTGGTGAGATAAAGGGGCCCCGGGGAGGGTTCCCCCTTCACAGGTCTAACGTATATCGGGCATTGTGCCGCCAGCTCCTTGAAACACGCTTCCTGCTGTTCCAGGGTCATGTGAAACGCCTCGCCCGTCCCGCACTCTGGGCAAATAGGGGTCTTGTTGTCAACTCGGGACGTGGCAGGCGGGCAGGAATAGCTCCTCCCACACCGGGGGCAAATGCTTTCGTGGTTTTTGATGTTTGCCCCCCTTCCCGAATTGATGGACAGAAAGAAACGAGATATAATGGAAAGGAAG
>OFMJ01001482.1_pt1 | contig 17320 bp, 23 predicted proteins | sample 1541801 | NCBI WGS metagenome assembly OFMJ01 (sample SAMN04209234, study PRJEB22552) | human gut metagenome | biome: gut; material: feces | host: Homo sapiens | place: USA: Oklahoma
AGTAGGGGTGGCGGCGGACGGCCTCGGTGAGCTGGCCGCCCTCCTCATAGCCCACATATCCGGGAGGGGCGCCGATGAGCCGGGAAACGGAGAACTTTTCCATATACTCCGACATATCGATCCGCACCAAGTTCTTCTCGCTGTCGAAGAGGGCTTCGGCCAGGGTCTTGGCCAGCTCCGTCTTGCCCACGCCCGTGGGGCCCAGGAACAGGAAGGAACCGATGGGCTTGTCAGGGTCGGCGATGCCGGCCCTGCTTCTCAGGATAGCCTCGCTCACCAGGCGCACGGCTTCGTCCTGACCCACCACCCTCTGGTGGAGGATATCCTCCAGATGGAGGAGCTTCTCCCGCTCGCCCTCCATGAGCTTGGACACGGGGATGCCGGTCCATCGCTGGATGATGCGGGCGATCTCCTCCTCCGTGACCTTATCCCGCAGCAGGGAGCGTTCCTTGCCCTCCTGGGCGATCCGCTCCTCGGCCTCCAGGGCCTTCTGGAGCTCGGGGATCTTGCCGTACTGGAGCTCCGCAGCCTTGTTGAGGTCGTACTCCCGCTGGGCCTTCTCCAGCGCCGCGTTGGCGTTTTCCATCTCCTCGCGGAGCTTCTGCACCTTGCCGATGGCGTTCTTCTCGTTCTCCCACTGGGCCTTTTGGGCGTTGAACTCATCCCGCATCTCGGCCAGCTCTCTCTGGATCTCGGCGAGATGCTCCTTGGAAATGCCGTCGTCCTCCTTCTTGAGGGCGGCCTCCTCGATCTCATGCTGGATGATCTTCCGGCGGATCACATCCAGCTCGGTGGGCATGGAGTCGATCTCCGTGCGGATCATGGCGCAGGCTTCGTCCACCAGGTCGATGGCCTTGTCGGGGAGAAACCGGTCGGTGATATAGCGGTTGGAGAGGGTGGCGGCGGCAATGATGGCGTTGTCGGTGATCTTCACGCCGTGGAACACCTCGTAGCGCTCCTTCAGGCCGCGGAGGATGGCGATGGTGTCCTCCACCGTGGGCTCGCTGACCATGACGGGCTGGAACCGGCGCTCCAGGGCCGCGTCCTTTTCGATATACTGGCGATACTCGTTGAGGGTGGTGGCGCCGATGCAGTGGAGCTCGCCCCGGGCCAGCATGGGCTTGAGGAGGTTGCCTGCATCCATGGCGCCCTCGGTCTTGCCCGCGCCCACGATGGTGTGGAGCTCGTCGATGAAGAGGATGATCCGTCCCTCGGACTTCCTGACCTCGCCCAACACCGCTTTGAGCCGCTCTTCAAACTCGCCGCGGTACTTGGCGCCGGCCACCAGGGAGCCCATATCCAGGGCGAAGATGGTCTTGTCCTTCAGGGAACCGGGCACGTCCCCTTTGACGATCCGCTGGGCCAGACCCTCGGCGATGGCGGTCTTGCCCACGCCGGGCTCGCCGATGAGGACTGGATTGTTCTTGCTCTTCCGGCTCAGGATGCGGATCACGTTTCGGATCTCGTCGTCCCGGCCGATGACGGGGTCCAGCTTATTCTGCCGGGCCCGCTCCACCAGATCGGAGCCGTACTTCTTGAGGGCGTCGTAGGTCTCCTCAGGGTTGTCGGAGGTCACCCTCTGGTTGCCCCGGATGGCAGAGAGGGCTTTGAGCACCCCCTCCTTGGTGATGTTGTAGGTACGGAACAAGTCTTTGAGCCCGCTGTTGGCCGTCTCCACCAGGGCGAGGAGCAGGTGCTCCACAGAGACATATTCATCCTTCATGGAGGAGGCCACGGCTTCCGCCCGGTTGAGGGCCTTGTCCACGTCGGCGGCGATATAGACCTTGCCCGCCTCCCGGCCACCGCCCACCGTCACCCGGGGCAGCTCCTCTACCTCTTTACGGACGGCCGCTTCCAGACTCGGGACGGTGAGGCCCATGCCGCCCAGGAGCTGCGGGATCAGGCCGTTCTCCTGCTCCAACAGTGCGTAGAGGAGATGGACCTGTTCGATCTGCTGGTTGCCGTACTCCTGGGCGATGGTCTGGGCGTTTTGCACCGCTTCCAGGGATTTCTGTGTGAATTGATTCATGTTCATGGTGGTTCACATCCTTTCCGGAGTGATCGATTTACAAATTTTTGGTGTCCCGGCCCAGGAGATAATCCACAGTGACGTGGTAATAGTCGGCCAGGACGATCAGATGTCTCAGTGGAATCTCACGTTTTCCTGTCTCATAGTTGCTATAAACTCTCTGGTCAATCCCCAGGAGACTGGCCACCTGAGCCTGTGTCATATCTCGGTCCTCACGCAAATCGCGCAGCCGCGGCAAATACATATTCTTCACCTCGACTGCATTTTAATCTACTATCAAATAATAGTATTTACTTTACTATCAAAAAATAGTAAACCATCTTCGTGAGGTGAAATTTGTGAGATCTACAAAAACCTATATCGTGCGGGCGCAGGTCTGCGGCACTTGCGTCCACTATCGCCAGCACTACGTCCTGAGCGAGGGCGGACGGCTCGAACCTCTCTGGTACGGGCACTGTCATGTACCCCACCAGGGGCGGTATCCGCAGCCCGACGGGACCTGTCCGCACTGGGAGGCATACAGGGAGGAGCCGGCCAGACCGCGCTGACCGGCTCCTTCTCTCCCAGCAGAGCGCTCCGGAGCCCTGGCGCTTGTCACGCTCCGGCCCATCCGCGCTGTTTACTCTATGGCGATGCGCTTGCTCTCCGGCACGGCAGGAATGACCTTGGGGAGATGCAGCTCCAACACGCCGTTCTGATAGGAGGCGGTGATGTGCTCGTCATCCACACCGCTGATGTCGAAGGAGCGGCGGAAGGACCCATAGCGGCGCTCCCTGCGGATATAACCGCCCTGCTCGTTCTTTTCGTCCTTGCTCTCGCTGTGCTCGGCGGAGATGGTGAGGATCCCATCCTTCACATCCAGCTTGATATCCTCTTTCTGGAAACCGGGCAGCTCTGCCTCCAGCACGAACTTGTCGCCCGCGTCGCGGATATCGGTGCGGAAATCGGGCAGGGCGGCGCTGCTGTTGCCGAAGAACTTGCGCTCAAAGTTGTCAAAAATATCAAAGAAATTGTCGTTATTGCGCTCAAAGGGAATCATACCAAACATATAAAAGGCTCCTTTCAAACTGTGATCCATCTTGATTTCTCTGTTAGCAGTCATTAGACTAATTTGCTAAAATCCTTTGCTTTTCATGGAAACCATCCTCTTTCCGGGGACTGCGCCCTCTCGAACGCGCCCCCTTGTCTCATCTTCTGGACCTAGTATAAGCTTGGATTATGAACAAATATACAGACAAATATGTCTAAACTGTAAATGTTAGCACTCATCATTATAGAGTGCTAATTCCTTGGCGTCAGAAAGGCGGACCGGGCCGTTTCCGGTCCGCTCCGCCCCCTGCGGTACTTCGCTTCTATAGTTACGGCAACTTCCCATATACCTCGTCATCCACCGGCTCGCGCCACTCGTTCCCGGCGCCCTCCCCCGGTATCTCCACGGCCAGGTGGGCAAACCAACTGTCTTTGGCGGCGCCGTGCCAGTGCTTCACGTTGGCGGGAATATGGACCACATCTCCGGTCCGGAGTTCACGGGCTGGCTTTCCCTCCTCCTGGTACCACCCCCGGCCGCCGGTGCACAGCAGAATCTGCCCGCCGCCTTTTGCGGCCCGGTGTATGTGCCAGTTGTTTCGGCAGCCCGGCTCAAAGGTCACGTTGCCGATGACCACCCCCTCCAGCGAGAGCATATTCAAATAGCTCCGGCCCACAAAATAGGGGGCAAAGGCGGCGTTCTCCGGCCCCCGGGGAAAGATCACGCCTTGCTTCCAGTCACACATGGCCGTTCTCCTTTCCGTCCTGATGCCGCTGAAGCAGCTGCTCCTTGCACATCAGGCCCTTTTCATACCGCTCGATCTTGTGATTGAGCCGGTCCAGCGACTGCTGCATCTCTTCCATGCGGGCCGTCAATTGTTCCCGCTGCTCGATCAGGAGGGCCTTGCGGGCCTCCACGGTCTCGTCGCCCCGCTGGAAGAGGGCCACATACTCGATCAGCGCCTCGATCTGCACGCCCGCGGCGCGCATACACTTCATCAGCTCGATCCAGTTGCAGGACTCCTCGTCGTAGTCCCGGATACCGCTCTTGGTGCGGGGTACCGGTGGAATCAGTCCGATGCGTTCGTAATAGCGCAGGGTGTCCGCCGACAGGTCGAATCTCCTGCTCACTTCTGCAATGGTCATGGCGTCTGTCTCCTTTCCAGCATTCAGCCGGTCTCTCCCTTCGCGCACAAAGGGTCCCGGCGGCCTTTTGAGCCGGACGGGTATCCCGGTCACCTACCTTGCCCCGTCCGGCGGTGCGGCCCCATCATAGTAAAGCGTTGTCTCAGCCCTTGTACGTTTGATTCGCGTTCCTGCAGACAGAGAGGCGTCGCAGGATCTTCTCCTCTGTTCCGCATGCTTTTTACTACCATAACACCTGGAGTAGACTCCAAGTCAATAGGCTGCTCCTCTTTTTTGAAAATATTTTTCAGGCCGGTTTCACGCGGGCCTCCCTGAAAAAGGGAAACCTGCTTTTGAACCGGTTCAAAAGCAGGTTTCCCTTCGGCGCCCCAGCGCCGCAGAAAGCGATTGCCCGACCAAAAGAGTTGGTCAAAACCTCCATTTGGAAAATCAGGAAATCCCCTGTTCCGCCAGCCTTACCCGCAAATCTTTCATCCTGAATTCTGCCATTGGGCCGGGGGATGCGGACAAAAAGTTGGAGGGGAAGCAGCTCATTGCTGTGGAGAGCACCAGCTATATCGACAACCATGGTATGAAGTGGAACGGCAACAACCAGTACACCATGCCCATTCAAGTAGCGATGTATCGCTGTTACCAGCAACAGATGCTTCACTTGGAGGAACAGCGGAATCGGCAAGCGGGCAGTTTCAGGAGTTTCCGTGGGCGTTAAAAATGGGGGCGAATCCAGAGAGAAAAATCAGTTCTGCGGTCGTTATCCCGCAGTGCCTGCTCCCACAGGGAAAAAACAGGGGGCAAGCCCCGGAGAGGAGATCAACATGAGCAAAAAAGAGAAACTTCCCCTCTACCTGTCGCCGAAGAAAAAAGCAATCCTGGAGCGAAGATATACGGAAGATGGCAGCCGAAATCTCACCGGCTTTATCGTAAAGTCGGTGGAGCTGGACATGGGTCTGAGTACGCTGGTGGACTGTGTTAAGCTGGACGATGAGTACCTGCGAGGAGAAAGGCGGTACTTTGACGCCCTGGGATACCGAGACCGCCGCGGGGACTCGCACCATTTACCCTGTCGCCCAGCACTGCCGAGTCGCTCCGGGAGCGGAAAAGACTGCCCTGACGGAATGGATCTTTCCCCATCCGTTAAAGCCGGAGCAGCCCACCCGCCCAAGCGCTGCCTCTGACAAAACAGAATCCAGTCACCGACTTCCAGCCGGTGACCAGGTGTACCCGAAAGCCCGGTACCGGTTGCATCTCTGACCTCAATGACCACCTCTTTGGGGGCCCGCTACTTGCCCGCCTGGCCGGACGGAACCAAACACTTCAAGCCCGCCTACGTCCACACCCGGGAGGAACTGAAGGTGCTCATTCGGCAGATGAACGCGGAGCGGAAGGCCGTACAGGACCGCCTGCGGGGGATCCCCCACCGTGCAAGCTCCACAAGAAGGAGCGTCAGATCTGGGAGCACATGAAGTTCCATCCTGATGAAACTAATATGAGCGTCATCGCCAAGGGCGCGAAGGCAACCAAGCACACGGTGGCCAAGCACTATTGAGATGCTCCAAAAGATGTTGGGAATAGAAAAGCGAGAGGGGACGGCATCATAAATGCGCCGTCCCCTTCTAAGGATCATGTCTCTATTTTCTGTTTGGTTTCCTCTTAATGCCCAAAAGCCTGATGAAATCATCAAACAACGAGGTGTCTGCTGGCTCAAACATCAGCCATTTTCCATCGTGGTAGGTCTGCGTTTCGTCATAAATTCTTTGAACTTTCTCTGAGTAATGTTCTCTGTCGTTTACGAATTTCAAGCGCTCATCCTTACCTAAGATGATCATAAATCCTATGCAGTTTTCTCTCGCATACAGTGCGCATAGGGTTTTGCCGCCTCGGCGGTATTTATATTCATAGGTCCATGCTTTCCCACCGCTGCCCCACAGACGTTCCATGTCATATTTTTCATCAATCAAGGCACATAATTGAGTCCAGATCTCGTATAAGGATTTTCCCACTAAAGTTGTCATTTGCTCTGCGTCCGGTACCATATCAAGCACGACAGCCGCCTCCTCTATCAATCAGAATTATATTGTTATTCTACCGTATAGGTATGAGTTTCTCTATCAAATTCCTCTTATAGCGAGGCGGCTGTCGATCAAGCCTCTCGTGCTCCTTTATCGCACAGGGGCATTTTCCCGTGGGGGATGTGCCTTACTTCTTTTCCACCGGGATCCAGACCTCGCAGTAGTAGTCCTGATCCTGAGCGCCGTTCTCAAACTTGCTGGCGTCGCTGTACAGCTCCACGTTGATGCCGGCGGCGATCTTGTAGTCTGGGTTCGTGGGCAGCCACTGGGAGAATATCTGCTGGTTCAGCCCCTGGAGAGCCTGAGGCATCCGACCGGTGCAGGGGAACACCGCCCAGGTGTGGGCCGGGATGGTACGGGTGGTGAAGCCGTCAGGGATTTCCTTGGCGGGATCGTAGTTGTCGGCGATGAGATATTCAAACTCGTTGCCGCCCATACTCTCGTCCAGGTTGATGCCGTACATGCCGCACACCACCTTGCCTCCACCTGTGCCGAAATGCTCCGCCCAGAACTGGGGGACCTGAGCGGCGGCGTCCTCATACTTGAAAGTCTTTGCCCGGCAGAGCACCGTAAACGCCTCTTTTTTCATAACCTTACAGTCCATGTTTTGACCACCTTCCAATGTCACTTTGATCCGAAGCGGAGCAAAGGAACAGACCGCGCCTCCGCCTTTCCGCAGTGCGGCAGGTGTGAGGCCATGGAACCGGGCAAAGGCTTTGGTAAAGCTGTCCGGCGAATCGTAGCCGAACTCCAGCGCGATGTCGATGATTTTCCGGTCCGTCGTGAGGACCTCCAGCCCGGCGGCGGAGAGCCGGCGCTGGCGGATGTAGTCGCCCACCGTCATGCCGCACAGCATGGCAAACCCCTTCTGGAAGTAAAAAGGAGACAGGGCCGCCTGCTGCGCGATCTCCCGGATGGTCAGCTCCTCCCGGAGATGTTCCTCGATATACTGGATCGCCTGATGAATGCTTGTTACCCAATCCATTGGTCACACCGTCCTTCTGGATCCAGCATACCGGAAATCAGCGGCCCCTGCCCGATTTTCCGTGCTCATGTTTGTCCGGTGGTCTGTCGTTTTAAAACGAACTCTTGGGCAGGGTGGCCGAATTCTTCGGTCAGTCTGCTCTCTGAAAAGCCCAGGCGCTTGTAGAAGGCCCGTGCGGCCTGTCCGTTGGGGTCGCTTTCCTGGTAGGTGATTAGGGAAATGTCTTTGCCCTCTTCCATCTGCGTCAGCATGAAGGACACCAGCTTCTGCGCAATGTGCTGTCTCCGGCAGGCTGGGTCCACCGCCAGGAAGCATAGCTCACCCGGTTCCTTGGAAAACAGCAAAATGCCCGCCATGCGTTCCGCCTCCGCCGCGCAGACGGCGGAGGAATTTTCCATAAAGCGCAGGACTGTGGCTCTGTGTTCCTCCATAGCTTCGGCGGTCTCCAGACCGGGAAAGACATCCCGGACCTGTTCCACCAGCGCCATCCAGGCATTAATGTCTTGTGTTTGTGCGAGTTTGATTTCCATAGTTTTATTCCTCATTGCGATCCATTGGACGCTGCCCTTTCTGTATGTGCGGTGATGATCGTGTAGCTTCGGGCATGAATGGTGATACGCACCCCATCCACCCCGCAGTACCAGTTCTTGCCCTGCTGATAAATCACGCAGTTTCTCTTCAAAATCAAAGCCTTGCAATATGCGACTGCGTCCGTCTCTATGTTCAGATTCCGCTTGATCCGTTCTGTACCCATCACGGTCGTATGGAGCCTGTCAAGATTAGAGATCAGCGTCCGGTTGTCCTGTGCAAGCGGAGTCCCATCCATAGAATCGCTCATTTCAGCAGTTCCTTTCGCAGATCGTCCAGATACAGCTTCTGCTGCCGTTTCAGATATCCGGGGATAAAGGGGAGCATCCACCAGTGCTTGGCGGTGACGGCCTCAGTGCAAGTCAGCCGGGTGCCGCCCTCCGCCGACTCGAAGGCCCCTTCCCAGGAGCCGGACATGTTGCCGTTCTCCATGGTAAAGGCCCATTGACGGAGCGGCTCACAGGCTGTGACCGTAAAGTTGGTGGCGTAGCCGCTTTTGGTGTGTTCCACAAAACGGCCCTCGTCCAGTACCTCCACCCGCGCAAGATCACTGCGCCAGGCGGTATGGGTGAGGTCGGTCACCGTATGCCACACCCGCTCCACCGGACAGGGGAAATGGACTGTCACTTTGGAAACCGCCATACGATCACCCCTTCTTTGGTTTCTTGTTGAGCTTCAGGCTGATACCTTGGCGGTCCGCCGTCTCCTGAAGCAGCCCCACAGCGGCAAGGGCACGATCCTTGACCGTCTGCTCTGCCAGTTCCGGCCGGCTGTCCAGAGCGGCCATCACAGAGCGCAGATCCTCCAGGAGCAAGAGATGGACCGCTGTGTTGAAAAGAGTTTTACGGCGGCCATCGTTGTAATAGGCCAGAAGTTTATCCAGGATCGCCCGTTTTTCCTCCAGTTGGGCAAGGTACGCCTCCAGTCCCAGTTCCCGAGCCTGGGCAATATCCTTCTGCCGGTTCCGGTGAGGGACAAAGGAATCCCCGTCGCCGAAGCCATCATAGCGGGGACAGGGGTACTCCGGGCATTCCCAGCAAAACTGGACGCCGCCGTGCTCCAGGGAGCACCGGGCCATGGCGCAGCTCTGATTGCCTGCTCCGCCGCCGCAGCCGGGACAGTAGCCGCCCAGGTGCATGGAGCACAGGGCGCAGTTGAGGCCACACAGGGAGAAGCGGGTTTCTGTACGGGTAAAACCTTTCATGCCGTTTCCTCCCTTAGAACCACAGCGCCTGCTCTTCCCGGAACACCGGGGTTTTCCCTTGGGCGTAGGGGTCATAACGATTTTCGTTGCAGCCGAATTCCTGCAAAAAGCGGATCTGTCCCGCTCCATTCCAACGAATGAGGGAGAGACCGCCAAAGCTCTGGATCACACCATCTGTCATGGCGCACCGGAAGGACCACTCCACTACGGTTTGGTCCCCTTTGTGAAAATACTGCCGGATATCCCAGCGCTGCACGGTTCCCCGGGTGTTCCACTCGTCAAACCACAGCTTGATTTTCCCACTTCCGTGATACTCCGGCCCCCAGCTCTCGATGTAGACGGCGTCGGGGGCAAAAAGGTCCTCAATGCCTGTGTTCTGCTTGTCCAGCCACATGGAAACCCACTGCCGGATTTTATTTTCCCGCTGCTTCTCCATTGTTGTTTCCATATCCACGCTCCCCTGTTGCACCACTTGGGTGATGTCCCGCAGCATCAAATATTCCGTGTCTTTATTCCTCCAGGATCTGAAATCCCGCCCGCTCATACAGGCGCAGCGATGGATTTTCTCTCTGAACAGAGAGCGATGCCCGTAGATAACCGTTCTCCCGCAGCAGAAACAGAAGGCTGTTCAGCAGCTGTGTCCCAATGCCCAGCCCGCGGTATCCCGGCAATAGCGAGATGGCCAGGGATGGCGTACCGCTGTCGATGTGGCCATAGTATTCCACGATACGGCTCCACACTGCGCCAACGACCGTTCCCTCCTTCTCGGCAACGAGACAGTGATCCCCGGGTTGTGTGCCAAAACCTGCAATATAGACCTGCAGCTCCGGCAGATCGACCACCGACCGTGGCGGCGGTTCCGCTCCCTCCGGGAGATAGGATAGATGGCCTGATAGAGAAATTCCCGCAGAAGACCACATTCCTTCGGGCACATTTTGCGGATTTAGGGGTAAATGTGTTTCATTACTCTGTCCTTTTGGTGGGGTGCCGGATGACGGTTTTCATCCGCTCCGGTTTACACCGCCGCACATCACTGAGGTAGATCTCGTGGTGGAACCGACCCTCCCCAAAGTCCGCCTCATAGCCCTGGGCCTTGGCGTATTCCTCCATGGCGGCCACCGTGGCGGGCTCGTCGTCGTAGTGGCCAATGTGCATGCACTGGACGCACAGTCCCTCCTCCCAAGGGAAGAACTCCACCGGAGAGAAATCCTTCTGCTTCTTTTCCGTAGCCTCCCGGATCGCCCAGTCAAAGACCTCTCTCGTCACAAACTCTGGCAGCCGGATGAGGGAGATCCACTGAAAATCCGCCTTGCAGGCGTAGTCTACCCCATGGACGCCCTCCTGCCACCACAGACCCTCCAGGGGCGGCACCACATAGTCAAAGTACCCCTCCAGCTTGTGCTTGCCCATCTTGCTCATTTTGATGGTGAAGGCCACGGCGTAGAGCATTCCCAGGGCCTGCTTATAGGCGCCGTCCTCCTCATTGGGATCACCCTGGCCCCGCACCGCCAGGAAATTCATAGCCGGTACCGTGACGATACCCGGCGTCGTGGGAGGCAGATAGAATTCCTTGTATTCTTTCTTGTAATCAAAGGGCATGGTCATTCCTCCTCTTCTTTTGGTGCCTGCTTCTCAGCGCCTCGCAGGTGACGCGCACCAGCCCCGTCATCCGCTCCCGGTCCTCCACATCTTCCACCAGCAGGGAGTCCTTCGCCCCCTCATAAGGCGGAGCCTTGGGCAGGTCGGGGAACGCCGCTTCGCCCCGCGGGGTAATCTTTACGAAAAACTGGTCGTCACAGATGACGGCGAAGAACACATCGTCGCAGTAAAGGCCGTATTCGCCGAACATCTTCCGGCTGCGGATGGCTCCGGCCTCCCGCAGCTGCTCGGCCACATAGTTCACAAAATCCGGATGAGACGCCATGCTAATCCCTCCCTCGATAACGGTCGGCCAAGGTTTGACTCCAAACTCCAAGCCGCTCCCGCAACTCTTCCGGCTCCAGCAGCTCCGCCTTGTCTCCGAAGGTCAGGACCCAGCTGAGCACGCTGTCCGCGTCTGGAAAGCCTCCGGTAAAACGCAGCCGCCCGTCCGGTGCCACGGTGAAGCGGTCCGCGCCGTACTCTTCCACCAGACGCCAGCGGCAGGTCGGGTCAAAGAGAACGGTGACCTGATATTTCACCGGAAAGACCCGCTCCGGCTCCAGGTCGGGCAGAGGCGCAGGCCGGGGCTCAAAAAGTTCCCCGGAGGTGAGGCCCGTCATGCGGTTCAATTTGAACAGGCGGAAATCCTTCCGCATTTGGCACCAGCCCCACACATACCAAGCGGACCAGTGGAACACCAGGTAGCAGGGCTCGACGATTCGCACCGATTCCTCTTTGGGCGAGAAATAGGTAAAGCGGATAGTATGGTGCTGCTCGATGGCCCCCTGGATGAGCTCAATTTTCGGCGGCAGACTGGTCTTGTACCAGGAGGAGAGGTCAATGAGCATGTGGGCGCTGCCGGGCACCAGCCCACCCGTCCCGGCGGATAGCTTCTCCATCAGCTGAGCATAGCGCCGGGTGCCGCTGACGCTGTCCAGGCTCCGCAGCCCTGCCAGGATGGCCTGCATCTCCGGATCGGTGAGCACCGTACGGTCCACCCGATAGCCCTCCATGATGGAGATGCCGCCGCCTGCGCCCTGGGCGGTGGAGATGGGGATGCCCGCCCGGCACAGGGACTCGATGTCCCGCTGGATGGTCCGGCGGGACACTTCGAACTGTTCCGCCAGCTCCGGGGCGGTGACATTCTCCCGCTGGAGCAGGATGGATAGGATACCGATGAGCCGCTCCATCTTCATGAGATGCACCGCCCTTCCTGGTTTTTCCTGCATGATACCATGACGACGGCCCTGGAGTGGTATCACGCCATGTTTTTCGGCTGCCCCGTCAGGGGCGAGAAAACGACTGAAAATCGAAGCATAATCGCCGTTCTGTAGCTATTATACCATAGGAACACGACAACTGTCTGTCATGTTTCTTTTTGCCTTGTGCTTTTTGTGACCATTGGGTACAATAGGGGCAACGGAGGGGATGGTCATGGGAAAGATCGTTTTATATCTCGCCATGAGTGTGGACGGATATATTGCGGACGAGCAGGGCGGCGTGGGCTGGCTGGGCGGTGACGGCAGTGAACCGGATGCCCCCGGCAGTTACCCGGCGTTTTATGAGACGGTGGACACCATCGTTATGGGTTGGACCACCTATCGTCAGATCGTCACGGAGCTTTCCCCGGACAGCTGGCCCTATGAGGGCCGCCCCTGCTATGTGGTAACCCACCGGCAGGAAGAGGACCAGGAGGGTATCTGCTTCTGGAATGGAGAACTGACCGCCCTGGCGGACAAGCTGAAAGCGGAGCGGGAGGGAAACATCTGGATCTGCGGCGGTGCGTCCGTGGCCGGGCAACTGCTGAAAGAGGGGCGCATCGATAAACTGTGGCTGTCGGTAATCCCCACAGTACTGGGCAAAGGCGTGCGGCTGTACCCCGAACTAGGGCCGGAACTGCCGCTGAAGCTGGTGGGAACAGAACATTACAACGGAATCGTAGATCTGGTATACGAAAAGCGGTGACAAGCGATGAGTGATCAATTTATCAATTTGACGGAAGACAATCTGGCGCAGGAGCATTTGTGCTGCATTATCCGCAGCAAGAAGCCCCACCCCGGCGTGGAAGCCAAGCGGGCCTGGCTGGCCCAACGGCTCCGGGAAGGCCATGTGTTCCGCAAGCTGGATACCAAGGGTGTGGTGTTCATCGAGTACGCTCCGCTGGAGACCGCCTGGGCACCAGTGGAGGGAGAGAACTATCTCTACATCTACTGCTTGTGGGTCTCCGGCGAATTTAAGGGCAAGGGCTACGGCAGGCAGCTGATGGAGTACTGCCTGGCCGACGCCAAATCCAAAGGGAAATCCGGTGTGTGTATGCTGGGTGCGGAAAAGCAAAAGGCCTGGCTCTCGGACCAGGCCTTCGCAGCGAAATATGGGTTTGAAACGGTGGATACCACCCCGGACGGTTATCGGCTGCTGGCCCGCTCCTTTGACGGAACCAAGCCGCACTTTGCGGAGAATGCCAAGCAGTTGGAGATCGAAAGCTCGGACTTGACCATCTATTATAGCCCCCAGTGTCCCTACATCCATCAGAGCGTAGAACTGGTGCACAGGACCTGCGGGGAGCTGGAGGTACCCTATACCCTCATTCCAGTGGACACTTTGGAAAAGGCCAAGGCTCTGCCCGGTGTGTTCAACAACTGGGCGGTATTTTATCAAGGGAAGTTCGTGACGGTGAATCTGCTGGACGCCGCCGCTTTGAAACGGCTCCTAAAAAAGTAAGGTGTGCCCATGGAAATCAGAAAAGTTGAGAAGGATAAAAAGAAATACCTCGCCTTGCTGTTGTTGGCGGATGAGCAGGAGGACATGATCGACCGCTATCTGGAGCGTGGGACCATGTATGTACTGGAGGACGGCGAAGTCAAAGCCGAGTGCGTGGTGGCTGCCGAGGGCGACGGCGTTCTGGAACTGAAAAACATCGCTGTGGAGCCGGGCTTTCAGGGCAAAGGCTATGGAAAGGCCCTAGTGGACTTCCTCATCCGAACCTATTCAGGACGCTATACGGTGCTGCAGGTGGGCACTGGAGACAGCCCGTCCACCATCCCGTTTTACAAGGCCTGCGGGTTTCGCAGGCACCATCTAGTGAAGAACTTCTTCACCGACCACTACGACCATCCTATCTATGAGTGCGGGGTCCAACTAGTGGATATGGTGTATCTGCAAAGGAAGATCGGAACATGAATTTGGGACTGCGTTTACTGGAGAAAAGGGACTTGCCCCAGTACAAGGCGGATATGCAGGGGGCATTCCAGCTGGGCGCCCAGGAGGGCGGCTGCTTCGCCGACGGAGAGCTGGTGTTGCCGGAGTCCGACATCGACCGCTCCCTTGGCGCGGAGGGGGCCATCGCCTACAAGGCGGTGGAGGGCGGGCAAATCGTCGGCGGGGCCATCGTTGTTTGGGACCGGGAGAAAAAGCTGGGCCATCTGGACTTGCTCTATGTCAAACACAGCACCGGCTGCATCACCGAGATCAATGATCACCTCTTCGAGGGCCGCTACTCGCCCATGTGGATCGACGGCAAGAAGCATTCTCGCAACGTCTACGCCCACACCCGCGAGGAGTGCGAAGAAAAGCTGAAGGTGCTGATCGTAGAGATGAAGGCCGAGCTCGCGGAGCTGAAGAAGCAGAAGGCAAAAATCGGGAGCCCGCCCCAGGCTCGAGAGGGTAAGAAACGGAAGAAACCGGAGCGGACGAAAAAAGCAAGTAAAAGACTCATCTCCAGATGTGCAGATAACTTCGCACACCAGGAGATGAGTTTTCTTGAATGAAATTAGCTGTGGAACAGAAGTGGCTTTATTGGAACAGTAACATGAGATTAGAGGAATGATACCTGAGACATTTTTTCGCAAATTCAAGAAAAGTTTTGAATATCATATTCAAGCCTCTGTACTTCCTTGAACATAGCAGCCTTAAACAGATTATCTACAGTTTGGGAATCTTTTTTATCAAATCCCTCTTGACCATATATTCCAGATAGAATTTCAGCCTTCTCCTCGATGGAATATCTATCTGCGTTTAATATATAATTTGAACCACTAACATTCTTTGTAATTTCATGGTATGTCCGAACAAATCTTTTGATATCTTTGGTTTTTTCAAAGCCATAACGACAAAACAAATGGTCAACAAGCCAGTCAAGATGGAAAAGAATCTTTAAATCTGTTAGCTGAGAGTAATAGAATAGCCATCCATACTTCTTTGAATCAAGTATGCACCCTGTGATTCTAAGATTTAATCGCCAAGCAAATACCTGTTGAGAAATAGTTTGCCTTTTTCGTAATCGAAACAGTTCCTCAATGGAAGCTTCCAGTTTTTCCTCGGCTGAGGGACGAATTCCAACCTTGTTGTCGAAAAACATGTATCCAAGAAAAGGTACACCATTTGCAATTTCTCCGGACATGGTTTTCTTTTCATTTGCATCCAAAGCAAAATCGGATTTAAGTATTTTTACACAGAGGTCTTTGATTTTGCTTGCATCTGATGCATTGCAAAGAATCAGGATATCGTCAACATATCGATAAAAACATACATCATACCGAGAACATACTTTCTCTTTGAAATCTGATAGATAGATATCTGCTAAGATGTTTGAGATGGAAAGGCCTTCTGGAACACCGCATTTATTTTTCCCTCTGCCAGGAGCCGAACCAACTCGTGTTATTGTTTCTGTGGTAATGGCCTCTTCCAAAAAATGAATTGCCTCAGATTTCCGAATCTTCTTTTTTACTTTTCTGAGTAGTAGGTGGTGGTCGATTGAAGCATAAAAGTGAGTGATGTCAATTTTAACATATCCATCGAAATGTCCGGACAACACTTCCTGTGTAATGTCTCCCACAATCGTATGAAGAAGTGGTTCTTGAACAGTTTCCCCAAAAGAAGATTGCAAAAACTGATGATATGCAGATAGGGCTAATTTGTCTCGGATGGTAGGGATAGAAATAACTCTCGGCTCTTTTCTACGCCCCTTACTAATTAACACTTCTCTGTAACGAGTAAACTTATATTTTCCGGATAACACTTTTTGAGAAATAAGTTGAACATTTTCATCCAACTTATCTTCAAAAGCTTTTGGTGCTATCCTGTCCATACCAACAGTTGCTCGATATTTGATTTTGTCAGAATAAATGTTTTCCAGTCGCTTCGGTGAAAAGTAACGGCGAAAATGTCGAGCAGCATTCATATGTTTCACCCCAAACCCAAATAAAGAACAGCAGCAATAATAGGCAAGAGAATTAACACAGCTCTCCACATATACCCCCACACAAGCTGACAGTAGTAACTACGCTTTTCCTCGCTGGACAACATAAAATCTGAATCTGTACTGCTGATTTTTAGTCGATACAAATCAATCGGTATGTGATTTTCTGATGCTTTTAAAAGCTCTGCATACTTGGTGCTGATGCTCATAATGCATTCTGTATCATCGTCATTTATACAAGAAAGTTGATCTAATAACAACTGTAGTTCAATGTAGTTCTGTTTCAACGAAGATGACCGCTCGCGATAGCTTGCTGAGTTTGCATATATGATGGAAATCGTAAGTGCGATTGAACACGCCAAACTAATAATTGACAGCAAATTATCTTGTTCGGTTAAAGAAATCAGCGATAGAATTATGACAAAAATTGAGTAGTAGACATTCAATATCTCAATATATTTTGCGTATGATAGAAGCCTCTCAGACGCATTAATTCGACATTTACGCGTTATCCAAATATTTCTGTTCAGCTTGTTTTTTAATGACTGTTCCATATTAACACCTCAATAATAAAAGTCAGAGGAATTGCTTCATAAAACACAACATCATCCGAAAAATCAGACTTCCAAACGGAACAAAGATTAATTAGCAAGAAAATCCCTACTTATGCAGGAACCATGCCGAAGCATAAGCAACCCTCTGGCATATTTATTCTACCAAAAATTACTCCAAGACTCAACATATATGTGAATATCTCAAATTCTGCGCCACAAAAACAAAGAATAAGAAAAAGCCTCTGAAATCAGCCGATTTCAGAGGCTTTTGGTCCGAGTGGGGAGACTCGAACTCCCGGCATCTTGCTCCCAAAGCAAGCGCGCTACCAACTGCGCTACACCCGGATATTCAGTTTTTCCTGCATGATACCATGCGGAGAAGAAAAAAGCAAGTTTTTCGTGTCTGTGGGCGCCGCTGTGGTCAAGCCCGATTTTGCGAGAGTTTTTCAACTGGGGAATTTCCGCCGCAAGCTACTGTCCCAAAGGCTTCCGGGTCTTCGCTTTCAGGAAAATGGATAGGGTATCTATCCTCCCAAAAAGGCAGGCACACTACCAATTGTGCTAATCTCGAACAGACCGTTTTAGTATAGTATATTCTGCGGTTATTTGCAAGCCCTTTCCCGCTGTAAAAGGCCTCCGCTCCCGGCGACCATCTCCCGGGATGCGGAGACCCTTCTTTATACTATACTGCCGCCTTGCTGCGGTCCTTTTTTTTGTGCCGGAGCAACACCAGCAGGGCTGCCAGTACCGCGGCGGACGCCGCAAAGAGCCAGGGAGAGGGGACGCCAGGCCTTGTCAGCACCGCAAAGGATCCCTCGCGCTCCATAGGAAAGCTGAGGTAGCTCCCCTCTCGCCGGGCCTCCGCGAGCCGCAGCGCGCCG
>OFMJ01001488.1_pt1 | contig 17249 bp, 16 predicted proteins | sample 1541801 | NCBI WGS metagenome assembly OFMJ01 (sample SAMN04209234, study PRJEB22552) | human gut metagenome | biome: gut; material: feces | host: Homo sapiens | place: USA: Oklahoma
TCTTGAATCACTTTCTTACGTACTGTGCAGTAAATGCACAGTACTGAGTGAACAGCAGGTTACTGTTCACTCTTTCTGCATCTTATTTAAATTGGATGTTGAATAAGGCTGTCCGGAATAGTAAACTAACGTTAGGAGTTTTAAATTACAAAATTGTACGACAGGAGAAAAAGAAAATGAAATACGATTTTACTTCAATTATTGACAGGCAGGGGAAAGATTCTATCGCCGTAGACATTATTCCGTTCCCGGATGCCAAAGTACAGGAGGGCTTTTCCAAAATCCCCATGTGGGTGGCCGATATGAATTATGCCACAGTCCCCACCATCCAGGATGCAATTATTGAGCGTACAAAGCACCCTGCCTTCGGTTATTTTGATCCAAGAGAAGAATATTATGAAAGAATTATAGAATGGCAAAACAAAAGAAATGGCGTGGAAGGCCTTACAAAAGACGCTATTGGCTATGAAAACGGCGTCCTTGGCTGCGTTTGTGCAGCCGCACAGGCATTTACGGCTCCCGGTGAAGCAGTGCTGCTCCATGCGCCCACATATGTCGGCTTTACCGGCGCCCTGGAAAGCAACGGCCGCAAAATCATCCACAGTGACCTCGTCCGTGATGAAGAAGGCATCTGGCGTATGGATTATGAAGACATGGATAAAAAGCTGAAGCAGTATCATATCCACTTTGCCGTATTCTGCTCTCCCCATAATCCCTGCGGACGTGTCTGGACCCGCGAGGAAATCGAAAAGGCAATGGACGTTTATGCCAGAAATAACTGCGTTGTCGTATCTGATGAAATATGGTCTGATTTGACCCTGGAGGGATATCAGCACATTCCAACACAATCTGTATCCGAGGATGCAAGAAACAGAACCATTGCTGTATATGCTCCTTCCAAAACCTTCAACCTTGCCGGACTGATCGGTTCCTACCATATTATTTATAATCCATACCTGCGCGATCGGGTCAAAAAGCAATCGGAGCTGTCTCATTACAACAGCATGAATGTACTCTCCATGTACGCCCTCATCGGAGCCTACCAGCCGGAGGGCTATGAATGGGTGGACGAGCTGCGCCAGGTACTGACCAATAATGTGGATTATGCTTACCGTTATATATGTGAACACTTTAAAGGAGTCGAACTCGCCAGGCCGCAGGGAACCTATATGTTATATCTGGATTGTGAAAAATGGTGTGAAGAGCATCATAAATCCATGGATGAGCTTATCAGAGCGGGTATCAGCGTCGGCGTTATCTGGCAGGACGGGCGGCCCTTTCACAGGCCTTATGCAATCCGTATAAATCTTGCAGTTCCGCATTCTCTTGTTGTGGAAGCTATGGATCGGCTGGATAAGTATGTATTTAACAAAGGCTGAGTCCCTAAAAGGCACAGGCCGGCGCATCTCTGCTGCCGGCCTGTACTGACAATCCATTTATTCTTCAATCCAAATCACATTTACGGAATGCGCTTTCAAGGCAATCTCCATTCCCATTCTGAACGCTCCGGCCTCTGATTCTTCAATCCGTACCTCTTCGTGCCCCATATCATTGTAGGATTCCGTACTGTTTCCGCTGATGGTAAACAGCTTCACGTTTCCTTTGGCAGAATGAAAATTCAAAGATAACGTAAGCGATTCTTCCGGTTCCTTATTCACAGCCGCAGCCGGTCCGTGTAAGCCATTACCTGTTCATAGTTGGCATAATCGTTCGTCTGATGGATACCGTCCCAGTATTCATGAATAGAAATCCAGTCCAGAAATTCACCGCAGTTTTCAAGAAGCTCAATATTCCAGTGAATATCAGTCAAAGCCGCTGCCGTCAGTTCTGTAGTGGGATCTACATGCTTGATCATTTTTGCAGCTTCTTTTACAAGCCTTCCCCATTCGGAAGCTGTTTTCGCACCGATTTCCCAGAAACCGTAATTCTCGTTGCCGATACTCCAGTGCCGGCCTATTTCACGGTCGGGATTCAGAAATACCTTCATAAAATTCTCTCCTTCCTGCTGTGTGCGTCAGCCCGGCATCCGATTTTCCAGTGAGGACGAAATGTCTCTCCGCAACAGTTCCAGCGCCTTATCCAGGCCTTTATCCTGCAGCGCCCTGTAAATTCCCACATGCGGTTCTTCATCAAAGCAGTCATCCATACTCTGCTTTTTATTCCAGGAAAACTGGGCATAAATCCTTTTCTGGATACCAAGGCTTTCTTCAACAATTTTTCTGCGGAATTAAGCATATATGATGACCGCAGCTAACCCACAGGAGAAGAAGCAGCGGCAGAAGCCCTGGTTGGGAATGCCTGTAGCTTATATGCCGTACCAGCATAAAAATTGCCGGCTCTCCTGAAATGGAATGCCGGCAGCTGTAATAAGATATATTTTTGTAGTTGTGATAGAACCGAACAGCTACATAATACCAGTGTAATGGATTTCGATGGGAGAATTTCGATGAGCAATCTTCCATGAGCGATTATCCATGAACGATTTTCTGCTGGAATCACTGGCTGGATATTATGTGCCTCAAATGGCGCCGTCTGCTCCTGAGGTTGCATCAGTTTTCTCCAAACGCCTCCTGCTGATTTCCAGGTACTCCTCCCTCATCTCCAGCCCGATGAATTTTCTGCCCAGCCTTTTGGCTGCCACTCCTGTGGTTCCGGAGCCGCAGAAGGGATCCATAACAAGCATTCCTTCCGCCGTGGATGCGAGCACAATTCTTTCAAGCAGGTATTCAGGCTTCTGGGTGGGATGCTTTCCTTCTTTTTTTTCCGTGGATTTGGTCAGGCTCCCGGTCCAGACATCCTTCATCTGCTTGCCGCCGTTTACCTCCTTCATCAGCTCATAATTGAAAAGGTGATGGGATTTCCGATCCGCCTTCTGCGCCCAGAGAATGGTTTCCGTGGAATGAGTGAAGCAGCGGCAGGCCAGATTCGGCGGCGGATTGGTTTTCTGCCAGGTGATGTTGTTGATGATTTTATAACCCTCCTGCTCCAGGGCCATGCCGATGGAATAGATATTATGGAGCGTTCCTGAAATCCAGATGGTACCGTCCGGCTTCAGCACCTTTTTGCACAGGCGCAGCCACCTGCGGTTAAAGGCATGCTTGGAGCCGCAGTCCATTCCCTGATCCCATTCCCCCTTATTCACCGAAACCATTTTCCCGCCCTGACAGGTAACACCGTCGTTGCTTAAAAAATACGGGGGATCAGCAAAAATCATATCCACGCTTTCCGGTTCCATTTTCAGCAGCAGCCGGAAGCTGTCTCCCAGATAGAGCTGTTCATTTTCTGTTTCATAATATGGCTTTTGCCTGGTATGCAGTAATTTTTCCATGTACCTGTCCTAATAGTTTGTTATAATAATCTCTTCTCCCACACGTTTGCTTGCATCGGAGTTGATGTTGCGTTTCACCTGTACCACTTCCTTTGTAAATCCCTCGTACAATTCATTGATAAAAACCGTGTTGTGATTCGTCAGCATGCAGCTGCAGCCTCTTTCCGTAAGCTCACGGAACAGCCGGGCCAGCCTTTCATGGCTCTCCACGTCAAAACCTTCCTTGGTATAGGATTCAAAGGAGGATGGATTCAGCGGCGCATAGGGACTGTCAAAGAACACAAAATCCCCCTGCTCTGCATCCCTGCAGGACTCCTCAAAATCTCCCTGTAAAATCGTAACATTCTGCAGGTATTCTGAAACCTCCCGTATATTTTCCGGGCTGCAGGATTTCGCCTTGCTGTTATTGAAGGGGACGTTGAACAGTCCTTTTTCATTGACACGGTAAAGGCCGTTAAAGCAGTGTTTGTTTATATAGAGAAACAGGGCGGCAAGCTCCACATCATATTGACCCTTCATCATTTTTTCATTATATGCGGCCCTCTTTGCGTAATAAAAAACCTTCCGGTCCGTCTCCGCTTCCCCGTCCAGCTGTTCCACCGCATCAATTATGGCTTCAGGGCTTAGCTTAATCTGTCTGTATAAATTCACAAGAGAACCGTTGATATCGTTAATGACAGCACGTTCAGGGCAAAGAGCGAACAAAACCGCTCCTCCCCCTACAAAAGGTTCATAATAGGTATGATAATTTTCTGGCAGCCTTGCGCTGATCTGCGGCAGCAGCTGCCGTTTACCGCCCGCCCATTTGATGAACGGCGCGATGGGTGATATATTCATGCTGTATTCCTTCGCTTCTCCTGCGTACCTTCTGTTTTCCGGCGCGTTCCGGGCAGCTGCCGTTTGCGCGCCTTTTTATTATAGAAGAAAGCCGGAAAAATAACAACCCAAATCATAACGTTTGCTTCATCGTTTGCTTCCGCTCCCAAGTCATAGCATATGCTACATCGTTTGCTTGGATGTTTGCTTCCTGTAATGGTTCACTATAACGGTTCAGGCAATGGAACAGTTACCGCTTCTTCCATATGTTTATTCTGTGGTTTTTTTCCATATCGCTTCACAGCCTGCGCAGCCGTTCCATCCAGTAAAAATAGCTGCATGCCAGAATTAAATCAGCTCCTATCCAGGCACAGACCTCTCCATAAAAAACTCCCGACTGCCCGATCAGCGGCGGCAGCAGCAGGGCGCAGCCGGTACGCATCACCAGCTGGGCAATGCTGGATACCATAGGCAGCACCGAATTTCCCAGCCCCTGGATACAGGAACGGATTATATATAAAATGTAAAGTAGAGGGAAAAACAGGGCCAGCACCTGAAGAAAGTGATATCCGATTTCCATCGCCGCCTCTGCCGCCGCTCCGTCCCCGGTCAGGAAACAGCCAAGAACCGGCCTGCCGAAAAGGATCATAACTGCCGACATAATAAGCGCTGTCGCCGTCCCGATGATGCCGGCTGCCTTAAGCCCCCTGCCGATTCTGTCAAATCTGGCGGCTCCCAGATTCTGTCCCGCATAAGTGGACATGGCATATCCGTAGGAGGAGGCCGCAATCTCCAGCAGCCCGTACAGCTTATTGGCAGCCGTATAGCCTGCGATGAAAACAACACCAAAGCCATTGATAACTGACTGGACAATTAATCCGCCCAATGCCGTTATCATATTCTGAAGCCCCATGGGAAGTCCCAGTTTCAGCTGTTCCTTCAGCATAGTGCGGTCAGGCCGGCATGTTTCCTGCTTCAGGGAAAGCAGGCTTTGCTCTCCGGAGAGCAGACCGCTTCCCTGCAGCTTTATAAAGCAAAAGAGGGCCGCAAGGACCTGAGACAGCACCGTTGCAAAGGCTGCACCAGGGATTCCCAAATGAAATCCAAATACAAATAGGATGTCCAGCACTATATTGCAGAAGGAGGAAATGGTCATCGCCTGCAGTGGTGTTTTGCTGTTTCCCACCGCACGTAGTATGGCAGCGAGAAGATTATAGGCAAAGGCTACCGGCAGGCTTCCATAAAGAATCCTCAGGTAGTCAAGAGACAGTCCCATGATTTCCTCAGGTGTATGCAGCAGCACTAGAACAGGCCTGAGCATCAGCTGCCCCAGTACAGTAAACGCAGCCGCCATCCCCAATGACAGAAACATGGCACCTGACACCGCTTTTTTCATGCCCTCTTCATCATTTGCCCCAAAACGTTGGGCTATTACAACAGAAAAGCCCTGTACCACTCCCTGTACAAGCCCGAACATAAGGAAGATCAGCCATTCCGAAGCTCCCAGTGCGACAAGGGCGCCGACTCCCAGCGCCTGTCCCACCACCATGGTGTCTACAAAGGTATAAAACTGTTGAAATACGTTTCCCAGCATCAAAGGAAGGGCGAACTGAAGTATCAGCCGGGCCGGCGGGCCGGAAGTCATATCTCTGGTCTGCATTGTTTTTCTCCATGTGATTCTGATTACTCTTTGACAGTCTATCATATCCAGGGGGATTGCCCAGAAAAAAATACGGCAGCGTCAGGTACACGCCGCCGTATTCAGTCCTTCGGATCCGTTATTTGTAGAACTCAAACCACTCTACAGTAATTCCCGGCATCTTGGTAGGTGTCAGGCACAGATCATAATATCCTTTTTCCAGGCTTACGTCTCCCATTTCCCGGACAATAGAAACACCGTTCGTGCCGTTGAGCTGAGGCGTCATGAAACGGACGCCGTTCAGGCTGGCATTGCAGGCAGACTGTGCACGGAAATCCGGATTATCCGTCTTCATCTGTATCCGTACGTGATATACGCCGGATTCTTCCACGGCAAACAGGACATGCTCGTTCATGGGGGTGGCAAGCCTGCAGGAATCCTTCAGAAGCGCGGCTTTTCCGGAAGCTTCGTCATTTTCTGTACATGCCGGAATCAGTTCGGGTTCTTCCTCAGGAAGCAGGGCTCTTTCCATGACGGGAGTCTTCATCAGGAAGCGGCAGATATTTGCCGCGCAGCGCTGAAGCTCACCCAGCGTCAATTCGCCTTTTCTCAGGGCTTTCAGGGTGTTGTCACCCATGGGATTATTTTCCGCAGCCAGATTGTCCACAACCATGTACAGATCGTTCTGGGAACGCACCATGGCAGCCGTATTTTCCCTGCTTTCCGCTCCTCCGAGGATGCAGTCGTTCATCGTTGACCACCAGTCGGTCATTACAATCCCCTCAAAGCCCCATTCTTTACGGAGGATTGTGGTGTTCAGATCGTAATTGGAGGCGCTCCAGTGACCGTTAACCGGATTGTATGAGGTCATCACAGAATTGGCTCCGCCTTCCCTGACAGCAATTTCAAAGGCCTTCAGATAAATTTCACGCAGCGCTCTTTCTGAAACCACAGCATTTACCTTGCTCCGTTCCTTTTCCTGGCTGTTGCAGGCGTAGTGCTTCATGGTGGCGTTGGAACCGCCGCGCATAATGCCGCGGATATTGGCTGCCGCCATTTTTCCCGTAAGAAGGGGATCCTCTGAAAAATACTCAAAGTTCCGGCCGTTGAGCGGATTGCGGTGAATATTGATGCCAGGCCCCAGGAGGGTGTCGATCTCGTTGCGCAGAAGCTCTTTCCCTTCCATTACATAGAGTTCTTCCACCAGCTTTGTGTCAAAGGTACAGGCAAGCAGTGTTCCGATAGGCACCTGAGTTGCCTGCGCGCCCACATCCATACGGATACCGGAGGGTCCGTCCGCAGCGGCGGCAATCGGGATTCCATAGGTTTCACGCAGAGAATTGCTCAGGCCGCCGAAGCAGGAGGCCACGCCGGGCGTTACCCTGGGGCTGCACATTCCTTCCCCGCGTACCAGTGTTGCCAGCTCCTCGGGTGTCAGCTGGGCAATGAAGGCTTCCATGGACTCCGCTTTATCCAGTACGTCCTTAAGCTGAATTCCCCGGCTGCCGGTTCTGGTAAGCGTGGGAGGCATATTGGCACGGATGCGTTCTGCCAGGGAAACGGTTGCCGTAGGTACTTTTTGTCCTGTTTTTTCATAGATGCCGCCCTGACATGCTCCCGGTTTCAGGCGGATAAATTCTTTTTCAGGAGCGCAGGCCTCTTCCAGGCGTTGTGTTACCGTAAGTCCGGTAACCTCATAGCCTTCCGCGCCGTCTACCATAACCGGCGCCACGTCGCGGACGCTGGTGCCGACATAAATCCGGTAGCAGCCTTCTTCCAGCACATAGCAGGCTTTGTTTCCGGTATAACCGCCGTCATCATAGGCCGCCATGGACGCGATGGGGAATGTAAGAAGCAGCTCCTCCTCTTCTCCCGGAGCCAGCAGTCCCGTCTTGGCAAATGCCGCCAGTTCCCTGGCGGGACGTCCCAGCTTTCCCTGGGGAGCGCTGAAGTAAACCTGTACCACTTCCCGGCCGGAATAACGGCTGCCCGTATTTTTTACATTGGCTTTCACGGTCATATTTCCGTTTTTTACATGCGCTTCCTGCAGCATCACGGAAAAATCGGTATAAGAAAGCCCGAAGCCGAAAGGATAGCGGACACGGTCCGGCGCAAAGGTTTCAAAATAGCGGTAGCCTACGTAAATATCTTCCTGGTAAATGTTTTCAAGCTCTCCGCCGTGATTGGCTGTGGAAGGGTAATCCGCCAGGCTGTAACAAATGGTATCCGCCAGCTTTCCGCTGGGGGTAACTCTGCCGGAAATCACATCGGCGGCTGCATTCCCGCCCTCCTGTCCGCCGTGCCATACATAAAGAATGGCTGTGACCGGATTTTCACAGGCTTCCTCCAGAAAACTCATGTCAATGACACAGGTTACGTTGAGAATGACGGCGGTCTTTTTAAAATGTCTGGTCACCATGGCGAGCAGTTCTTTTTCCGCGGCGTCCAGGCGGTAGCCGCCTTCCGTATCCTCATAGTCCTTGCCTTCGCCAGCTGTCCTGCCCAGGACTACCAGCGCTTTGTCGGATTTTCCGGCAGCTTTTTTTACAAGCTCCTCTGTTACCGGCATTTCCTTCTGACTCCAGGGCTCCGCTGTCCAGCCTCCGCCTCCGTCATCAAAAGGATTTTCCTGGATCCATTGTTCATAAATGCCCGCCAGTTCCTCATTTATCTTCAAATTGTCACACTGGCGCAGGCTGTCCAGCAGGTTCGTGGCATAGGGTACATTTACCGCGCCTCCTGATCCTGTGCCGCTCCGGTAATAGTCCTTCTGGATTCTGCCGAAAACGGATACGTATTCACCATCGGTAACCGGCAGTGTATGGTCCTCATTTTTCAGCAGGACCGCTCCCTGGGCCGCCGCCTCGCGGCAAAGCTGTGCAAATCCCTCAAGGGGAACGCCAATTAATATCTTACTCATGAAGTTTCTACCTACTTTCTTTTGTCGTTGGTACTTTTAGTATATCATATCCTGCTTTCGGTTGAATACCTTAAAATCTTTACGTGTTATGTGTATCTTTTTGACATGGGAGGGGAGGGATAAATCCGGTACAGCTTCTTTCTTCTGCGGCGGGGCCTGGCTTTATTGCTGCGTAAAGGAAGGGCTGACAGGTAGGTCAAATCCCCCGCGGCATGCCGGCATAGTGTCGGGGGATTGACGCGGGGGATTGAGGATTTACATTATACTGTTTTGTTTGGTTATGCCTCGGGCTGCATGGATTCGATGATTCCGTCTGCGAGGGTATCGAGTTCTACAGCTTTATCGGGGTGGAGGGTGGAAGCAAGGGACAGTCTTTCATTGATGACTGTCATATTTTTCATTTCCTCTTCGATGAATTTCTGCATCAGGTCTCCGGATTTGCAGGCCCAGGATCCGTTTTCGATGAGGGCGAAGGTACGCTTCTGGAGGTTGAGGGCTTTCATATCGGAAAGGAAATTATGCATTACAGGATAAATTCCCAGGTTGTAGGTTACGCTTGCCAGCACGATGTGGCTTAAGCGGAAGGCCTCGGAAATGAGCTGGGATACGTGGGTGTTGGAAACATCGTAAACAACTACATTTGTCATGCCTTTTTCACAGAGTTTCGCTGCCAGCGCCTGTGCGGCGGCTTCTGTATTGCCGTACATGGAAGCGTAGGCGATCATTACGCCTTTTTCTTCCGGCTCGTAGCGGCTCCAGCGGTCATATTTTTCGATAAAATATGCTACATTGGAACGCCATACGGGACCGTGAAGGGGGCAGATCATTTTGATATCCAGCCCGGAAGCCTTCTTGAGGAGGGCCTGGACGGGAGCTCCGTATTTGCCTACAATATTGGTGTAGTAGCGTCTTGCGTCGTCGATCCAGTCTCTTTCAAAGTCCACTTCATCATTGAACAGCTTGCCGTCCAGGGCGCCGAAGGAGCCGAAAGCATCTGCGGAGAAGAGGACTCCGGTTGTCACATCGAAGGTGACCATGGCTTCGGGCCAATGCACCATGGGGGCATTGACAAAGGTTACCGTATGTCTGCCAAAGCTCTGGGTATCGCCCTCGTTTACTTCAATCTGATCATAATTATCAATGTCAAAGCCGAACTGACGCATCAGCATGAAGGCCTTGGGGGTGCTGATAATTTTTACTTTGGGGTAGCGGAGCAGGATTTCTTCGATGGATGCGCCGTGATCCGGTTCCATATGGTTGATTACCAGGTAATCCAGCTCTTTTCCCTGAAGCAGATAGTCCATGTTTTCCAGCAGCTGTCTGCAGGCGGACCAGTCTACGGTATCGAACAGCACCGTTTTTTCATCCAAAAGCAGATAAGCATTATAGGAAACGCCTCTGGGAATGGGATGAATATTTTCAAAAAGGGTAAGTCTGTGGTCATTGGCGCCCACCCAGTATAGATCTTCCGTTACATTTCTGACACAATACATTTTCTATTTCCTCCTTCTGGCCGTAGCCTACATAAACATATCCTTACTTTCCGCACATTCCGGACAAACCCAGTCAGCGGGCAGCTTTTCTAATAGTGTGCCCGGAGCGATGTCCGAGTCCGGATCTCCTGCCGCAGGATCGTATTCATAGCCGCAGCCGCCGCACACATAGGTTTTTCCAATTGCCGCCGGTTTGGGAGGCAGCGGCCGTTTCATTTTAACCATGGGCGGTGCCGGCTTCTTGGCTTCTCCATTATTAAGCGCTTCCGAAAGAAGCGGCAAAATCTCATTGACATCCCCGATGATTCCGTAATCGCAGTTCTTGAAAATGGGCGCGTTGGCATTCTTGTTAATCGCCACAATGGTGGAGGCGTCCCGGATGCCTTTCAGGTGCTGTACGGCTCCCGAAATGCCGCAGGCAATATAGAGGTTGCCTGTGAATTTCTGGCCGGACATGCCCACATAGCGGTTCAGGGGCACGTATTTCAGGGTTTCAGCTACCGGCCTGGAGGAGCCGATGGCCGCGCCTGCCTGTTTTGCCAGTTCTTCGATAAGCTTCATATTTTCCCTGGAACCGATGCCTTTTCCGGCGGAAACCACTCTTTCTGCCAGCGGTATCGGGGTGTCCGCGGGAATTCCCACGCTGAAATCATAACCGTCTTTTACAAGGGCCGCAACAAGGGCTGCAACTCTTTCCTGGGCGCTGCCTTCCTTTAAAATCATTTTTTTGCGGTAACCGGTAACCGGGGCCGGTTTCTTCATGATTTTCGCAGGGCCGCCCGCTTCCCGGGGCATCTTTCCGATCAGATGGGAGGCGATGACAACGCGCTGGATTTCATTGGTTCCTTCATATATGGTAGTGATTTTCGCATCCCTGTAGGCGCGCTCCACTTCCATTCCCTTCAGATAGCCGCTTCCTCCGAAAATCTGCAGGGCGTCATTGGTCACCTCCAGGGATATATCGGAAGCATACTGCTTCGCCATTGCCGCTTCCATGCCATAGGATTCGTGGTGTTCCTTCAGTTCCGCCGCGCTGTAGATAAGGAAACGGGCGCAGCGCAGCTTGGTTGCCATATCCGCCAGCTTAAAGGATACGATCTGCTGCTGGCAGATGGGCTTTCCGAACTGTACGCGTTCTTTGGAATATTCCAGCGCATGTTCAAATGCACCCTGTGCAATCCCCAGCGCCTGGGAAGCGATTCCGATGCGTCCGCCGTCCAGCGTGGCCATGGCGATTTTGAAGCCCTGTCCTTCCTTTCCAAGAAGGTTTTCCCTTGGAACCTTTACATCGTTGAATATCAATTCTGCAGTGGATGAGGACCGAATACCCATTTTATCATAATGTTCTCCGAATTCAAAGCCTTCCCAGCCTTTTTCTACGATAAATGCAGAAATTCCTCTGGTTCCGATATCCGGAGTGGTCACGGCGAATACTACGTACGTGTCTGCTTTCGGCGCATTTGTTATGAATATCTTTCCACCATTCAGCAGGTAATAATCACCCTTCAGTATGGCAGTTGTCTCGGTTCCGCCCGCATCAGAGCCTGCGTTGGGTTCGGTGAGGCCGAATGCGCCTATTTTTTCCCCCCTTTGCCAGAGGCGTCAGATACTTCCGCTTCTGTTCCTCCGTGCCGAAGGCGAAAATCGGCCAGGAACCAAGGGATACATGTGCGGAAAGAATGACTCCTGTCCCGCCGTCCACTCTGGACAGTTCCTCCACCGCGATTGCATAACTGAGCACATCCAGCCCGGCGCCGCCGTATTCCTTGGGATATGGAATCCCCATCAGTCCCATTTCCCCCAGCTTCTTTACCGCTTCCGTTGGAAATTCATTATTCTGATCCATCAGAAACGCTATTGGTTTTACTTCGCTTTCCGCGAACTCCCTCATTTTTTGTCTGAACGCTTCATGCTCCTGTGTTGTTTGATAAAGCATACTTAGTTCCCCCTTTATATGTTTGGGTGGCAAGGAACTGTCTGTATAAATGTAATTCTGTACAGTTCCCAAGTGCCTGTCAGGTCACAGTGTCTTTATATATTTACTGCCAAAGGTACGGCAGATATGTTTCCGATTGCCGTGCTTTTCCCCATTTTTACAGCGGCAATACTTGACTTTTTTTATCCACTTTTATATTCAAAAAAAAATTATTCCTTTTCCCCAAATAATATCCAGTAAAGACTCCGGGATCGGAATTCCCGGTCAATTGCCTGCTGTACCCTGGCAAGCTGTGCGTGGACGTTGCAGGGCGTCCCGTTTTTGTCACGCCATTCGCACTGGTAATCCGCATTCATGCAGGCCGCAAGGCGGGCATTCGTCTCCACTGCGCCGACCAGATCGTACAGGCTGACCTCATGCAGGTCCGCTTCCAGCTGGCAGCCGCCGTTTACGCCCCGGATAATACGGATAATTCCTGCTTTTTCCAGCTTTTTTATAATTTTGTAGGTAAATTTCAGCGGCAGCATCTCCTTTTCCGCCAGCTCCCCTACTGTCAGGCAGGAGCCCTGGGCAAGTGAACGGAGGATGCGGAGCGCGTAATCCGTTTCCCGTGTGATTAACAAGCAGTCGGCCTCCTTTTTATTCTATAGTTTAACTATAGTAAAGTGGAGTAATTTTGTCAAGATTAGATTTGCGGGAATCCATAGATTTTTTAAGTGGTATCAGGTAAAATGAGGAAATAAGAAAAAACAGAGTTTCATAGCCTTCAGAAGGAAGGCTGGGGTACGCCAGGAACTCCTGGCAACAGGGAAGGAATACCATGAAGGATTACGTCCGACAGAACAAATCGGCCTGGGAATTCAACGCCTATAATTTCTGGGTGGAGCACGACGGCACGCCTGAGGAGCGCGCCCGAAGGGATCTGGAAGATCCTGTAGGTATGTTGAAGAAATATGCGGTGTATTTTGATTCCTATGAAGGAATCAGGGTTGCCAATATCTGCGGCTCCTGCGGTAAAAAGGCCATTCCGCTGGCGATTCTCGGAGCGGAGGTAACCATATTCGACATCTCGGAGAGAAACATGCGGTATGCCCTGGAAACGGCGGAGGCGGCCGGCGTGTCCGTAGATTTTGTCCTGGGGGATGTGCTGGAAGCCGATATGAAAAAATACAGAGGCTTTTTTGATGTGGTGTTCATGGAGGGCGGCATCCTTCATTATTTTCATGATATCGGGAAATTTATGGAGGTCATGTATTCCTTTCTCCGTCCAGGCGGCCGCTTAATCGCAAGCGATTTCCACAATCCTCGCAGTCAGGGATTCTAATGTCCAAAATGCTGCCGGCGAATGACACGGATAAATGGGATAAGGAGGTTTTGTATGCGCACTGAAAAGGAAATGCTGGATATGATTCTTGAAACTGCCGACACAGATGCGCGGATCCGCGCTGTAACCATGGAAGGCTCCCGGGCAAATCCCAATGCTGTCCATGATGAATATTCTGACTTTGATATCACCTTTTTTGTTACTGATGTGCGGGAGTTTACCCGGGATAAGGAATGGATTCACCGACTGGGTGATATCCTGATTGTTCAGTGTCCCACGGACTGGTATTCCCATCCTTATGATTATAGCAGCCGTGATCCCTTCGCTTTTCTTATACAGTTTGCTGACGGGAACCGGATTGACCTTACCCTGCGGGATGTGGGCCTGATTTCAGGGGAGGCTGAAAATAAGGAACCGCGGATCGTCCTGTTGAATAAGGACCATTTTCCTTCCCTGCTGACGATTGGGTCGGAAGAAGCCTTTTTTTTCAGCCGCCCGGAGAAATGGAGTTTTACAATACCTGCAACGAATTCCGCTGGCTGTGTCTGTATGTGGCCAAGGGAGTGTGCCGGAAGGAGCTGTACTACTCCAAGCATGCCTACGATGTGCTGGCTATGCCCATGTTTCTTAAGATGCTGAACTGGAAGGTGGGGATAGACCATAATTTTCAGGTCAGCACCGGCAGTTCCTGCAAATATCTGAAGCGTTTTCTGTCAGAGGAAGAAATGATGCGGTTCCAGGACATCTTTCCCGGCGGGGATTATGGGGATATCAGCAGGTGCCTTTTTCTTATGTATGATTATTTTGATGAACCGGCAGAATTTGTGGCGGAGTATTTTGGCTTTGTCCATGATGTGCGGGAAACATGCAGAGTAAGACACTTTCTTGAAGAAAGGCTATGTGGGGCGTGACCGGTTCCATAGAGGAAAATAAGAGCCCGGGAAGTTCCGCCAAACCAATGATTCATGCAGTGCCGCAGGCAAGCCTGCGATATAGGGGGTATAAAAATGTATCGTGTAAATGGTTCAAATCCTTTACTGGACACCTAGCTTACGGAAAAGGACAGGTACTGCTTTAAAGCCGCGTTGAAATTTCGTCCATCCTCCGGGAACGTTTTTCCGCCTGCGGCCGGATTGCCGTAAATGCGCATGAGCCATATACGGAAGAGCTGCTGCGAAGCTTTGCAAACAGCGAGCACGCCGAATACCGGATAAATAAACGGCTGAATGTTTATGCCTGTCCCAGCGTCCATCAAGCGCAAAAACGCGGAAGAATGCTGCCGGCTGCGCCCTGTTATCAGGAAGAAATCGCACAGCTTATCACTGTTATGATGCGGGATGCGGATCTGCAGGAGCCCGATCGGGAGGAAGCCCGACAGTATGCGGAGGGAAAGTCTGTGTCGGGCAGCCTGTTTTTGTGGGAGAATGAAGAGGGGAAAATTGTTTCCATGACAGATATTACTCATAGGACGGAGCGGTATGCCAGGCTCAACGCCGTTGTTACAGCAAGGGAGCACCGGGGACAGGGATATGCTGAAATGCTGGTATCCTCAGTGACACAGCTGCTGCTGCAGGACGGCCTGACTCCCATGCTTTATGCCGATGCCGGGTATCCGCCGTCCAATGCAGTCTACAGGAAAATCGGATATGTGAAGCAGGGGGAAATTACGGAACAGGAGATTTTCAGGAAAGGATAAGGCCGCGATTATTTCTCTTCAGTGTAGTATTTCCTGCTTTATATCCTATTCCGCCGTATCCCATCCGCCGCCTTACTTATAGAATTCCTTCACAGCCTCTCCGATATACTCCGCCGCCCCTTCCCCATACCGGGCGTCCATTGTCTTCTTCATGGACTCGTCGTTAAGATACAGCTCCGCCATATCCAGCATCAGTTTTTTTACATCCGGCATCTGATACAGCTGTTTGGAGACAAAATCCAGTTCCCCAATCAGCGATTTTATTTCAAAGGATGCGGTATCCGTCCCTTTTTTATCAGCTATTTTATGGTAAATGCCGTCTATTCTGTTCTGGTAAGCCTGCACCACCTCGGCGCCGTTTGGATTTTTTACCGCATTTATCGCGACATCCTTATTTCCATACCATTCCACTACTTTTTTGAAATTCTCCTGTACCGAAGGGTCGGATGCATTTTCCACAAAATGCTTCTGAAAATTCTCCAGATTTCCATACTCGCCGGTAATGCCCGCAAGCTCCTCTTCCTTTAAATTTTCAACGATTGCACGGCACATTTCCTCTATTTCAGCTTTGTCAAACATTGCAAAATCCATCTCATTTTCTCCTTTCAGGATATCATCGATGCTGCTTATTAACCGGTTCAGCCGATCCTTTTTCAGCTGCAGCATTTTCTTCTGGCTTCTCAGAATCGTATCTCTGTCAAGGGCAGGATTTTCCATAACCGCTTTGATTTCCAGAAGCGGCATATCAAATTCCCGGAAAAACAGTATCTGCTGCAAACGTTCCAGGGCTTTATCGTCATAAAGCCGGTATCCCGCGGCACTGCATGACGTGGGCTTCAGCAGTCCGATTTCGTCGTAATAGTGCAGCGTGCGTACGCTGATACTGGTCAGTTTGGATACATCCTTTACTGTTCTCATCTGGGAACCTCCTGTTCTTGATAAAATCACTTTAAACCCTGCCGGTCCGTGAGGGTCAATACCTTAAGTGAGAAAAGAGAAAATTTTTAATACTTTTACAATCCTGGTATCTGGACTTGTTATGGCTTTATTCTGGTTTTGTTCTGTCTATATTTTTAAATTTATTATGAATATATTCTGTTTTTTACCGTGATGTACGGCTGAGATTATATTTGAGAATGTCCGCGGTCAGCCAGTCAATGGCATCCTGCCAGCCGGAAAAACTCCGCTTTCCTTTTCTTCTCATCAGTTGTGAAAAATAGGTGCTTACCACGGCTGCCTAGCCATGGCTTCCCTTTTCCGTCATTCTCGCCCTGACCGGATAGGCGGCCAGTATCCCAGCGTATGTTTCGGACTGGAAAATAGCAGTTCTGCTGGACAGGAGTGAGATTTCGCAGGTGTTTCCCTCTCTTAAGCAGAAAAAATTCTCCAGGGCTTTTCCTACAAGCTCAGGAGAACGGTATACACCAAAGGAATAGGCTGTAACTTCCCTGCTTTCCGAATTCAACAGGACACATAGATATATCTCGCCGTCCTCCGATGTTTTATAGGTGCCGATGCCAACACAATATGCATTTTTCGGGCAATATGCTTTTTCAGAAATAGGCAAAGCTTTCTTTTCGGTGCAACAGGGGCTTTCCGCATACGTATCCGCGTATTGAGAATGGAAAGAATCCTGCTTTTTTATAGCGCCCCTCCGGTCCCCAGGGAATTTTTCCGGTATTCCTTCCGGAAGCAGCCGGATAAGCCCATCTGCAGCCGGATGCAACTCCTCATCCTGTTTCCACAGATAAATGTCTTCAGGAAGTATTTTATATTCCTCCAGATACAGGAGCGGATTGAGGGACAGCAGCCGCATCTGTCTGTCCCATTCCTCCGTATCCTTATATGTGAAAGCCAGTTCCTGCAATGTATATCTGAAATCCATAGATTCTCCTTCTGATTTTTGTAAATGGTACTTTTATAAAAAAGACTTTATCAGCATGGAGAAATGCCTGTCCACAGTCTCTTCCAGGGATTCATTCGAACAGTGTTAATACTGTTCGGAATTTCCAAACATCTTAGGCATTCTTGTTCCAATACATCTTGAACCAAATCGCACATGCTGTGCAATAGCCTTTCTTATCTTTTCTCTGCACC
>OFMJ01001495.1_pt1 | contig 17174 bp, 18 predicted proteins | sample 1541801 | NCBI WGS metagenome assembly OFMJ01 (sample SAMN04209234, study PRJEB22552) | human gut metagenome | biome: gut; material: feces | host: Homo sapiens | place: USA: Oklahoma
TACTGAAAAGTAGCCGGATATTTTTCTATCAACGGCTGAAATTTAAGCGCTTACATATGTTATATGCTTTTTTGCACTTATTGTTAGAAGAATTAAATAGCAAGGGCGTTGTTTTGACAGAATAAATTAGAAATAGTATAAGTGAATAAATGGTGAAATGAAATTATGCAGAATAAAATGATATTTTATCCAAATGAAATATGTCTTTCCTATGCAGAAAAGGTTATTGAAGAGATTGAGAAAATTCTAAAAAAACAATAGAGAATAGTTTTTTGAAAAAATATGCTTCTTTATTAGAAAAAGGACAATGTGATGATTTTTTGAAAATGTGTGCAGAGAAATATCAACTGCTGTATTCTAAATGTTTGCTTTCTTTAAAAAGTATAGAAGAGCAATTAAAAAGTACAACGGAAAGTAATAGAATTTTTCTGTTAAAGGTGGCTAGAGTTCTAGATAAAGCAATAGCAGAAGAACTAGAACATGATTTACGAAGTCAATAAAATGGAAGGCTGATATGTGAAAATATATCAGCCTTCGTCTTATTTTAGAAGAATAAGAAAATAACAAAAATAAATATTGAAGAGAGCTTCTCTATCCCAATATCTTATTTCTCATTGATAGCAGCCTGTGCGGCTATCAATGAGAAATAAGATGTTGCAAAATTTTTCTTGAATTTTTTTTACTTCTGTGCTATTCTTTTAGCAAGCAAAAGTAAAAGGGAGTAGCTTAACATCTTTTATAGATAGGTTATGAAAGATGGTTTTGTAATCGTCACTCGGTATCGAGAGGTACCCGTAGCAAATGAGAAAGCAAGACTTTTATTGTGGCAGAGGTCATGATAAAGGTCTTTTTTTATTTCTTTCTTTATACTTCTTCCACAGAGATTTGCTGATATAGAAGGAGGATTATTTATGTGCAATCAAATTATGAAAAAAGAAGTACAGGAAGCAATAAGAGCAGGAGAGCAGGCTTTGCAGAGCCTGTATCATGCAAGTGAAAAATTAGAAAATGCAGGAAAATGGGGGATTTTCGATATGTTTGCAGGATGTTTCTTTAGCAGTTATATGAAACATTCCCGGATTAAAGAAGCAGAAGCTTTGTTGGAGCAGGCGGAAACCGAACTGCAACTTTTTCAAAGAGAATTAAGTGATGTGGGAGAGGCTTTACATTTACAGATTGAAATCGGAGATTTCCTTACTTTTGCAGACTTCTTTCTGGATGGATTTATTACGGACTATTTGGTGCAAAACAAAATTTCAGATGCCAGAGAAGATATAGAGCTTGGAATTTTACATGTAAAGGCGATACTTGATGAATTATATAGCAAATTGGAAGGATATCCGGAAGAAAAATCAGAAAAAATATTGAAAAAAATTTAAAAATATAAAAATTATGATATAATTTGTAAAAAATCAGGTTAAATATATGAGGAGGAAGAATATGGTAAAAACAGTGGGGATTGTCAGTTTATCAAGTGGAACAATCGGGGAAGACTTTGTAAAGCATGAATTGGATTTAGGCATTGACAGGTTAAGAAATTATGGCTTGAAAGTAAAATTTATGGATCATGCTTTAAAAGGAATTGATTATTTAAAAGAGCACCCTGATAAAAGAGCGGAAGACCTTTTACAGGCATTTTCCGATCCGGAAATCGATATGATATTGTGTGCCATCGGTGGTGATGATACATATCGATTGTTGCCTTATTTATTCAAAAATGGAGAGCTGCAGAAGGCGGTTACAAAGAAGATATTTTTGGGATTTTCAGACAGTACCATGAACCATTTTATGCTTCATAAAGTAGGATTAAATACTTTTTATGGGCAGGCATTTCTTTCCGATATCTGTGAATTAGGGAAAGAAATATTGCCCTATACAAAGAAATATTTCGAAGAACTGATTACCACAGACAGAATTAAAGAGATTACTCCGAGTGACGTGTGGTATGAGGGGAGAACGAATTATGATGAAGACCAGGTAGGAGTGGAGCTTCCCACAAAGCCTAACAGGGGATATGAGCTATTACAGGGAAGTTCTGTTTTCTCCGGTAAAATTTTAGGGGGATGTTTGGATACCATATTTGATATATTTGATGGTGAGCGGTATGCAAATTCACCGGAAATTTGCAGTAAATATCAACTGTTTCCATCTAAAAATGAGTGGAAAGGAAAGATTTTGCTGTTGGAAACCAGTGAAGAAAAGATGACACCGGATAAGCTGAAACGAGCACTTTTAAAATTAAAAGAGGCAGGCGTATTTGAGAGTGTGAATGGAGTACTGATAGGAAAGCCCATGGATGAAACTTATTATGAAGAGTATAAAAAAGTGCTGATAGAAACGATTGATAATCCTGTATTGCCGATGGTATATAATGTTAATGTAGGGCATGCACTTCCAAGGTGTATTATTCCTTTTGGAATAGAAGCAACAGTGGATGTAGAGAAACAGAAAATTAGTTTTCAGACAGAATAATTGCGAAAAGATATCGGCAGCAGTCTGTGACAGGATTGAAAAAATAGCAATGATATGCTAAGATTATCTCTGCTGATTAAAATATAGAGAAAAAGGGAGAAATTTATGAGGTATGATTATTTAATTGTAGGCGCAGGGCTATTTGGCGCTGTATTTGCTCATGAAGCAAAGAAAAAAGGAAAGAAATGTCTGGTTATTGATAAAAGACCTCATATTGCCGGAAATGTTTATTGTGAAAATATAGAAGGAATTCATGTACATAAGTATGGAGCACATATTTTCCATACTTCCAACAAAGAAATATGGGAATACATGAACCAATTTGCAGAATTTAACAATTATATTAATTCTCCTATTGCAATATATAAAGATGAGTTATATAATCTTCCGTTTAATATGAATACATTTAGTAAAATGTGGGGAATTCGTACGCCAAAAGAAGCAAAAGAGATCATTGCACAGCAGATTGAAGAATTACATATTACAGAACCTAAAAATCTGGAGGAACAGGCGCTTTCTTTAGCGGGAACAGATGTTTATGAAAAGCTGATAAAGGGATATACAGAAAAGCAGTGGGGACGTCCGTGTACAGAGCTTCCTGCATTTATTATCAAAAGGCTTCCCTTCCGCTTTACTTATGACAATAATTATTTTAATGATATTTATCAGGGAATACCAAAGGGCGGATATACAGCGATTGTAGAAAAAATGTTGGAAGGTATAGAGGTAAAAACCAATACGGATTATTTTACATTCAGAAAAGAGAATGAAAATATAGCGGATAAAGTGGTATTTACAGGAATGATTGACGAGTATTTCGGATATCAACTGGGAGCATTGGAGTATCGTTCTGTGCGCTTTGAAACAGAAGTTCTGGATATGGATAATTATCAGGGAAATGCTGTGGTAAATTATACAGACAGAGAGGTTCCTTATACAAGAATTATTGAGCATAAGCATTTTGAATTTGGAAAACAGGAGAAAACTGTTATTTCCAGAGAATATTCTTCAGAATGGAAAGTGGGAATGGAGCCTTATTATCCGGTAAATAACGAGCAGAATAATGAACTGTTTGAGAAATACAGAGAATTGGCGGAAAAGGAAATAAACGTGATATTTGGAGGACGCCTTGGTAATTATAAGTATTACGATATGGATAAGGTTGTAGAAGCAGCACTTCAGACGGCAGAAAAAGAGCTGGCAAGAAAAGATAGGAAGTAGATGACAGAGTGAGCAGAAAAGAACTATTGGAAAAATATAAAGACATCATTCCCTATCTGTTTTTTGGAGTTTGTACAACTGCTGTAAATATGATAGGATATTGGACTTTGGCATATTTGTGTGATTTTGGGATGATGCCGAGTACAGTTATAGCGTGGCTTTTGGCTTTGATTTTTGCTTATGTTACAAACCGTAAATGGGTATTTAAAAGTGAAGCAAAAAATCCGGCAGAAATAGTAAGAGAAGCATTTTATTTCTTTATTTGCCGATTGAGCACCGGTGTTGTTGATTGGGGAAGTATGCTCCTGTTTGTGGGTGTTTTTCGTCTAAACGATATGTTTAGTAAATTTGCAGCCAATATTATCGTGATTTTGTTAAACTATATTGCAAGCAAAAGGATTATATTTAAAAAATCGAAATAAAATTTTATATAAAAGAGAAACTATGGAGAAAATCTATGGTTTCTTTTTGCGTTTCAGGAGAAATACATTATCCGTTTTCTAAAATGGATTAAAAAACTCTAGTATTAAAACGGAAAATATGCTATGATGGGTAACAGAGAATACAAGATATAGTATAGGATGAAATTAAAGGAGCAAGGAAATGAAAAATTATATCAGTCAGGTGATGAAGAAATTTCCTGAAGCAGAATATAATGTCTGTAAGCTGGAACAGGGATATGAGCGTTTGAAAAGAGAAAATATGACAGAGGAAGATATTTTACAGGCATTGACGAAGGCTGCCGTGGAACTGACGCAGGAGACAGAACCAAAATGGGAATACATCGGTGCCCGCTTTTTATATATGAAATTTGAAAAAAGGTTAAAAACAGAATTGGCGAAAAGAGGAATTGAAAGTTTCTACGAGAAAATCCAGTATCTTACAAAAGAGGGATTATATGGGAGTTATATTTTAGAAAATTATTCGGAAGAGGAAATTCTGGAAGCAGAAAGTTATATGAAGCCAGAACGCAATAACCTATTTAATTATTCGGGACTGGATTTGCTCTTAAATCGTTATGTTATTCAGACCCATGACCATATTAAACTGGAAACACCGCAGGAAATGTACATGGGAATTGCCCTTCATCTGGCAATGAAGGAAATGAAGGATAAAATGAAGTGGGTGAAGAAGTTTTATGACATGCTCAGTAAGCAGGAAGTGACCATGGCTACACCTACCTTGTCAAATGCAAGAAAGCCATACCATCAGCTTTCCAGCTGCTTTATTGATGTAGTACCCGATAGCTTAGAGGGGATTTACAGAAGCATTGATAATTTTGCAAAAGTCAGTAAGTTCGGTGGCGGTATGGGAATGTATTTCGGAAAGGTGAGAGCAACAGGAAGTACCATACGAGGCTTTGAAGGAGCGGCGGGAGGCGTTATCCGCTGGATACGTCTTGTCAATGATACTGCCGTAGCTGTGGACCAGCTGGGGGTACGACAAGGGGCGGCTGCGGTATATTTAGATGTATGGCATAGAGATTTACCTGAATTTTTACAGCTTCGTACCAATAACGGAGATGACAGAATGAAGGCTCATGACATTTTTCCGGCAGTGTGCTATCCTGATTTGTTTTGGAAAATGGCAAAGGAGGATTTGGAACAGAAGTGGTATTTAATGTGTCCTCATGAAATTTTTATGGTGAAGGGATGGCGTTTGGAAGATTGCTACGGAGAAGAATGGGAAGAAAAGTACAGACAGTGTATAGAAGATGAACGAATTAAAAAACGCAGCATTACCATAAAAGAAATTGTACGTATGGTTTTAAAATCAGCAGCAGAAACGGGAACACCTTTTACCTTTAACAGAGATACGGTAAATCGTGCCAACCCCAATGGGCATAAGGGAATGATTTATTGTTCTAATCTGTGCACAGAGATTGCCCAGAATATGCAGGAAACAGAAAGTATTTCCACTGAAATTAAAACAAAAGACGGTGAAACCGTAGTGGTTACAACCACAAAACCGGGTGATTTTGTGGTATGTAATCTGGCGAGTCTTTCTCTTGGGCATCTTTCCGTAGAAGATAAAAAATACATGAAAGATATTGTCGGGACAGCGGTAAGAGCCCTTGATAATGTGATAGATTTGAATTTTTATCCTGTTCCCTATGCACAAATTACCAATCAAAAGTACAGAGGAATTGGTCTTGGGGTAAGCGGATATCATCATCTTTTGGCAAAGAAAAACATTCTTTGGGAAAGTGAGGAGCACTTAAAATTTGCAGATGAATTGTTTGAAATGATAAATTATTTTACTGTTTTGGCAAGTGCGGATTTGGCAGAAGAGAAAGGTACTTATCAATTTTTTGAAGGCAGTGACTGGCATACTGGCGCATATTTTGAAAAGCGAAATTACGTGTCAAAAGAATGGAAAGAATTAGAGTATAAAGTAAGAAATACAGGTATGCGAAACGGTTATCTTTTAGCAGCAGCGCCTACCAGTAGTACCAGTATTCTGGCAGGAACTACGGCAGGGCTGGACCCTGTTATGAAGAAGTTTTTCATGGAAGAAAAGAAGGGAAGCATGCTGCCGAGAGTAGCTCCGGATTTGTCTTTGGATACTTATTATTACTACCGGAATGCGCATAATATTGACCAGAGTTTCAGTGTAAAAGCCTGCGGTGTCAGACAGAGACATATTGATCAGGCACAGAGCTTAAACTTATATATTACCAACAATTATACGCTGCGACAGCTTTTTCACCTGTATGTAGAGGCATGGGAAGCAGGAGTAAAAACGATTTATTATGTGAGAAGTAAATCCCTTGAAGTGGAGGAATGTGAAAGCTGTGCTTCATAGGAAGAAGGAGAACGAGATGACAGAATTAAAGAAAAAACCGCTGTTTAATCCAAGTGGAGACACAGATGTGCGTTTTCGCAGGATGATTGGCGGAAATACTACTAACTTAAATGATTTCAACAACATGCGGTATGGATGGGTGAAGGACTGGTATCGTCAGGCAATGAATAATTTCTGGATACCGGAGGAAATCAATCTTTCTCAGGACAGAAAAGACTATGGGGAGCTTTTAGGAAAAGAGCGTCAGGCTTACGATAAAATTTTGAGCTTTCTGGTGTTTTTAGACTCCATTCAGTCTGCAAATTTGCCTTGTATCGGAGAATATATTACGGCAAATGAAATAAACTTATGCCTTTCCATTCAGACCTTTCAAGAATGTGTGCACAGCCAAAGTTATAGCTATATGTTGGATACAATTTGCAGTCCGGAAAAGCGTAATGAGATTTTGTATCAGTGGAAAACAGATGAAAGGCTGTTAAAGAGAAATACCTTTATCGGCGAATTATATAATGAATTTCAAATGAAAAAAGACAGCTTTACACTGCTGAAAGTCATGATGGCAAACTATATTTTAGAAGGAATTTACTTTTACAGTGGTTTTATGTTCTTCTATAATTTAAGTAGAAATGGGAAAATGCCCGGCTCTGCGCAAGAAATTCGTTATATTAACAGAGATGAAAATACTCATTTGTGGCTGTTTCGAAATATGATTTTGCAGTTAAAAGAGGAAGAACCGGAGCTTTTTACGAAAGAAAATATACAAGCTTTAAAGGAAATGCTGATGGAGGGTGTGGAGCAGGAGATTGCGTGGGGGCACTATGTTTTGGGAGACGATATCCCCGGAATTTCAAAAGAAATGATTACAGAATATATAAAATATCTGGGTAATTTACGCTTTACAGGCTTGGGCTTTGACGTAGTGTATCCGGGATATGAAAAAGAGCCGGAGAGTATGAAATGGGTGAGTTATTATTCCAATGCAAATATGGTAAAGACAGACTTTTTTGAAGCGAAAAGTACCGCTTATGCAAAAAGTACGGCTCTTTTAGATGATTTATAGAGGAAAATATTGACTTTCTATCGGGCTTAATACTATTCTATAAAAAGATGTTGGAGTCAAAGTTCTTTGGCACCGATATTTAACGCTTGAAACAGGAGGAAAGTAATTAAGTGGAAAAGCAGGAAATTCTGGCGATTTACGGAACAGAATATAAACAAATGACAAAAACTCTTTTACAGGAAGCGGATTTAGAAGGCCGAATTTTAAGCAAAGAGTGTAAAATAGGAATAAAACCAAATTTGGTAGCACCTTCTGAGGCTTCTTATGGAGCAACTACCCACAGTGAAATTGTGGCGGGAATTATTGAATATTTGCAGGAAAGAGGTTTTTCTAATCTGGTAATGTTGGAAAGCTCATGGGTAGGAGATAAAACAGCAGAAGCAGCGGAGGTCTGCGGATATTATGAGCTTTCGGAGCGATACCATGTGCCTTTTATAGATTTACAAAAAGATACGTATCAAACATATTCCTGTCAGGGAATGGAATTGAAAATCTGCGACGAAGTAAAAAGCTTAGACTTTTTGATTAATGTGCCGGTTATGAAAGGGCATTGTCAGACAAAAATTACCTGTGCACTGAAAAACTTAAAGGGATTGATACCGAACTGCGAAAAAAGGCACTTTCATGCTATGGGACTTCATGAACCCATTGCTTATCTGGCAGCAGAAATTGCACCGGATTTTACAGTGGTTGACAGTATTTGCGGAGATTGGGATTTTGAAGACGGGGGAAATCCGGTGGAGTTAAACCGTATTCTGGCTGCGACAGATCCGGTGCTTTGTGATGCTTATGTATGTCATTTTATGGGGTATGAGGTGGAGGAAGTACCGTATATAAAAATGGCGGAAGCATTAGGGGTAGGGGACGCATGCTGGGAAAATGTGCAGCTTCGTGAGTTGAATACACCGAAACAGGGAGAATATATTCCGAAAGAGAGAAAAGTAGTGGAGGTTTGTGATGCAGTAGAGGAAGTGGAGTCTTGCAGTGCTTGTTACGGTTATCTTTTGCCGGCTCTTTGGCGGTTGAAGGAAGAAGGACTTTTGCAAAATTTGACGGAGAAAATCTGCATCGGACAGGGATATCACGGAAAAGCAGGAAAACTGGGAGTAGGGAACTGCACGAGAGGATTTCAAAATTATGTGAAAGGATGTCCGCCTACCGAAGAGGAGATTTATGAGTTTTTGAAAAATTATACAGTGGGAAGATAAAAAACAGGACAGTCGCTTTACGATTGAATAATCGTGAAGCGACTGTCCTATTTAAAAAACATTTTTTATTAAACGGTAATCCATCCCATTGCTTCTGATACAGCAAATACCAAGATCAGAATTAAGCAAATAGGAGCAATCCATTTCAGCATAATGTTATAGAACTTCTTAAACTTAAATGCTCCGTTTAACTCTACCTCATCAGAAACTACTTTAGAACCAATAAAGTGTCCGATACAGATACAGGTCAGGATTGCAACGATTGGCATCAATACACTGTTGCTCAGGAAATCAAAGAAATCCAGAAGACCAAGACCGATAATCTTGATAAAGCTTAAAGGTCCGAAGCCTAAGGAAACAATAGCGCCTAATACCAGTACATAAATGGCAACAGAGATTGTTGCTTTTTTTCTGCTCCATCCAAGTTTATCTCTTATAATAGAAACGTTTGTTTCTAAAAGAGAGATAGAAGATGTCAAAGCTGCAAATAATACCAGAAGGAAGAACACAGTTCCGATTACACCGCCCAGAGTCATATCTTCAAAAACCTTAGGAAGTGTAACAAACATTAAGGAAGGTCCTTTGCCCAGTGCTGCTTCGTCACCGCCTGAAAATACAAAAACAGAAGGAATAATCATCAAACCTGCCAGAAAAGCAATCGCAGTATCGAAGATTTCAATCTGTCTTACAGATTTTTCCAGATTGCAGTCCTTCTTCATATAAGAACCGTAGGTAATCATAATTCCCATTGCAAGGGACATGGAATAGAATAACTGTCCCATAGCTGCAAGTACCGTAGTAGCGGAGAATTTAGAAAAGTCAGGAAGCAGATAATATTTCACACCCTCCATAGCGCCGGGGCGTGTGATACAAAAGACGGAAACGCCTATAATCAGTACGATTAAAAGTGGCATCATAATACGGCTTGCCTTTTCAATTCCTTTTTCTACGCCGAAAATAACTACAACAGCAGTAATGATAACGTATAATGCAAACCAGAATACAGGAGAACCTGCCTGGCTGATAAAACCGTTAAAATACTCGTCACCGGCAGCAGCAGCAACATCACCTGTCAGAAAGGTTACAAAATATTTAATGACCCAACCGCCGATTACGCAGTAATAAGGTGTAATAACAAAAGGAACGATACACGCCAGATAACCTACAAATTTAAAACGTTTATCAAGGGCTTTAAAAGCGCCGACAGCACTTAATCCTGTTTTACGTCCAATGGCAATTTCTGTTATCATAAGAGTGAAGCCAAGAGTTACCGCAAGGATTAAATATACTAGCAGGAAGATACCTCCTCCGTATTTTGCAGCAAGATAGGGAAATCGCCAAAGATTGCCAAGACCCACAGCAGAACCTGCAGCGGCAAGGACGAAGCCCATTTTGTTTGAAAAAGAACCTCTTTTTTTGTCCATAAACATCACCTCTTAAATTTTTAATTATGTAGATACAGTCAATGACACTTTAAAGTGATACATTGGCTGGGATATATAGCCCTTATTATGCCACTGAATTGTAAAAAAAACAAGAATTTTCTTAAAAAAATTAAAAAAAAATAAAATTCCTGAAAAATACGAAATCTACTTGACGAAGATTCGGATATATGGTAGACTAAATAAGTCTGAAGAAGAAAAGAAAGCAGAGTATCCACTCTCACCTTAGCACAAATGAGTGACTATGGTTTATATGAAGATAATGAGGCGCAAGGCGTTTTCTTATGCGGATAAACAGTGGATAGTTTGCAGAACTATCCTTTTTTATATATAGGAAACTGCTCTGTGAATTCTTGTTCTTTCTTTCATCAAGTTCAAGCAGCCAAAGGCTGTAAGGGTTTATCAATATTATGGAGGTGCACTACTATTAGCGATTTAATGATTAACGAACAAATCAGAGATAAAGAGGTCCGTCTTATAGGCGCAGAGGGAGAGCAGCTGGGAATTATGTCTGCCAGAGAGGCGCAGAAGCATGCGGCGGAGGCAGGATTAGACCTTGTGAAGATTGCTCCTACGGCAAAACCACCGGTTTGTAAAATTATCGATTATGGTAAGTATAAGTACGAATTAGCCAGAAAAGAAAAGGAAGCTAAGAAGAAACAGAAAACCATAGAAATCAAAGAAGTGCGTTTATCCCCGAATATTGAGGAAAACGATTTGAACACGAAAGTCAATAATGCCAGAAAGTTCCTGACAAAAGGAAATAAGGTAAAAGTTACTCTGCGTTTCCGTGGGAGAGAGATGGCACACATGCAAAGCAGCAAATGTATTTTAGAGAAATTTGCTGAAATCCTATCTGATGTTGCTGTTGTAGAAAAAGCACCAAAGGTAGAAGGAAGAAGCATGACTATGTTTTTGACGGAAAAACGTTAATAAGAAAAAGAGTTTAAGGAGGACATAAACATGCCAAAAATGAAAACAACTAAAGCAGCTGCAAAGCGCTTCAAATCAACAGGTACAGGTAAATTAAAAAGAAATAAAGCTTATAAGAGCCATATCTTAACAAAGAAATCTCAGAAGAGAAAAAGAAATCTTAGAAAAGCAGCTATCACAGATGCAACTAATGTAAAGAACATGAAAAAAATCTTACCTTACATCTAATCGTTTGTGTGTAAGTATGTGTTTAATATAGGAGGAAATTAAGAATGGCAAGAATTAAAGGCGGATTAAACGCTAAGAAAAGACATAATAGAGTATTGAAACTGGCTAAAGGTTACAGAGGAGCTCGTTCCAAACAGTATAGAGTAGCAAAACAGTCTGTAATGAGAGCTTTAACAAGTTCTTACGCAGGCAGAAAACAGAGAAAACGTCAGTTCAGACAGTTATGGATTGCACGTATCAACGCTGCTGCAAGAATGAACGGATTATCTTACAGCAAATTTATGTACGGTTTAAAATTAGCTAACGTTGATTTAAACAGAAAAGTATTAGCTGATATGGCTATCAATGATGCAGCAGGATTTGCTACATTAGCAGAATTAGCAAAATCTAAATTAGCTTAATAGAAGATTGGAAAGAGTTGTTACATATTAATGTGACAGCTCTTTTTAAGTTTAAAACCTGTATTTAAGCAAACAAGGAGACAGACTTATGTATCGGATTTTAATTGTGGAAGATGACATGGATATTGCCCATGCAATTAAAAAGCATTTAGAAGCGTGGAATTTACAGGCGCGGTGCGTGGAGAATTTTGCAGATGTAATGACAGAGTTTTCTGCATATAATTATCATCTTGTGCTGATGGACATTACGCTTCCTTTCTTTAACGGCTATTACTGGTGTCAGGAAATCAGAAAAATATCTCAAATTCCTGTTTTATTTATTTCCTCTGCATCAGACAATATGAATATAGTAATGGCAATTCAAATGGGCGGAGATGATTTTGTGGCAAAGCCCTTTGATTTATCGGTGTTGACTGCAAAGATACAGGCATTGCTTAGAAGAAGCTATGATTATACGGGACAGGTTTCTGTTTTGGAGCATAAAGGTGCGCTTTTAAATACAGCGGAGGCGGTTCTTTTTTATCAGGACGAAAAAATTGAATTGACAAAGAACGAATACCGGATTTTGCAGACCTTGATGGAGAATAAAGGAAAAATCGTAAGCAGGGAACGTCTTATGGAAAAGCTTTGGGAAAATGACAGTTTTGTAGATGAAAATACATTAAGTGTCAATGTAAACCGTCTGCGGAAAAAGCTGGCTCAGGCAGGCTTGTCCGATTTTATCACTACAAAGGTGGGAATGGGATATACCATTGCTATTTAGGCAAGTAAGGAGAACGTAATGAAAGTATTTTCAATCTATATCAAGAAACAAGGGGGAAAAATTCTCTTTTATCTGTTATTTTCCGCTGTCTTTTTCTGCCTTTTTTTCCTGTATCAAATTCCCCTTCATGCGGCGGTTTATGCAGTTTTCGTGGGTAGTGCTTTTGGAATAGCTGTTTTGATTTTTCAATTTATAAAATTCCGTCAGAAATATGTCCAACTGGAAAGAGCAGTAAGCCAGAAAGAATTTTTGCCGGAAAACCTGCCAAAGGCAGAGGGCGGACTGGAGGCAGAATACGAAAAGCTTGTGGAGCGGTTGTATGAAAACATCCAAAACATGGAAAATATATATAATGAAAAAGAGTTGGATATGCTGGAATATTATACTTTATGGGTACATCAGATTAAGACGCCCATTGCTTCCATGTATTTAAAGCTGCAAGGAGAAGACAGCGAATTTTCCAGAGAAATCGGGACAGATTTAATGCGTATTGAGCAGTATGTGGAAATGGTGCTCTGCTATCTGCGCCTTGACAGCAGCGAAAAAGACTATGTTTTTCGGGAATATTCCTTAGACAGTATTATAAAACAGGCAGTACGCAGATTTGCACCGCAATTTATCCGTAAAAAGATAAAGCTGGAATATGAAACCACCAATGCAGTGATTTTGACAGATGAAAAGTGGCTGCTTTTTGTGCTGGAGCAGCTGCTGTCCAATTCTTTAAAATATACAAAGCCGGGAGGCTGTATTTCCTTACAGTGGAAGCCGCCGCAGCTTTTGGTAGTGAAGGATACGGGAATTGGAATTGCCAAAGAAGATTTGCCCAGAATTTTTGAAAAGGGCTATACGGGATATAATGGAAGAGAGGATAAAAAGGCGAGCGGCATAGGCTTATATTTGTGTAAAAGGATTTGTGAAAAGCTGGGATACGGAATTTGGGCTGAGTCTGAAATTCATAAGGGCACAGAGATGATTTTGGATTTAAAGAGAAAAAAACTGGAAATAGAATAACAATCTTTCAAAAATGTAAGATGAAACAGGGGAAATGTAAGCGGAAGTTATGGCGAAGCATTTCCCTTTTTTGATACAATACGTTTGAACAAAGCAAGGAGGAAAACGAGATGGCAATTTTAGAAGTAAAGAATTTAAAGAAAATATATACAACACGATTTGGAGGAAATCAGGTAGAAGCCCTTCGAAATGTGAATTTCAGCGCTGAGGAAGGAGAATACACGGCGATTATGGGTGAGTCCGGTTCCGGTAAAACGACTCTTTTAAATATTCTTGCAGCTCTTGATAAGCCGACAAAAGGAACGGTATGGCTGGACGGAAAAGATATGTCCAAAATAAGGGAAACAGAGCTTTCTACTTTCCGCAGAGAAAATCTGGGCTTTGTATTTCAGGATTTTAATCTTTTAGATACTTTTTCTATTAAAGATAATATTTTCTTACCACTGGTATTAAGCGGAAAAGGACATAAAGAGATGGAATACAGATTAGCTCCCATTGCAGAAAAGCTGGGAATTACAGCAATTTTAGAAAAGTATCCTTATGAGGTTTCAGGAGGTCAGAAGCAGAGAGCGGCAGTTGCTCGTGCGCTGATTACCAATCCGAAGTTGATTTTGGCAGATGAGCCTACAGGCGGTGCGTAGTTAGTAGAAACAAGATCATAAAAAAACAATATCCATTTCTCCGTCCTCGTGAACAGTGATTGACTGCACGAAGGACTTCCAGAAAGCATTCTTCTCCTGCGGAGAAAATGTTCTGTATATCTCCTCATAATCCTGTTCAAGTAGCTTCTTCAGATCAGCAAGATCACGAGAAGGAGCAACGACAATGGAATCCAGTTCTTTCAGTTTCTCCTGAAAAGCGGAATAATCCCTTTTATATGTATCACGATCAATCAAGTCATCCATGTACAGTTCATACAGTTTCTGCATCTTAGTTCGTATCTTCGCAGCTTCAGCAGCAGGATTCTTCCGAGCAGGGTTCGTTCCGGTCACTTCGTATTCTGCCACATACTCGGACAGAGCAGGGCGGATATGTTGAAGAAGGTATTCTTCGACATAATCCTCACGATAACTGCGGTTCCGATCACAACTATGTGACTGATACCTCTGATTACACCTGTATGACGGATAGTGCTTTTCAGTTCCATCAGAAAGAGTTCGGTGAGTTGTCTGACCTACAAGATAATGATTGCAGGAAGAACAGATCAGAAGTCCAGTGAAGATGTATGTTCGGTTGGAGTAACGCTGACGCACGTTCCGTTTTCCTAAAACCTGAATACGGTCGAATCGCTCCGGTTCAATCAGAGGCTCACAAAAATCAGGGTCATCACGATACATCCCTTTATACAGAGAGTTGCGAAGATTCCGGGAAATAGTGTCATAACACAAATAGATTCCGTATTTTTCTTTCAGATAGAGCAATGTCCCTCTCTTGGAATTGGTCTGCTCAAAACGATCGAACATATCAAGAGCAAATTGCTTCCACTCCGGGTCAATGATAACGTGCTTCTCATCATCCAGTTTCAGACCACGAGGAAGGGAGCCGGAAAGATAGGTTTTATTTTTCAGTTTGTATGCAAATACGTCTTTGATTCGATCACTGTCACGATCGCACTCATCCTGCGCGACGGACAGACGGATGTTGATGTGCAGGCGGCCGTTTGTGGTGGTGGTGTCGTAGGACTCCGTGATCGCCTTCCATTGGACTCCGTTCGCTTCGAGTATCTCCTGAATTTTGTGATAGTCTCCGATGTTCCTGAACCAACGGTCAAGTTTCGTGAAGAGAATCATGTCGAAGCTGTGAGCGCGGACACCATCAAGAAGCCGGACAAATTCCTTCCGGCGAGTGAATTTTTTCCGAGCAGTCAGGGCCTCGTCGATGAAAGCGTCAACCAGCACCATGCGATTCACTTTGATGAACTCATCGAGGAGAGCGTCCTGCGCTTCCAGAGTGTCACCATGAAGAACCTGACCGTCATGGGAACAACGTATATATTTAACAACACGCAGGCCGAAGAGTTCCGGCTGCGGTCTGAAGTATGTACTATTCATAAAAACCTTCTTTCTGCCGTAAAAAAAGCGTAAAAAAATAAAGCTATGCAGCAGCACAACTTCGTGGTAGAATAGAGGGTGCGAATCGCTATTCTGTGAAGCTATACGCTGCATAGAATGCAGGAGAAAGGCAGTTCTTGTCAGGGACTGTCTTTTTCTATATTCAGATGTCAATACCGCACTTTGTGGCAAGATAATACATATGCTTGCACGGAACCTTCCTCTTCTGGAAGTCGGGACAAGTGCATTTCGTCAGAGTGGTGCGATACCTTCCGCCATCAGAACCTGCAAATATTGCCTTTTTTGATTCTGGGTAAATGCGGACGGGAGTGAGTTCGCCGTAGAGGGCACGACACTTCCGAGTTTCAGCAGCCTCGCCGGACACATCAGACCATCGCCGCCACATGGCAGCAGGAGAGGCAAAGGCAACACACACATCATGGAGCCATCCTATGCAGCATCCGCCGAAGGTGCAAGTGTATAGCAGGCCCATTCCGATCTCGCCGGAAAGATAACGATGTATGCCAAACCATCCACCGAATAAAGTTATCCATTTATCGTATTTTCTCATAAGTAAACCTCACATATCATTTGCCTCGCCATTCATACAAAACTCTTGGTGAATACACAACGAATTCACAAGGAGGAAATAATGGAAATATTAACATGGCAGGCAAGAACTGAAAAAAATATAACGCTGAAGCAGTTGGAGCGGATGACCGGAATCAGCAAAACGACACTGAATACGATTGAGAACGGTCAGACATCTCCAACGCTCCGACAACTGGAAGCAATAGCAATCGCACTGGATACGAAGATCAGTGCACTCTATGATTCCGAATATAAATAAGTATATCACAGGAACTGCGATGCTACACAGTTCACTGGACGATTTCCGTATTTGCGGAAACAGGAGCCGAACCCATTCACGACTTTATGAAAACATGGTAAAATTTTCACAAAGGAGGCGATGAAAGTGGATATTCGGCAGAAAATAATCGGACTGCTGAACAAGATTGACTCTGCAACTCTTCTGAAGAGAATCTATGAGTTTGTCAAGTACATATACATATATCAGTAGCCGACACGAAGAGAAGGGAATCCAGATGGGTTCCCTTTTTATTTTTCCTCTTCTGAAGTATTCCTTTTCTGAATAAGGTCCTTCGCCCTCGCTTTTATGCCATCCCTCACATCCTTCGGAAGTCCGACATATAACTCGACGATGAATCGGTCGAGATCATCCAGTTCATACTGCAAGCAGAGTTCATCAAGAACAGTCTGCGGTAGATCGGAGAACATCTCTCCATCCTCATCCATTAACCAGTCATAATTTACGTTATATTCACGACAAATGGATTTCGCCATCTGGTCAGTGAGAGATCGTTCGTTTTTTTCTATTTTAGAAATAGCCGTCTTTCCAACACCTAATTTTTCACCGAACTTTTCAAGTGTTAAGGAAAGAACGGTTCTGATCTCTTTTACACGCTCACCTTGCGTCATTGCATTCACCTTCCTTTCTAAACAGAGTACTCTCGGAAACTCGCAACCCTTGAAAACACTACGTTTCCAAAGCACTCCT
>OFMJ01001496.1_pt1 | contig 17173 bp, 21 predicted proteins | sample 1541801 | NCBI WGS metagenome assembly OFMJ01 (sample SAMN04209234, study PRJEB22552) | human gut metagenome | biome: gut; material: feces | host: Homo sapiens | place: USA: Oklahoma
TGTCCGGACTGAAACCGGATGTGGATATCAAGGTGGAATATACGGGATTAAGACCGGGAGAAAAGCTCTATGAAGAGAAACTGATGGCAGAAGAAGGACTGAAGAAGACGGAAAATGATCTGATCCATATCGGAATGCCAATTCCATTTGATATTGAACAGTTTCTTGCAGATCTGGAGGAACTGACAGATAAAGCGTATGCCAATAAAGAAAATATCAGGGATGTTGTGGAGAGAATGGTAAGCACATATCATCCGAAGGAGTAGAGAAGATGGAACGAAAAGCTTATAACGGATTTTACAATAAATGTGTAAAAAGAGTTTTTGACATTGTTATAACAGGGATTGCATTATTGATACTTTGGCCATTTTATTTGCTCCTGTCTTTGGCTGTAATCTTAGAAGATGGCTTCCCTGTATTTTACAGAGCAGATCGTGGTGGATATTTAAATAAACCTTTTAAAATATGCAAGTTTCGGACGATGGTGAAAAATGCAGATAAAATCGGAGGTGGAACCACTGCTCTGAATGATCCGAGAATTACAAAGATTGGAAACATTCTCAGAAAAACAAAATTAGATGAAATTCCACAGTTGGGACAGGTGTTTCTTGGGAAGATGAGTCTCATTGGACCCAGACCGGAACTGCTTCGTTATACAAATCAGTATGAGGGTAAAGAAAAAGATATTTTAAAAGTTCGACCGGGAATTACAGATTTCAGTTCAGTGGAATTTATTAATCTGGATGAAATTGTCGGTGGAGAGAATGCTGACGAAATGTATGAAAAACATGTTTTGAAAAAGAAAAATGCACTACGTGTAAAATATGCACATGAAGTATCATTCCGGACAGATGTGTATATTTTATTCAAGACATTAGGAGCAGTATTCCATAAAGCGTTTGGTTTTTTATTCAAAAATGAACATAGATAATGGGAGATAGAAATATGGAATATACAATACTTAAAAATTCGGACATCAAAGTATCCAGAATATGTATGGGTGGATGTCCGATGGGTGGCTATGGCTGGGGAGATACTCAGGAGACCGAGTTGATAGATGCGGTACATACGGCGCTTGATACAGGAATTAATTTTTTCGATACTGCGGACACTTATGGATTGGGTCAGTCAGAAAGCACACTGGGGAAAGCTCTTGGAAATCACCGTAAAGACGTGGTTATTGCTTCAAAATTTGGTGTTCGTATTGAAAATGGAAAGACATTCTATGATAATAGCCCTCAGTGGATTGAGACAGCGTTGAAGGGAAGCTTAAAGAGACTTGAAACAGATTGTATCGATTTGTATCAGGTGCATTATAGAGATGGAAAGACACCATTGACAGATGTTGTAGAAACATTGGAAAAAATAAAAGAAAAGGGTTACATTCGAAGCTACGGTTTATCAAATATTCATACAGAAGATATGAAAGAAATTGAACCTTTGAAAGGAAGATTCGTTAGTTTCCAAGATGAATATAGTCTGGCGTGCCGGAAGAATGAAAAAGATATGTTAGATATTTCGGAAAAACTGCGAATGACACCGTTTACATGGGGAAGCTTAGGGCAGGGAATTCTGACGGGAAAATATACAAAAGAAAATGTGGGTTTCGGGGCGAATGACCGAAGAAGCAGAGATATATACGTCAACTTCCATGGAGAAAAGTTGTTAAAAAATCTTGAAATTGTGGAAGAAATGAGAAAAATTGCGAACAAATATGGAAAATCAGTTGCGGCAGTAGCAATTCGATATATTCTTGATTTCATTCCTGAATCAGTTGTGTTATGCGGTGCAAAAAGACCAAGTCAGGTGCTTGATAATGTGTCAAGTGTTGGATGGAAATTGCAAAAGGAAGACATTGAGAAATTGGATGAGGTGTCAAGATGAGGATAAGCCGGTATGTGGGTGATTAGGAGGAAAGAATTTTGATTATATACAATTCTATGATTGTGTGGATTGTTGTATTAGGATTTTGGAACAAACTTGTTATGCAAGCGAAGGCAAAAACGCAACAGATTCAGCAAAAAACAGAAAACTATAAGGTACCTATGTATCTGGCAATATTAACATTTGGATACATTATATTTTGGGTTGGCATGAGAAGTGGTGTCGCTGATACTAGAGCATATATATCTATGTTTGAAGGATATCCAACATCGTTAGCTACAATACCGCAATACTGGGATTTTTCTGAAAATAAGAGTCCGGGATTTATTACATTTAACATATTATTTAAACATTTTATATCTGTAGACTATCATGTATGGCTAATGACAATTGCAATTTTGTCAGGCATACCTATCATGCTGATATTACGTAAGCGTTCAGAATATTTTTTTTATAGTTGTTTCTTGTTTATGACAGGGATTATTTTTTTCTGGATGTTAAACGGTATGCGACAATTTTGGGCAGCTACAATAGTATTTTTGTTTTCTGATTGGATAGAAAAACGGAGAACTATTCCGTTTATGATTGTTGTGCTAATAGCTGCAACTATACATTTTACGGTTTTAGTTATGATTCCTATGTATTATATAGCTACGGCAAAACCTTTTGGTAAAAAGGTAATGATTTTCTTGATTTTGTTGTTATTGGCCGTTGTTTTTTTAGAGCCGTTCGTTGCAACAATGGAAGATGTTTTAGCAGAGACTGCGTATAGTGGAGCCACAGAACAATTTGCACAGGATGATGGAGTAAACCCGATTCGTGTATTGGTTATGGCAGTTACTCCCGCAATAGCATTTTGCGGAAGGAAAATTCTCGGAAGAAAAGCAGATACTTTTATAAATATCTGTATCAATATGTCAGTAATTTGTGCAGGTATTTATTTTCTGGGTATTTTTACGAGTGGAATATTAGTAGGAAGATTGCCTATATATTTTGAGATATATAATTTGATACTATTACCATATTTGTTGAAAGAATGTTTTACGAAAGAAAGTTCGAAAATAATGTTTGTTTTGTGTACAATCGGTTTTTTGGGATTTTACTATTTGCAGATGAAAAATTCCTATTACGTTAGTGAGTTCACAGGAATTTTAAGTGGATGGAAAGGATAAAAACTTATCATGAATAAAGAAGACTTAAAATCACTCGTACATAAAGAAGTTTTTTTCCCATACGGAGAAAAAGCAAATGTAATAAAAAGAATATGGTGTAAATATATAAGGCCGGAATCGAATGCAGTATATTTGATTAGAAAATACCAGTATTGTATGAATGGAAATAGTATAAATAAATTAAAAGGGAAATTTTATGAAATTAAACTTCTTAAAAGATATGGTATATGGATTCATCCAGCAGCAGAAATTGGGGAAGGATTACGTATATATCATCCGCATGGGGTTTTCATCACCAATGTTAAGATAGGGAAAAACTTTACGATTTTTCAAAACTGTACATTAGGAGTGAAAAAAATCGAAGAATTTGCGAGGGAGAAATGCCCTCATTTAGGAGATGGAGTTACTATGTATGCTAATAGTACTATTGTTGGACCTGTTAATGTCGCGAATAATGTTGAAATTGCAAGTAATGCTTGTTTAGTTAGGGATGCAAGAGAGCAAGGTACATATGCAGGTGTTCCGGCAAGAATAATTGCAATAAAAGGGGAAAACAATGAGAGAAGAGTATAGAAAAATAGTTTCTGATATTAATATGAAGAAAATAGTTTCGTTTGATGTATTTGACACACTTTTGATTCGGGGTTGCACAAATCCGACAGATATTTTTTATTACATAGAGACCAGCTATGCATTTTCTGGGTATACAAAAAGAAGAATAGCAGCAGAAAAGAAAGCGAGAAAAAATTTAAAAGAGGTTACTTTAAAAGATATTTATGAACAAGATAAAGAATTAGTTCCTTTTTTGGAAATCGAAAAGTCAACTGAAAAAGAGAATATAAGATTAAATCCAGAGATATATGAGTTATATCAATATGCTTTGGAAAATGCCAAATCTGTAATTATCACAACGGATATATATTTTGATAAGCAATTTATGATAGATTTGCTTCATGAAAATGGACTGGAAGGATTTGAAGATATATTTGTTTCTTGTGAATATAGGGCAACTAAAAAAGAGGGAGATTTATTTGATATTCTCATGTCGAGTTTAGAGATTGGAAAGGATGATTTAATACATATAGGCGATAACCCTATTTCTGATTATCAATCACCTCAAAAAAGAGGAATCAAATCTTTTTGCATAAAGAAATGTGAAGATATTTTTTTGAATCATTACAGCTATAGAATGAAAAATACTAATACGTGGTCGGGATCAGTTTTTGTGAAATTATGTGCAATAAGGAATAGGGCAGATTATGACAATTACTGGCATAAACTTGGATTTGAACTGATGGGACCGGTATGTTTTGGATATTCTTCTTGGATAAAAAAGAAAATAGAAGAATTAAATGCAAAGGATATGTCGGTATGTTTTGTGGCAAGAGATGGATATTTGTTGAAAAAAACTTTTGAATGCTTGTGGGGGGCAAATGAAACAAAATATGTGTATGCTCCAAGAAATGTAAATTCTGCATTTGAAAAAAACGAATTATCAGATGAAGAAGTGAAGGATTACAGGCAGTATTTAGAAAGTTTAAATCTATCAGATACGATTGTAATTATTGATTCTAGAACGCAAAGTTTTTCGTCACAAAAGTTATTCACAAAGTTTTTAAATACACGCATAATAGGTCTTTATTATATAAATAGTGTTGATAATCCAGAACTAGAATATTATTCTTATCATCCAGATAGAAATAATCCTATCTTGTCGTGGAATATGATGGAATATTTTTTGTCGGCACCGACACCTTCTATATTAAAAGTGATAAAGGGAGAGCCTGTTTACGCAGAGAGTGATATCGTGGAACAGCAAAGGAAAAAAGCATTCCATAATGTGGAAAAGGGTGTTTTAGAATTTGTAGAATGGGCAAAAAAATGGCATGTTTCCGAGGATATTCCAGAAAAGGTAATTACAGATTGGGTTAACAATTATTTGATGCATCCGTGCGCTGAAGATAAAGCTGCTTTTAAAGAGGTTAAATTTGCAAACGATGCTCTGTCTCAAAACTATGTTAATTTAAATCCGTTTTTTGAAAAACCAAAATCGATAGGCGAGTATAGAGAAATTTTATTAAGAAAGTTAGTATTGCATCCAAGGGTGTACGGGATAGCAAGACAAATATATAGAAAGCTGAGAAGATAAATGAATAAACATGCTTACTTGATAATGTCACACGGAAATTGGACGATTTTAAAATTATTTTTATGTCTTTTAGATTATGAAAATCATGATATTTTTTTACATATAGATAGAAAATCCAAGGACGAGATTCCGGATTCTCTCTTTGATGTAGTTAAAAAATCAAAATTAATAATCATTGAGTCTATGGACATATATTGGGCTGATTACAGTATTGTTGAATGTGAACTGAAGCTTTTAGAGACCGCAAGAAAAATGGGAAAATATTCCTACTTTCATTTGTTAAGTGGTGTAGATTTGCCTATTAAGTCCTCAAAAGAAATTTATAATTTTTTTGAGAAAAGTGGAAAGAATTTTATAGGAATAGTGCCTAATGAAGTTTACTATTCTGTGAGGAGAGTCAAGTTTTACCACCCATTTACCAAGATGAAAAGTTATCGGAAGTGCAAATTATTAAAAGGTTTGGATCGATTGTTAGAGTATGCACAAAGACTCATTCAGGTTAATAGGCTTAAGGATGTAAACTGGAAAATCATTGATGGATGGCAATGGTTTTCAATTACAAATGAGCTTTGTGACTACGTTTTACATAATAAAGAAAAGATTGAATCAGTATTTAAATATACAATATCTTGCGATGAACTTGTTTTACAAACATTGACTTATAATTCGGAATTTTATAATACGCTATACGATGTGTCTAACTTGAAAAATGGATCTATGAGATACATCGATTGGAAACGAGGCAAACCATATACTTGGGGACAAGAAGAGTATGATTTTGATGAGCTCATGAGTAGTCCGTATATGTTTGCAAGAAAGTTTGATGAAGCGCATATGGAGATTGTAGAAAAGATTTTTGAAGAACTAAGTAGGAGAAATAATAATGGATAGCAAACAGTTAGCTTGGAAAATTAGACGTCATGGAATTGAAATGACGCATTTATCTGGAGGAAGTCATATAGGAGCAATTTTATCTGTAGCAGATATTATTGCAGTTTTATATAGTGGTGTTATGAATATTGATTCTCGGAATCCGAAGAAAGATGACAGAGATAGATTTATCTTAAGTAAAGGGCATGCAGGTGCATCTATTTATGCGGCTTTAGCAGAAAATGGTTTCTTTGAAGTGGAGGAATTAAAAACTCATTATCAAAATGGAAGTCGTTTATCCGGACATGTTTCCCATCATTTGCCGGGAGTAGATTTTTCGACAGGTTCTTTGGGGCATGGACTTTCAGCGGGAACCGGAATGGCATATGCAGCGAAAAAAGATGGAAAGAATCATAAGGTTTATGTAGTGTTAGGAGATGGAGAATGTGATGAGGGTTCAGTCTGGGAAGCAGCTTTATTTGCGAATCATTTCCGATTAAATAATTTGGTAGCTATTGTAGACCACAATCATATGCAGAGTTTAGATTTTCAAGAGAATACGTTAGAAATTGAAGATTTTGGTACAAAATGGAAAGCGTTTGGCTGGAATGTGATTGAAATTAATGGAAATAATCATGAGGAATTAAAAGAAGCTTTTGCGAGAGTAGACGAGTATAATAAGGAAGAGGCTCATAAGCCAACAGTAATCATTGCGAACACGATTAAAGGTTGTGGAATATCTTTTATGCAGAATGATATTTTATGGCACTATCGTTTCCCGCATGGTGGTTGGGAATATGACCAAGCCGTAACGGAATTACATGAACACAAGCCAGAAGGTGTAGACGATCCATATACTCCAAATGGAATTAAAAATCCAGCGCAACCGACAGAACAAGATGATATTGGGAATGACCATACGTTTTCTTATACATGGAATACATCTTATCCGGAAAAGATGCGTCGTGTAGAAGCCAAATCTGGAAGTGATGAAAGAGAACATAGAGTGTAAGGAGAAAGAAAGATGAGAGATACATTTGTCAGAACTTTGGTTGAATTGGCAAAAGAAGATAAAAATATTGAATTAATCACAGGAGACCTTGGGTTTGGGGTATTGAAACCGTTTTGGGAGACAGCTCCGGATCAGTTTACGAATGCAGGAATTGCAGAACAGAATATGACGACAGTTGCTGCTGGAATGGCATTGGAGGGAAAGACGGTATTTACATATTCTATTGGTAACTTTCCAACATTAAGATGTTTAGAACAGATTCGTAATGATTGTGCATATCACAATGCGAATGTAAAAGTAGTTTGCATTGGGGGAGGCTTCGTATATGGCTCACTCGGAATGAGTCATCAAGCCACAGAGGATTTGGCGATTCTTAGAGCACTACCGGATGTGATGGTTATGGCACCGGCGGATTTGGTGGAAGCAGAAGAATGTACAAAAGCGTTAGCAGCATACCCAGGAACAGCTTATTTACGCCTTGGTCGTGGAGGAGAAAAAAGAATTCATGAACATATCGAGAATTTCCAAATAGGAAAGGCAATTAAGGTAAGAGATGGAAAGAAGATAGCGATTTTTTCTACGGGAGCGATTTTTGAAGAAGTAAATGCCGCATATAATGTGTTGGTGGAGAAGGGTTATGATCCGGCAGTATATACTTTCCCAACAGTGAAGCCAATCGATACAGAAGTAATTAGAAAGTGTGCGAAAAAATTCGATGTAGTTGTTACATGTGAAGAGCACAACATTGTAGGTGGATTTGGCAGTGCTGTGGCAGAAGTCATGGCTGAAATGAAAGAGAAGAAAGCTTATTTGCTCCGAATTGGATTGAATGATGAATATTCTATTAAGGTTGGAAATCAGAATTATCTGAGGCAGCAATATGGAATGGACAGCGCTTCGATAGTGAAAAAAATAGAGGAAACGATTCATGAATAGAAGAATTCTTGTTACATCTACAGATTTGATGATGGTGCAGTTTTTGTTGCCACATATTAGAAACTTATCAGAGAATGGGTATGAAGTAGAAATTGCCTGTTCAGAAGTAGGCGGACGCATGAAAGAAGTCAGAGATAAGATTGAAGATTGTGTAAAAAAAATTCACTTAGTAAAGCTTCATCGGAGCCCGGTTGCCTTAGATAATTTCAAAGGATTCTATCAGATGAAGACAATCATTGATGATGGAAAGTATGATATTATTTGGACAAATGAACCCGTTATGGGAGTTGTCACAAGATTAGCAGCAAAAAAGGCGAGAAAAAATGGGACGAAAGTCCTTTATATGGTACACGGATTTCATTTTTACACAGGAGCACCAAAACTGAATTGGATGATTTATTATCCAATAGAAAAAATGATGGCTTCGAAGGCAGATGTGATATGTACAGTAAATCAAGAGGATTATGAACGAGCAAAAAAATTCAAGGTAAAAGAAGTAAAATATATTCATGGTATTGGTATTAATACCAATAGATTGACAGTAGGCGGAGAACAGAGAGATGTTCGAGAGGAACTTGGTTTGAGTTCAGAAGATTTTCTTGTACTTTCAGTGGGAGAATTGAATGAAAATAAGAATCAGAAGGTAATCATTCAGGCTATTTCTTTATTAAAAGATAAAAAAATTCATTATATACTTTGTGGCAAGGGAGAGCAGATAGATTATTTAAAAAGCCTCGTTGAGGAAAAAAACTTAAAACAAAATGTGCACTTTCTTGGCTATAGGACTGATGTGGTAGATATTTGCAGTCAATCGGATGTATATGTAATGCCTTCTAAGAGAGAAGGATTACCAGTTGCATCTTTGGAGGCAATGTATTGTGGACTTCCACTCGTAACGTCTAATATTCGTGGGTTAATGGATGTGATGAAAAATGGTGTTTCAGGATATATGTGTAACCCTGAGGATATAAAGGGTTTTGCAAAGGGAATTAAGAAGTTAAAAGAAAATCCAGAAATGCGAAAAAAAATGGGAATACACAATAGAGAAACTGTAAAACAGTATTGCATTGAAGAAACTAAGAAAGAAGTACTGAAATTAATAATGTCTCTCAGATAAAGAGTTATATTTAGCAAAAAAGGAATAAAAAAATGGTAAGAGTATTGCATATATTTCATAACATGGGAAATGGTGGAATAGAGAATTTTGTAATGAATTATTATCGTGCAATAGATCGGGAAAAGATACAGTTTGACTTTTTGACTTCTGTAGAGGAAGAAGGATATTTTGACGAAGAAATAAAAAAAATGGGTGGACATATTTACCATGCGTACCCCAAAAAGAAAAATCCAATAAAAAACTATTTAAGTATAGCAAAAATTGTTCAAGATAAAGGATATCAGATAGTTCACAGGCATACAGGAAGTGCAATTTCTAATGTAGACTTATTAGCTTCAAAACATGGAGGTGCAAAAGTATTAATATCACATTCGCATGCTACTCAGGCAGGGAAAAAGTGGCTGCATTATTTAGCTAGAATTATTTTGCGTGTAAAAACAGAAGAATTTGCATGTTCTAAAGAAGCAGGACGATGGCTTTTCGGAAAAAAAGATGTAGAGAGCGGAAAAGTGCAAATAATAAATAATGCCATTGAAACACAATTATATAGATTTAATGAAAAAGCAAGAAGAGAAGTGAGAGAAAAGAAAAACGCCAAGGATAAATTAATTATAGGACATGTTGGGAATTTCAATGAAGTCAAAAACCAAACATTTATAATTGATATTTTTGATACCATTCAAAAAAAATGTGAGAATGTAGAGCTTTGGTTAGTTGGAGACGGCGAATTGCGTGAAAAGATAGAAAATAAGGTGGAAAAATTAAATCTACAGAATAAAGTTGTTTTCTGGGGAAAACGCAATGATGTTTCAAGTATTATGCAAGGAATGGATGTTTTTTTATTTCCATCTTTGCATGAAGGGTTTGGAATTGTTTTAATTGAAGCACAATGTTCTGGATTGTCTTGTTTAGCATCTATCGACACAATTCCGAAAGAAGTAAATATAACGGGAAATATAAAATTTATTTCTTTAGATGAAAGTGCAGAGACTTGGGGAAAAGAAGTTGAAAAAGTATTGAGAAAAGATATGGATAGAGAGTGTGGATATAAATCTATTAAAGAGGCAGGATTTGATATCAAGTATGCGGCAAATGATTTGGAAAGGAGATATTTAAACTATGCAAGGCGAAAATAAAGTTTCTATATTAATGGGAATATATAATTGTGCAGATACTTTAAGTGATGCAATTGATTCTATTCTCAAGCAAACTTATGTAAATTGGGAACTTATATTATGCGATGATGGTTCACAAGATGATACATATCAAGTTGCATCGAAATATAAAGAAAAATATCCTGATAAAATCATTTTATTAAAAAACAAAAAAAATATTAGATTAGCTGCAACCTTGAATCATTGTGCCAAGCATGCAACAGGAAAATATATTGCTCGTATGGATGGTGATGATTTATCTTTGCCTGATCGTTTTGAAAAGCAGGTGAATTTTTTGGACAGACATCCGGAATATGCTCTGATCGGAACTTATATGAAGGCGTTTGACGAAAAGGGAGAGAAAAATATAATTCCGATTAAAGAAATTCCAGTTAAAACAGATTTACCAAAATTCAATCCATTCCATCATGCGACAATTATGATGAAGCGAGAAGTTTTTGAAGCATTAGAAGGATATCGTGTATCTAAACTTACGACTAGAGCAGAGGATGTAGACCTTTGGTTTCGCTTTTTTGCAAATGGATATAAAGGATATAATATTGCAGAGCCATTATATTTAGTTAGAGAAGATGTGGCAACCTTTAATCGGCGAACATTCAAACATTCATTGGAAGCATCGAGAGTATTGGTGCATGGGATTAAGTTGCTAAAATTACCGCTCCAATATTATGTTTTTGCGATAAAACCTATTGTATCACAGATAACACCCATTTGGTTAAAGAGAAAATTTAGAAAAAATATGGATAATAGAAATAGAAAAGGAGATTAGCATGATTCCTAAAGTAATTCATTATTGCTGGTTCGGCAGAGGGAAGAGGCCAGATTTGGCAAAGAAGTGTATAGAAAGCTGGGGAAAATACTGTCCGGATTATGAGATTATAGAATGGAATGAAGATAACTTTGATATTAATTGTTGTGACTATGTAAGAGAGGCATATGAGAGTAAGCGGTTTGCTTTTGTTACAGATTATGTTCGTTTGTATGCTATGTATACTCAAGGTGGAATTTATATGGATACAGATGTAGAAGTAACGAAAAACCTAGATAAGTTTCTTGTACATCAAGGATTTTCAGGTTTTGAATCAGATACGCAGATTCCGACTGGAATTATGGCTTCAGAAAAAGGTTTTCCATTATTTAAGGAGTTACTTTCCTATTATGATGGACGCCATTTTATAGATAAGGATGGCAATCAGGATACAACTACAAATACAGTAACAATAACAAGAATGCTTTCTGAAAGAGGATTTGTTCCAAATGGAAAATATCAGGTCTTGGATGGGTTTGCACTATATCCAAGAGATGTGTTTTGTCCGTTAGATGATGCAACAGGTATCATGTATGACTCTAAGGATACTGCAACGATTCATTGGTTTAATAAATCCTGGGTGCCACAGAAATTAAGAATAAGAAGTAAAATAACCAGAGTATTTCATCGATGGTTTGGCGTAGATTGCTTTGCTTTTTTGAAGAAATAAGAGGGGAAATATATGAAAAAAGTTATGTTGGTGTTTGGCACAAGACCAGAAGCGATTAAGATGTGCCCATTAGTGAATGAACTGAAAATGAGAGAGAATATAGAAACAATAGTATGTGTTACAGGACAGCATAGACAAATGCTAGATCAGGTCTTAGAGGTATTTGATGTAGTTCCAGACTATGATTTGTCAATTATGAAAGAAAAGCAAACTTTGTTTGATATTACTGCGAATATTTTGAACAATATTAGAAAGGTATTAGAAGAGGTAAGACCAGACGTTGTGTTGGTACATGGGGACACATCTACAACTTTTGTAACGGCATTGGCCTGTTTCTATTTGCAAATTCCAGTTGGACATGTTGAAGCTGGACTTCGGACATATAATATTTATTCACCATATCCAGAAGAGTTTAATAGACAAGCGGTAGGAATTATTAGCAATTATAATTTTGCACCTACACAAAAAGCAAAAGAAAATTTAATCAAAGAAGGTAAGAAGAGGGAATCTATATATGTAACGGGGAATACTGCAATAGATGCATTAAAAACTACAGTAAAAAAGGAATATAATCACCCGGAATTAGATTGGGCAAGAGGAAGCCGTTTGATTTTAATTACAGCTCATCGAAGAGAAAACCTGGGTGAGCCAATGAAAGCTATGTTTAAAGCAATACTTCGTGTTTTAAAAGAGCATCCGGATGTAAAAGCGATTTACCCAATACACATGAACCCAGTTGTGAGAGAGATTGCAGACAGTATTTTGGGTAAGGAAGAAAGAGTTCATATTATTGAACCATTAGAAGTAATTGATTTCCATAATTTCTTGAATCAAAGTTATATGATTCTGACAGATTCGGGTGGAATACAAGAAGAAGCTCCATCTCTTGGAAAACCAGTTTTAGTCATGCGTGACACAACGGAACGACCAGAAGGTATTGAAGCTGGAACATTAAAACTGGTTGGAACAGAAGAAGAGAATATCTATCGAAACTTTAAGAAGCTTCTTGAGGATGAAAAAGAATATAAAAAAATGAGTAATGCCAGTAATCCGTATGGAGACGGATTTGCATGTAAAAGGATTGCAGATATATTAGTTAGGAATTAATAATATGGAAAAAGTGAAAAGAGAAATATTTTTTAGCATTATAATACCAATTTATAATATGGAAAAATATTTAGAAGAGTGTATTAATAGCATAGTATGTCAAAAAAATAATGATTATGAAATTGTTTTGGTAGATGATGGTTCCAAAGACACTTCATTTCAAATTGCAAAGAATGTTTATGATTTCCTAAATTGACCAACTATAGATCTGCTTGATTGTCCGCCAATTGATTAGTATACTGTCATTATCAAGAAAAAGGAAAAGGTTCCAAAGCACCCTCCTCACAAGATCGTACTCTGGAACCCTGGTCAATAACCATGTTTATTGTAACAGACTACACCCGTGTTGGACAACATATTTTTACAAGAGAGTAATGAATTTTTTTGTCCAGTGTGTCGTAGGGGAAATTTGATCTTCAGAGACTACTGTAAACGGATCATCCGCTATGAAGATGGATTCCATGAATGGATTTACATACCAAGACATAAATGCAATAATCCGAAATGCAGGAGAATCCACCGAATGTTACCGGATTGTCTAACTCCATATAAACATTATAATGAAGAAACAATCTCTGGGGTTTTGGACGGCATCGTCAATTCAGACGATGAGGATTCTGAAATGTATCCTTCTGAAAAAACGATGCTCCGCTGGCATCACTGGTATATTTTAAATCAATTCAACATGGAAGGTCATATGAAATCGATTGGTTACAGATTGCTGGGTTTTAAAGAGGAACTGTTAAGATCCAGTAGTTCATTGCTCGAACAGATAAAGAGTTCCATGCCAGATACCTGGTTACGAACCATTCTCCGTTATCTATATAATTCGGGGAATTCTTTGCAGCCGTTCTATTCGTGAATTTTACCGACTTTGTTTTCACTGTCCGGGAAAAGAACTGTATGATGGTCTCAGAAAGGAGATGCATACAGTTATGAATCAAAATACAACTCTAATAAGGAAACAGAATCGTGATGAAATTGCTTTACAGAAGTATACGATGATCTTACCACTCTTGGACGAAACCATGGATCCGGCAGCATTAAGAGAATTGAGAGAGAAACTGGCAGAACAAAACGGATTATCTGAACGTACATTACGCAGATACGTCAATGCTTATCAGAAAAACGGATTTGAAGGGTTAAAACCGGCAGAACGTGTCCGTTATAAAAAGGAAGTGATGCCAGATAATTATGAGGAAATCTTGCAGGAAGCAATCCAACTCCGGCGAGAAGTTCCACGCAGATCTGTAGAACAGATCATTTTTATTCTTGAATCAGAAGGAAAAGTCGCTCCGGGTCTATTAAAGCGTCCAACCTTACAACGGCATCTATACTAGGTCGGATTTGGATCTGCTCATATGGCTATTTATCAAGATGCAAGGAAAAGCTCATCGAAACGCTTTTGCAAGCCGCATCGAATGATGTTAGTCCAGGGAGATATCAAGTATGGCCCGAAACTTCCCATTGGTAAAAATGGCGCTATGGTACAAACCTATCTTTCTTCTGCGATTGATGATCATTCCAGAATGATCCTGGCTTCACAATTCTATGATAATCAGGAAGAAACAATTGTGGAAGACACTTTTCATAAGGTAATTCTGAAGTTTGGCCGTTTTGATAAATGTTATTTCGATAATGGAACCCAATACGTTGCAAAACAGTTAAAGCTATCCTTAGCAAAGTTATCTATACGGGTTGCTCATGCCCCTGTGGCAAGCGGCCAGTCCAAGGGAAAAATAGAAAAGTTCCATCAGGTGGTAGATGATTTCATTGCAGAGGCAAAAGCAAAAAAAATCCGCACATTGGAGGAGCTGAATTATTATTGGAGCATTTATCTGGAAGAATACTATCATAACCGGTCACATGAAGGGCTCCGTGAATACTACCGTAGTCTTGGCGTAACAGTTCCTGAAGAAGGAATCTCTCCATTGCAGGAATTTAACCGTGACAGTCGTCCGCTTGTTTTTCTGGACAGTTCTGTTGTTGGAGAAGCATTCCTTTATCACGATTCGCGTAAAGTTGATAAAGGCGGCTGTATTAGTTTCCAAGGACGGCGTTACGAGACAAAGACACAGTTGATCGGACATACGATTGAGATAAGAAATGCAGAAAGAAGAGCCTGAGACCTCAAGATTTCTGGATGTACTGGAAAAACAGCATAAGGAATCGGCCAAACGATGTGCAGATGCAATCTCATTCGGTGCATACAGGCGGGAGGTGTAGGGAATTATGTATGAAAAATTTTACCACATGACACACACACCTTTTTCCAGAAAAGTTCCACCGGAAGCACTGTACGAGTCAAAAGCAATGACGGATTGTCTGGGACGCCTTGCATATGCCGCTGACCGTCAGCTCTTTGCCGTAGTTACCGCAGATGCCGGATGCGGAAAATCTATTCTTATCCGTAAATTTTCCGCAAGTTTGCCAAAAGAAAAATATATGTTCCTGTACTTATCGGATTCAAAACTTACACCAAGATGGTTCTATAAAGGACTGTTGGACCAGCTTGGACTGGAATCTAAGTTTTATCGTGGAGATGCAAAACGTCAGTTACAAAAGGAAATCGAGATCATCCGTGGTGTACATGGGCAGAAAGTAGTATGCGTACTTGATGAAGCGCATCTGTTAGAAAAAGAAACGATTGAAGAATTCCGTTTTTTATTAAACTACCGGTTTGACTCAGAAAGCCCTATGGCGTTGGTATTGGTTGGACAGTCAGAACTCTGGGAAGATAAGCTGCGGTTAAAACGTTATGATGCCGTCCGGCAACGGATTGACATCAATTGCGTTCTGCCGCATTTAGACCGGGCAGAAACAGAAAAATATATTCAGTCACATTTAGCTTATGCAGGAATTATTGACCGGGAATTATTCAGCCGACGGGCTATAGATGATATCTTTCGTCTTTCTTGTGGAATTCCACGATTGATTAACCGGATTTGCGAAAAATCCCTGATGTATGGTTGCCAACAAAATCTTCGTATCATTGATGACCAAGATGTTGTTTATGTCAGTGAACACGAAATGTTAAAGGGAGGGGAATCATCATGACTCTGACTTATCAGTATCCTGTGGTATATTTTTATGGTGATGATAAAGAAGACTCGGAGATCATTCAGAAAGAGGGACGGATAGAACCGCTAAAAACAGATAAAGAACCTTATGAAGCAATCGTATCTGCGGAGGGATACAGCTTTCATATCTTGTTTGGTTCTCAAAGCAATGGAATGTTTTTATGCATTCCCGGGTGGCATATGGGCTGTGAATTGGCTCATTTGAATGATATATTTTGGAACAGGGAGTCTATTTCTGGAAGTGATGAATCGTTTAGCTATGAAAATGCAACAGCAATCGCATATGCGTTAAGAGAACTTAACGAATTGGTTGGATAAAGTAGTATCGCCGGAGTGAGCATTCCGGCGATACCAAAGGACTATTATGGACACAAAACTGAGCTGTTTTTGGACAATTTGTGTAATCAAGAATCAGACAATTTAAGAGATCATAAACACAAAGAAATTAAGCATACAATATGCAAATATTAAATGTTTTAAAAAAGAAAACGGAGGAGTTGCTTCTGCTAGAAATTATGGAATTGAAAAGGCAGTAGGTAAATACTTAATTTTTTTAGATGCAGATGATAAAATGGTGGGGGGGGGCATTGGAAAATGCATATAAAGCAATTGTAGCTTCTAATTTCAAAGAGTATGACTTGCTTGTTTGTAATGCATATAAGGAATTTTGTGGAAATGTAGAGCAAGAAAATGTACTATTTTCGGAGGATATTTTAAAAGGAGAATTATCTACAAAAGAAACAAAGATTTTATGCCAGAATTTAAGTTCAATGTGTATTGGAATTTATAGAAAAAACTTTTTGCATGATAATAACTTAAGAATAAAAGAGACAATAACCTGTGCTGAGGATACGGATTTCTTTTTTCGAACCTTGGTGGCTAGTAATAGCATAAAAATTATAAGATGCACACTATTTTCTTATAGATATAATAGGGAGAGTGTTTCTAACAATTTAACGTATAAAAATGCGAAGGATGTCTTGAAGGTTTGTTCTGGAAAGGATGAATTTACTTCTTAAGAATCCGATTGAGGATATAGATAATGATAAAGCATTGAATTTTTTTGGAACAAAATTTATTCATTTTGGAATAAAAGCTTCGGGAATGTGTAAAGAGGAGAAGAAAGAACTGATACTATTTAGTGTCTGCTGAGCAAACTGAAAACACTTGATTTTACTGACTTTTGCCCCATT
>OFMJ01001497.1_pt1 | contig 17168 bp, 14 predicted proteins | sample 1541801 | NCBI WGS metagenome assembly OFMJ01 (sample SAMN04209234, study PRJEB22552) | human gut metagenome | biome: gut; material: feces | host: Homo sapiens | place: USA: Oklahoma
CCCCGCTAAATTATAGAGTCTTATTTTGACAAACCCCGCCAAAATTTAGAGACCCGAATTAATCTAATTTATAGATTACTTAACATTTAATTATTATTATGTTTTTTTACTTTACATATAATAATTATTAATATAATAGAAATTGCAACTATAACATATATACATTTGTTATATTCTTTTTTTGAATCTTCCAATAATTCAGAGGGTTCTTTTTTATTATCTATTTTATCATTAGTTTGCTTATTATCTGAATTTTCTTTATCAGTTTTAACTTTATCTTCATTATTAGGTTTATCTATTTTATTACTAGTATTGTCATTTTCGCCATCATTATCTATTTTTCCATCAGTTTTATTATTTTTGCTATCATTATTACCTACGATAGTATTACTAATATTAATTATAGATGAGTTATCATTTAAGTTTATTTTTTTATCACTTGATGTGGCTGCAGTTATTTGTTTTATTTTAATCTCTGTACTTCCTTTAATATTATTTTTGATTTTAAATTTAAATGTCACTATATCAGATGGTGTTATTACAGAATCAGATTTTATTAATATTGTGAATTTACCGTTATTTTCATTATATAAGGGTTCTTTTAATTTATTATTTGCACTTTTTACTTCTACAAATTCTAATTTAGATGCATCATATTCTATTTTCCCTGTTAAAGCGTCAATACCTTCATTTGCTTTTTTTACATTCAAAGTAACTATTACATTTTTGTCATTTACACTTGAATTTAATGTTGAATCTATATTACTTAATGCTTTTACATTTATTGAATAAAATATTAACCCCACAATAATACTTATTAATATATTTTTGTACATATTTTTCCTTTATTAAGTTAAGATAACTTATTTGTTAATTTTCTTATTTAAAATTGATAAATCCACAATATCTATTTTTCCATCTTTATTTAAATCAGCAGCAATTAACCATTTAGAATCAATAATTCTTTGAGTTTCGATTAGATGCTTATTTAATATTGTTAATTCTACAATATCAAAAACGCCATCTCCATTTATATCTCCTTTTATTATTTCTTCTATTTCTTGTTTTTCTTCAATCCGTGTTACTTTTGCTACTATTTCACCAATATTTCCAGCATTATCTCTAATTTTGAATGTATATTCCCCATTTTTAGTAAATGTGTATGTTCCATCTGAACCATCAATTATTGTAACATTTTTCTTAGATATATTTTTTAATGTTGCTTTTACTTGAAATTGAGTTTCACCTGTAACATCATATTCTACAGTAGCTGTTGGTATTATTTTATCTATCCATGTTACTTTTGCTATTAATTCTTTTTCTTCACCATTTACATCTTTATATTTAAATGTGTACATACCATTTTCTGTAAATGTATGGCTGTTTTTTCCAATAGATGTGCAACCATAGGTAAGTTTTATTTTAGCTTCTACATCTTTGTTTGTTATTGAATTTATTGAATATTCAATTTCAGGTTCTTTAAATTCTTTTGTTGTATCTTCATAGTAATTAAATCTTGTTCCACTTACATACTTATTTGGTCCTTCATGATTTCCATATGTTTCTGTGGCTTCTATTTTAACAAATCTTGCTGCAACAGACTCATCTAATTTGATATATTTCCTATTTGTATCATTTGCTAAAACATTTGAATTTTTAACTAAATTCCATTCAACGCCATCTAAACTTATATAGATTTTTGCTGTTTTAATTCTACCATTTAATCCAGCCGGATCATATGATATTTGTGATAGGTATTTAGCTTTATTAAAGCTTATCACATATGTTTTATCTTGTGCTACTTCACCCCATTTAGTATGCCATGAAGTGAATGGACTTCCATCAATCATGTTTTCAGGAGCAAATCCACCTTGGAATGAACCAGATTGAATATAATTAATATTTTCTACATAAACGTATTCTAATGTCTTATCATCATTTTTAGTAAAATGATATTCTCTGATTTCTCCATTTAAAGTTGTACCATGAGATTTATATCTTACTTTAATTTTTTCTTTTGTTTCAAATCTTTGATTGTTATAATCATTCCACGAAATACCATCATTTGAACTATATTCTAAATAATCCGTTTTACCAATAAAAATATTTTCATCATCATTCATATTTAATGTTAGATCATCTACTGTTTCTCCATTTGTAATATCTATAGTAAATATTTGACTTGATCCACTAATTTTTACCTTTATGTCATCTTTTGAATTAATACTTTTAACTTGCTTTTTTGTTAATGTTATAACATGATTTAAAGTTGCTATCCATGTATTTCCGCCATCTAAAGAGTATTGTACTTGGAAATCATAATTATCATATTTTGAATTCATTACAATTTTATTAGCATTTTCACCATCAAATGAGAATGATGCAAGATCTACTTTACTTGTTCCTAGTAGAACTTCTGCTATTTCAGCTGTTGCATCAGGTTGTATTGTATCTTTATTTGTTGCTGTTTTTTTAGCATCTGCAGCTGTCTTTAGACTTTCTGTTTTTAGCATATCAATTTCAATTGCATCAGTGTTATCTAAGTTTGGTTCTATCAATTTTAATAAATCTACCATTGCCATTGGATAATAAGTGTAAGCATCTATTATTTTTTTTGCAAGATTTTTCCAATCTGTGCTAGTTTTATTACCAATTTCTTTATAAATTGTAATTAATTTATCATAATCATCTAAATTTATATCTAAGATAGATAACGATTTATTATAAATTTCTTCTTTTTTATTTAAATCAGAATATGAATTAGCAATCAAATAATAAAAGTAAGATTCTAAATATTTATCATATTCATTTAATGCTGCTTGTCCAAGTAATTGGTATCCAGCACTATTTCCTGCTTTTGAATCATTAGCTGGTTTAACAGTAAATGATTTATTATTCCAATTAAATAATAAACGTACAACATTACCGCCATACCATGATGTCGAACTTTTCCCCCATCCGAAGATATTATTTCCTAATGACCAAATTCCTTTTTTATCAGAATTTAACGAATAATTTAAATATGCTTCATGAGCTGGTTGATATACTCCAACAGATGGAATTCCATGTGTTTTTGCTAAGTTTTGACCTAATCTTGATATATTCCAACATATACCTCCGGCTTCCATTACCATCCATGTTTTTGGAGTTTTTGTTTCATCATCATTTAAGCCATATTTTATATTATATTTATCTAATAAGTATTTTTCATTAAATTGTTTTTCGTTTTCTTTAGAATATAATCTATCTTGATTATATTTTGGATGAATATAATTCATGTAATTATAAGGATTTAAACGTTTATTTAAGTCTGCATACTTATATTCTGCATATTCTCTCAACCAATTTAATTCATCATTTGCAATAGAATTATTCATTATAAATCTTAATAATTCCATTTCATAATTTTTAAAATCTTCTTTATATAACATTAAATTATTATCATAAAGATTTTTTACAAGATCAAATCTTTTGTTTATATCATAGCTTGCCATAGGAGAATTAAATGTTAGTGGTGTTGCTGGGATATCAGAACTATAGGCAAATGCTAAAGCTATTAACATTTTTTTATAAATTAACCCATCTTTATCATCACCAATGATTTTTTTATTATTTGTATATAGATTATTTAAGGCAATTAAAAATTTTTCAGAATTATTGATATTTCCAGATTCTATAAACAATTGTAAATTTTGCATATCATTTAGTATCCAAGTTAAGGTTTCTTTCATTGTTTTAGTTGAATCATCTCTCACTGCAGTTTGTATGTTCCAATAACCTAATCGATTAACCAACTCTCTTTTGAAAACTAACTCAAGATTATCTTTATAATTTTCTTCTACACTATTTTTATTTAAAATATTATCATAATATGAAAGTGGTTCTATTTCATTAAATAGTTCTGTTTTAATATTGTAATTTTCTTCGACTAATCTGGCATCTGCGTAAACAGCATGATCTACAGCATTTGAGCCGTTTTGATCAGCATATAGTCTTAAATATTTATAGTTTTTGATATTTAAATCTATCTCAAGTGCATTATTTTGTGATGTCACAGGATCAGATTTATATATTTCTTTCCAATCTTTCCCATCATTAGATACTGATATTTTGAACCAAACATCACCAAGACCATTTTTTGAACTATCAACACCAAGTTTTGCAACAAATCTTGTATATTTGTTTGAATATGTTGATATATCGTATGTAAGTTGACTAGTTGCGTGAACTCCCATTCCTTTATTAAAAAATACCTTTTCTCCGTCAACTAATAAACTTATTTTTTTTCCTTCGATGTTCTTGTCTTTTTTTATTTTTCCCCACCCTACATAAGACCACTTATTTGCAGATATATAGTCCATATCAGAAATATAGTAATAATTTTTTGTTGGAACATCTGTTGCATAAGATTTTATTGGTAACATTAATTGAACCAATAATAAAAGCATTAGTGCAATTGATATAATTTTAAATTTAACTGTTTTTTTCATATTTACCTCACATTTTTTATTAAAAAAGATTAAAAATTATATGGGAAATTATATCCAAAAAATTAATATAGATAATTAATTGGAATGCCACTACTTGTCTTTTTTGATTTTAAAACATTTTTATTATGTCTTACAAGAATTTTTTCTAGCAGAACTATGTTATCATTTTTTTTATATTTTTTCAACACTTTTTGTAAAATTTCTTGATAAAAATTTCAAAAAAATATAAAATTCAGGAAAATTCTTTTTTTTAATTTGAGTACTTAAATGAGGGTGTAAAATTACTATTTCAAAGAAAGGAAAAAGTATGAAAATTAATTATATTAAAAATGGCGATTATTTAATACCTAAATTAGGTATTACTACATCTACCACGAATAGTATCAACAGATATGGATTATTAAAACTAAATTATATTAAAAAACATAAAAAACAATTATATAGAAACCTACCAATGAACAATCACCTTACTGACTATCTTTCTTCGGTAAGTAATGAATGTAACATAAAATTTGAAACTATAATGAATAGAATAATTATAAAAATGTTGTTGATGAAATTATTTTGAAAGAAGATATTTATATATGATTCTAAATGGTAAGTTTTATCATTCCAGAAGCAGTTGCATTTTATTTGAAAGATTGTTTCTATAAAGGTTGTTTATGTGATTCTCCTCTGTATAATCATATTAATTCTACTTTTGATATGCTGTGTTGTTATCAAGAATCAATAGATGATATGATACCAAAAATCAAAGAAATACTTTTAATAAAATATAATTTAAAAATTAAGAATGATAATCCGTTAATTTTTGAAAAAAATAATAAGCATTAGTGAAAAAAACTAATGCTTATTTTATTAAAATTATTGTCTTAGCCAGCCCTGAATTTGTCCTCCCGACAAATTCAATATAGGAAAACTCAAACCCTCTAAAATTTAAAATTAATGGAAATCTTAAACTAGATTTAGTTTTTCTTTTTTGTTAATACCGGTCCTTGTTCTTGATTCTTTTTATAAAAGGAATTCAAATTATCAATTATTTCTTCTACTGTACAATTTTGTTTTATTAATTCTAAATATCTTTTTCTTACTTCATAAAATGACATGAAAGTTTCCATAGGCGATAAATTAGTTTTTATTATATGTCTTCTATCATTCAAAGACATTTTATAATCTTTATGTTTACCACATTCTAAACATATGCATTCATAATAAACATTATTTTCCATGTCATTTGAGTATTTTTCAGATACATCATCTATGTATAATAAGGCTTTGTGTTGCTCTAATTTACAAGACTTATTATTTTTTCTATCATCTTCATTAAATACTCTAACTTCATATAGTTCTTTTTCAATTTCATCTTGTTTAGATATTGCTTCTCGACCATCTTGACTTTGATTTATTGAATTATTCTTTATATTAAGTCTACTTGATAGATTATGAGCTAATTCATCCATTTTTAAGTTATATTCTGTTGAATAATTAGATGAAACATCTTCAAGAGATGACCATATCATACACATATTTGTACCTTGTATAGGATTACTTAACAATCCAACAAAATGTGCAAACACTAAAGCATCATCGAATTCTACATAATTTTCTTCAATTTGTTCTTTTAATGTTAAATCTTCAAATAAGAATGCATATTCTTCCTTTGAATAATAATCAGCTAACAAATATTTTAATTTCATCGGATCTATTTTTGATATTCCGTTTTTTAATAATTTAGATAAAAGTAATTTTATAAAATCTTGTTCATTAAATGCAACACTAGATGTTTTAATTCGCATTATTTTTCTTATCTCTTCACCAGTTGTACTTTTTTCAAAACTACTTTCTGTACTACACATATCATTTAATGCATTTTTCATTACAACTTTTACTTCTTCCGGATTTGTATTATTAGTTATTTTCATTTTGATACCTACTTTCTTGTTCTTAATTCTTTTTATAAAAGGAATTCAAATTATCAATTATTTCTTTTGAAGTAAGTGTTTCTAATTCTTTCTTGTAAGAATCAAATTCACTTTCTAATTTAGAATATAATTCTTCTCTAATTTTTTCTTCCATAATGTCACTTTCCTTTCTATAAAATAAAAAAGAGCGAAGATAGTTTTTACTAAAATCGCTCTCTTTGGTTATTTTACCAATTCCATTTCTTTCATAAGATAGTAGAAATATTTTCCTCCTAAATAAAACATTTTCTTTTGTTCAATAAGCATTCTATCAATACAAGAAGTAAAGTATTTTACTAATAATTCTACTTCTTCTTTTGTTAATGAAACTGATTCGTTATTCTCTATTATTGATTGAATTTTACTATTTGTACCAGTTATCTCTTGGCAAGTTCTGTTGAGTTCCATATACTCTTTTTCCTTGTTTAGTTGATGTGTTTGTTCATTAAGCACATACCAAAATAATTCATCAAATTTCTTCTCCATTTCCTTATCAAAATCCATATATTCATCACCTTTCCTTTTGGATGTGAATATTTTAACACAATAGCCTTTTAGAATTAAATGTGCGATTTATCTCTCATATTCTTTTTTACAATCTTGACTATCATCACTTATGTCTTTACCATCATCAATGATTTCTTTGTCTTTGTTATTAAGATTTAATTTTATATTTAATTCATCTAATCTCTTTGACTTTGTTTTCAATTCTTCCTCTTGTGGGAATGGCTTTTCAATTTCTTTTTTAGCACTTTCATAATTCTTTTTAGTATCTTCAAGATTATTTTCTATACTAGAAAGTCTTGTTTCAATACCATTTAAGACATTATCAATACGGGTTATATTTCCACTAGGATCACTACCCAGTTCAGTTTTATATGATAAATTATTCTTCATACTAGCATAGAACTTTCTGTCCATAGTATCAAAAGATAATATAATTTTAAAACCTTTATATTCTCCAACTTCAAGTGGTTCTGGATTAGTCATAGACTTACATATTTCAATAATCTTTTCTCCTGCTTCTTTTCTTTCAGTAAAGTTTGTACCTTTTATACTCATTTTTTCAAAAGAATTATCCGGAGTATTATTATTGTTAAATACCTCAATATCTTCTTTCATATCTTCAATTCTATTTTCTAATCTTTTTATTTCATTTGGATAATATTTAATAACTTTATCTTCTAATGCATACTTTTCACTCAAATAATTTTGTTTTAATAATTTTAATTTTGCGACCTGTGTATCAAGTTCTGTTTTTTCAATTATATCTGGATTTCCTGCTGCTAGTGCTTTAATTTCAGCATAAGACAATGCAGTTTCATCAATGTCTTCTGCGAACCTCACAGGAGTTTTTGATGTCATTATTTGTGAAATAAATCTTTGCTTATTTTCTACTAATTGATATAAGTATGCGTCAAAAGTTCCCTCTGTTACATATCTATAAATATCTACTTCTGGATTTTTATTTCCTTGTCTTATTATTCTTCCTGACCTTTGTATTAAGTCACTTGGTCGCCAAGGACAATCTAAATCGTGTAAGGCTATAAGTCTATCTTGACAGTTAGTTCCTGCACCCATTTTTTGTGTACTCCCTATAAGAACTCTAACTTGTCCTCGTCTTACTTTATTAAACAATTCTTGCTTCCTTGCGTCTGTGTTTGCGTCGTGAATAAAAGCAATTTCTTCTTCTGGTATGCCTCTATCTATAAGTTTTGTTTTTAAATCATCATAGACATTAAACTTGCCATCATTATGAGGGGTTGATAAATCACAAAACACTAATTGTGCAGATTTATCTTCACTTGTTTTATCCCAAATACTATAAATATTATCAGCACAAGTTGCTACTTTGCTATGTTCAAAATCTTCTAACATATCATTTGTAAGTCTTTGGTCTAGTGCTAATTTTCTTCCATCATTAGTTATTTTTAGCATATTATCAACTGATGAATCTACCATTCTATTTCTTATCTTTTCTGCTCGTTCAGATAAGTCTTTTACTAATTCTTTTTGAATTTCACTAGGCTCTATAACCACATTATGATAGTTGGCTTTTGGTACTGGAAGATTAAGCATTTCAGAAGTTTGAATGTCTGCCACTTCTTTAAAAAGTGCCATTAGTTCTGGTAAATTAAAGAACTTGGCAAACCTTGTTTTTGCTCGGTAACCTGTTCCCTCGGGAACGAGTTTGTCAAGATGATTTTTGTAAGTTTTCTAAATTCAAATATTTATCCGCTGAAAAATCTCCTAACATCTCGTGTCTGCATATCTCTTGAAACACCGTATTCAAAGGCTTCTTCGCACTTTCCGATTGCTTCACATTTACAATAAAAGTTGTTTTGCCTATTCGTGTTGTATAAGATAAAATATTCTCTTTCATATAATCATTTTCTCCTTTTCATAAATTGATTGTGGGGCATTCCGTTTGGAACACCCCACAAATACAGCCTGTTTCATCGGAACATATCAAGAAGTCATTAAGTCGTGAGTATAATGGAAAAGGTTATCTTTCCATACCACGCTTGTTTCTTCGAGCCTTGATACGCTCCTGTCGTTCTTTTTCCCTTGCTTCTTTTTCGGCTCGTTCCTGTGCTTCCTTAAAAGAAAAAAGTTGCTTCACTTTTTCGGTAAAAAGTTTGGCAACTTCGGGGAAATGTTCCAACGCTTCAAGAAAAGGTCTGCACTTTTCTTTCAGTTCGTTGTATTTGGTTTTCATTCGTTCCAATGCGTTTGCACTGTCCATATACTTCTGTCGGTAAAAATTTGCACTCTGCTCAAATTTTTTGATTTCCGCACGACTTGTGATACCCTCTTTGGCAAGGGCAGTCAGCTCAGAATAGTCCTTTTGGGAAATTGCCATTTTGCCTGTGAATGTTTTCTGTCCCATACTGTCAATCTCGTTTAAGGTTTTGGAAATATGACGGGCAGGCTCATACTTAACCTGTTCCTTTTGAATACGCTTCTGCAACTTCTCCAATCGCTCTTTGTCCTGTTGGATTTGATATTGCAGGGAAGTCAAATGCTCTGCTGTACTTCCGTATTCGCCACGCTGAAAGCCTTTGAACCCTTGTTCCGTCATATAGTGAAACAATTCATCTTGCAGTATGCTGTACGAAGCTCGGAACATCGGTTTCCCGTTCTTTCTTAGCAACGGATTTCCTTTTTCATCGGTCATCGGAATATCCGATTTCCATTTCTTTGAATGGCTAATCTGATTAACCACTTCCTTAACTGTTCCTCGCAATTTCTCGTCTTTGCAACGCTTACTCCACAAGATTTCTTTCTCCACCACAGGCAGAACCATAGCGTGAAGATGATAGTGGTAAACCTCTTTTCCAAGTTCTTCGCTTGCGGCTACATTGATTTCATCAGCGTGCATTACCGCCGATATAACATTGTCCGCACCGAATTTTTCTTCAATAAAATGATAGGCTTCTTCATAAAACTGCTTTGCGTATTCATAACCGCCGTTACGCTCGAAGTACATCGTGTTCACATCAATCACAATCTCATTAAACAGCGTTGCGTCTTTCCTTAACCCACGAAGCGACACCTGACCGTCTGTTTCCATCTGCTTTAACTGTTCCATATAGGTCGGGGCTGTCGGCTTTTTGAAATGCACATTAAAGGGTATTCGTTCCACAATCACATTCATATTTTCATAGGTTTCATTCTTGCGTTCGTTGTGTCTTTCTGCCTTACTCACATCAGAAGCGGTGTACTTTTTTACCCTTGCACAACTCATATCCGCCTTATTGTTTTTTGCCATTTTGCTCTCCTTTCCAGACAGGGCGAAGCCATTACACAACATTCTTTGAATGTGTGTAACCCACTATGACACTTTCAGACTTCGTCTGCAAAGATGTCGTGGGCAAGGGAGTTCCCCCTTGACCTCCTTTAGATACCTCAATCATAAAAACAGACTGTCCCGCCATCAGACAGCCTGCTTTTATTCTCTCGGTATATCGCCCATCGGCAAAGACCAGTACCACAGAAAACCTTTCTTTCGGGAAATAACTCCTGTGTTCTTCTTTGCCTTTTTGATGGTCGATTTCTTGAACCCTGCGGCTTCAAGTCTTTCTTCGCAATCCGAAGAAAGCATTTCTCCGTCTTTCAGCATTTCTAAAAGAAATTCTTTCGCCTTGATTTCCTTGTCGTTCGGTCTGCCCATTTTAGGGGCAAGGGACTGGAACGCTTCTTCTGCTGTCATTTCCATTTCAGAAATAAAGTCCACTCCCTTTTCTGCAACCTCAAAGAGAATTGCAGAGCCTGTCGGGGCAAGGTTGGATTTCACTTGAACCATATATCTTGCCGCCGGTGCTTCTTTGTTCGGTGTGCGTGTGATTGCAAGAATACTTCTTGCAGCACCCGCAATATCAATAGAACCGTTGGTACGATAAAGAGGGTTGGTATCTCTCATCTTGTTCATATGAGCGATAATCACGATGGCACAGCCTGTATTTTTTGCAACTGCAATCAAGTGATTAAACTCTGCCCTTGTTTCGTTGGCATTGTTCATTGAACAGTTCTCTCCGATATAGGAACTCATCGGGTCAAGAATTAAAAGTTTTGCGTGATACCTTTCGATTGCTTCAGCAATACGGTTATCTCCAAAGGATAAAGATTTTTCATCTTCTTTGATGAAGATAAGATTTTCTCCGTTCCCACCGGCAGAGTTAAAACGGGGGACTACCGTATCGTCTGCATCATCTTCCGTTGTCTGATAGATGACTGTCATAGGCTCTGTTTCTTCTTCGGTAAAGGGGAGAGGTTCTCCCTTTGAGAGCAGGGCGGCTATGGAAAGCATTAACTTGCTTTTCCCATCGCCAGGATCGCCCTGCAAAAGCGTAACCTTGCCGAACGGAATATACGGATACCACAGCCATTTCACTTCTTTCGGTTCAATCTCACTTGCCTTGATAATTTCAAGCGGTACATTTACATTCATCTCATTTTCCATTTTCATCATTGTTCTTCGTTCTCCTTTTCGATAAATACTTCGGGCAGAGCACCACGATACAGCGGAAACTCTGCTTACAGTCATTACTGCATTTTCTGCAAAGTTCGTTGTAGGTAATGCGATTTCTTTCATTCAGAAACAATGCCCACTCTTGTTTCCGTTTCTTACTCATTCTCGGCATATCAATCCTCCTTTCCGCCTGAAAACAAAAAACCACAGGGAAGATACTTACTGCCTTGTTTCTGTCATTTCTCGGGGCGAAAATCGGGCAAAATTGCCTTTCTAAGCCTTTCAAAAAATCACACAAGGTATTTGTACTAACCTGTGGTTATGTATAAAATTGTAGGGTTTGGGGTAACAAAAAACACCGTATTTCTACGATGTTTTTCGTACTTCAACTATTGTTGTTTCACCAAACTAATCTTTATCTTGTCCACGACACTTTAACGCTTTAATTAAAAGATATTTCGACATCATTTAATAATTGTATTTATAGCGGACTGCACTGCTTTATATCTTCCTTCATCTGATAATGATGCCAAGCAGGTAATCAAATATTCCTTGCCATCTTTTTTATAAAGAACAACAATATTATAGGAAGATGCCATAGTTCCTGTTTTTATTCCTTTTACATTTTCATTATAGTACGGTGACTTTTTATCTAAAAACTTATTGGTATTTTTCCAAGTAAATTCACCTTGTGGAGTTTGAATTGAGAAAGTGCTTTTCCCTACACATTCTTTAACAAAATCATAATTATAAAGCTTCAAGGCTACACGATTAATATCATCCAAATGTGTATCGGCTGACATAGCTGCCCCGCTCGGATCATTATACAAATTTGTTTTAGAATAGCCTTCTTCAATTAAATACTCACTTAGCTCTGTCATAAAATAATTTATATATTCCGTTGCTGTATAGCCCTCTCCTAATTCATTTTTAGCAATATAATATGCCAACGAATAGGCAGCATCGTTTCCCGAAGGAACAAGCATAGCTTCCATTATTTCTTTTACTGTGTACTTCCCAACTTTTAGATTTGCTAAAGATGACCCAGCCGGCACAAGATCCAATACCTCTTGATTTACTTCAATAACATCTTCCAAGTTAACTTTTGTCAAAGCATAGTCAATGACAAATAGTTTTGCCAAACTTGCTACTGTGGGCAATTGGCTATCTCCCTCGTAAAATAAATATTCACCCTGTTCAATATCATAAACAGAAAACGAAAGAGCGTCCTGAGGAATGTTAAGCTCATTTGTACTCAGTTGAAAATCGATTTTTTTATACACATCCTTAAAAAAATCAAAACGATAAATCCCTGTTTTATATAATCCAACTACTGCTACAAACGCTATAAGCAAGACTGTTGTAAAAACCATTATTATCTTTATCTTTTTGTATTTTCTATTCTTCTTCATACTCTCACCTACAAATTCATTTCGTTATTCCTAATAAAATACAACCTTCCATTAAACATTATAACAAAAGTCATCATTTTTTTCAATACTTCAAACTACTTCGACTACACTCACAACTTAATGACTTCTTGAATACTTCCCGAAAAAGAAAACTGCCATCAATTAAGACAGCAGTTCCTTTTCGGCTGGTATGCTATTAGGAATACACAATATCGTTCAATACAATCTCATCTGCACAGGCTCGGATATTATTCATCAATCCGACCCATCTCATCATATCCTCCGCTTTCAGTTGTTCCGTCACACCTTGTTTTCTTGCCATTTCCTTTATCAGATACTCCGCCATATTACACGCCGAAGTATCAATTTCAGCAAGGTGTTCATATAACTTTCCGCTTGTAAGCAGATTGAAATATAAGACTTTCTTGTGTTCCCTTAAATATTTTTCCCTCGTTCTTCCGTATTTTATGAGCGTAGACGGTTCTTCGCTTTCTATCGTCAAGCAGGGATAGTAATAATCTCCGATGAGTTCGTACTGGATACCAGTTCTTTCGTCTGTAATAAATCTTTGCATTCTGATTTCTCCTTTTGCTTCTTGTGATAAAATTCCAAAGATTTCTCGTTGTGGTTTTGCTTTTGACATTCCTCGGAACAGAATTTCTGCTGACTGTGTGTAGGCCAGTAGGTACTGCCACACACAGCACAGACACGCTGACGATAATAATGATTTCCTCTTTCTGCTTCTCTGTCGGCTTTCTTTTGGTCCTGCCTTGCCTGATAGCAGCAATCCTTTGAACAGAATATCTGTCGGTTACTTGTAGGCACAAACTCTTTTTGACAGTGAGGGCATATCTTTGTCTTGACGATTTCTCCACCGGTTTCAGCGAGTTTTTTCGCCTTTCGCTTCTCTCGGTAGGCTTTTTCACGCTCACGCTGTTTTGCCAAGCGTTCCATCTCGATCTGTTCTTCCTGTGCCTTTATTTCAGCAAGTTCTTCTTCTGTATAGGCAATATCGACCCGCCCGACATAGTTGAAGTAAATATCAACCTTTTGTGTCCTTGCTTTTCCCACACCCTCTGCTTCATATACCACAATCTTGTCAATGAGTTCAGCAAACATCAAATCGGAAATTTCTGTCGGCTCTTTGCACTTGCGAATTAAAGAAATGAAATGCTTAATATCAACAGCATTTACTTTTTCTTCGGCAAGTTCCTTTTCCATTACTTCAATCTTCGTTTCCAGTTCAGCCTGCTCGTCATCGTACTGCTTCATCAGTTGCTTGTACTGTCTTTCGGGCAGTAAACCCGAAACAAGATTTTCATACAAACCACGAATGAGTTTGGAAAGCTCATCGTATCGCTTCTGAAAACGGAGCAATTCCGATTTATTCTGCTTTGGCTTTTCTGTCTGCTTTTCATTCCATAAGGCTTGAAGTTCTTTTGCAAAGGCTTCTTCGTCATTCAGAACAAATCTTGATAATCGTTTTACAGCCGATAATATCAAGGTTTCAACATTATCAGCACTAATTGAATGGGCAGAGCAGGAGTTTACTTTGCTTGCATACCCACCGCAACGGTAAGAATACTGCACCGAACGGTCTTTTTTACTGTAATGCGTTTGCAGGGTCATTCTTCTTCCACAATCTGCACAGTACAGATAACCGCTTAAACGGTTGCTATGCGTACCTTTTGTGGCTGTTCTGTTTGCTCGTTTCTTTCGCTTCTGAACGCTGTCCCAAAGTTCCTGCGTGATGATAGGCTCGTGCGTATTATAAAATACATACTGTTCATCTTCATCGGTATTCTTCCTTTTGTGCAGTTTGAAATTCGTACTGACCGATTTACGCAAAACGGTATGACCGAGATATTCCTGTCTGCTTAAAATCCCTCTTATGGTTGACATTCCCCAAAGATACGGGTCTGTAAACTTTATTCCATTATACTGTTCGGGGTGATATTCCCTTGCGTGTGCCGCCGGAATTAAAACCTTTTCTTCGGTAAGCAATTCAGCGATTGCTCTCGGACTTTTTCCCTCGTTGGCAAGCAGAAAGATACGCTTTACTACCTCAGAAGCCACAGGGTCAACGACAAGCGTTTGTTTGTCGGTTGCTAATCGGTTATATCCATAAGGGATTGAACCACTGCAACGCTTCCCGTCTTTCATACGGGCGTCAAACACAGCCTTGATTTTATTGCTTGTGTCTTTGGCGTACCATTCGTTCATTATATTCAAAAATGGGGCAAAGTCATTATCAGAAGCATTATTACTGTCAATGCTGTTGTTTATTGCAAGAAAACGGACATCTTTCTGTGTGAACAGAACTTCCGTATAAAAGCCGACTTGCAGATAGTTTCGTCCTAATCGGCTCATATCCTTAACAATAATCGTTGCGACATTTCCTGCTTCTACTTCCTTAATCAACTCCTGAAAACTCGGACGATTGAAATTCACACCCGAAAAACCATCGTCAGTAAAATGGCGGATATTCGTAAAGCCATTTCTTCGGGCGTAATCTTCCAAGTATTGTTTTTGGTTGGTTATTGAATTTGACTCACCATTAAGGTCATCATCTCTTGATAAACGCTCATAAAGTGCTGTAATCTTTGAAGTCCTTGACATTCTCTTAACCTCCTTTCCTTATGTAATCTGTTTAGTATTAAAAGTATTACTCCCTCTACTAATAGGAGAAAATAGGGGTACAAAGCGGAACTGTTTTTCAAGAAAATCAAAAAAATTCTTGAAGTTCCAAAACCGATTTTGATATCCTATTTTCAATTTAGGAACGCATTATTTATCGTCTTACTAAAGTATAGCCCTCTGGACTTAATTCTATTGCAGTTACAGTTTCTCCAAAAGTTGAAGCCCAAGCGTCAAATTGTTGAAGATGTCTTTTTTCTAGTTCTCCATATTGCAAGTATCTTTGCATTGTATATAGTTCTACCATAGAGTTTGAGATTGGAGTTCCGGTTGCAAAAATAACACCTTTTCCACCAATAAGTTCATCTAAATATCTACATTTCATAAACAAATCTGATGACTTTTGTGCTTCTGTTTGTGCTATACCACCGACATTTCTCATTTTAGTGTAAAGAAATAGATTTTTATAGTAATGGGCTTCATCTACAAATATTCTATCAACACCTAACTCCTCAAAAGTTACGACATCATCTTTTCTTGAAGTGTCATTTAATTTTGCAAGTCTTGTTTCTAAACCCTTTTTAGTTTTCTCCATTTGTTTGATAGAAAATCTTTCTCCATTATTATTTTTTAAATCTTGAATGCCCAAAGTTATATCTTCTATTTGTTTTTGGATTATTGCAAATTGTCTTTCAACTGACATTGGTATTTTCTCAAATTGTGAATGGGAAATTATGATAGCGTCATAATCTCCTGTGGCTATTCTTGAACAAAACTTTTTACGATTAGCAGTTTCAAAATCTTTCTTTGTAGTTACTAAAACATTTGCACTCGGATATAGTTGTAAAAATTCTTGACCAAACTGTTCTACAATATGATTAGGCACTACAAATAATGATTTATTACATAAGCCTAATCTTTTTGATTCCATTGCAGCAGCAACCATTTCAAAAGTTTTACCTGCTCCAACTTCGTGTGCTAAAAGTGTATTACCTCCATAAAGTATTCGTGCAATTGCATTTACTTGATGTTTTCGTAAGGTTATTTCTGGATTCATTCCATCAAAACTGATATGACTTCCATCATACTCTCGTGGTCTGATAGAATTAAATCTTTCATTATAAACCTTTGTTAATCTTTCTCTACGCTCTGGATCTTTCCATATCCATTCCTCAAAAGCAAGTTTTATTTGCTCTTGTTTTGCCTGTGCTATTGCAGTTTCTTTTTTATTTAATTCTGCTACTCTTTTACCATTTTCATCTTCATAGTAATCGTAAATTCTTGTATCTTTAAGATTTAAACTATCTTCAATAATTTTGTAAGCACTTGCTCTACCAGTTCCATAAGTATTAGTTGCTTTAATATTATATTTATCATAATTTTTACCCTCTATCCACCACTCAGAAGTTGCTTCATTATAATGAACATTTATATTTTGACAAGCATAATTGCTAGGATTTAATAAATATTCTATAAACACTTTTATATCTTCAGGTGGAATCCAAGTAGAACCAAGTCTAACGCTTATTTCACTTGCACTTAAATCTTTTGGTTGAACCTCTTTTAAATATTTAACATTTGTAATAAAATCATATATGTCTTTTTGACTATCTTTTTATATCTTCTTAAATGTCCGCAAATCCTTATTTTATAGGCTCTACGGGCATTTTGCTTTTGTGGTAAACCTCACATATCT
>OFMJ01001499.1_pt1 | contig 17164 bp, 16 predicted proteins | sample 1541801 | NCBI WGS metagenome assembly OFMJ01 (sample SAMN04209234, study PRJEB22552) | human gut metagenome | biome: gut; material: feces | host: Homo sapiens | place: USA: Oklahoma
GGTGGGCGAGTAATGGATGCCGGCGCCGGCGATGCGGTGCAGCTCCTCCTCGTTGTGGGCGATGCCGGAGCCCAGGCCGCCCATGGTGAAGCTCGGGCGCACGACCAGCGGGTAGCCGAACTTCTCGGCGATCTTGTCGACTTCCTCGATGCTGTGGGCGATGTCGGAGCGGGCGGATTCGGCGCCGGCCTCGTCAACGACCTTCTTGAACAGTTCACGGTCCTCGCCACGGTCGATGGCTTCCAGGGAAGCACCGATCAGTTCGACGTTGTACTTCTCCAGGACGCCGGCCTCGCCCAGCGCCATGGCGGCGTTGAGTGCGGTCTGGCCGCCCAAGGTGGGCAGGAGCGCGTCGGGGCGTTCCTTGGCGATGATCTGCTCGAGGATCGGGGTGGCGATCGGCTCGATGTAGGTGGCGTCAGCCATCTCCGGGTCGGTCATGATGGTGGCCGGGTTGGAGTTGACGAGGATGACGCGGATGCCTTCCTCACGAAGGACGCGGCATGCCTGGGTGCCCGAGTAATCGAACTCCGCAGCCTGACCGATCACGATCGGGCCGGAGCCGATGACCATCACGGATTTGATGTCGGTGCGCTTCGGCATATCACTTACCTTCCTTGGAGTTGTTCTTCATAAGTTCGCAGAAACGGTCGAACAGGTAGGCCGCATCGTGCGGGCCTGCTGCGGCCTCCGGGTGGTACTGCACGGAGAATGCGGGGATGTCCACGCACTGCAGGCCTTCGACCACGTCGTCGTTCAGATCGATGTGGGAGACGAACACCTTGCCGTACTTGCCGTTTTCAAACGGCGCGTCGACCTGCTTGCCGATCGGGGCGTCGACCGCGAAGCCGTGGTTGTGGGCGGTGACCTCGACCTTGCCGGTGGTCAGATCCTTGACCGGCTGGTTGATGCCGCGGTGGCCGAACTTGAGCTTGTAGGTGCCGAAGCCGAGTGCGCGGCCGAGCAGCTGGTTGCCAAAGCAGATGCCGAAGAACGGGTAGCCGGCGTCAAGTACCTGGCGCAGCAGCTCGATTTCGGGACCGGCCTGTTCCGGGTCGCCCGGGCCGTTGGAGAAGAAGACGCCGTCCGGGTTCAGGTTCTCGATTTCGGCGAAGGTGATGGTGGAGGGCACCACGTGCACGCGGCAGCCGCGTTCGGCCATGCGGTGCGGGGTCATGCCCTTGATGCCGAGGTCCACAGCGGCCACGGTGTACAGCGGCTCCTTGCCTTCGTACTCGCCGCACGGTTCGATGGTGTAGGTCTCCTTGGTGGACACCTCGTCGTACAGGCTCAGACCCTGCATCTGCGGGGTGTTCTTGACGTCTTCGAGCAGCTGCTCGATGGTCTTGAGCGCGCCGGTGGCCTGATCGGTCAGGGCGTCGCCGGAGAAGATGCCGGCGCGCATCACGCCTGCGGAACGCAGGTGGCGCACCAGCTTGCGGGTGTCGATGTGGCTCAGGCCGACGATGCCGTTCTTGGCGAGGTCGTCGTCCAGGCTGCCTTCGGCACGCCAGTTGCTCACGTTCGGAGAGGGATCACGCACAATGTATCCGGCAACCCAGATGCGGGAGGACTCAGGGTCTTCGCTGTTGACGCCGGTATCGCCGATGTGCGGGAACGTCTGCACAACGATCTGGCGATCGTAGCTCGGATCGGTGAGCGTCTCCTGGTATCCGGTCATACCGGTGGCGAAGACGATCTCACCGGTCGTCTCGCCAAGGGCGCCGTATGGCTTCCCCACATATACCTGTCCGTCTTCCAAAACGAGGACTGCATCGTCCTTGTCATACATCGGAATTGCGATGGTCCCGGACTCGTTCTGGCTCACCAAAACCCCCTTATGTTTTTCGGGTATTCGTACCAAGGTTAACGGCCAGCGCAGACTCACACGCCGTTGGGCGCAAAGTCTCACCCCGCTGGCGGGGCTGTCGGCAAGGTGCCGACTTGAGAATGTACGGCGGCACAAGTGTCCGCCCATGAAAAAGCCTCCCGAATGGGGAGGCTGAACAACAAATGACTAATCGACCGTCGGCTGAATCTCAGCGGACGGGGCAGCAGGCTCGTCGGATGCACCGGACGAATCGGGCGAATCGGAAACATCGCCCTCATCGGTCGGCTCGGATGCGGCGGCATCGGAATCGGACGATTCCTCATCGGCCTCTTCTGCCACGGACTCCGGTGCCGGTGCTGCGTTCTTGGCGGTGCACACTGCAGACAGCAGGCCATGGATGAAAGCGGGCGAATCGTCATCGCACAGGGTCTTGGCCAATGCCAGAGCCTCGTCGATGGCGACCTTGTCCGGCACATCATCGTTGAACAGAATCTCCCAAGCGGCGATACGCAGAATGTTGCGATCGACCACGCCCATACGGCGGACCTTCCAACCCGTGGAGTGTTCGTCCAGGGTCATGTCGATCTGACGACGGTGCTCGGCCACGCCCTTGACGATTTCAATGGCATAGTCGGGAAGCGGGGTCTGGGCACCGGGATGTGCGATGCGCTCGTCAAGCAGGGAGAGAATATCCTGACTTTTTTCGTCGGCTTCGTACAGGGTGTTCAGAGCCCTTTTGCGCGCGGTGGAACGTGCCATACTGCTGCTGTCCTAGTCCTTTATACGGTCGGTCGTCTGTTGAGGATGCGGAGATCAGTTGTTCTCGCGGCCGGTGTAGGAACCGTCCTCGGTGTTGATCTTGACGCGGTCGCCCTCATTGATGAACAGCGGGACCTGAATCTCGGCACCGGTCTCAACGGTGGCCGGCTTGGTGCCGGCGTTGGAACGGTTGCCCTGCAGGCCCGGCTCGGTGTGGGTGATGGTCAGGACCACGGAGCCCGGCAGATCGACGCTCAGCGGGGTGCCGTCGTGGAAGGAGACTAGGCAGTCAGTGCCTTCGAGCAAGAACTTGGCCTTGTCGCCCACGAGGGTCTTCGGAACCATGATCTGATCGTAGGTGGTCATGTCCATGAACACGAAGTTGTCACCGTCCTCGTAGGAGTACTGGAGAGTGCGGTTGTCCACGGTCTCGAATTCCATCTTCATGCCCGCGTTGAAGGTCTTGTCGACGATCTTGCCGGAGAGCACGTTCTTGATGGTGGTGCGCACGAAGGCGGGGCCCTTGCCCGGCTTGACGTGCTGGAACTTCATGACGGTCCACAGCTGCCCGTCGAGGTTCAGGACGGATCCGTTCTTGATGTCGTTAGTAGTCTGTGCCACGTTATTCACCTATTTCAAATTCAAACTAGCTTAGGCAAAGCCCAAAAATTGCCTCGGCTATTATGCCACACCGGGTATACAGGAAGTGAACGCTGGGGTTTCCCACGTGACCCCCCGACTAGACTGGATGAATATGCGATCCTTCTTCGAAGCCATATCCATGTCCTGCGTCGTCCCCGCGCAACCGCAGGCAGGCGGCGAACGCACTGTGTTCGAGAACCTGTCCTTTGCCGTGGAGCGCGGCGAGATCGTCGATCTGGTGGGACCGTCCGGCTCCGGCAAGTCGAGTCTGTTGACCGCGTGCGCCCGGCTCAACCCGCATGCGCACGGCACGTTCGCCCTTGAAGGCAAGGGCAGCGGCGAGTTCACGCCGCAGCAGTGGCGGCGGGATGTCGCCTACCTGCCGCAGAAGCCGATTCTGACGGGCAAGAACGTGGCCGAGGCGATCCGCCTGCCCTGGACGCTCGCGATTCGCAGCAAGGGCGGCAAGGCCGAGCAGCTGCTGCCCGACGAGCGCATCCGCACGACGTTGGACGCGATGGGCTGCGAGGACATCGATCTGGAGCGCGCCCCGCACGACCTGTCCGGCGGCCAGACGGCCCGCGTGGCCCTGGCCCGCACACTGCTCACCGATCCGAAGGTGCTGCTGGCCGACGAGGTAGATGCCGGTCTCGACGACGACAACGCAGCCAAGGTGGCTACGATCATGGCGGATGCCGCCACACGCGGCATGGCGATCATCCGCATCCGCCACCGTCCGCCGGACGGACGGGCCACCCGCACGCTGACGCTGGACAAGGGGCAGCTGACCGAACGCGAGATGACGGATTCGGCGGCGCAGGACGCGAACGCGGTGCCTGACGGCGCCGATGAAAATGAGGAGACGCAGGCATGAGCGGCGATCTGGGCAATTCCTACAACATCGATATCTGGGGTCTGCTCATCGCGCTGGGCATGGTGGCCGTGGCGGCCATCATCAGCGAACTGATGCACATGGGCATCGGCAAGACCCTGATGTGGTCGTCGTGCCGCGCATTGGTGCAGCTGTGCGCCATGGGCTTCATCATCGGCTACGTGATCCGGTCGAACAACGTGTGGATGGTGTTCTCCCTGATGGCGGTCATGCTGGTGGCGGCCGTGCAGATCGTGATGTCCCGCGCACGCGGCATCCCCAAGGGCCTTGCCGGGCCGATCTTCCTGAGCCTGGTCATCACCATGCTGCTGATGCTGGCGCTGGTCACCGAGCTCATCGTGCGCCCGCACCCGTGGTACGCGCCCCAGCTGGTGGTGCCCCTGACCGGCATGCTGCTGGGCAACACCGTAACCGCCTTGGCGGTGGGATTGAGCCGTTTCTACGAGAGCATGGAGGAGCGGCGTGACGAGGTGGATATGATGCTGGCGCTGGGAGCGACCCCGTGGGAGTCGGCCCGCCCGTCCATCGTCTCGTCGATTCGCTTGGGCCTGCTGCCCACCACCGCCTCGCTGGCGTCCAGCGGCATCGTGACGATCCCGGGCATGATGGCCGGTCAGGTGATCGCCGGCGGCGACCCGCTCAACGCCGCCAAGTACCAGTTCGTGGTCCTCGACGCCATCGCCGCGCTGACCCTGCTGGCCGACGGCCTGATCATGGTCATGATCTACCGCACCTGCTTCACCGCCGACGACCAATACCGCCCGCCCGAAGCGCGCTAATCAGCTAAGCTCCCTCTGATAAGCTCCCTCTGACGAGGGAGCTGTCGAGCGCAACGAGACTGAGGGAGAGACCACCCTACGCGATGGTGACCAGCGTGCCGTCCGGCACCTGGTCATAGAACCATTGCGCGTCGGCCACGGCCAGGCGCACGCAGCCGTGCGAGGCGGGCTGGCCGAGTTTGGCACCCTCCTCCGGCAGATAGTCGCCGAAGGCCTCGCCGGTCGGCACCGAGTGGAACAGGTACGAACCGTAGAACTGCACCCAATAGTCGGCGCCCATGCCTTCTTCGGCATTGTAGAAGTGTTCACCGCGCGTATCGATGGTGTACGAGCCGTGCGGGGTGGCGTCGTCGACGCCGGTACTGGCGATCATCGTATAAATGGTCTGGCCACCGGACTTGACGTACACCCGTTGTTTGGCGAGACTGACCTCCACGCTCAGGTCGGAGTACTGGGATAGGTCGGGCTGTTTGCCGGTCGGCCCCTTCCAGTCCACGCTTTGCGCGGCTTTGTCATCGCCGTTCTGCGTGTTCTGCGTCTTCCGCGACCCGCCCTGTTTGCCGCTATCGGGAACCTGCTTGCGGGTAACGGCCGTGGGCTCGTTCGCCGCTGCGGTTGCGGCGGCGGTTGCGGTGTCGGCTCGCGGCCAGCTGCGCTGCGCCGCCGCGGTCTCGACTCCGGCGCCGATCAGGCAGAACAGGATACAGCAGGCGACCACTCCGCGCCGAATCACGTAGACCCGATCGCGACTCCAATTCACGTTCAACGTCGGCAGCCTCACCATATGCCTCTTCTCACCACAAAGACCATTCGGGTCGATTGTAAACAGGCATTGCGACGCCCTACGCCTCGGTTTCAGCCGTGATCTCGACTGCAGGAACGGCATCGTCCGGGGAATCTTCGCCCGACGCCGGCACCGTCCAGCGCCGCCGCAGCAGCATCCACAGGCCGATGATCATGGTCACCGCACCAAGCCCGATGCCGAACAGTCCCGAGGATTGCGCCGCGTGCGCGGTTCCCTGGGATTCCAAAAGCACGTCCTGCGTGACCACCAGCGAGAGCATCGCGTCGATGAAGGTCACGAACTTGACCGACGAGTCGATGGGATTGTGCGTTTTGTGCGCAATAACCATACCGCGAATCGCAATCAAGAAGAACCCGCAACTTACGCAGCAGACGGTCAAGAGCCTCAAGGAGGCGTTCTGGAAGCTGTACGAGACCAAGCCGATCGAGAAGATCTCGGTGCGTCAGATCACCGAACTCGCCGGCTACAACCACGCCACGTTCTACCTGTATTTCTCGTCCGTGCGTGACGTGCGTGACCAGATCGAAGACGACCTCATCGCCCAGCGAGACCTCATATTGAAGCAGTGCATGCATGACGGCACACTGGAAATGGGCCAGCATGTCGGCTCGCGTGCTGTGTTCTGTGGATGTCATCGTCGTCACCGATCCTTGCGTGTATCGGTTTGTTGTCCGTGTGCACATCACACTGTAAGCGTTTCCGCAATTGTCGCTATCGGCGACGCATACGCATGCCGATGAGCCAAATCAGAGAACGACGTAAGTACAACGAAGGCTCCCCTGAGGGGAGCCTTCCATCGTGATATACGTCACGCACGAACATTCGTCATTCGTGCCTCACGCCTGCGCAGCGGCGGCATCCGCGGCGTCGTCCTTCAGGGCACGCAGCAGGGCCTTGTTGCGGGTTTCGATGATGCGCTTGCCGTCCTCGCCTTGCCAGGAGAAGAAGCCCTGACCGGTCTTGGCGCCGAGGTTGCCTTCCCTGACCTTCTCGGCGAGCAGCGGGCTCGGGCCGGTGCCGTTGTCCATGTCGTCGAACAGGTAGGTGCTGATGTTGTAGAACACGTCGAGTCCGCCGAGGTCGATGCTGGCGATCGGGCCGACCAGGTTCCAGCGGCGGCCGAGGCTGTACTTCATCACGTCGTCCACGGTGGCCGCGTCCGCGATGCCCTGCTGGACGATGTAGAACGCCTCGCGCAGCACGGCCAGTTGCAGGCGGTTGCCCACAAAGCCCAGCGATTCCTTCTTGATCTTCGCCGGCTTCTTGCCGATCTTGGCCATGAGGTCGAAAGTGATGTCCACTACCTTCGGGTCAGTTTTCTCGCCCGGCACCACTTCGACCAGCGGCATGAGCTGTGCGGGGTTCCAGAAGTGCGCCACCACGAAGCGTTCGGGGTGTCCCATCACCGACTGCAGCGCGGTGGGGCTCAGGCCGGAGGTGTTCGTGGACAGAATCGCGTCCTTGGGGGCGGCGTGCTCCACTTCGACCCAGACGGACTTCTTGATGTCAAGGTTCTCGGCCACGGATTCGATGACGAAGTCCACGTCCGCCACGCCGCTCGCATAGTCGGCGTAACCGGTGATGCGGGCCAGCACCGCGTCCAAGGTGTCGCCGTCCTTGAGTAGTCCGGCTTCGGCAAAGTCCTCGGCATCCGAACGAATCGCCTTCATCGCCTTCTCCAGCGAGGCCTCGCCGCGGCCGACCAGATGCACCGGATATCCGGCCAACGCGAACTGCAACGTGATCGCGTGGCCCATGGTTCCCGTGCCGACGTTCGCAATCGTCTTGATATCGTCCACTGTCTCAATCACGGAGACCCCTTCTTTCCGGCGGTTCGTCTGGCGTTGGTGTACGCATGAACAGCACCGTGCCGTTATGCGTTTGCTCGCATTCTATGCCGATTTCGCTACGTGAACATTTACTGAACATTTCGCGGATTCGACTAGTACAAATCCCCATATCAGCACAAAAGCGTGGTGCCGCAACACCGAAGTGTTCCAGCACCACGCTGAAATGTTCATGTCGTTACGCTGCTATCGCGCACCCACAGCGGAATCGATAGGAAACCTCACCGGAGTAGGTGAACACGGGGGCGACCAGCATGGACGGACCGAACATATACTGACGGTCCAGCGTGCGGCATGCCGGGTCATCGGGGAACTCCACGAACATGGAACGCATGACCGGAGTACCGTTCACATGAGGCTGCAGGCCAAGCTGGTAGACATACGGCATGAGTTCAAGCTTGAGCTTGGTGAACTCGCGCACCACATCCACGGCGGTCTGGCCGGGCACCAATGCGACGCCGTTCTTCTCGTCCTCCTCGTCGAACAGCCACGGCACACGGTACACGGTGGAACCGTGCAGTCGCGAGTGGGAGCCGAGCATGCCGAACGCCACCCAACGCTTGTAGACGGCCGGATCCGGGAACGCACCTTCGAAGCCACCGATGTCGTGACTCCAGAAGCCGAAGCCGGAGGAGGTCAGCGACAGGCCGGCACGCAAGGACTGGGCCATGCCATTGAAGGTGGACTCGCAGTCACCGCCCCAATGCACGGGCTGCTGCTGGCCGCCGACGGTGGCGGAGCGCGCATACAGGCAGGCGTTGCCCTTGCCGTAGGTTTCTTCGATGGCTTCGAACACGGCCTGGTTGTACAGCTGGGTGTACCAGTTGTGCATGGAGAGCTTCGGAGAGCCGTCATACCAGACGACGTCGCGCGGGATACGCTCGCCGAAATCGGTCTTGATGGCGTCCACGCCCTGATTCAGCAGGGCCTTGACCTTGTCCTTGAACCATTCACGGGCGGCCGGGTTGGTGAAGTCCACCAAGCCCATGCCGGCCTGCCAGAAGTCGGTCTGCCAGACTTCGCCATTGGGCTTGCGCACCAGATAGCCCTTGTCTTCGTGCAGGCGCTTCAGCGTGGATTCGATGTCGCCGAAGAAACGCTTGTCCCACTCGAAATCGCACCAATGGAACTCGCGCATCCAGTAGCAGTCGTAGTGGAAGGCGGCCAGCGGAATATCACGCTCGGCCATACCGTCGATGAAGGAGTTGATGGTGGCCTCGGTGTTCTCGGAACCGATCTCAAAGGAGACATGGCCGCGGTTGTTGACCAGTACGCCATACCCATTGGAGGTCATGTAGAACGGGATGTCCTTGTAGCCCTGCTCGGAAGCAGTGCCGCCATCCTCATTCCAGATGTCGACGCTCTGACCATTCTTCACGTAAGCGCCGAAGCGTTCGCCCAAGCCGTATACGTCTTCGCCAACCGACAGATGCAGCTGGATGGCAATGAACACGTCGGATTCATCACGGGCGGAACCGTCCATGGTCACACCGAATTCGCCGACCGGCTGGGCGGTGACGTTCGATTCGGCACCGAGCTTGAATCGGCCCAGCGACTTGCCTGCGGACTCAGTGAGCACCTTGCCGTCCTCGCCGATGAAGGTCAGGTTCCAGGGGGCGCCCTTGACGACCTTCGCGGTAAGTCCGCCAGTGGTCAGCGTGACGTCCGCGCCATTGACGCCGACTTCGCCATCACCATTGCCGTTCGCCTGAACGGTCACGTAATCACGGTTGCCGGGTTCGTCGGCATTGAGCGGGAATCCGGGGTATTCGGTGGCGCCTTGCCAGTGTTCGGCACGCACACGAATCACGCCTTCTGCCGGCGTGGTGATGTCCACATTGAATGTGGGCAGGTTCAGGGTATCGTATCGGCCGCGCACCACGGAGGTCGGGGCGAGGACGTTGAGGCTTTCGGTGGTGGCATCCGCCGCCAGTTCGTAGGCTTCACGAGCGTAGAGGGCGTCGACGCCGTCACGAATCATCCAGTAGCCGTTGGTGAACTTCATTGTTGCTGTGCTCCTTGTGGGAGAGGCGGTTCCGGCCGGCAGGGAACAAGGCGGCCGAAACCAAAATCAATATGTGCTGCTTGTTGATTGAATTGCCTGTTGTGCGAATGACCTTACTTCACCGCGCCGGTGGTGATGCCGTACCAGTCGCCGGAGCCCATCATGCCTTGCTCATCGTACTTGCCGGTGTCGGCCAAGGAACCGGTGATAATCTTGTCCCAGCCATATTCGGACACGTAATCGTTGAGGTTGGTGAGCAGGCCTTGGCTGGCGAGCAGGCCGGACGTGGCGTTGCCCTTGTTGTATTCCGTAACGTCCGGAGCGTCGTCGGAGTTGAGGACCTGGGAGGCGTTCTGGCGAATCTGTTCGAAGGCCTTCTTCTCGAATTCGACCTTGACGCCGGTCTCATACATTTTCATGCTTTATGCAAAAAATGTGAGGCATACGCACATTTCCCATCAAACGCACAGGTGCAAGAATGGCAGCAATTCGCCATTTTTGAAATCACCATGTGCGTTTGACGGCGCGTAAGCCTCACATTGTTCTCAGCAGGACCGAATTTCTGCGAGCCCCCCTATAGCGCTCCCCTACGCAATATGTCCGCAAACGACCACACCACATGGGCGATACGCGCCAATTCGGCGTAACGGCCGATGGACAGCCACTGCACACGGTACCGTTCGAACCACAACTCCAAATCGGCGGCAAGACGGGCGCGGCGCGAGGCATCCAGCGCACGGCCGGTCACATCCTTGGTGTCACAGGCGTCCTCGCCGCCAGCCAATACCAGCAGTTCCTCACCCAGTCTATTGAACAACCGCTGCCCATCCAGCATCACCCACAGCAGCTCCGGGTTCAATCCTCCTCGTGCCGAGCCATCGAGCACCGCGACAACCGCACTGCCGCAATCAATCAACGCCCGGTCGCAATCCCGGCGTCGTTCGAGACGGGCATGGTTCCGCAGGAGCAATCGGCGGCGCGCGTCGGCGCATCCCAGCGCACGGTCAAACATGAGCTCTCCCCCGCACGACCGTTCCACATACGATGCCACATCCGTATTCAGCATGCCGGTGCCGGAACCGTATTCCAGTTCCAGCACTTGCACGGCGAGGTCCCAGGGGAACGACACTCCATCGGAGTCGATGCGAGCGAGTGAATCCATAAGCCAACCGGATTCGTCGCCATACGCCAGATTAGAAATCCGATGGTTCATTTCGCATGCGTCAATTGCAACCGGGTTCCACGCGTTTTGCGCACCGTAGCACAGTCCCGGCACGCTCAACCGCGGATCATTGACATGCCCATAGTCACCCCAATCGGTGACCACCATGCCTTCCGCACCATATTTGAGCCCAGCCACCGCCATGCGGTACGTGTTCAGCCAGGCACCGTCATAGTCGGGGAAGAACCGGCTCCACGCACGCACGGCAGGGCACACGAATTGGCGGCGGCCTTGTGATGCGATGGTCTGGATCTTGCTTTCGTCGATATCCGGCTCATACATCCAGTTGAGCATCGTGATGTCGCCGGGCAGCAAGTCCATGGTGTGCGGATTCTCGAGCGCGATATCCGCCCACAGCATCGGTTGTAGACCACGATGGGCAAGCGTGCTGCATAGGTCTTTGACGAAATCGGCATACAGCTCATCGCGACTGGCGCCCGGCGAGTCCTGTACGGACCGGCCACGGCCCAAGTCGAAAGTCTCATCGCCACCAATATTGAAGGACCGCGAGCGGAACAGCGGCGCGTATTCCTCGATTAGGCGCGAGGCGAAATCGTGCGACTTGGGGTTGGCTGCGTTCAGTGTGTGGTGTTCCATTCGTTCGATGAAACTGAACGGACGGTCGGCGTCTTCGGGGAACTCTCCCAGTCCACGATGTTCACGGGTGCGCAGGTTCATATACATGTGCCCGAAAGTGGCCAAGGACGGCACCAGTTCGATGCCGTGGTGTGCGCAGTATTCGTCCAGGAACATGATGTCGTCGGCCGTGAGCGGGTCAGTGCCGCGCCACGCTTCGCTGAGCTCGCCGAAAGCGAAGGCATGTTCCACGTACAGCTGGAATTGGTTGTACTTATACAACGCCAGCTGGTCGATGAACCAGGTGAGGAACGCCATCGTCGGCACACGCCCGCGCGTCACGTCAAGACTGTAGGCGCGCACCGCGAACGCAGGCTTGTCTTGGATATGCAGGCAGGGCAAGGTCCGCGAGGTTTGCCTGATCATCTGCCGCAGTGTCTGCATACCGTACCGCAATCCGCTTTCGCTGCCACCACGCACGGCGATGGTATCTGAGGCGAACACATCCAGCGTGTATTCGTCATGCGCCAATCGCGCATCCACACACAGCAATATGACGGTGCCGTTCATCGCTGCCGGCGCACCCGCGCCCGCACCCGCACCCACGCCCGCATCTCGCGCTTTTTCGGCGGCATTGGCACCGGCGTCGGCTTCATCTGTGGCTGTGAGTACTCGGCGCGTACGGACGGCGACGCCGCAGTAACGCTCGAGTTCGCTGGACAGCTGCTCGATTGGCAGCGTTTCCCAGGTCTCATCGGCATCTTCGGTGACGGCATATTCGGGAATTCGTTTCTCGATCGTCACCAAGGACCCGATCATAGCCGTGCCATGCGTGTATTCCAATGTCACCGGAGCGGGAATCAGGGTGAGACACGGCGTTGCGGCATCAGCCTTATATTCGAATGTGGGCACAGCTGTTCCTTTCATACTGTTTTTATTATCGTTCATCCGCTGACGGCAGGCGACACGCGGTCACGCCGCCATCAGCGGACGAATCGTTTGGTGAGGTACGGCGGCATACGCTATTTCACGGCACCGGTCGTCACACCCTTCATGATGTTGCGCTGGATGAGCATGAAGAACACCACCACCGGCAACGAGAAGGTCACCGAAGCGGCCATCTGCCCGCCGAAATCGGTGCCCATGGTGGGTGTCGAGAAGGACGACAGCCATACCGGCAGCGTGTACTTCGACTGGTCCTTCATGAACGTATAGGCGATCATGTAGTCGTTCCAGGCGTTGATGAACGCGAACACCGAGGTCGAGACGATGCCGGGCGCGGCCAGCGGGAAGGTGATCTTCCACAGGATCTGCCAGTCGTTCGCGCCTTCCACGGCCGCGGATTCGAAGAATGTCCTTCGGGATGTTCAGGAAGAACCCGCGCATGTTCCAGATCGCGAACGGCAGCACCATGGCGATGTACGCCAGGATCAGGCCGCTGTATTTGTTGAGCAGGCCGAGCTGGTTGTAGATGATGATCTGCGGGATGATGCCGCCAGAGGTCATCTGGATGGCCAGCACGAACACCATGATCGGCTTGCGCCCGCGGAAGCGGTACAGGGTCAGGGCCGCGCACGCGAAGAACGCGACAATAATCGACAGGACGATCGAGAGGTGCATGGGCCAGAACACGGGGGTCGTGGTCATGATCTCATCGCGCGGCTTTACGGCGGTGATAATCATCCAGTAGACCGGGAAGAACCATACGACGCAGAACAGCAGGGCGAGGATAGTGGTGCCGGCGCGGCGCGCGATCTTGCCGGGGTTGGTTCGGCGGCGGGGCGGTGCAGACTGCGCTGCGCCATGCGATACGGCCCGTGGATTCTCAACACATTTCATAAGGACGACCCGCTATTTCAGGGATTCGCCAATATCAGCGTGCCAGTCGCCATTTCCGGCGTCGGCTATGGCAGCGCCACCCCCTTCCCCACCGTCGACATCGACAACCGTCTCGCTTCACGCAAGCTCACCGAACATATGTTGGGGCGCGGGTATCGGCGAATCGCCTATATCATCGGACCGTCGTACTTGCCGACGCCGACGCCAGCGTGCCCGCAGCTGACCACCGAGGTCGTGACCAGATAGGCGCGCAGAGAACGGTTCTCAATAATATCTGTGCACACTTCTCTACGCCCAAAGCGCACATGGAATATGCCCTAATCACTGCCATGTCGCCATTTGCGATGATGTGAGATTGTTATGTTCTTGTTCATTTGAGCGCACAGATACTACTGAGAACCGTTCTCTGCGCAAATAGACAATGTGGATAACTCCATAAGCTGGAACCACATTGCCCTGCCTGGCTTGCATTCAAGTCCAAATCAGCTTTACGGTCGCACCATGAGCTCTTTTATGCATGAGGATATTGTCGGCCGACGCCGAGCAGAACGTGAACGCTGCAATGATGCTGCGCGCCGTTCGAAAGGTCCATTGCTGGTGGGATACATCAATGCGGCCAACTACTACGGCGCGCCCATCCCCCGACATTGCACGCTATCTGTTGATGCCGTGCACGCCTGTGTTTCCAGTGCCAACAAACGCAGACGAATCAAAGGCGTGGTCTTCCATGTGTTTAAGGGAAAACTGGATATCCGCAAAAAGGATTATGAACAGTTCTGGATTGCCTCGCCGGTCATGATGTGGGCTCAGATGGCCCAATACTCTACATTGGAGGAACTTGCGGCCATTGGAGCCTCTTTGATGAGCCGCGATAAACGGCGCAGAATGGCCACTCGCAAGGATTTCGATACTTACTTGGAAATCAGTCCGCGGTTCATAGGTCGTAACAAATGCCACGAGGCACTGCCCTACATGACAGAGAACACGGATTCTCCGCCGGAAAACACGCTGTTTGGGATGCTGAAGGATTCAGGCTTGGGATGCCCCACCGCCAACTATCGCGTGAATATCGGCAACTCATACGTCATATTGGATATGGCATATCCGGACTGCCGCGTCGCGTTCGAATATCAGGGAGCCTATCACGCCGATCCGGCACAAATGCGAATCGACGCGGCAAAGCGAAACGCATTGCAACTGCTCGGCTGGATCGTCATTCTCGTCACTGCGGATGACCTGAGAACAGCCGACACGCGGCATCGTTTTATCGAGATGACCCATGTCGTGGTGTCCCGGCAACGCAATCTCGCCGATTGGAACCGCTCATGGGCCATTACCTCTTAGCATCGCACCGACAATGCGCTATGCCGTTATTTACTGCGAGGCACCCGCCAGATATCGGGCTCAACGTAGATCTCCCATTCATACCAAGGCAGCGCGGCACGGCGTCCTCGTCCATGTGAATGGCCTGCAGGTTAATGAGCCTATCCACGCCGGCAGTGCGCTCCATTGCCTCGACCACCAGGTCGCGGGTGCTGTGGTCAAGCGATTCGCCCACCAGCAGCGAACCGGACTTAAACGCCAACGCCGCCTACAAAAGTGTGAGGCTGCGCAGGCTCACACTGCCAACAGCCGTTCAGCCAACCCTCGGAAGGTCTGGCCAATGCCATCCGTACGTAAAGCGCCGTCGGCGTCCAGCACCGCCGGACGGCCGGCCTCGCCGGTCTCGCGCACTTCGGGTTCCAGCGGCAGCTGGGCCATCAGCGGCACGTCATAGCCCAGCGCCTGAGTGAGCTGTTCAGACACGCGCTGCCCGCCGCCGGCACCGAAAATCTCCAGCTTCTCGCCCTTGTGCTCGTAGTAGCTCATGTTCTCCACCACGCCACGCACCTTCATCGGCACCTGCAGGGCCACGAGTCCGGAGCGCACGGCGATGTCAGAAGCGGAGGGCTGCGGGGTGGTGACCACCACGAGTTCGGCGTTGGGCAGCGCCTGGGCCACGGAAATCGCCATGTCGCCGGTGCCGGGAGCCAAGTCGAGCAAGAGGACGTCCGGCTCGCCCCACCATACGTCAGACAGGAACTGTTCCAAGGAGCGCTGCAGTCGCGGCCCACGCCACAGAATCGCCCGGTCAGCACCGGCGAACATGCCGATGGAGATCAGTTTCACGCCCCACGCGGTGACCGGCATGAGCATGCCATTCAGATTGGTGGGCTGTGTATGCACGCCGAACAGGCGCGGCAGCGAGAAGCCATAAATGTCCGCGTCGATGGCGGCCGTGTCGAAGCCGAGGGCCGCAAACGTGGCGGCCAGGTTCGCGGTAACCGAGGACTTGCCGACGCCGCCCTTACCGGAGGCGATGGCGAAGATGCGGGTCTTGACACCCGGTTTGCTGAAGGGGTTCTGCTTGCGTTCGGCCTTGAGGTCGGCGACCAGATCGGCCAGCTTGCCACGGCTCATCGAACCGACTTCGATATGAGGCAGCAGCTGTGCGCCCGGATAGGAGCTGACCGCGCCATTGATCTGGCTGGTGATGGTCTCGCTCAGTGGGCATCCGGGAACCGTCAGCTCAACGTGCACGGTGACGTCGTAAGTGCCGGCGTCCGACGATGCGGGCGCGGCTTCGATGGCGGCAATCATGCCGAGGTCGGTGACCGAACGACCGAGCTCGGGGTCGATGACCTTGCTCAGGCGTTCGTAGATGTCGGCTTCGATCTGACGTGCGTCGCTCATAAATCCGTATCCTCCTTTAGGGCCTGTTCTACCCTAGCGTGTGATGCGGCGGCATGCCAGAGGGAGTGGAGTAAGTCACACTGGGGCGGGATTCGCTTTTTCTCTCCCCCAGTCAGCCTAAAGGCTGACAGCCCCCTCATCAGAGGGGGTTAATGAAGCGTCTGAGGGGGCTATTTTAGATGGTGCCGGTGGCTAGGAGCTGGGCGAATTGGGTTTCGCTCAGCATGGGGATGCCGAGTTCCTCGGCCTTGGCGGCCTTGGAGCCGGCGTTTGCGCCAATCACCACGTAATCGGTCTTCTTGCTCACCGAACCGGCCGCCTTGCCGCCGCGCTCGATAATCGCCTCTTTGGCGGAATCACGCGAATAGCCCTCCAACGAACCGGTGACCACCACGGTTTTGCCGGCCAGCGTCTGCGGCAACGAACTGGTCTCGGCCTCGTCGACGCCCACGCCGGCGGCCTGCCAAGCACGCAAAGTCGCGCCGCGCCAGTCGCCGGGTTCGCGGGTGGCGGCGAACCAGTTCACCACCGATTCGGCGATTTCCGGGCCCACCCCGTCGATGGCCGTCAGATCTTCAATCGTGGCGTTTTCGATGGCTGCCAGCGAGCCCATCGCCGAGGCAATCAGGCGTGCGGTAGGCGGACCGAGCCGGCGAATCGACAACGCGACCAGCACACGCCACAGGTCGGCGTGACGGGCCTTGTCCATTTCGTCGAACATCTTGCGCGTGTTTTCGCCGGGCCGAATGATCACCGGTACATCCGTGACGCCAGTGCGCGTGGTCTTGTGATCCACGCGCACGATAACCGCGTCGGCCGGCACGTCATACTCAGGATAGGAGGCTGCGGCAAAGCCCGGCATAGTACCAAGTGGAGCCTCAGCCCCGGTAGGTGCGCCGGTCGTCTCGCTGGCGGTATCTCCCTGTGTTTCGGCAGATTCGATTGCGGCCTCCCCTTGCGCGCGTTCGGCCAGCTGCTTGGCCGTGAGCTTTTTGGCCGGCGTGGGCGCGGTCCAGAAGGCAGGCACCTGATGCCACAGGCCAGAGCCGCCGACACGCTTACGCACCTTTTTCTTCTTACCGTTCGCACCGACCGTCTCATGCACCTCGACGATTGCGGCCTCACGCCACACGCGCACGTCGCGCAGATCGGCGGCGGTCAGGTTGAACAACCCGGATTCGTTGGACAACACCGGCTTCTGCGCGGCCGGCAATTCCAGCCCTTCCACCGGCTC
>OFMJ01001506.1_pt1 | contig 17105 bp, 16 predicted proteins | sample 1541801 | NCBI WGS metagenome assembly OFMJ01 (sample SAMN04209234, study PRJEB22552) | human gut metagenome | biome: gut; material: feces | host: Homo sapiens | place: USA: Oklahoma
GCCCGCCGGTCCGCGCCCGCCCGCGCCTGCTTGCGCCCCGCTCGCGCGCTCACCCGCACGCGCGCCGCGCCGCGCGCGGGTTGCATCCCGCCATCTCACCTGATGAGCCCCGCCTGGGTCGCGTAAACATAATATAGGAGCGAGCGGACCTTTATCGTCCACCCGCTCCTAAAGAAACGCGTTATATCGATTCGCAACCCGGCATGCCGTCATCGCCGCGAAAACCGCGCCAGGCGCGTAAAAACCGCACCGACCGTGAAAGCCGGGCTAGGCGCGCAAAACCCGCGCTAGTTGAACTTGAAGATCTTGCCGGCCAGGTGATACAGGCCGATCGTGGTCTTCTCCCCCATCTTGGACGGCAGGTTGGTACCCATACCGATCACGCCGTAGCGTGCGTGGCGGTACATGCGCTCGTCGTAGACCTTTAGGTCGTGCCACAGGTCTTTCAGGTTCTGCGGTGCGGCGGGGTCGTTGGAAAGCTTGGAGAACACGGAGCAGATCGCCATCATCATGGTGAAGTAACCCATCATGTAGTTGCGCAGGCGGGGCCTCTCCACATCCTCGTAGAGATGGTAGGCCTCCATCATGATGCGGGTGATACGGAACTGCTGGTCCAAGCGCTTGACCATAATGGACTCGTTGACGCTTTGGCCCTCGCGACCAATAAAGTAGCGGTACAGGTCGATATCCGCGTAATAGATGGTCTTGCAGCGCGGCAGGGGCACGTAGGCGTAGATGTTATCCACGTAGAACGTGTGCGCGGGCAAGGGCAGGTCGCCGTCCAAAAGCACGTCGCGGCGGTAGCACAGGCTGTGCATCAGCAGGTTCTGGCTGGGCAGGAAGCGACCGATCTCATCCCAGGAGAAAACGCGCTTGCGCGGCAAGGCGGTCTTGTAGCTGATGGCGGTGCGGGTCCCCTCATACACCTTCTCGTACACGTAGTTGGAGATGAAGAGGTCCACGCGGGTGTCGCGCTCCTCAAAGCCGCGCAAGATGGAGAGCATGGTAGAGAGCGCGGAAGCATCAAGCCAGTCGTCCGAGTCGACCACCTTGTAGTAGGTGCCCGTGGCGTTGCGCAGGCCGGCGAGCACGGCCATGCCGTGGCCGCCGTTTTCCTGGTGCACGGCACGGATGATGCCCGGATAGCGCGCTTCCCACTCATCGGCCTTCTGTGGGGTCTCGTCCTTAGAGCCGTCGTCGACAATGATGATCTCGATGTCGGCGGCGTAATCGCTGCCCTCAAGGATGGACTCCACGCAGCGGTCGATATCCGCGGCGGCGTTGTAGCTGGGGATGCCGAAGCTCAAGACCTTGTGGGTCCCGGCTTCGACGGAGTGCCGGTCTTGGTTGTTATGCATGGCAGGAAATGATTTCGTCCGAAAGCTCGAGGGCGGAATTGGTCACCGCGTCCATGTCGTAGTAGCGATACTCGGCAAGGCGACCCACCGGGTGGAAGTTGGTCACGCTGGAGACGCGCTCGAGATAGCGCTCGTACAGCTTGCGGTTATCGGGGTCGATGATCGCATAATACGGGGTCTGGCCGCTACCGGGCTCGTAGGCGTGGCTGTACTCCTTCATGATGGTGGTCTTGCCGGGGACAACCTGGCCCGTCATGTTCTTGAACTCGGTGATGCGGGTGTAGTCCTCGCTCACGGTGTAGTTGACGGTACCCACGGGCTGGAACTGGTCCACGTCCAGGGTCTCGAACTTCATGTCGAGGGTGCGGTACGGCAGGGCGCCCAGGTCCAGGTTGAACAGCTCGTCCAAAGGACCGGTGTAGACAACCTCGCCGCCGTAGACCTCGCCGTTGACCAGCACGCGGCCCTCGTCGATGGTGAGCAGGTCGCGCGCGTCGACCTCGCAGAAGACGTCGATCAGGTCGTGCTCCAGCATGTTGGCGAACAGCTCGGTGTAGCCCTCCTTGGGCATGCCCTGGTAGGGAGCCTGGGGGAAGTAGCGGTCGTCATCGCCCACAAACACGGGCACGCGGCCGGTAACGGAAGGATCGATCTGGTCGGGCGTCTGCCCCCACTGCTTCATGGTGTAGTGCAAAAAGACGTTCTCGTAAACGTAGTCCGCGACCTCCTGCAGGTCGGGATCGTTCTTCTCGCGCAGCTCCATGATGGGGACCTTCTTGTTCTCGCCAAAGGTCTCCACCAGCTTGCGATAGAGCTGCTCGCCACGCTCCTCGCCAAATGCCAGCTTAAGGCTCTGGTGGTTGAAGGGAACGGGCATCAGGGTGCCGTGCACGTTGGCGAGCACCTTGTGCTGGTAGTCCGTCCACTCGGTGAAGCGGGACAGGAAGGAATGAACGCGCTCGCTGTACGTGTGGTAGATGTGCGGGCCAAACATATGGACGAGGATGCCGCTCTCATCGTAATAATCGTACGCGTTGCCCGCGATGTGGTCGCGGCGCTCAAGGACGGCGACGCGGAACCCCACGGTCTCGGCAAGGCGGCGGGCGCACACGGCGCCGGCGTATCCTGCGCCGACAACGATCATGTCGTACTCATGCGGGTTGAAGCCAGTCGGAAGACCAAAGGTGATCTGCATCGAAACTCCTTGGACAGGCCCGCAGCAAGGCGGGCGCTCGAATTACGTGTTGCACAGTTGTGCGTATTGTCAGAGCGATTATAGCGCTTGCCGCCGTATAATAACCTACGTCACACAAGGAAAGCTCAACATGCCTAGCTGAATGCGACGCGCAGCGCAGACCACCGTTCCCGACGCGGGCGGGATGGCAAGCCGAACAACAACTGGACACAAGGGCGCTCTAGATTTTGAGGAGAATGATGAGTGACTTTCTGACCCGTATGAAGAATGCGGCAAAGGCAGACAAGAAGACGATCGTCCTGCCCGAGGGCGAGGACCCGCGCACCATCGAGGCTGCCAAGAAGATCGTCGAGGAGGACCTCGCCAACCTGGTCATCCTGGGCAACCCGGACGAGATCGACGTCCCCGGCGCCACCGTTATCGACCCGCGCAACGCCGACAAGCATGAGGAGTATGCGCAGAAGTTCGCCGAGCTGCGCGCCAAGAAGGGCGTCACCATCGAGCAGGCCCGCGCCCAGGTTATGGACGCCACCTACTTTGGCACCATGATGGTCAAGATGGGCGACGCCGACGGCCTGGTCTCCGGCGCCTGCCATTCCACCGCGGACACCCTGCGCCCCGCGCTCCAGATCCTGAAGACCGCCCCCGGCACCAAGCTGGTCTCCGCCTTCATGATCATGTGCACCAAGACCCCCGAGTTCGGCGCAGACGGCACCCTGGTCTTCGCTGACTGCGGCCTCAACATCGCCCCCACCTCCGACGAGCTGTCCGAGATCGCCATCGCTTCCGCGAACTCCTTCAAGACCTTCATGGGCGACGTCGAGCCCAAGGTCGCCATGCTCTCCTACTCCACCATGGGCTCCGCCGGCGGCGACACCGCCAAGAAGGTCCAGGAGGCAACCGCGTTCGCCAAGGAGAAGGCTCCCGAGCTCGCCATCGACGGCGACCTGCAGCTGGATGCCGCCATCGTTCCCTCCGTCGCCCAGCTCAAGGCGCCCGAGTCCAAGGTCGCCGGCCACGCCAACGTCCTGGTCTTCCCCAACCTCGAGACCGGCAACATCGGCTACAAGCTTGTCCAGCGCTTCGGCGGCGCCGAGGCGTACGGCCCCATCCTGCAGGGCATCGCCAAGCCGGTGAACGACCTGTCCCGCGGCTGCTCTGCAGACGACATCGTGGGCGTTGTCGCTATCACGTGCGTTCAGGCTCAGATGGCCAACTAGCGCATCCGCTTTGCGCGATCTCGTCTAGGGCGCGGCCAGCTTCGCGGGAACCGCGCTCAATAGCTAACAAAAACGGAGGTCCCTCGCAATGACGGGCCTCCGTTTTTTTCATGCATGTCCCACGCGTTTGCGTATGCGTTTTTGGACGAGGACAGGTTGCGAGCGCCCTTTACCGGCACGCGTCCACAAACGCCCGCCAAATGGCGAAGTCCGTGGCGATGCGCTGCCAGGTGTACTCGGGATGCCACTGCACGCCCAGGCAGAAGCGGGCGGACGGCACCTCGATCGCCTCGGGAATACCATCCGTGGCGCGGGCGACCAAACGTACGCCCTCCCCTATCTTGTCCACGCAGCAGTGGTGGCTCGAGTTGGCCTGGATCTGCCCGGCGCCGCCGATGCAGCGGGCCAAAAGCGTGCCGTCCTCAACGTCCACGGGGTGCGCCGGATCGGTCAGCACCATGGCATGGCGCCACAGGCCCGTGCCCTCGAGCGGGGCGATGCCGGGCACGTCCATGCACAGGCTGCCGCCCAGGGCCACGTTGAGCAGCTGCATGCCGCGGCAGGTGGCAAAAAGCGGCTTGTCCAGCTCCAACACGCGGCGCACCAGCTTGAGCTCGAACGCATCGCGAACGCCGCACAGCAGCGACTCGTCATACGGGGAGTCATCGCCCCAAAGCGCCGGGTTCACGTCCTGGCCACCGGGAACGGCGACGCCGTCGCACATGGCGAGCATGGTCTCCAGCACGTCGTCGTCATCGGTAAGCGGCATCATCAGCGGCAGGCCGCCGGCGGCCAGGATGGCGTCGGCGAAGACGCACGCCATGGCCTCTTCCGGGGCAAGCTGCTCGGGAACCTCCAGCGTGCGCTCCATCTCCTGCCAGCGCGGGGCGACCAGGATCACGGGGCGCTTAGCGGGCGCGCCGGCCGCACCGGGCTCGCCGCTCGCGCTGGACGCGGTAGTCAAAGTTGGCGCAAAAGTAGTCATGCTGGGAGTACCTCCATGCAAGTAGAAAGCAAACAATGGAATTGTGCGGCCCGGACCGCGACGGGCGCTCGCGCGGCCCAAGCCTCAAGCGGGCGCAAAAGCTAGTGGCCCTTGATGGAATCCAGGAAGTCGCGGGCGCGCTGCGTCTTGGGATGGTCGAAGAACTCCGCCGGCGTGCCCTCCTCCACGATCTGGCCGTCCGCCATAAAGACCACGCGGTCCGCCACGCGGCGCGCGAAGTTCATCTCATGCGTGACAACCACCATGGTCATGCCGCCGCGGGCAAGCTCCACCATAACGTCCAGGACCTCGTTGATCATCTCCGGGTCGAGCGCGCTGGTGGGCTCGTCGAACATCATGGCCTTGGGATGCATGGCAAGCGAGCGGGCGATGGCGGCGCGCTGCTGCTGGCCGCCGGAGAGCTGGGCGGGCGACTTGGCGGCCTGCTCGGCCACGCCCACGCGGGCGAGCAGCTCCATGGCGCGGGCCTCGGCCTCGTCCTTCTTCATCCCCAAGACCTCGATGGGACCCAAGGTGACGTTTTGCAAGATGCTCATATGGGCGAACAGGTTGAAGCTCTGGAACACCATGCCAAGCTCGGCGCGCATGCGGGTGAGCTCGCGGCCCTCTTGCGGAAGCGGCTCGCCCTCGATGAGGATCTCGCCGGAATCGATGGTCTCCAGGCGGTTGATGGTGCGGCACATGGTGGATTTACCCGAGCCCGAGGGACCCACCACAACCAGCACCTCGCCCTTATGGACGGTGAGGTTGACGTCTTTTAGAACGTGCAGGTCGCCGTAGTGCTTGTCCACATGGCGCAGTTCGATGATGGGTTCAGTTGAGATTTGCTGTGTCATAGCTTTTCCGTTCCAGGTGCCTAGCGGATGATCTTGACGCCGGTGCGGTTGGCCACCGCGACGGACGCCTTGTTGATGGCGTAGTTGATGAGGATGTAGATAAGGGCGATGGTGAAGTAGACGGAGACCAGCGCGTCGTAGCTGGTGATGAGCACGCGCGCGTTCTGCATGAGGTCCGGGTAGCTCACCACGTAGGCGACGGTGGTGTCCTTGACCACGACCACCAGCTGCGAGATCAACGAAGGGATGACGTAGCGGACGGCCTGGGGCAGCACGATCTTGCGCATGGTCTTGGCCGGCGACAGACCGATGGACATAGCCGCCTCGACCTGGCCCTTGGGCACCGCGTTGACGCCCGCGCGAAAGACCTCGGCCAAAACGCCGGAGGCCGCGAGCGCCACGGGCAGCGTCAGCATCCAAAAAGAGGACATCTTGATGCCGTACTGCGGAACCACCAAAAAGAAGAAGTAGATCAGCAGCAGGCTGGGAACGCCGCGGAAGAAGTCGATGACCACGCGGCAAGCGGCGGAAAGGGGCTTGATCTTGCTGACGCGGCCCAGCATGAGCAGCATGCCCAGCACCAGCGAGATGGCGCCCGCAGTGAGCGCGACGCGGACGGTACCGGCAAAGCCCTGCAGCAAAAAGCGCCAGGTAGACCACTCGAGAAAGAACGTCCAGTAGCGCGGGTCCAACTGGCCGGTAGCGTAGAAGCGCCCCAGGATCGCCAGCAAGATGCAGGCGACCACCACGGCGGACACGGCGGTACCCGCCATGATCTTGCGCTTGGTCTTGGGACCCGGGGCCTCGTAGAGCGCATCGCGCATAGAGGTTGCGTTTCCGTGTGAGCTCATCGCAGGATCCTCACCTTCTTGTCGATGCGGTTACCCACCAGGCCGATCACAAAAGCGGACCCCACGTACGCCAGAGCGGAGATCAGGAAGGCCAGGATACCGCCGGTGGCGCGCGTGTTGACAAAGGACACCACGCCGGTGAGCTCGCGCGGGTTGAGCGGCACCTGGGATCCCAGGGCGGTGGTGAGCATGACGGCGATCAGCAGGTTGGTCATGGGGAGCACGGTGGTGCGCAGCGCCTGCGGAATCACGATTTTACGCAGGATTTGGCCAAAGGAGAGGCCGATGGAGCGGGCGGCCTCGATTTGCCCCACGCCGATGGTGTTGATGCCGCTCATGAAGTTCTCCGACCCAAAGGCCGAGCCCATGAGCACCGTGGTGGCCACCACGCAGGTGCGGTAATCGAGCACGACGCGCAGGTTGGGCAGGGCGTAGACGATGATGATGAGCAGCGCCACGCCCGGGATGTTGCGAAATACCTGCACGTACAGGTCTCCCACCATGCGCAAGGGCCTAAAGGGCGACACGCGCATAACGGTGATGAGCACGGCCAGCGCCATCACCATGGCGAACGAGGCCGCGGTCATGCCCCACGTCACCAAAAGGCCGTTGAGGTAGTCCTGCCCGTATGTTGACAAGAGCTCGGAAATCCCCATGTATCCCCTCCTTATACATACATGGGCCCACCGCAAGCGCGGAAGGCCCATACTCGTCAATACACCGCCCGCGATAATGCGGGCAAAGATGTGCTTTCAGCGAGCGCTATGCGCCGATCGCAGGGGGCTCGGGAACGTCGTCGATACCGGCGCGGTCACCGATGCAGACCTGCCAGAGGTCCGCCCACATGCCCTCGTCCTCGATCTTCTGGAGGAACTCGTTCACAAACGCAACGCCGTCGGAATCCAGCGGCAGGCCGATGCCGTAGGCGTCCACCGGGCCAAAGGGGTCGCCCGCCAGGCGGTACTTGCCGGGCTGGCGAACCATGCTGCCCAGCAGCATGTTGGTGTCGATAACATAGGCGTCGACGCGGCCCTGGGACAGCGCGGTGCGGGCCTCCTCGTCCGTCTTGAACTCCTGGACGGTAGCCTTGGGAGCGAACTCCTCCAGGATGGCCGGGCCGGTGGAGCCGGACTGGGCGGCAACGTTCTTACCGGCGAGGTCGTCCACGGAGTTGATGTCCTTGTTGTCGGCCATCACCAAAATGGACTGCTGGGTGGTGTAGTACGGGCCGGCGAAAGAGATGACCTTCTTGCGGTCGTCGTTGATGGAGTAGGTGGCGAAGACCACGTCGACCTGATCGTTCTGCAGAACGGACTCGCGCGTGTCGGAAGTGACCTGGACGTCCTCGATCTTGGCGGCGTCGCCCATGATGTAGCGGGCAAGCATCTGCGACAAGCCGGCGTCGAAGCCGCGCAGCACACCATCCTTCTCGTTGAGCAGGCTGAACAGCATGGAGGTCTGGACGCCGCCCACGCGCAGGACGCCGGCGTCCTTTACCTTGGTAGCCCAGGTGCTGGCAGCGATCTTGGCGTCGTCGGCGGCGGGGATGGAGTCGATCAGCTGGTCGTAGGCGTCCGCGTCGATCTGAACGGTCTCGTCCACCTGCTCGTCTGCGGAAGAGGAGGAAGCGGGGGCAGAGCCCGCGGTCTCAGAGGAACCGCAAGCAGCAAGGCCAAGAGAAGCGAAGATGCCCAAGCCGGCGGCGACGGCGCTACGACGGGAGATGCTGCGCTCGGAAAGAGTCATTGAGAATCCTTTCGCTTGATTGAACGTTTATCTACAACATTCGGCAGATATTGGTAACAGTGTATCCGCTTTTTCCGCGGTTAATCCTACTAATTCTCTATGACATACATTCGAAACTCAACAGAAAAGGTCGCGGAACCCGCGAGAATCCACAGAATAGCTGCCTGAACGCACGCAAAAGGCCCGCCGCCGGCGTGAATACCGGAGACGGGCCGAATAGGTCGCTATAGAAGAAGGCGATTAGCCGAGCAGAGCCTCGACGTCCAGGGCGATCATGAGCTCCTCGTTGGTGGGGACAACCAGGCAGGTGATCTTGGAGTTGGGCGTGGAGATAACGCGCGGGTCATCGGAGCGGACAGCATTGAGCTCGGGATCGAGCTCGACGCCCAGCCAGGCGAGCTTGTCGGCGACGCGCCGGCGCATCTCGACGGAGTTCTCGCCGATGCCGGCGGTGAAGGCCATGGTGTCGACGCCGCCCATGGATGCGGCCATCTCGGCGAAGAGCTGGCCCGCGCGATAGGAGAACATCTCGACCGCCATCTCGCAGTTCTCATCGCCCTTGGAGGCGCCGGCGAGGACGTCGCGGGAGTCGGAGGAGACGCCGGAGACGGCAAGCAGGCCGGACTGCTTGTTCATCATGGTGTCGATCTCGTCGATGCTGTAGCCACCGACGCGGCTCAGATAGAAGACGGTTGCGGGGTCCAGGGTGCCGCAGCGGGTGCCCATGACCAGGCCGTCGAGCGGGGTGAGGCCCATGGTGGTGTCCATGCAGCGGCCGTCCTCGATAGCGCACAGGGAGGCGCCGGAACCCAGGTGGCAGCTCACGAGCTTGTGGGCCTTGCCCTCCATGAACTCGTTGACGGTGCGCCAGATGAAGCGGTGGCTGGTGCCGTGGGCACCGTACTTGCGGACGTGGTGCTTCTCGACCACGTCGCGGGGCAGGGCGTAGCGCCAGGCGCGCTCGGGCATGTTGTAGTGGAACGCGGTATCGGGGACGATGACGTTGCCCAGCTCGGGGAACATGTCGCGGCAGATCTCGATGACGTCGGCCTCGGCATAGTTGTGCAGCGGGGCCAGCGGAGCGACCTCGCGGACCTGGGCCAGGGTCTCGTCAGTGACCACGGCGGACTCGGGGAAGTACCAGCCGCCCTGGACGACGCGATGGCCAATGCCCTCGACGGGAGCGTCAACGGTCTCGAGGATCTCGAACACGTGCTTGATGGCGGTGCGGTGATCGGGCAGGGCGACCTCCAGGGTCGACTTGCCGGCGCCCTTCTCCTCGTGGCCAATAAAGGAACCGTCGATGCCGATGCGCTCGCAGTTGCCCTTGGCAAAGACCTCACCGGACTGGGTGTTGAGAAGCTGGTACTTCAGGCTGGAGCTACCAGCATTGACAACGAGTACGTTCATGTGTCTCCCATCTTGTAATCACTTCGCCCCGCGGGGCGACAAGCCTATTGCATACCGTCCTAATCATACGCCATACGGCGATTGGAGCGCGGCACGTTTAGGCGGAATGCTTGACTGTGACCCATGGACTAGCGAACCATGTGCTTGAGACCATGCCGGGCCACACGCTTGCGGCAGGTCCTTAGACCAGGTTCTCTCCCAAGGGCTTGCCGCCGAGGACGTGCATATGAAAGTGGTGAACGGTCTGGCCGGCGACCTCGCCGGTGTTGGCGATCACGCGGAAGCCGTCGTCCAGGCCCTTGACGCGGGCGACCTCAGAAACGGCGTTGACCATGGCTGCCAGCACGTCCGCCGGCACGCCGTCGATGATGTTGGCGTAATGGTCCTTGGGGATGACCAGCGTGTGGACCGGCGCCTGGGGTGCCAGGTCATCGAAGGCGATAACCTTATCGTCCTCATACACAACGGTGGAAGGGATCTGGTGGGCTGCGATCTTGCAGAAGATGCAATCGTCCATTGCGGTTCCTCTCTAAGCGGGTTTGGTCGATGGCGCCGTATGCGGCGCGGGCGCCACGCCCCTATTCTAGAAGCTAAGGCCGTCCGTGGTGTCGGCAGACTCGCTGGCGACCAAGGTATCGCCGCCGTCGATATCCTTCATGAGGACGGAGACCTTCTGCTCCGCGGCGGCAAGACGAGCGCGCAGGCTCTTGAGCAGCTCCACGCCGCGGGTGTAGCCCTCCAGGGACTCCTCGAGCTCAAGGTCGCCGGACTCTAGGTTGCGGATGATGCCCTCCAGCTCGATGGAGGCCTCTTTGTAGCTGAGCTCCTCAACGCTTTTGTTCTGTGCCATGGTTTTTCTCCTATCAACCATCTGCTAGCCATCAATCATCTGCTGGCTAGCATTTATTAATCAATACAAGGACCCTTCGCGCGCCAACGCGGGCCCTCGGCCCGATGCGGGTCCCGGGCAACGCGCGGCTTCAGGGGCCAACACGGGTCCCAAGCCGCTTCTGCCGACGGCGCGCACCGGCGGGCAGCGCTAGCCCGCGGTGCCGGACGGCTCCACTCGGTCGACCGTGCCGTACACGTCGCCGTCCACCAAGCGAACGCGCAGCTGCGACCCCAGGGCGAAGGCGGAGGTGGACGTCGCCACGCGATCTTGCGAGTACGCGATGGAGTAACCGCGCGCGAGCACGCCCAACGGCGAGAGCGCGTCCAGCTTGGCGGCACCCTGCGCCAGGCGCGCGGCCGGCTCGCTCAGCATGGCGGGACCCGCAGCGGAAAGCCTAGAGGCCGCCAGCTCCAGAGCGTGGCGCTTCGCGGCCAAACAGGACGTGGACGCGACCAGGCGCGGCGACAACGCATCGAGCTCGCGGGCGTAGCGCTGTTGGGATTGGACGAGCGCGGACGAGAATCGCTCCGCGGAACGCGCAAGGTCCATCGAGCGCTGCTCGACCATAAACGCGGGCCGCATGAGGCACGGGCGCGACGCGGAGGCCGCAAGCGCGGCATCCATCTGCGCCAGGCTCTGCGTCATGGCGCGGCCGGCTCGCATCGAGGAGGCGTCCAGGTCCGCGCGCGCGGAGGCGGCCATGGACGTGAACGACTGGACCAAACGGTGCTCGCGAGCCGCCAGAAGCTCCGCGAGCTCGGTGATGGCGGGGGCCACGGACTCCGCCGCCGCGGTAGGCGTGGAGCAGCGGCGGTCGCCCACCATGTCGCAAATGGAGGTATCCGGCTCGTGCCCAATACCGGTCACCACGGGCACGGGGCAGGCCGCCACCGCGCGGGCGAGCGACTCGTCGTTGAAGGTCATAAGGTCCTCGAACGAACCGCCGCCGCGCACCAGCAGGATGCAATCGGGCGCGGGCGTGATCGCCGCGGCGCGGCGGAGCCCCTCGATAAGCTCCTCGGGCGCGCCCTCGCCCTGCACCTTGGACCCCACGCAGATAAGCTCCACCAGCGGGTTGCGTCGGCGCAGCGTGCGCTTGACGTCGTCGATAACGGCGCCGGACAGCGACGTGACCACGGCGACGCGCGAGCAAAACGCGGGGATACGGCGACGGCGGGACTCGTCCATAAGACCCTCGCGGCGCAGCTTCTCGGCCAGCGCTGCCACCTGCTGGCGCAGCATGCCCTCGCCCGCAAGCGAGAACGAACGGGCGACAAAGCTCATCTTGCCCTGGGCCTTATAAAGGTTGAACGAGCCCGTAAGATGAACCTGCATGCCGTCGCGCAAATCGAACGCGCGCTTAAGGTAGGTCCCTTTCCAGATGATGCAGTCCATGGCGGACGAATCGTCCTTTATCTGGAAATAGCAGTGGCCGCTGCGGGCGTTGGGGCCGCGAAAGCCCGTGACCTCGCCCAAAACGCACAGCTGCGGAATGCGGTCCAGCGCCCCGGCGGCGATGTCGATTGCCTGCGAGACGGAGACGGCGTCTTCCTCCTTAGCCGGCGCGCTCGAGGCTCCGGTAAGGTTCCAACCATCCATGGGCAGCCCTCCTTTCACGTTGTTGCACATCAATGCGCCCCCGCGCCTCCGCGCGCGCCGATCTCTCGCGCGCATCGAGGCGCCTTCCGGGACGCGTCGCTTTATGGTTCCCAGTCTACCGCCTCGCCCGGACATATGTTGAAAAAGACATCTAACAAGGCAGGCCGCTGCGGACGATTCCGGTGCGAACGATGCGCGCGGAACGGCGGTCCACGAAGCGCAAGGCGACGTCCGTCTGGGCACCCAGCTTCAAACTGGGTGCCCTTTCGTGCGCATAAGGCCGCGTGTTTGCACGTTTGGGCACCCGGCACATATCTGGGTGCCCCAGCGTACAACCCAAGCAAGGCTATTGCACGTTTGGGCACCTAGAACGAAACCCGGTGCCCAAACGTACGCGAACCGCAGCCGTTGCGTATGTTTGGGCACCCAGCCAGAAACTCGGTGCCGCATCGTACATGCAAGCAGTCCTGTATGCACGCGAGGGCACCCGGTCTTAGACCGGATGCCCAAACGTACAGCCCACGCACGGTCTTAGGTACAAAGGGGCACCCAGCTCAAAGATGGGCGCCGCAGCGTGCATAACGGCGAACGGACCAGAATGCAAAACCGCAAGGCCAACTCCGCACCCGCCGCAAAGCGGGCGCTCACAAAAAACGGGCGCCCGAAAGTCGGACGCCCGCAAGCAGTATGTATGTACAAAGCGCAAAGAACCAGTCGCGAGCCCGAAGCCGCGAGCCCGCGGCGCAATCGGCCGCAAACCCGCAGCTACAGGCCCGCAGCCGCAAGCCCGCGGTGACGGCGCCGCCAGACGCTCCCCTACTCGTCGTCGCGCGTGCGGTCCATGATATAGAGAAGCTGCAGCACGCTCGTCAGCGCGGCGGCCACGTAGGTGAGCGCCGCGGCGGTCAGCACCTTCTTGGCGCCGCGCACGTTGACCTCGCCCATGCCGGACTGCTCGATGTAGGCAACCGCGCGGCGGCTCGCGTCGATCTCTACGGGCAGCGTCACGATCTGGAACAGCACGGAGAACGAGAACAGGGCGATCGCCAGCGTGGTGAGGCCTGCGATGTTCATAAAAACGCCCGCCAGCAGCACCAACATCCAGATGTTCTGGGTAAAGTTGACCACCGGCACCAGGGCGGAGCGAAACTTCATCATGGCATAGCCGTGCTCGCGCTGGGCGGCGTGTCCCGCCTCATGGCACGCCACGGCGACGCTTGCGACCGAGCCGCCGGAAAGGTTCTCGCGCGACAGGTACAGATTGTTGTCGCGCGGGTCGTAGTGGTCGGTAAGGTGGCCGGAGACGCCACGGATGCCAACGCGGCCGCAGCCCAGCGAGTCAAGCATGCGGCGCGCCACCTGCTCGCCCGTCTCGCCACCGGAGGGCACGCGCGACCACTTGCGATACGTCGAGTTGATGTAGCTTTGGGTAAGCCCGCCCAGCACCAGCGAGATAATGACCAGCGCCAGATACGCCGGGTCCATGCCAAAGCCGTAATACATGGGATACATTTGCGAAAAAGCTCCTTGCCGTAAACCTGGGCCGCACGCCGGCGGCCGCGATCACATGGATATTCACATGGGTACGCTTATACCCAGCCATCCCAAGTTATGCATGCGGGCAAGGAGCCGTACCAGAAGCCCAAAACCCCGCGGGGCGGACGCGGCGGGGCCGTGCCGCACCGGATAGCGCTCGTCGCGCCCCAAACGCGGGCGCTATAAGATCTCGAGCGCGCGGTCCTTCACGGTAAGACCGATGTCGCCGTTCAGCAGGTCGTCGATCAGGGTGCCGACCAGCTCGAAGCGCCAGCCCTCGCGAAGCGGGCTATCCTGCGGGTGGTCGACGTAATCGACCAAATCGTCGCGCGAGGCGATCATGGCGGTGGCCACGCCGGAGCGCTCCCCCACCAGGCGAATCAGCGCGTACATAAGGTCGATCACGCTCTCGAGCTCGGGCGATGCGGGCTTATGCGTGCGGGCGATAAAGGGGTACTTGTCCGCCGGGCAGCTCTCGCCGCGGGCGATGACGGAAAGCGCGCCGGCCACGTCGGCGTCAGACAACTGCTCGGTTCCGCGCACGCGGCGCAGCGAGGCGGCGTCATGCGGCGGGCGCTTCGACAGCGCGATCAAGACCTCGTCGGACATAAGCCACTTGCGCGGAATGTTGGAGTACTCAGCCCTGGCCTCGCGCCAAGCGGCGAGCTCGCGCGCCACGGCAAGCTGGCGGCGGGTAAGCGAATTGACGCGCTTGACGCGCTTGAAGGCGACGCGGCGATCGACCACGTAATGCGAGCGGTCGGTCAGCGGCTTGATCTCGTCCAAAACCCAAGATGCGCGGCCGGACTTATCCAGACGCTCCATGATCACGTCGTAGGCCTTGATAAGGTAGCGCACGTCGTCCAGGGCGTACTCGATCTGCTCGGGGGTGAGCGGACGGCGGGACCAGTCCGTCAGCGACTCGCTCTTGGGCAGGGTCACGCCGCAAAACGCGTGCACCATGCCGTTGTACGAGGCCTGCATGCGCTCGCCCAAAAACGCCGCTGCCACCTGCGTGTCAAAGATGGGGGCGGGCAGGGCACCCAGGGTGTAGTTGAGCACCTCCATGTCCTGCGAGCAGGCGTGGAACACCTTGACGGTGCCCTCATCGCGCATAAGGATCGCTAAAGGCGCCAGGTTGTCGATGGCGATGACGTCTATGACCACGCACTCGTCCGGCGTGGCGACCTGCACCAGGCACAGACGCGGATGATAGGTGCGCTCGCGCAAAAACTCGGTATCGACCGCGATGGCGTCGAAGCGCGCCGCGCGTTCGCAAAAAGCCGACAGTTCTTCATACGTGGAGATATACATGCCTCACCCATAGATGTGGTTTGAGCCCCGCTCGCGGGGGTAGGATTACGACACTGTAACTATACTCGGCTTCGCTCAAGAATAGGAACATTCCGCATGCGCTGTCTTATCATTCACAACCTCGCCTCAGGACCCAAGTCCGACGAGATCTTCACCTTTGCCCAATTCCTCTCCCAGACAGGGGACGAGGTAGTCATGCGCTTTCTGGGCGACGGCATGGAGCCGGAAGACGCGACCGCGGACGTAGGTCAATTCGACCGCGTGGTGGTATCCGGCGGCGACGGCAGCGTCTCCAACGTGCTCAACCACATGCGCAACACCGGCGTGCCCATCTTGGTGTTCCCCTCCGGCACCGCAAACCTGTTCTTCAACAACATCGGCAACGCGCCGGAAGCCGCGGCCCTTGCCGCCGCCTGCCATGCCGGCAAGACCGCCAAGGTGGACATGGGCGAGATCTCTTGGACGGACGAGGAGGGCACGGAGCGCAGCCACGCGTTCATCATCATCGCCGGCACGGGCTTCGACGCCGCAATCATGGAGAAGGCGGAGTCCACCAAGGGCGACATGGGCGAGATCGCCTACATGCTCTCCGCGCTGGCGACGCCCTCCCCGCAGGTGGCGCACTTCGCCATCGAGTGCGACGGCGAGGTCCACGAGCTGGACGGCATCGGCTGCATGGTGGGCAACACCGCCGTCATCCAAAATGAGATCAACCTGTTCCCGGACTGCCGCATGAACGACGGCATGATCGACATCGTGGTCATAGAGCCCGCCAAGACCGTGGAGCTTCTGCCCACGCTGATCGCCGGCGTGCTGGACAAGACCGGCAAGGCCATAGGACGCCCGCAGTTCACCATGTTCCAGGCCCGCGAGGCCCACGTCACCTGCAGCCCCTCCATGGGCATGCAGTTTGACGGCGAGCTCATCCACAGCAACGCCGGCAGCTTTAGCGCCCGCGTGATCCCGCAGTGCCTGGACCTCATCATCGACGGCTTCTCGAACCTCAACGAATAGCCGCGGCAGCCCGTGCGCCGCATGGCAGCCCGTGCGCCCGCGCCGTAACAAACTCGCAACGAGAAAACGGATTGCGTTGCGCCCGCCCGCCGCTATGCTATAGTTCCTTCCAACAAATGGGGACAGCCCCAAGCCTCGATTCCGCGAAAGGAGATGCCGACATGATCAACGCAGCCAACAACTCCGTGATGAACTGGTGGTGGCGCGATGCGATCTTTGTCGGTCGACGGTGAGTCCTATCGCGCCAGAATCTTCTAGCAGCGAGTTTTTTAGGCCTCCGGTTTGACCGGGGGCCTTTTTTCTTACCCCGGCAACCACATCGACCGGCGCCGCGCATCGCGCGCCTCCACCCCACCAGCCCACCGGCCCCGCGCAAGCGGCGCGCCCGCAACCACCTTATACCACCGGCGCAAACGCGCACGCACCAAAAGGAGCACACCATGTCCCAGAACACCGCCGCCCGCACCGTCACCGTCAACGACCACGGCAAGCTCGATATCCGCGCCCTGGTCCTGCTCGCCATCCTGCTGGCAGCCGGCCTCATCCTCAACTTCACCGTGGGCAAGGCCATCTCGTCCATGTCCGCCGGCATGATCAGTCCCGAGTTCATCATCTCCGCGTTCTGCCTCACCATCCTTATAGTCCGTCCCAGCATCGGCCAGGCGCTGGTCATAGGCCTCATCTCCGCGGCCGTCATCCAGATCACCACCACCTCGCCCTTCATCGACTTCGCGGCCGAGGGCATCTCCGCCATGGTCATGGCCGTCATCGTCCGCGCCGGCATGCGCGGCGGCGCCGCCAAGGTCACCCCGCTGGTCGGCACCTTTGTCACCACCCTGCTCTCCGGCGTGATCTTCATGCTCATCAAGATGGCCATGGTGGGCGCCGCCGGCGAGCTCGCCGCCGCCATGCTACCCGTGGTCGCCGCCACCGCCGTCTTCAACGCCATCCTGGTTCAGGCCCTCTACATCCCCATCAAGAAGGCCCTTAAGCTGGACGATTAGCCCGCAAAGGCCCTTCGACCCAGATCCCTCCCCATCTAACCGCCCGTCCATCTCGCCCGTCCATCTCGCCCGTCCATCCTCGCGGGCGGCGAGGCACCGCAGCATCGTCGCCCGCACCTTTCCC
>OFMJ01001513.1_pt1 | contig 17069 bp, 17 predicted proteins | sample 1541801 | NCBI WGS metagenome assembly OFMJ01 (sample SAMN04209234, study PRJEB22552) | human gut metagenome | biome: gut; material: feces | host: Homo sapiens | place: USA: Oklahoma
TGATCGCGGTTTCGATTTCCATAGCGGCGCTCATCCTTCTCGCGGCCATCGTGGTGCTGCTCCTGCTTCTGATGAAAAAGCGGAAAAGGAAGGTGGAGTAAATTGCCTAATTTTATTAAAGCATGTATGGTTTCATTGGGTATCACAGGAGCAACCGCGATCCCGACTGTGATCGCATGTTTCAATGGTGACATGAGCTCGAATGGTCTGGTTATGCAGCTTTTTATCCTGATGATGCTGTTGTACTCCGGCATTGGCTGCACCGGATGCATTATCATATGTTGGGATAATGGCTTGAGCGTTAAGCAAACGATACGGTATATAATAAACGCGGGTTCTGCGTTTTGGGTGTTTCTGTTTCTGCTTGTGGTGATGGTGGCGGCCATAACGCTTTCTCTGTGTTTGAGCTTAGGCGCTATTTGATGAAAGGTTGATCAACGTGCAGACGCTTAACTGGATTTGGATTTTGTACAGTTTGGTATACATTGCTCTGTGCATTGCAGCGGACTATTTGCTGTACCGACGAAGAAAAAGAAAAGGGAAGGGATGGACAGACGCATTTCCGTCATTTACTATTCCAGCCGTGATCGCAGGAATAGAATTTGCAGTGTTCTCTTTTTCTGGGGCGATGAACGAGGTGTTCTTTGCTTCCGGAACGTTGAATGAGGAAATGCTCAGTTATCAGTTAATCAAATTGTTGCTTGTGAATTTATGTATCTCTCTGTGCGGGACTATTGTGAGCTTTATCATGTCTCATTCGAAACTGCGTGAAACTTTTTGGGCCTGGTTCAGCATGAGCATTGGAATAACGGTCTGCACCGGATGGTTCAATATAGTAATATATCTGCAATTATGGAGCTTTTCAAACTGCGTATAAAAGGAGGTGAACTCTTTGTATGAAACGAACGAAATAATCAGGCAGTACGTCCTGTTGCTGCCTCCTTTGACATTGATTGGCCTTTTGATTTCTTTTAGCTCAGAACTGTTGTTCTGGTTCTTTTGCAGAAAAAAACAAGGACACGGGTTCTATCCATCCTGGACGCTGCAAGCATTGATCCAGTGGACAGCTTTTACACTGTACCTTGTCTTGCTTGGAACGGCTGTAACTGCATTCGACTTTTTATGTGCTGCGCTTGAAGCTGTGGGATTTCTCGTTGTTTGGATAACATTAAAAATTGTTCTGAACAGGCTTGCAAAAAAGAAGCGAAAGACCCGTATAGCGGAATGGTTTATCAAGACATTTACGGCCGAGCCAGTGGCGTTTTTTTCACCGACATCAAGCTATGCTTTTGTTGTGTTAGCGACGATGTATTCATATTGTGTATATCCCCTTTGACGCATGTGTAACCACATGCGTTTTTCTTTTGTAAAAACCAGGAAAGGAGAATGAAGATGTATCAGCAAACCCTATGCCGGGCGATCAAGCGGGAAATATCCATCCTTGATTATGCGCAGCGCATGGGATTCCACCCATATAGGGTGGGAAACGATCAGTATTCGCTGCGTGAAATGGACAGCGTGCGCATCTCCGCTACGCAGAATCTTTTCGCACGGCATTCCAGAACGGACGCTAACGGCAAACCGCTTGGCGGAAGCATCATTGATTTTGTCATGATGCTCGACGGTATAGACCGTAACAGCGCGGTCACGAAGCTGCGGCGCCTGTTGGGGACGGAGTATGCCGGCGATTACCGGCAGACCGTGTCCTTTTGGCCGCCGGGACAGAAAAAGGAATTTTCTCTCCCCGATCCTTCACCGGACGGAAATAGAAGGGCATACGCCTATCTTTGCACCGGGCGCGGGATCTCCCCGGCTGTTGTCTCGGAGCTGATGCGCCAAAAGCGTGTTTATGAAGATGTCCGGCACAACGTTGTCTTTGTCGGTCTTGACCGGGAGGGAAAGCCGGGATATGCAGCCAGACGTTCCACCCTGACCGGCAGCCAGTTCAAAGGAGATGTCGGGGGATCGGATAAAAGCGTTGCCTTTTTTCTGGATAACGGAGCAGACGCCATGTTCGTCTGTGAAGCGCCGATCGACGCGCTGTCCATTATGACACTGCTTTATGAGAACGGAGGTGATCCGAAAAAATATGATTTTCTTGCGCTGGGCGGCGTATCCGGCAAAGCATTGCTCACCCATCTGGAAACACGCCACCGGAAAATTTACCTTTGTACCGATAATGACCCTGCCGGGAACCTGGCGCGCATGAATCTGCGCAAAGCTCTGGCTGAAAACGATTACACCGGAAGGGTCATGGATAAACCCCCGCATGGAAAGGACTTTAATGAAGACCTGCAGACCCTGCGGAAGCAAAGGGCAGCACAACCGCCCCGGCAGGAGATGCAGTATTCCCACACAACTGAAAGAATGAGAGGTTAAGAAGAATGAAAACGATATTTTTAAGCATTGATACCGGCGCATGGGATACGGCGTTCGGTGAGATCGGCGCCGCAGTAAAAGAGCTTGCCAGAAGTATCCTGGGACAGATCGTTGTTCCGATCGGGCTTGCTATCTGCCTTGTGATCCTGACGATCCAGATTATCGGCATGGTCTCACTTCGCAACCGCGGACATGGAAATGAGATCCCCGAAAAAATACCGATGCTCATCGTCGTCATTGTCGTCACGATTTTGCTGAGTTCCATTACCATGTGGGCATACGGCCTGTTTGGATTTTAACGGAGGCAGGCTATGAATCTCATTATGTCGCTCCTGTTCAAAGGATTTGAAGAACAGATCAAAAACTGGCTGATCGATACCATGAAATGGATGTTTGGCCTGGTCAACAGCTTCACCGATCCGTTTTGGGAAAACGGGATCGTCAACAGTGTGTTTGCGTTTGTCACCTTTGTGGCCAATATCATTCTGGTCGCTTCGCTTGTTTTTGTTCTGCTGGATATCGCAGAGGAAAGCGGAGCGGGCAACCGTATCGGCTGGACGGTCGTCGTGTCGAACTTTTTCAAAGGGTTCATTTTCGCAAACGGGATCGTGCTGATCGGGCGGTATATGTGTACGGTTTCCTCGCAGCTTGTCGGAATGCTGCCCATGGGACAGTATACAGCCGGTGACGGCTATGATTGGGTCGATGTGCTCGACGTAGTAAACGGCTCACTTTCCGTGGCTAACACCTTCATACCGTATCTCATCATGGTGATCGTCCTTACCATCGGCGCCGCTGCATTTTTGCTGATGTCCATGCTGCGCTTTACCAATGTGTTCATCCATGTGATCGGCGGGCTTTACTACATATCAGACATCGTGCGGGGCGAGACTTCTGCGCTTGGATCCTGGCTGCGGCAGGCGATCGTCATTGCCTGTACCTATGTCATCCAGTACATCATGTTTTCGATCGGGGTCACTCTGATCGTTGACCGTGATCTGACCGGTTCCGGCGCGATCCTTGGACTCGGATTTATTATCGGCATGTTTTCTGTACCGAAAATTTTGCAGAAATACGGCATGTCCAGCGGCGTGTCCGGAGTGGTTGGCGCGCTGGGGAGCGTGGTCAACCGCGGCATGGCGCTCGTCCATTAAAGCAAGGGGGGATCATTGTGGAAGACAAACAATACATCGTACCGCCGCGGCTCAATGAAAAACTCATTTACTGCGGCTTTCAGGCAGTGGAAGCTCTGATCATTTTCGTTGTTCTGTTCCTTGGCATTTTTACGGGATTCCTGCCGTTGGTCGCTGTTTCGGCCATCCTGTTCGTGCTGTGGTTCCGCGCAGGCGACAAGACCAACCTGTTCATGAGACTGAAGGCGGTGCATCATTACTATTTTTCTTTCCGTACCTGTACGGCGAAAGGGGTGAAACGCTGTTATGAAAGCAGCACATATAACACAGCTGATCGACTTTGATATCCGGGAAGATCATATTTCCACACCGGACGGACGGCTGTATTTCTTCCGGTATTTTCCGGTCAACAACTCGATCCTGACGGACAGCGAGCGCCGCGGACGCATCCTTCAGCTCCAGCGGGCGCTGGACAGCATCGTTCACGAGCTCACCTTCCTTGCGGTGGATAAGGTGGAGGATCTGCGGGAAAACAAGGAGTTTTACCGCGGCATGGATAAAGAGTATTTCTTTATCACATCAGACATCATCAATTCCATTGAGAGCGCTGAGGTGTCGAGCACATCCGTTCAGCGCGCCTTCTACATCCTTGTACGGGAGCAGGAACCGGAAACGGTACAGCGGATCTACAACACCCTGCGGGGAATGGATTTCAATGTTTACCTGGCGCAGAAAGGCGAGCTTGCACTGATGCTGCGCAACTATCTGCTGCGCGAGTTTTTAAATTTTGACATCCACACGTTGGAAAAAGAACTCGGCCTCAGTTATGACGGCTGGTCGGATCGCGCAAAAAAGAAAACCTCAAAGGACGCGTACTTCAAAAGCGAGCTTTCCCAGCGTCTCACGCCGCTTCGCATGGATTTTCAGCCGCGCTGGACAGAACAGAACGGATTTTTCCGCCAAACGATCATGGTGAAAAATATCCCGTCGTCCCGGGAGCTGTGCAGGCTCAATGTGCTGGCGCAGTTAAAGAATACTACCTTCACCATGCGCCTTGCGCCGATGGATGAACATCTTGTCCGCCGGTTGGTGGATAACCAGATGAAGAACAAAAAGGTCAAGGCGAGCCACCGCAATTTTACCCAGACGGAGAACGCGAAGATCGACGAAGACGACCTGAAGCGTTTTTACCGGGAAGTAGCACAGAACCGCAACAAGATCTATTACATGAACATTTACATTGAAATGTACGGAAAGACCAAAAAGGAACTGCAGGAGACACGGGACAGTGTGGACAGCATCCTCAAAGCGCTCAATTTTACGGCGGAAACGCTGACGTATTACCAGAACGACGGTTTCTTAAGCGTCAGCCCGATCGGGAAAGACTGTTTTCCGGACGCGGCGAACAATCTGCCGACCAATACGCTTGCGGCACTCTATCCGTTTTCCTATTCCGGCCGTATCGACCCGGAAGGGATGCTGTTAGGAAATACCGTGGACGGAGGCAATATGTTCCTCGATTTCTGGCAGAGGGGCGGAGGTATCACCAACGGTAATTACAGTCTGGCCGGGCAGTCCGGACAGGGTAAATCCTACCTGCAGAAGAAGATCATCTCCATGCAGGTGATCGCCGGGACTTGGGCGTTCGTCTTCGATCCGGACGACGAATACGTTGAGGAGATCCAAAAGCTGGGAGGAACTGTCGTCAACTGCGCCGACGGAAAGGTGAAGATCAACCCCTTTGAGGTGCGAAGGCTGAAGGATGATGGCGATAACACGGAAAGCGGAGCGGATTCTCCCGCGGGGTTTGACCAGGCAAAGGTGTTTTTTCAGCATCTGTCCTGGCTTCAGGATTTTTTTCTTGTACTGTACCCGCATATCCGGCCGGATGAGCTGGATGCGCTCATGGAACTTGTGCGGGACGTCTACCGGATGCACGATATCGGACCGGAAACGGACTTTTCAGCGCTGAAAAGTGAGGACTATATCACCTATACCGACGTGTACGAGTATATTTACGGCCTGCTCAAACAAGGAGACAGCGGCCACATTACCATACCGACCGAGCTGCTCCAGCGGGTCGCCCGGATCATTAAGGATTCTTACGACGGATCGCTCGGGTTCCTGCTCAATGGGCATACGAACATCCCGAACGCGAACCTGATCGATTTTGCCCTGGGCGATCTTCTCACCGGCGCGAAAAGCCGTTCCCGCGCTATTTTGTTCAACATCATGACCTGGTGCTGGAACCGCATTTCGCGGAGGGAACACCGGATCATGCTGGCGCTCGATGAGATGGAGCTGCTCATCAGCTCCATCATCGGCAACTATGTCAAGGATTTTTCCAAACGGGCAAGAAAGTACGACGCGATCATCGGTACCGTCATGCAGAATATCTCGGCCGTGATGCGGGAGGAGACCTACGACGTGGCCGTCGGCATCTTTGCGAATACAGCGTTCAAGTTCGTTTTTTATCCGGGCGACGTGGATTTCAAAAAGACAAAGGAGCTTTTGCAGCTCACCGACGGCGAGGCGGAACGGATCAGCGTGCCGAACCAGCGTCACTGCCTTTTAAAAGCGGGCGCTGATAAGTACTATATGCAGATCGGTACGCTGCCGTATGAGGATTACCTGTTCGGAAAAGCAGGTGGGCGCTGATGGCCGAACCGGCGACCCTGCTGCTGATGGCGGCAAAGAGTAAATGGCTGCGTAAACTCGTTTGCGGGATCCTTGTGCTTTTATTTGGAGTCCTGCTTTTGTTTCTGCTGATGATCGGCTCCGTGTTTGGTGTTCTGGATCAGCAGGGAAGCGATCCTTCGCTCGGTACATCGCTGAGTGAACAGGTATTGTCATACCGTGAAACGGTGGAAGAATATGCCGCACAGTACGGCGTGGAAGATTACGTTCCCCTCATTCTGTGTGTTATGCAGGTGGAAAGCGGCGGCCTTGGCACCGATGTCATGCAAAGTTCGCTTTTCTCCTGTAATACAAAATATCCGAAAGAACTCAACGGTATTTTGGACAGCCGTTATTCGATCGAATGCGGCGTCCGTGTACTTGCGGATTGCCTCAAAGCCGCAGAGTGTGCCTCGCCGGATGACCTGGGGCGTGTCGGCCTTGCGGTACAGGGATATGCGTTCGGCTTCAACTACATATACTGGGCGTCTGACCGGTATGGAAGCTATACCGTGGCAAACGCAGAAGAATACGCTTCCATGGTGGAAGAAGCGACCAGCGAATATTATGGGGGCGACCCTTATTACGCACAGACCGTTTTGCAGTTTTATACCGATGCGCACAGCACAGGGTTCGGATATCCCATGCCGGATCATACGGCGGTCTCGTCGGCGTTCGGCTACCGGCCGGAGAACCCGGTGACCGGCGAGAAGGGCGAGTTTCACAAAGGAGTGGATTTTCCAGCACCGGAGGGTACGGAAATCTTCGCTTCTGCCGATGGAAAAGTGACGGTCAGCACCTATTCTTCCAGTTATGGCTTTCATGTGATGATCCAGCACGCTGATGGGGTTGTGACCCATTACGCACACTGCTCCGCATTGCTTGCCAAGGTGGGAGATCGGGTCATGAAAGGGGACGTCATTGCTCTGTGTGGCTCTACCGGGCAGTCGACCGGGAGCCACTGCCATTTTGAAATGACCGTGAACGGTGAATACATCGATCCGATCGGAATGATCGAAACGGAGGGATGAAATGAAACGGGGAATGATCTTGAAATACACGGCGGCCGTCATTTGCATCGCGGCGGCCGTCTTCTTTATTTGTACCGCACTGTTCAAACCATCTGAAGCAGAGGACAGCGCGGATCCGCAGATCGGTTCATCTGTACCACAGGAAAGCGCTGCGGATGAAAGCAGCACACCGAGTGGGTATGCCGAGACGGCGGAACTATTCGTGGAACGGTATTACACCATCGACACCAGCGAAAGCGGTTATTTTGACAGTATGGAGCATTATGATTCCTTTGCGTTCCTGCTCACACCGGAAGGAAAGGAAGAACTGCTTCCCATCCATCCGGACAGGGATACAAAGGATGAGATCGACTTGAAACGGGTGATCGATCATAAAACGCTCTTTTATTCTCAGCCCACGGACGGTACGATGCGGGTGATCGGGTTGCTTTATCTGTCGGAGAGCGGGGAATCTGTCGCCGCTTCTTCGTGGGTGCAGCTGACCGGTTTTTCCATGAAAGAGCAGGAAAAAGGGTGGTATATCGACCGGATCCTGCTGGAACAGGTGATGTATGACCTGCCCAATTCCGCGCTGGAACTGCTCACTTGAGTGGTGCAGGAAAAACCCCGTAACGGTGGGCGTTCGCGCCGATTGTGATACCACATTTTAAAAAGCGCGGTTCTTCGAAAAAGCCCATGGTTGCGGGATTTTTCGGGGGTGTGATACCACATGTCAGTTTTTTGAAACGTTCTGTGGTATCACATCTGGTGCGCGAAAAATCAGCCAGCTTTGCTGGATGAGGTGATGGGTGGTGTCACTTTTGACACCGCCCTTTATCTTGCACGAATTTCTGAAAGGAGGAAAAAACGTTGGTTCGATCCAGAACGATACGGGTTGACGACAAAATTTTGACTGCGGTGGATGCGCTGGCAGCCGAACGGGGATGTTCGGCCAACCAGGTGATCGAGGAAGCGCTGAAACTCTACCGCGACCTTGACTTCACCCAAAACAACGCCACGTTTTTGAACGAGGCGGTGCTGCGGGTGATCCAGGCGGGACAGGAACGGCTGAAGGAGGATATCAACCGCAAGACCAATCAGCTGCTGTCCGAACTGGCGATCCAGGTCTGTATCCTGAACCAGGTGATCGGCCTTAATTTGCAGATCCCGGCAGGACAGCTGGACAGCTACCGGATCGCCGCGGTGGAGCATCTGAAGACCAAACAGCGGATCCTGCGGCTGGATGAGGTGGTCGACTGATGGCGGGGCTTACCGTAAAGACATTTTACACGAAGGACGTCAGCCACCTGATCAATTACGTGGAGTACGCCGGAAGCAAACTGGAAGCGCAGACGATCGTTCTCCGTGACGGGACGATGTTGGAAACAGAGCCGGATGAACGGATCGATTTTTCGCGGTATCCGGATATCGCCGCCGTTGAAGTGCGCCTGAAGGAAGGAAAGACCCTTCGGCTGACACCGGAGCAGTATATGGCTTCGGCAGAAGAAAAGGCCGGTACGGAAAGAGAGACCCTCTTAGTCGACGAGAACGGAAAGGAGCAGGTGTTCGATCCGAACGAACTGATCAGGGAAATGGCATTCGATGGAGCGGATGACGGTACAGGAGCGCAAGAAGCATTCGATCTGCTCAAACATTTGGATTACATCGAAAATCGTCCCGGTGTTGTAAAAGAGGATGGCAGCGGCCTGTTTTCGCTGATGGGCCCCGTATCGGCCGAACAGGCTAAGGAGAAGATCCTGGAGCTGGAAGGGAACCGCTGGTGGGTGCACATCATTTCGCTGAACCGTGAAGATGCCCAACGAATGGGATATGACAACCGGCGTTCCTGGGAAAATCTGCTGATCTCCAGTATGCCGGAGCTTGCCCGTATTTACAACATCAGCCCGGAAAACCTTGTGTTTTACGGCGCATACCACGATAAGGAATCCAACCCGCATGTCCATCTGTTCATGACGAGCGAACGCCGTTCGGAAGGTACTGTGTTTGCCGGAGGAGACGATCGTTCGGCCGGTATGAAAGCGGCGACCGAACGGATGCGCAGCAGGCTGTTCAACTCCGTATTTGCAGACGATGACACGATCGCTCAGCTGAAGCTCCGGAGGAATGAGGAGCGGCAGCAGCTGCGCGAGCAGGTGCAGCAGGCTCTGAAAACGGTCACCCGAAAGACATATCTGCCGGATGAAGAACTTTGTGCCCTCCTTCAGGCGGCGGCAGCAGTACAAAACGAAGAAGGACGGGCGGTGTACGGATATCTTCCCGCAGAGCAGAAAGTGGTGATCGATGACCTGCTGGTCGCGGCAGTAGCGCGGGATGGGCAGGTCGGACAACAGTTTGAGCAGCTGCGCGAGCTTCAGAGGGAATACATAAGCCAGTACAACAAAGATCCGGAAAAGATCGAAGTGCGGATGCGCGAATGGGAAGACCGCTTTTTTCATCCTCGAAAAGGGGACGATACCAGCCTGCATAATAAGATCCTGCGTACGGTATTGGAGTACCGCACACAACAAAGAACTGTGACCGGCGGCGCGGGGCAGGTGAAAGAGCCGGTCAGGGACGCTCCGGAGCTGCCTGTTTCTGACTTGGAGTCACCGGAGCCGGAGCGCGCAGCAGTACAAAAGGAAAAGGATGGAGAAGCGGAAATCTTTTACGCTTTGGATCAGGAAAAACCCGAACAGGAAAAGCGACCGGATATCGATATTTACAGGGATCGGGAGATCCGAGATGTTCTGCGCGACTATGAAAAGCAGCTGTCGCATATCGTTTGGCGTTTTGCCATGCAGGGGAAAAACGACCGGGGAGGAGAAGTATACCACGCGCTCCGTTCCCTGCAGAGACAGCTGAAACTGGAAAATGAAAAAGCCTGGTATAGCAGTCAGCCGGATGAAGCGAAAAAAGAGGCAGGGCGCATCCTGCGGATGGCCGCGGAAACCAAAGGGTTTTCGCGGGTTTTTCAGGAATATCTGGAAGTGGTCAGCGCGGCTGCTTCAGATAAAATAACCGGGCCTGAAATGCCGGGCTTTTTGGAACGGTTTAAAAACCGATATTTTGATCCGGATGATCCAAAACGTGCCGGGGCACATAACAGCGTACTTGCTGTTGCAGCAAAACTCGATGAGCCGCCTAAAAGGCTGAGCAAGGAAGAAAGCCGCAAGGTATATGAAACGCTGCAAGCGCTTTATGACAGCGACGGTTTGTTTCATCAGTATGCCACGCATCTGATCGAGCTGATCAGGGAAAACGAGAACCTGACTCATTATATCTTTTTACCGTATGCGGAAAAGCAGGAGATGAAGAAGATCGTTACCCATCTGTGCAGGGTCGATGGAATGCTTGAATATGTCCACCAGAACGCAAAACAGTTTGAGCTTGGGAGCGATTACCTGCAAAAACAGATCTTTTTTGTAGCCAGGAACAGGAATGATGCGCAGCTGAGGGAACACCTGAAGGAGCTGCCCTGTGTTGCGGACTTCCGAAAGGAGTTTTTTGGTGCGCTGAGGAGCATCTACACATCCGGTACAGTCCTTGCTGATGAGATCGACCGGTGTATTGGAGACATACAGGCGGCTATTGATCCAGATGCGGAATTTATGAGTTATCAGGATTATGACAGGGAAACGCGGAAAAAGATGCAGACGGTCATTCGTTTGGCCATCGGTCTGGATCCTGTTCTGCGTCAAAAACTGGACGATGCTGTTTCGGAGATCTACGAGGATTACCGAAAGCGATCTGGTATCCCTACTGCGGAATATTATACGAAACTGTTTTACAACAATATTTTTGAGCCGGAACAGTTTACCGTGCTTCAGAATACAGTGACTATGTTTGCACAGAACCGTGACAGGATCCAGATGAGTGCCTACATAGGGATCAATGAGATGCTGCCGGAATTGAGAAAGGCGTTTCGCCGTGAAGCGGTCGCTTCGATGGTTAGCGGGGAAAAGGACAGCATTTTAAATGACCTGACATTGATCGGCAGTTGTATTTCGGAGATAAAAAAACAGAAAGAGGACGATCGGGTATATTTCAGCGAGCTTTCTGAAGAAGCGCAGGAAACAGTCAGGCGTGTGATCGACACTGTAAAAGCAAAGGAAGACGTTGCGTCAGCATATGATCTCTTTATAAAAAAGCAGCGGGAGATCGTGGATCAGCGGGTGGATCCGCAGAGAGCAGACCAGCTGATGGCCATGCTGGATGACCCCCAGCTTGATCCGGCCGCGAACATGGTACTGTATCTGGCCGAACGCAGAAACTTTGTGCTGTTTCAGGAGATGACAAAAAACAATCCGTTTTACAGAACGTCCGGAAAAGCAGTGATTTCGGTTTTGAAAGCCGCCACGGTACATCCGCAAAGTGATCTCTTTAAAAAGATGCAGCAACTGGAAAAACTGCTGCATAAAGCACAGGGAGCCGGTTTTTTTGAGACTTTGGAACGACCGGCGCAGATAAAAGTCCTGGAGATTATGCAAAAGATCGGACAGACGCCTGGCCTGGATGGACAGCTTGACAGGTTCTTTGATGAGCAAAGAACGCTGCTTTCTCCGTATATGAAGCCGGAAGAACTGGAGGACTGTATTTCCTGGTTCCGTGATTATGAGCATTCTCCTTTTCTTGACAGCATCATTTTCACAGCGGATGGCTGGACAAAGATGTGTTTTTCACAGCAGCTTCGACAGTGTACGTCTTATCGCGCATTTCATTCGCTTTTGTACCGTCACTGGATCCAGCTGGCGCAGACGGCCGAAGGACGCCAGCGGGTGCTGGATATTCAAAATGATGGGGAAAAGACGAACGCATTGCTTCGGGAACAGATCAGCGCGGATCCGATCCTTCAGCAGGCGTTTGAAACATTGAAAAATGAGTATTACCAGAATGGAGGCAGCTGTGATTTTGAAGCAATGTTTTTTTCACTCGACGAGCAAAGCGGTACACGATATATGTTGGATTCCGTTGCGGAAGCGGTCGGAAAGGGAGAGATGGACTTTCATACGGTATATGCCACACGGCATCTGTTGGCGCGGGTGATCGGCGGGATCAGCGGGATCATCTGCGAGAATGCCGAACGGTATTACGATGGCCGATATTTTCCGTCCAGCCGTTACAGAAGGCACGGCCGTTTCCGGACACGCGGACGGCTTTCCGGAAAGCGGCAGAAAACAGAATTTCATAATACAACGATAGAAAGGTGAAGATCATGGAAAACAGAGAGGAAGTATTGATCGGGTTTGAGACGACTTATGAACGTTTCTTTTTACCGACAAAAAAGATCGTCTGTCAGGACGATTTTGGAGAATATGGATGGTTCGAGACCGATTCACCCAGCTTTTTTCACTATGGAGAGGGTACGGCGAGCGTCAATGTACAGCCGGTGGAAGAACTGACGGACGCAGATTGGGAAACGTTCGACCGGTTGGTGAAACTCAACCGTAAAGGAGAGCGTTTCGGCGTGGCCGCTATTGGGTATGTTTTTACGCCCGGGCTTCGCCACCTGCTCGTTGTACACCGGTCGCGTCCGGAGTGTGTTTTTCGGCTGCCGGGAGAGGATCTTAAGGAATTGTGTGATGAAAAAACAGCATCGACGCTGCTGGAATTTCCGGATGACCGGCCGGTCATAGCACCGTATTTTGTGGTTTCGGCCGATCCGGAAAACGGCGTGATCGCGCTTTAGGAGGTGATGGCTATGCTGCGAAAAGAATTTGACGGGCTGAAGGCTGGAAGTTATGTTCAGCCCGGAAAAGGTCTTCCACCGCTGGAGGTGATCCGGACAGATGCGGAAAAAGGCATCGTCTTTTTAAAAGGGGAAACGTATCCGGACGGATTGTCCTATCGGGTCTGTAAACTCGCCGCCGCACCGAAAGAGCAGTATCGCTGCGGTGAAGTCGTTTTTACACGGATCAGGGAAGATGACGGCAGGGTATCCCGCCGGATGATGTTCGTTGCGGAACAGGCGGAGGATGGCAGACTTACCGGGCTGTGTATCTCATCCGCCAGAGAGAATAACGAACGGACAAGCGCAGAATATGGCGTTCCGGTCGGCCGGACAAGATCGAACGGCCTGTTCTGTGACTGCTGGGTGCAGGCAGATACAGAATATCTGCTCTCTCCTCATGACGTGTTCCGGATGAAAAAAGTGGTGCTCAGTGAAAATGAGATCCAGTCCGTCATGGCGGTGCGGGAAGCTGCGGTCGCTCAGAACGCTGTAAAACAGCTGGAACGTCAGGCGTCCTATAAAGACGAATACGAACAGATGGAAGATGAAATCCTTGAAATGGCCAGCCGTTTTGAGGAGGATCCGAAGCTGTACAATGAATACTTAAAGTTTTCCGCCCAGTTCCGGACTTTCTCTGCCCGCAATACGATGCTGATCTTTAAGCAGAATCCTTACGCGACTTTCGTCGCCTCCTATACCGACTGGAAGTTCAAGCACAAGTATCCGGTAAGACAAAACGAACATCCGCATATCCGCCTGTTCCGGCCAGTTGTAACAGAAACGTTCGAACGCGGCGGCAAAAGGATACCGGTGTCCAAAGCAACTGCTGAAGAAAAATATCGTTTAAGTAACGGTAAGCTTGAAATAAATAGAGACATTCGTTTTCGGGCGTACTGGGCCTATGATATCAGCCAGACGACCTGCCCGCCGTCGGAATATCCGAAGTTGTATGATATGGGCTATTCCGATCTTCAGGCTTCGCTTATGTATGACTGCGTTAAAAGATTTGCGGAGATCAATGGGTTCGATGTCTCAGAAGAAACCATCAACAGTATTTCTCTGCATGGATATTACAGCCCGAACGAGAACCGGATCGTTATTTCCGACCGCCTGGAAGACAGCAAAAAATTGTCGGTGATGTGCCATGAGCTGGCGCACGGTCTGATGCACCGTACTTCGACCATGCCTACAGCGGTCGAAGAATTTGAGGCGGAATCTTTGTCCGTTCTTTTTTGTGCCGCAATGGGGATACAGCCTGAAGACAGCAACGCGCGCTATCTGGCACAGCATTACAGGAACATCGATCACGAGCATTATCCTGTGGTAAAAAGCCTGGAACGGATCAAAAAAGCCTTCGATTTTACAGATAAACAGCTGCATGGGATCATTGAAGATGATCCTGCTGTTCGCGCGTTTCGCCGGGAACAGGAAAAGCAGAAAGGGAAAGAGGTACAGCAGGCTGTGGAAAATTTTATGCGGGATCTGTAAAGGAGCGTGATGTGAGCATGAAACGATTTCAGAAAAAAGGAGAATGATCATGTTTTACGACCTGCCAAAATCAGGGAAATGGGCAGCGAGCGCAGGCGTGTTTGTTTGCGCCTGGCTGCTGCTCACAGCACTTTTCGGTATACCGCAGCTTATCCAGTCACCGAAAACAGAAGTGTATCTTAGATTACTGCCGCAGCTTTGGTATATCAAGTTGCCGGTCGCCCTGCTGCTGGCCTGGCTGCTGGTCTGGCTCATCAACAGCAGTCTGGACATCAAGAGCCGCAAGGTCGGCGACGGACAGCACGGCTCGGCAAGCTGGATGCAGCCGGATGAAAAACGAAAGGTCTATACATCCGTTCGATTCGACCATGAGACAGAACCGGGTTGTGTGGTCGGCGTGGAGAATGATCACTGGCTGATCGACACATCGGATATGAACAGTATCTTTCTTTCACCGCCTGGCGGTGGAAAATCCATGTGCTGCTTTGTATCGATGATCATATACAATGCACGCGTCAACCGCAACACGAACGGCCGTGGGGCAAGCATGCTGTTGACCGACTGCAAGGGCGATCTGTATCGTAAGACAGCAGCTACGCTCGTTCAGTGTGGGATAAAGCCGTTGCTGCTCGATTTTCGTTCGCCGCTGAACGGACTGGCGTTCAACCTGATGCACGATATCAACCGTTCGATCGATCGGTATAAGGCTGAGACAGACGACCATGAACGGCTGATCTGGTATGCACAGGCGGAAAAATACGCGAAGATCCTTTCGGCATCCATCGTCGAAAATCTCGATACAGAAAACGATTCGGAGGCGTCGGATTACTTTAAGGGCACAGCAAAAGGACTGATCACGTCGCTGATCCTGCTTGTATCGGAATACGGCGAGCCGGATGAACGGCATATCATTTCTGTTTTCCGGCTCATCATCGAGCTCAACGGGCTGGATGACAGCGCCGGTGCGGAGGAAGGCACACAGCAGAATAAGATGAGCAAACTGCTGTCTTATGTAAAAAACGAACGGATCACCAACTATGCGGGCGCTTCCATCCGTGCGGATATCCGGACGGTCATGAATGTTTTCTCGACCGCACTTCAAAAACTCGCTTCTTTTATCGACGCGGAGTTGGAACAGATGGTCTGTCAACATTCGGAGGAGCTGGATTTTGAAAGCTTTATCCGTGAGCCGTCTGCGATCTTTCTGATCTGTCCGGATGAAAATACGACGCGGCACTTTTTTGCCGCATTGTTTATCCGTTATCTTTCGAATAATCTTATTCGTTACGCGGAAGACTGCGGGGGCGAACTCCCGCGCAAGGTGCTCTATTTGTGGGATGAGTTCGGGAATATGCCTGCGATCAAGGATGTGGATATGCTTTTTTCCGCGCTTCGATCCCGCGGTATCCGTATCATGATCGCGCTGCAAAGTTTTCTTCAGCTGGAAAAAAAATTACACGAAAGCTCGCGCCGGTATCATACGGGAAGCCTGTCAGATGCTGGTCTTTACTTATGTATCGCCTGCCGCACTCACAACGGCGCAGGAGCTGTCAAGGATCCTGGGGAACGAGACGGTGCTGACCGGTAGTGTCACGACCGGAAACGGAGTGACTGCATCCCGCCAGATGATGGGAAAACCGCTGCTTTCACCGGATGAGATCATGCGGCTGAAATTCGGCCATTTTATCGTCTTTAAATCCGGCAGTAAGCCCATGAAGACCAGTATGCCGTACTGTACGGAGTATCTTGATCTGCCTCCATGCCAGAGCGATACAAAGTTGGCGATCTGCCACATCCGCTGGCTGAGCGCGGAAAAGGTCAAAAGCCGAGCTGTAAGACATGCAGAAGTGTTGCACAAGGGCATGTTTGACTAAGACTCATAAAATGCGAAAGGGGAGACATTATCTTGAGTTCAGCTTTATTGCCGATCATGATCTCGACAATAACAAGCCTTGTATATCTGCTTTTAAGTTCGATCAGCGACAATAGCATGGAGCCGTGGCTTGGATCGATCGCGGTCACTGTGGCGTTACTCAGCACGGCCGGAAGTATTTTGTTTCAAATCATCCAGTTGAACAAGGAGACAAAGCAGATCGATGATTTGAGATCCAATGTGAGCGAGACAAAAAGCTTCAAGCATTTTCGAAATGATGACTGATTTTTTTTATGCCGAAAAACAGGAGGAAACAAATATGAAGAGTGAAGATTTCAGTAAACAGCCATTTATTATTCAGAAATGCAGACTGGTCGGTGTGATCCGCAACCTTGACAGTTTGGGCAGGGTGGTCATCCCTTCAGAATTTCGTGAGATGCTCGGCATGCGCGAAAAACAGGATGTAGAGATCTTCTTAACGAATGATGGCGTCTTAGTGCGCCCCGTTCAGGTTCTGGACGAAAAACCTAAAGATTAAAAATAAAAAGGCAGCCTCCACTCCCCTAAAAAGTGAAGGCTGCCTTTTCCTATGCCAAGAAAAGCACAGAAGAAAACATCTTTGTTTTAATCCTATGAAAGAAAAACACAGGAGAAAACATCTCTATTTTAATCCTTTCTTTATCAAAAAGCAAGGGCCGTCTGCAAAAGCAGGCGGCTTTTTTTATGCCTAAAAACTTACTAAATTTCTGATTATCTTTTCATAAGTTGGTAAATGCCGATAT
>OFMJ01001518.1_pt1 | contig 16967 bp, 20 predicted proteins | sample 1541801 | NCBI WGS metagenome assembly OFMJ01 (sample SAMN04209234, study PRJEB22552) | human gut metagenome | biome: gut; material: feces | host: Homo sapiens | place: USA: Oklahoma
AATGAGATTCGACCATTGATGAAGAGAATCTCTGTATTAGCGGAGAAATATCAATGTGCCATTATTCTGATCGGGCATATGAATAAGAATACAAGAAAAAGGTTAGAGAACAGGAAGTGGAAGAATTAACGGAGCATAAGAATTTATTGGAACATGATTTGCATAATATTAGTGAATGTGTGGATGAGATCCAAAAGGAAAAAGAACAAGCAGAACAAGAGCGAGATGCGGTCATAAAAAGAACAGAAGTGTTAGAGAAACGATTTTCTGCACTAAATTCAAAAGCTGGACTTGTTGATTCACATGCACGTGAGTATGGATATTATCCAGAAGAATGGCTGCCAGAAGCTGGAACTCTAGAGTCAGCAAAATCTTATCGTAAAAGGATATTCCCTCTATTGAAAAAAGTTGCGAACATGATACAGTCATTATATAGCCAATATCTAGAACTAAAAGATAACAATCGAAAGCTATCCGACCGGAACAGGGATCTTGAAAGTCGTGTAGAACGGTTACGAGAGGAAGTATCTGTTATAAAGAAAGAGAATGTAGCGTTATTAAATGTGGCATATGATATGGATCGGGTTGTAGCTGTTTTGGGAGAAAATAAGGTCAAGGAAGCAGTAGAAGTGGCAAAGCATTTGGAACAGGCAAATGCAAAGCAAAAAATCAAGAAGAGACGTATAGATAGGGATGACAGATAAAGGGAGAAAAAGAACTAAATCTGTACTAAAAAACGTAAGAGAAAAATATTGCTATGTTATAAACTACGCTTGCAAATAGTTTTCTATATGTGGGAAGTGGGCTGTCTGCAGAAGTTGCTGGACAGCCGTTTGTGTAGTTTAAGGTTTTTATTCGGGTATGTCATAATTAGTGGTTGTATCAGAAAATTTTGTGTCCCAAATGGCTTCTTCGATAGCTTGCAAGCATTCATTTGTATGTTTTGAGATGTCTTGTCCCCAGAAGTGAAGAACGGTATAACCTAGAAATAGTAGTTTTTTATCATTCTCATAATCACGATTACGATTGCGTTCGATTTTTTTGATCCAAAAGTCGGGATTTTTACCTTTTTCAAGACGGAGTTTAAGAATTTCCCAGTCCTTTCCATGGAAAAATTCACTATCGCAGAAAATAGCAATTTTATATTTGGTAAGGACAATGTCAGGAGAACCAGGGAGAGCTTTATAATTTTTGCGATATCGGTAACCTTTATGCCATAGAGCTTTACGGAGTAAGAGTTCTATGGAAGTATCTTTACTGTGGATTTTACGCATATTGTTTGAAACAGTAACGGAATCACGATACATATAAGCACCTTCTTTCTGCCAAGGGTAATGAATTTATATTATCAAAAAACAGAAGAAATAGCAAATGGGATAAGAAAAATGTAAGAGGAAATCTAACGATATAGTGAGAAAATTCTTGTTACAGATTAAGGTGTATGGTAAAATGTAAATTGTACTATTTTGATTTTGGAGGAATTTTAATGGCGATTTGTTATGACAAATTATGGAAATTACTGATAGATAAAAAAATGAACCGCACAGAATTAAAAGAAGCGTCAGGAATAAGTTTTAATGTGTTGGCTCGATTGGGAAAAAATGAGCCAGTTTCATTTGATTCAATAGAAAAAATATGTTTTACATTAAACTGCAAAATAGAAGATGTTGTAGAGATACAAAAAGAAGAACCGTTACAAATAGAGAGTGATACGTTTACAACTATAGAACTGTTTGCAGGGGCTGGTGGTTTGGCTTTAGGAATAGAAAAAGCTGGATTTGAACCATTAGGGTTAATAGAGTTTGATAAAGATGCTACAGAATCGTTGAAAATAAATAGACCGAACTGGAGAGTTATTCATGATGATATAGCTAATATATCTTGTTTGGATTTGGAGGCGTGTTTTGGCATAAAAAAGGGAGAGTTGGATTTATTATCGGGAGGAGCACCGTGCCAGGCTTTTTCTTATGCTGGAAAAAGATTAGGACTTGAAGATGCAAGAGGTACACTTTTTTATCACTATGCAACTTTTTTGCAAAAATTGCAGCCGAAGATGTTTTTATTTGAAAATGTGAAAGGATTGCTGACTCATGATAAAGGAAGAACATATGCAACGATAACAAATATTTTTGAACAGGCAGGATATACAATTCAGAAAAAAGTTTTAAATGCGTGGGATTTTGGCGTGCCACAGAAAAGAGAAAGACTAATTACTGTTGGAATTAGAAATGATTTGATAGAAAAAGTTTTATTTTCTTTTCCAAAGGAACATGACTACAAGCCTGTCTTAAGAGATGTTTTGTTAGATTGCCCGGAAGGTCCGGGAGTGCCATATGGGGAAAATAAAAGAAAAATATTTGAATTAGTTCCTCCAGGCGGATATTGGAGAGACATTGATCCGGAAATTGCAAAAGCTTATATGAAGAGTTGTTGGGATATGGAAGGTGGAAGAACCGGAATTTTGAGAAGAATGAGTTTAGATGAGCCATCATTGACGGTGTTGACTTCCCCATCTCAGAAACAAACAGAAAGATGCCATCCGTTAGAGGCGAGACCGTTTACGGTTCGTGAAAATGCAAGATGTCAAACATTCCCAGATGAATGGCAGTTTTGTGGAAGCGTTCAGTCTCAGTATAAGCAGGTTGGAAATGCAGTACCTGTTAATTTAGCATACGAAATTGGATTAGAAATACATAAATCATTAGAGGGGGTAAAATAAATGGCGTGGGATTTAGATTTTATATCAGAAGAAGATTTTAAGAAGCATGTACGTGCAACAATTATGAAATATGGAGAGAAATTGGAATCATATGATTTGAAGCGTTTTAATAGCAATTTGATTGATCCAATCAAGCTGATTTTTGATAAATCGGTATATCGTACAACTTGGGAAGAAATTGTAAATAATGAAATTTTCCGGCAGAGAGATAAGTCTAATAATAATGATATAGGATATTTTCATCAGAATATCTTTTCTTATTTCAAGGGCTGTGAAGTTCCACAGGCAGGGTGGGATGTTATTTATAATAATCCAGATGGGATAGAAATGCCAGATGGGGATGTTGTACATACCATATATGTAGAAATGAAAAATAAACATAATACTATGAATTCAGCATCTTCTGCAAAAACGTATATAAAAATGCAGGGGCAGATTCTGGAAGATGACGATTGTGCGTGTCTATTAGTTGAGGCAATTGCAAAGAAATCGCAGAATATAAAATGGTCAACAAAAGTTGATGGGAAAAACGTGCAGCATAGATTGATTCGCCGTGTGAGTATGGATCAGTTTTATGCAATGCTTACCGGTCAAGAAAATGCATTTTATAAGATGTGTATGGTATTGCCAGAGGTAATCAACTCTGTCGTAAATGAAGAAGGTGGTGTTGAGGTACCACACGATACGGTTATTGCTGAATTGAGGAAAATGGCATTTCTATACGGTAATGAAAATTGTGAGTTGTCTATGGCAATGGCTGTATATATGCTTGGATTTAATACGTATATGGGATTCGGTGATAAAATTTGTAGCGAATTAGGGGAAGATAAAGACGGACTGTTAAAACGGATTTATGAATATGTGAAACGATTAAAATAGAAAAAGACGTAATATACAAAGGGAAAAAATATGGACAAAGAAATTGATATTATAAAAAAGATGAAAGCAAATGGTGCATTTAAGAAATATATTGAGTACATAGTGTTTCCTTATTATAAAAATTTAGTGCCGGGAACGAGAATTAATCTGGAATTTCCAATAACAATACTGGTAGGGAAAAATGGGTCAGGAAAAAGTTCAACTTTGCATGCTCTATATGGTGCACCATATTGGAAGTCATGTGCGGATTTTTGGTTTTCTACAGAAGTAGATCCTATAGAAGAAACTGGCGGAGAGGGGAAAAATAGATTTTTTTACGGTTATCAGGAAGAAAAACAATCAGAAATAAAAGAAGTAATGAAAACTCGAATGAGGAGAGGATCTAAGACAAAAGAAGAAGATCCAGATTATTGGGAAACATCAAAACCAATAAAAAAGGATGGTATGACTGCACAAACAAGGAATGATCCTGTAAAGAAGGATGTTGTATATTTAGACTTCAGAGCAGAAGTAAGTGCATTTGATAAAATATTTCATTTTGCAAAAGGGGATATTTCAGGCAAAAAGGATTTGTTAAGAAAACGTTCAAAGTATTTGAACAGACTATTTAATGGAGAAGCAATGCGTTTTCCGGGTGCACCAGACGAAAAAGTAGGTGTTGTTAAAGAACTTGATGATGAAATGAAAAAGAAGATTAGTTCTATTCTGGGTAAAGAGTATGTGAGCATTAAAGTTGCTGAACATTCATTGTTCCAAAATCCAGGCACATCAATTTATGTAAAAACAAAGTTATCATCAAGATATTCAGAAGCTAATGCGGGAAGTGGAGAAGTTGCTGTGATTCAGTTAGTAAAAAAGATTGAGGAAGCACAAGAATATAGTTTGATTCTTTTGGACGAACCAGAAGTCTCGATTCACCCGGGAGCACAGGAAAAACTCAAGGAATATTTGTTGGAAGTGACAAAGAGAAAAAAATTGCAGGTAGTTATATCTTCGCATTCTCCTATACTGATTAGAGATATGCCTTCAGAAGCGATTAAACTGTATGTTACAAATTCACAAGGAAGATTTGAAGTAAAAGAAAATGTTGATTATAGAGAGGCGTTTTATGATTTGGAAGATTGCGTATCTGATAAAAAAATAATATTTTGCGAGGATTTTGCAGCAAAAAATATTGTAGATCAAGTATTGAAAAGAATGGATAAAACTCAATATTTCGATGTGGAGTTTAATCCGGGTGGTGAAAAAACATTACTTACAAAATATTTGCCGACATTTGTTACACATGATTTTTTTAAAGAAAGAGTATTTTTGGTATTAGATGGTGATATGCAGACGGATTATGTATATAATGCAGATGAATTGACTGTAAAACAAGAAAAAGATGTTTCCTATATGAAAGAATGTGTAAAAAAAGCATATGGGGTAGATGTTCAGGCATATGTTGATGGTGGAAATGGTGGAAAAAGAGAAGATCAGGAGATAGATGCATATAAAGAGTACCTTAAATATTATACGGATAGTGTGTTTTATTTGCCAAATAAATCTATACCAGAAAAAATTTTACTGGAGTCTCAGTATGTAAAACGGCAATATCCAAGTATAGTAAACGAAAATGTAGATATCACAAATGATAATGCGAAAAAAATATTTGCAACCATTTCGGAAGCAGATTATGGAAATGAAGAGCACATAAATGATCTTATACAAAAGTTGGCATATAAATGGAGTATGGAAGATAGCTTAAATAAGAAAAGAGTGGAAGAAATTGTAAATGAAATATATAAGAAATAAGCATAGAGGTGGTAACATTTATGAAATTCAAAGCGATTGATCTGTTTTGTGGGGCAGGAGGACTATCGGTAGGATTAAAGAAAAGTGGATTCAGAGTATGCTTAGGTGTAGATATTGATGAAAAAGCTTTGAAAACATATAAATGTAATTTGAAACGTACTAAAGTATTGAAAGAAGATATTAAAAAAGTTACTGGAGAAAAAATTACTGAACTGACTGGAATAAACAGGCACGACAATTTTTTACTTGCTGGATGTCCGCCATGTCAAGGTTTTTCGAGTTTGGGAAAACGAGATGCAAGTGATGAAAAGAATGAATTAGTGTACGAGTATGTTAGAATAATCAATGAATTAGAACCTTCATTTATTTTGATGGAGAATGTTCCAGGAATGTCTAGTGGAGTTGGTAAAGAAATATTTAAAAAAGTAGTAAAAGAATTAGAAGAAAATTATCATGTTGAGTACGATACGTTAAACGCAGCGGATTTTGGTGTACCACAAATACGAAAACGATTGGTATTACATGGAATACGTAATGATGTATATGATAATCTGGGATTAGATAAAGAAAAACAAAAAATATTACCGAAGCCGACGCATTCTAAAGAAAAAAAGAAAGGGTATAAAAAATGGGTAACTGTTAGAAAAGCAATCTCCGATTTGCCGATTTTAGAAGCTGGAGATTGTTATAATGATGGCATAATAAAAAATCATAGAGCACGTAGTTTATCAGAAACAAATATTGAACGGTTGCAAGAAATTCGACTTCATGGAGGAAATCGTGAAATGATTTCAGAAAAATTACAACTTAAATGCCATAAAAAGGAAAATGTATCTTATACAGATACATATGGAATTATAGATCCAGATAAGCCTGCACCTACAATTACTTCTGGTTGTACAATTATTTCAAAAGGGCGTTATTGTCATCCGACACAAAACAGAGGATTATCTATACGTGAAGCAGCAAGATTACAATCTTTTGATGACAAATTTGAATTTCAAGGAAATATGGGTGAAATGAGTTTACAAATAGGAAATGCTGTTCCACCTAAACTGGCACAGGCAAGTGGAAAGATCATTATAAATTATATGGAATTATATGAAGACTATTTGGAAGAACAGAGAAAGAATATGATAACACTATGATAATAAAATCCCAAAAATCATATAGGTATAGCGGATAATATATATTTTCCGTACGAATTGCACGAAGAATAACTACTTACACACCGCAATATACTAGTCTGATACCGTGAAGATGTACAGTAGGTTCAGATAGAGTTGTTACAATTATCGAGTAATTGTTGCTTTGTGATTCGAACTAATTGAATTTATACCTCGGAATGCAAATTATTGGGGCTTTTGATGCATGGAAATTAAAATATAATGGAAAAATAATGAATAAAAAAGCGATTGTCAGGAGATGAATTTTGAGAGGTGCGGTATAAGTTGTGACAATAAAATGACAATACAATCGGATAAAAGCATAGCGAATACATGCAAAACAGTTCGAAAGTGAATTGTTTTGAAACTGAAACCCCAAAGAAACATTACAAAGCAGATAGAATTTTGCGAGTTTGAATAATGAAAGACACTTGACAAACCCAGTGTTTATGCGGGGTACAGGACTTTCAAGATGTATTTTGATAACAATTTGATAACAGTAGATTTTCTGCATTTATTATCCTGTGAACCAGTGGTTTGCAGGTGATGTGGAGAATTCCAAATAGAAAAGGTCTAACTGAACTTAAAAAATTCGGTTAGACCTTTTTGTCATATTCGGATATTTATTTGTTCTCGGCAGTTTTCTTTTCTTGGTAGGCAAGGACCTCATTGCGAAAGCGTTCGGTTTCCAATTTAGGATAGTGATAACGCCACTCATCATATTCATCCTGAGAAATCTCTTCCCGGCGAAGTTTCTCTGCAACACGATTCCAGGAATAGAATAGTTCAAACATACTCAGGTATGATTTGGAGCTGCGATCAAGGCGAAGACAGAGTTCTCCGTCAATCTCTCCAATCTTCAAGCCGTAGACATCTTCTAATGTAAAGAAGGTGTGCATTAAGCCTACATAGGTGTCAATGTCAGGGACATTCAGTGCCTCCGGTGCAACGTCAAGTGTTTCTGCAAGAGCATTTAGGTAAGCTTCTTTGGGATTGCGTTTGCCTGTTTCATATTGTGCAATGCGGACATCTGCCTGGTTTTCGCTGAAACCGATACATTTGCCCAGATATTTCTGTGTCATACCACGAAGGGTGCGAAAAAAATGAATGCGTTCGCCAATAGCCATAATTTTATCATCCTTTCAAATGTGTGTTCTTCGTATTTATATAAGAAATCATAACATATTAGTATGGGTAAATCAATAAATTTAACAAAATAATATAGAAATAGATGAAAATAAAATAAAAAAAGTTAGTATTTAATATGAAAACCTATTGCAATGTTTAATAAATGGTGCTATTATAACAATACAATACAAATATGTATAGTATGAATAAAAAACAAAACAAATATATTTCATATAAAGGAGGGTATTTATGCAGAAGATGTTTATGAGAGTAGAAGAAGTAGCGGAGGAATTGGATGTATCTATTCCATATGCGTATAAGTTGATTCGACAGATGAATGCAGAATTAAAGAAAACAGGATGTGTGACGATTGCAGGCAGAATTGATCGAAAATATTTCTACGAACATTTTTACGGAACAAAATCATACGAAAGGGGGTAAATGGATGCCAGTATACAAAAATGAGAAAAATGGAACATGGTATGTAATGGTTCGTTATGTGGATTGGCGGGGTGAGCGTAAACAAAAATGCCAGAGAGGTTTTGTAACGAAAAAAGAAGCCCAGGAGTGGGAGCGACAGTTCCAGCTTCAGAAAAAAACTGATATTGATATGACATTGGAGAGTTTTTGTAAATTATATGAAAAGGATGTACGACCACGGCTGAAACTGAATACATGGTTGACAAAAGAGCATATCATTCAGACAAAGATTCTTCCCTATTTTGGAAACAGAAAGCTTTCCGAGATTACAGCAAAGGATGTCATTGATTGGCAGAATGAAATCAGAACTTTGAAAACACTGGGAGGAAAGACGCTTTCTCCCACATATTTGAGGACAATTCATGCACAGTTGAGTTCTATTTTCAATCATGCAAATCGTTATTATGACCTGAATATCAATCCTGCAAAAAAGGCAGGAACGATGGGGATGGAAGAAAGTAAGGAAATGCTGTTTTGGACGAAAGAAGAATATCTTCAGTTTGCAGAAGCTATGATGGATAAACCCCTGTCCTATTATGCATTTGAAATGCTGTACTGGTGCGGTATCAGGGAAGGTGAACTTTTAGCACTGACTCCAGCTGATTTTGATTTTGAAGCAGAGACTGTACGGATTAATAAATCCTATCAACGTCTGAAAGGGGAAGATGTGATTACATCTCCGAAAACACGGAAAGGTAACAGGACAATTAAGATGCCGAAGTTCCTGTGTGAAGAGATACAGGATTGTCTGAAAATGTATTATGATTTGAAAGATTCCGACCGACTTTTTCCAGTCAGTAAACATTATTTATTCAGTGAAATGGAGAGAGGATGTAAAGCTATGGGTGTGAAAAGAATCAGAATCCATGATCTCAGACATTCGCACGTTTCTCTTCTGATAGATATGGGCTTTACAGCATTAGCGATAGGAAACCGTGTTGGACATGAAGCTGAAAAAATTACATACCGTTATGCACATCTTTTCCCATCGGTGCAGACAGAAATGGCAAACAGATTGGATATGGAGCGGAATTCGAGAGGAGGTGAAAATGATGTCAGAGAAAGTAATGGACAGACAGGGACGATGGAGAAATAAAACTGTGGCATTTCGGGTGTCACCGGAAGAAGATGAAGTGCTTGAAACAGCAGTAAAGTTATCGGGACTGACGAAACAAGACTACATTATTCGCAGACTTCAGAAACGGGATATTGTAGTGCAGGGAAATCCAAAAGTATACAAAGCATTAAAGGATGAAATGAAGAAGATTCTGACGGAATTACAACGGATTCAAGATGCATCGGAAATAAATGCTGACTTGATGGAAGTGATTGATCTTGTTGCAGAAACGATGAGAGGTATGAAAGAAGATTCAGACTGGTCAAATGCCGGCAAAAAAGAAAGCCCGGACAGCGGCAACTGTTAGGGCTTAAGATAACTGGAAAATCCTCTGTTATCTAAAATATTATCAATTCAAGTATAGCAGAGGTTTTCCATAGTGACAATGAAATTTTACGAATGGAGGACAAGAATTTGGAACAGAAGATGGAGCAAAAATTAGAACAAAAAGTAGAATTAAAAATGATAAAATTGTCAGAGGTACAGTCGCAGGAAATTGAATGGTTGTGGTATCCGTTTATTCCGTATGGGAAGCTGACAATTATACAAGGAGATCCGGGAGACGGAAAGACAACGCTGGTGTTGAATCTGGCAGCAAAGCTGTCAAAAGGTGAAGGAATGGATGAAAATATGTCTGTTCCGGTACCAATTAACATTATCTATCAGACCGCAGAAGATGGATTGGCAGATACAGTAAAGCCTAGATTAGAGTCTGCGGGAGCAGATTGTGAGAGAATTATGGTGATTGATGAGAGTGATAAATCGCTGTCCATGATTGATGAAAGGTTGGAAGAAGCAATTGTCAAGACTGGTGCGAGAGTATTGATATTAGATCCGATACAGGCATATCTGGGTGGTGGAATGGATATGAACCGGGCGAATGAAGCAAGAGATATGACAAAGAAATTAGGAGCATTAGCGGAAAAAACAAAATGTGCAATTATCCTGATTGGACATATGAATAAGGCTTCCGGTAATAAAGTAGCATACCGTGGAATGGGTTCTATTGATTTCTTTGCGGTAGCTAGAAGTGTTCTTTTAGTCGGTAGAGTAGAGGGAGAAACAAATCTCAGAGCAGTGATTCAGATAAAAAATAACCTTGCAGCATTTGGTCATGCAAAAGCATTTCAGCTGTCAGAGGATGGGTTCGATTGGATGGGGGATTATGAGATTACAGTCGAAGAGGTTTTGGGTGGAATTGCACCAAAAGTAAATAAGCTGGAACAGGCAAAACAGATGCTTCGGGAAATGGCGGAAACACAAAATACGGTACTTAGCAACGATATTTTTGAGGAAGCAAAAGAACTGGGAATTTCCAAACGGACATTGGAAAATGCAAAAAAAGAACTTAATATCCGGGCAAAGAAAATCAACAATTCATGGTATTGGGAATTGGATCATGTGAAACCGATACTGACAGAATAAAGAAAATAGGGGAAGAACGCAACATTGCAGAGCTTATGGAAAATGCGGACTTGAAGTATGCAAGGTTGCAAAATATTAAGACATTGCAGTGTTGCGGTCTTGAAAGGATAGAGTATGAAACAGGTGCAAATATCAGAAGAATTATTTATGTTGTTGTTGAAATATCATCTTATGGATATAGAAGAATGTCAGCCGGAGATACAGAAAGGTCTGGAACAGAAGTTGGATAAGATGGTAAAACGACAATTATATACAACTTATAAAACAGCATCAACAGAGGAAAAATGTGAGAAAGCCAGACAGGAGTATCTTGATAAGTGTGGTATCAGTGGCAGCTTCCGTTGGTAGCTTTCTCTTGGGAATTATAACAGGAGCGTGACACGCACCTGTACATAGCTGACAAGAAGAATTGAGGAAAAAAGCTCCCGGCAGGGCGCAAGGGCAACCTTTGATAGTCGTAGGCTGTCGAAAGTGCTTTTGCGTTACTTTTGACAAAAGTAACAAAATTGCCGTATCCGGCACTTATATTAGAAAAGATTGGAGGAGATGCCTATTGAAGAGAACGATTAGTGTAATGGTTGGTAAGGGTTCAGTGAATCATAATAGCAGAAAATTTCATGCAAAAAATACAGATCCGGAACGAACCTGTCTGAATATAGAATATTGTAATGAGGATATTCGGGATGTATACCATGAATTATTTGATGAAGCACTGGAACGATACAATGCAAAACAGACGAGAAAAGATCGAAAAATTGATGATTATTATAAAAAAATTCTGTCAGGTAAACAGGAGCAACCGTTTCATGAGATTATTATTCAGATTGGGAATAGAGACGATATGGGAGCAACGACAGAGGATGGCGAGTTAGCAAAGGAAATATTGGATGAATATATGCATGGATTTCAGAAACGCAATCCGATGCTAAAAGTATTTTCAGCACATTTACATATGGATGAGGCAACACCACATTTGCATATAGATTTTATTCCATTTATTACAGGAAGTAAAAGAGGGTTAGATACAAGAGTCTCGCTAAAGCAGGCATTGGGTGCAATGGGATATAAAGGTGGAACATGGTCTGAAACTGAATTGAATCAGTGGGTGACTTCTGAGAAAGAGGCACTTGCAAATGTGATGGCAAAATATGATATTGAATGGGAGCAAAAAGGGACTCATGAAAAACATTTGTCGTTGCTAAATTTTGAAAAACAGGAACGAGCAAAAGAAGTAGCAAAGCTAGAAGAAGAAAAAGCGGAATTGGAAGAACGTAATGCTTTGGTGGCAAAACATACAGATGAAGAGCTTGAATATTTAGAGCATATTGAAGCTGATATACAAAAGGAACTGGTGAAGAAAGAAGAAGCTGAGAAAGAGGCTAAAAAAGCAGAGAAAAAATGGATGAAGTATGAAAAAAAGTTAAGTCGTTATATTAACGTTTCACAGAATGTGAAAGCCTATGCAGGGGAGTTCTCCAGACCGAAAGAACTTGTTCCAGATCCGGATTTTCTTGAATCAGCGAAGAGTTATAGAGAACGGAAAATAATACCTTTCATGCTAAGAATCAAGGACTTATTGTTGGGACTGTATCGGGCATATCTTGATATGCAGAAAGAGATGGAAAAGGTAGAACTGCGTAATGAACGACTGGAAAATTCGAATGCTTATTTATCAGAGAAAAATCAGAACCTGGAACAGTGCATAGAAAAAATGGCAGAGGATGTCGATGATTACCTTAGACTAAGGTGTGTTGTTGGTGAAGAACATTCGGATGCAATCGTTCAAGGAGAGCGAAATCGAGAAATTGAGGAGATAAATTCCTATAGAATTTTAAGAAAAAGACATGAGAGAGGTGCAAGATAAGGACAGGATGGTAAGTATGGAAGAATACATTTATGATATGAAGATTGTGTTGAAGGAAATAGTATACGTTCAGTTATAATACTGGAAAGAGTTCTTTATTTTATGATGTGCTTTTTACGGATATCGTGCTATAATTTATGAAGGAATAATAGAAATTCGTGAAAACTACAAGGTATATAATAGAAGAGAAAATACGTGAGGAGGATAATAAAATGGACTTGAGAAAATTGGGGAATTCAGTTGCTAATCTTGCTGGCGAAGCAGGGAAAAGGGCAATGGATATTTCTGAAAAGGCAGCCAAAACTATATCAAAATCCGCGGAGAATATAGATATTCAAAAGATGGGTGAAAGTGCTTCAAATGCATCGAAAAAAGTTCAAAAAATGGCTGTAGGGGTTTCTGATAAAGCGAAAGAAGGAGTCATTAAGTCAGCAGAAGCTGTGAATAAAGTGATGGATGTTAATGGTGACGGACAAGTTGATATTGAAGACGTTATTATTATGGGGTTAAGGATTCCAGGGATTTGCATTAGCAGAGAAGAATTTTTACGAAGTGAGTTTATGAAAGACTATCCGCAGGAAATCATAGAGGATGCCATTGCATTCAATCCGGCTCATGCAGGGATTTCATCTGAAAAAATTGAAAAGTATGCAGATGAAGTTATTAAGTTTGAAAGAAATTGTGTATCGGGAATTTCAGCGGCTTTGTCTACACCTGGCGGATTTGCTATGGCGGCAACGATTCCGGCAGATATTGCACAGTATTATGGATATATGCTACGTGTAACGCAGAAGTTATTATATTTATATGGATTTCCGGAAATTGATGTTACAGAAAAAGGAAAGAAATTTGATACGGAAACACTAAATATTCTTACGCTTTGTCTCGGGGTTATGTATGGAGTCGCCGGAGCAAATAACGCTTTGAAAGCAGTAGCCAAAGCTCTTGGAACAGGAGTACAGAAGCAACTGATGAAAAAGGCATTAACAAAAGGAACAATTTATCCGATTGTAAAAAATACAGCAAAGTGGTTCGGAGTAAGGATGACCCAAGAAGTCTTTACAGGATTTTTTAAGCATGCAATCCCGGTTGTGGGAGGTGTGATTGGTGGAGGATTAACTTTCATGTCATTCAAACCGTGTTGTGATAAATTGAAGGCATCGTTGCGGGACACGCTGTTAAGTAACCCAAATCATCAAGTGACAGAAGATGAAAATATAATAGCTGTTGAAATTATAGAAGAAATTGATTGTGTAGAAGATAATTAAAAGTAAAGGCTGTAAAATTTTACGTTGAATTTTACAGCCTTTGGTGTATACTAATAGTAGATAAGAATATTATTGAGAAGGGAGAATGCATATGCCAAATATTTTACCAGTATCAGATTTAAGAAATTACAATGAAGTTTTGAAGAACTGTCAGGCAGGGGAACCAGTCTTTCTTACTAAGAATGGAAGAGGAAGATTTGTAGTGCTTGATATTGAAGATTATGAGAGAGAACGGGCAGAAAAGAAACTTCTGATGAAGTTACAGGAAGCAGAAGAAGCTGTAAAAGATGGAGAAGGATGGTTAAGTCTGGATGAACTTAAAGCAGCTATGGGGGAATAATCTATGATGAAACTTCGGATTAACCCATTGGTTGTCAAGGATTTGAAAGAAATACGTGATTATATAGCAGATGACAATGTGGAGAAAGCGGCTGAGACAATCGAGAAGATTTATAGCAAATTTGAAAATATTCAGATGTTTCCAGGGATGGGAGCAGAACTGTCCAAACGTGTAAGTTTCAGGACAGACTATAAATATGCGGTCTGGAATGATTATGTAATCATATATAAGGTCGGAAAAGAGTTCGTAGAGATTTATAGGGTAGTGAATCGGTATCAGGATATTACAAGGATATTTGATTAATGATAAAATTTTGAATATTAAAATTATGAAGGATGGGAAAAGGATAAAATGCTACTAAATAGCAAGTTTAAGGGAAAAAGTATAGTATTGGCTCTAATTTGCGCTATAGTGGGTATATTATTTATGTGGCGTGGAAATGGGGTGTTACAAAACATAGGATCAGTGTTGCTAATATCGGGGATTTATACAATTCTGGATAATATGTTTTTAAAAGAGTCATTAGTCGAATTGGTTGTGAAAAAAGTAAAATTGGATAAGGAGATTGATGACACAGGTTTAATTCAAATTGATTCAACATTGACGAATATTGATTATAAAAGTTATATTGAGGGATCAAATAAAAATATTGATATTGTTCATAACTATGGGAGGACATGGACCACTAATAATTTCGATTTTATTAAAAATGTTATCATGAATAAAGAATGCAAAGTAAGAGTTGCTCTATTGAACCCTGAATCTTGTTTTGTTCAGGCATTAGAGGAACATTATGGGTATACAGAAGGGCAATTGAAAGAGCTTATAAAAGAAGCAACAGAAAAATGGAAAGCTTTGGGTAGAGAATTGGCTAAAAAAAAGGAAAATTGCCGTAAAAGAAACAGTACCTATAAAAATAAAAAATGCGGTAACTTAGAATTATATTATTTTAATGGACAACCTACAGATTCAATATATAGAATGGATAATAAAATAATAATTGTTTCTGCCAAAAATTCAAGAGAAAAGAGTGTTTATCTTCCATATTATATTTTTGAAGATAACGGAGAAAAGGGACTTTATTATACATATAGTAACGAAATCGAAACTATTATAAAAGAAGCTCAAAAGGTTGAGGTATAATGCAAAATGAATATAATAATGAAAATCAATGAAGATATTACAAAAGAAGAACTAGGTGTCTTTAAAAAGCAAGGGTATGTTTGTGTAGACACAGAAACTACTGGGTTAAATTATCTGACAGATCAGCTATGTACAATACAGCTATTTTGTGAAGGATATGGCATATTGATTAAATATCATAGTGAACAGAGATATACAAATTTAGTAGAATTATTTTATGCGAAAGATATATTAAAAATATTCCATAATGCGGTATTTGATGTCTCATTTTTGATGAAGAATTTAAGAATGTCTCATTTCGGAGAGTTGGTATGCACAAGAATTGCTTCTAAATTAGTTAATGGAATAGAGCATAATAACTCTCTGAAGCCGTTGTTAAAAGAGTATTTGGAGGTGGGGATAGATAAGAAACAACAGACATCAGATTGGTCACAGGAAAAATTGAATCCGGAACAAATAGAATATGCAATGAATGATGTTATATATTTAAATGCTCTATGGAATAAGTTACAATTACAACTGGAAAAAAAAGGAATTCTAGAGTTGGCGCAGGAATGTTATAGATTCATTCCTAAATATAAGGAACTTTCCGATTTAGGTATAGAAAACATTTTTACATATTGATTTCGCTTAATTACAATGTATTTTACTAGGGGATAAGAATATTAATGAAGCGATGAGAACAAATTGATAAGCAGTATGGATAGATAATACTATTTGGATAACTGTTTCAAATTGAACCAAAATATTTCATAACACCCGTACAAAAAAGTATGGAATCAATTATAAATTTCAGATTTGATTAAAATAGATATTCATTGAAACATATACTCCACAGTACATCTAGCATATTAACAAAGCGGGTAAAAGCAGTGAAAGTACACAGTAGCTGAATGCATAATAACCACGATCTTAAAAAGAAAGGAACGTGTGATAATTAACTGCCTAATTATCACACAAGGTCGAAAATGGAAATAACAAAAGAACAGTTGGTAATTCCAGTGTATTTAAACGAGAAGATAGTTCTAGATATGTTGGCTATAATAGAAGATGGCTTTTCAAAGGTCAGTGAAGTAAGCACCTCTTATGAGAATGCCGATAAAATTAATGCGAAATTAGGTGTGGGATTTTCTACAAAAAACATTTTGGAAAAATTATTAAAAATTCAGTTGAATGCAGAAATAGGTGGAGATTCTACGGAAAGTGATAGAGAAAGTTCTAAAAGTGAAAAGGTTCATACAAATGTATCTCTGTTTTCAAAGTTCCGTGTTGCCTTAGAAAATAGTGACTTGTTGTTTTGCAAAGCTGGTAATAAAATAAACATCGAAAAATGTAATACAGGTGATTTTATTGAAGTTGAGGGTGAATTGCAAAAAAATCCCATGATAGATTTAATAGAAAAATTTCTTGAAATATATAAAATGGCGGATATTTTTGCTGATAAAGCACCCGTAGGAACACGCAAGGCAGCGGCTGCACAAAAAGTTTCAGATAAAAAAACACTTAAACAGATTGAGCAATTTTTGAGTGAATTAAAAAGCACAGGAACGATAGATTTTATTGTGGAAAATGAGAATACAACGTTAGTATTGCATAAACACCTACATGATGTTCATCAATCTCCACTTTTGCAGGAATAAAACG
>OFMJ01001530.1_pt1 | contig 16903 bp, 20 predicted proteins | sample 1541801 | NCBI WGS metagenome assembly OFMJ01 (sample SAMN04209234, study PRJEB22552) | human gut metagenome | biome: gut; material: feces | host: Homo sapiens | place: USA: Oklahoma
TCAGTCCGTGTTACTGCGGATGCAGGGGACAAGAAACGGGCTGCCATGGTGGACGGGATCCTTTTAAGGAATAATATTCCTGTGGAAAAGCCTGCGGAAGGTGCCAGGGAGTTCCGCGGTACGTCCTTAAGGATGATCGCAGCCAGCTGTCTGGCGGAGGAGGATAGTGAAAACAGCAGAAATTATTATATGATGGGGGCCAACGAGCTGTTTGAGGAGACCATGAGAAGGTCATTTTACAATCCGTCTTCTGCTTTTCCGGCCATCATGGACCAGACCATCCGGAAGGCCTATGTGGAGGGCCATAAGACAGCGCCCGTAACCTTTGACCAGTTTACCTCCAGGGGTACGCTTACAGATTTTAAGAAGGCGGATAATTATTATATCCAGGGCAGCTTCGGGGAATTTCTGGAGGTACCGGAAAACGGGGAATTAAAGCATACGCTTCCGATGGACGAAAAGCTGCCCCAGAGACAGCTTAAGACCTATGGCCGTCAGTTCACCATGTCCCGTCAGGCGTTTATCAACGACGACATGGGCGTTGTCACCACACTTCCGGCCAGGGCAGCAAGGGCATCCAGGACTACGATCAACAACCAGGTATATAAGGTCCTTACCGGTAGCCAGAAGATTTATGACGGAAAGCCGCTGTTTACAGCGGAGCATAAAAATATCCTGGCACAGGGAACTGAGATCAGCCAGGAGGCAGTCCAGTCCATGATCCTGGCGCTGGGCGGCCATAAAAAGAAAATGGATGGCGTGGATCAGGCCGTCATTATCCGGCCAGCTGTAATGGTGGTTCCTCTGGGGTATAAATTCCAGATGTATACGCTGTTCCATTCCACGACTATCAGCGCCTCCGGAACGGTAAATCCTCTTTACCAGTATAAGGATATGATCCAGGTTGTGGAGGACGCCACCTTAAACGCTCTGATCCCTTCCGGCCCGATCCCGTGGTACCTGGTTGGCGATGCCAATGATACCGATTTTATCCAGGTGGACTACTTAAACGGCCAGGATATTCCCAACATCCGCCGGATGGAGGCCCCGGGACAGCTGGGCTTCGTGTGGGATGTGTATCTGGACTGGGGCATTACGGTGCTGGATTACCGTGGGGCTGTGAAGAATCCGGGCGTGGAAATTAAAAGCCCCATTGCATTGGCGTAAGGAAAGGAGAAAAGATTATGGCAAAAACTGCGGCATACTGGCAGAAAGGCGACAGCCTGGATTATACGAACAAAACGGACCAGACGATCCCGGCCGGGACCGTGCTGGTATTCGGGAAACGGATGGGAGTGGCCGGGACAGAGATCCCGGCCGGGGAGACTGGTTCCATCCATGTAACAGGAGTGTTTGAGATCCCGAAAAAGAACGGGGTCGCCCTGGTGATGGGGGATCCGGTGACGTTTACGGATGAAAATGGTATTGATAAGGCATCTTCAGATCCTATGGGGTATGCGGTCAGAGACGCGGCGGCGCAGGATGCGGCTGTGCTCGTCAAGCTTCCGGGGTGATCATGAAGGGGTTTAAGGATATCGTGAGGGCAGATGTATCAAGAATCTTTTTAAATCCGGAGGAGTTCGGAGAGACGCACAGCATCAACGGGAAGGAGTATAAGATCGTCCTGGATGATAATGAAGAGGTGGAACGGCGGATCACAAAGGGAGCTTTTGCATACCGGGAGGGAAATTACCGGGTGCAGAAGCTCTTTTATGTGGCGGCGGAGGCGTTTGGACGGCTTCCGCCGGTGGGCCGGAATCTTTCCCTGGATGGAAAGGATTATATCATTACAGACGCGGCGGATGAATCCGGGATCTATTCTATCAGTCTGGAGGCGGTGCGGTCGTGATTGCGGTTTCAGTGGATGAGGGATCCTTAAGGGAAGTGGAGGCGGCTCTTCTGGCGGCGGGACAGAACCCGAAGGCAGAAATGAAGCGGGTTTTAAACCAGGTTGCCGGTGAAACAAAAAAAGAGCTGTACCAGAAGGTCATGGAGACGTATACGGTGAAACGGCGGGCATTTCCCAAAGATATCCTGAAGTTAAAAAAGGCGGCTCAGTCGAATCTTAAGGCTGTGATCCTGGTACAGAGCGGGCCGCCGGCATTAAGACGGGGATTTAAGGTAAAGAAAAACGGAAAGAAGAAAGCAGCCCAGGCTGTGGTAAAGAAAAACGGGGATATGAAGGAGCTGGTGGTGGATGGACGGAAGGCCTTTGTGACCACCATGCACAACTCCGGAGAAGGAGCGGAGGATCATGTGGCTGTTTTCCAGCGAATCGGGAAGGGGAGGATCATGAAGCAGCCGGGAAGCCATTCCAGGGCATCCGGGAAGCGGCTGGAGAAGCTCCGGAAAAATGATCACAGAGTGGCCATTAAGGAGCTGTTCGGCCCCAGCGCGTCCAAGATGTCAGAGGTGACGTTCCTGGAGATGTACGGGGATGTGGGAAGGGTGCTTTTAAACGAGATGCAGAAGGCCATAAGCCAGGGAGGTAAGAAATGACAGTCAACGCGCTCCATGAAGCGATCATAGAACGGCTGGAGGAGGAGCTGAACCGGATGGCCTGCTTTGCGGATAAAAGGATCCGGGGCTATTCCCATGATATCCCGATCCTGGATTACCAGGAGGATGAGGAGGACGCGGTTTTCCCGTACTTTAAGGTCCGGACCACGGATGTGGATATTAAAGAGGAGGACAGCCGGACAGAGACGTATATCCTGGTGGGGATCCGGGAGAGTGACCGAAGCATGGCCGGATATTTTGTTCTTTTTTCTGTTCTGGAGAAAATTGCGATGTCCTTACGGCAGAACTGCATTGCGGGTCCGTTCTGGTGTGAGCGGGAAATGAAACTGGTGATCGAAGAGGATGAGGATTTTTCTTATCCATATTTTTTCGGATGTCTGAAAACAAACTGGAATATTCCGGAAATTGTCGAGGAGGAGGTGACTGAATTTGCGAACAAAGGGTGATGGAGGAAAGGCAGAGCGTACTGGCGGATCCAGTACGGCCAGAGGAACCGTTATGTACCTGGGGCCGTCTGTCCACGGGATCATCCAGTCCGGAACGTCCTATAAGAACGGGCTGCCGCCAAAGGCAGCGGCCCTGGCGGCGCTGCATCCGGTTTTCCTGGAATTGTTTGTGCCGGTGGACGGACTGGCCAGGGCCAGGAAAGAACTGGCGGAGCCGGGGAGCCGGTTGCGCGGGGTTTATGAAGAGGCAGTAAAAATTCTTGAAAGATAGGAGAGTGCACATGTATAAGCATGGAATTGAGGTAACAGAGCTGGCGACCAGATATGAGGATCCATTGGCGACCCGGTTCGGCGTCCAGGTAGTAGTCGGGACGGCTCCGGTGTTTAAGGTAGATGATCCGGACAGTGCTGTGAACCGCGCAGTCCGGGTTTCTTCTATGGACGAGGCGGAAAAGTATCTGGGATACAGCGACGAATGGAAAAAATTTTCTTTGTGTGCCAGCATGAAGGCCAGCTTTGGTCTGACCAACGTATATCCGGTGATTTTTATTAACGTGCTGGATCCGGAAAAACATAAGAAGACCAATGACTTAAAGGAGTATCCGGTAACAGACCACCAGATCACCCTGGAACCGTCCTATGTTTTAAAAGGCAGTGTGGCCATTAAGAAAAAGGATTCGCCGGAGACGGTGTATGAGGCAGATAAGGACTATATTTTAAAGTATGACGACCAGGACAGGTTAAAGGCGGTGTTCCTTTCTTCTGAAACAGCCTATGAAGAAACAAACGTTACAGTAGAATGCGATAGTCTGGATCCGGAGGCTGTGACAGAGGAAGATATCATCGGCGCATACGACGAGGATGCCGGAAAGGAGAGCGGCCTGGAGGTGATCCGGACGATCTATCCGCTTTATGGCATTGTGGGGGCGCTTCTTCTGGCTCCAGGCTGGAGCACCAGGGCAAATGTGGCGGCTGCGCTCCAGGAGAAATGCCGCGGCGTCAACGGCGTGTTCCGGTGTGAATGTGTTCTGGACCTGGACACAAAAAAGGCGAAAAAGTACACCGAATGCAAGGCGCTGAAGGACAAGGACGGATATACCGGGGAAAGTGCCATTGTTCTCTGGCCTGCGGTCCGTGTGGATGGAAAGGTAATGCCGTATTCGGCTGTATATGCGGCAATGGCCAGCTATATTACGGCCACCAACGGAGATGTTCCGTATCTGTATCCGTCCAATAAGCTGTTAAATATCGAGGCAGCGGTCCTGGATGACGGAAAAATGACAGAGGTGACCCTGGACCAGATCCAGGCGGCTTACTTAAACGGTGATGGGATCGTGACCGTGATCCATGATTCCGGTCTGAAGAGCTGGGGAAATAACTGTGCCTGTTATCCGGAGGTCACGGATATGAAGGAGCGGTGGATCGCCTGTCGCCGTATGTTTACCTATGTGGCCAATTATTTCATCCTCAATTACCTGTCTGAGCTGGACGAGCCGATGAACAAAAACAAGATCGACGATATCGTCAACAGCTTTAACATCTGGGGCAACAGTCTGGTATCCAGGGGGATGTGCGCCGGTCTGCGGGCAGAATACAGAGCCCAGGACAACACATCCAACGATCTGTTAAACGGAAAGCTGAAGGTCCGCTTCTTCATTGCCCCGTTTACGCCGCTGGAGTATATTGAGGCAACAACGGAGTTTGATGTGAAGACGTTACAGGCATCGATCCTGGGAGAGGAGGCATAAGGATGAGCAAAGGATATATGCCCAGTGTGATCAACCGGTTTAATATTTATCTGCGCAAAAACAGACTGTTCGGCCATACTGGAGAGGTGGAGCTTCCGGCGGTGAAGTTCCTGACGGAGACCCTGGAAGGGGCCGGTGTGGGAGGAACTATGGATATTGCCGTGACCGGTCTTACTGAAAACATGGAGATTTCCATTCCGTTTACCTGTATCAGCCAGGATATGGCCAGGATGCTGGATCCGACAGAGCCTCTGGATCTTACCCTGCGCGGTGCAGTACAGGCCATGGACCAGGGTTCCGGAAGAATGACATTCCAGGACCTGAAGGTGGTGATCCGGGGATTTACAAAGGAGTATACGCCGGGGACCTTAAAGGCCGGAGCCAAAATGTCCGGCAGCATTGCAGCCAATATGACTTATTATAAGATTGAGTATGACGGAGATACATTCCTGGAGATCGACAAGCTGAACGATGTATGCATCATCAACGGGAATGACGTTCTGGCGGAAGTCCGGGATATGTGTTAGGAGGAGGAAGCATGAGCAGAAAAGAAATTCTGAAGCTGAAATTAAGCGAGCCGGTCCGGTATGACGGGAAGGAGATCACAGAGCTGGATCTTTCCGGCTATGAGACGCTGACATTAAAGGATCTGACGGAGATCTACGCGGCGTATGAGGCCTTCGGCGGAGGCAGTGTAATCATGCAGGAGTCAGATCTCCGGTTTGCCCAGTGTGCGGCCGCCCGTGTGGCCGGACTTCCGGTGGAGGCCCTGGACCAGCTCCGGGCCAGGGATGCGGTACGTTTAAAGAACATGACCTACCGTTTTTTCTACATGTAGGCATCCGGGGGACAGCGGATGTCCGGGAGGCCAGAAAGACCTGTATTTATGTGGCAAGGTTCACAAATACAGGTCTTGATTTTTATTATGGCCTGCCGCTTGGGGAGCTGAACCGGTTTACCGGGGATGCGGTGGAAGTGATGAAGGAGATCCGGCGGGCAGGAAAGGGGTGAAAGTATGGCGTCTAAAAAGGGACAGTACCAGTTGGGGATCGAGATCTCTGGAAAGACGAACCGGTCTTTAAAGGGAGCGGTGGACAGCGCTCAGGGGGATGTGGAACGGCTCAGACGGAAGATGTATGCGTCCGGCCGGGATATGGAACGGGCATTCTCAAAGATCGATACCAGAGGCCTTAAGGCGTTAGACAGGGCGGCGGATCTGACTTTCAGCGGAATGGTGAAATCGGCGAAGGCTGCAGCTGCGGGAATCGGCGCAGCTGTGGCAGTATCCTTTGGATATGGCGGTTCGTTTGAAAAACAGATGAGTACCGTGCAGGCGATTTCCCAGGCCTCCCGGTCAGAAATGGACATGTTAAACGCGGCGGCCCAGGAAATGGGCCGAACGACGCAGTTTTCCGCCACTGAGGCCGGACAGGCAGAGGAGTACATGGCCATGGCCGGCTGGAAGGCAAAGGAAATGGTCGCTGGCCTTCCAGGGATCATGAACCTGGCGGCTGCATCCGGCGAGGATCTGGCATCCACTTCGGATATCGTGACCGACGCCCTGACAGCCTTCGGGCTGGCCGCACAGGATTCCGCCATGTTTTCAGACGTCCTGGCCCAGGCCAGCAGCAGTTCCAATACCAATGTGTCCTTGATGGGTGAAACCTTCAAGTATGTGGCTCCAGCAGCCGGAGCCATGGGATACAGCATTCAGGACATGGCCGTCAGCATCGGACTCATGGCCAATGCGGGGATCAAGGGATCCCAGTCCGGTACTGCTCTCCGGAGTACCATCACAAGGCTTGCAAAGCCCACGGCGGAATCCGGAGCAGCCATGGAAGACCTGGGAATCGAGATCACCAATGCAGACGGCTCCATGAAGTCCTGGGCTGAGGTTGTGGACCAGATGCGCACCGGGATGCAGAAATTAACGGCAGACCAGAAGGCCAGCTATGCGGCCATGCTGGGCGGCCAGGAGGCTATGTCCGGTCTTCTGGCAATCGTGAATGCCAGCGATGCGGACTACCAGAAGCTGACGGAGGCGATCAATAATTCTTCCGGAGCGGCACAGAGGATGGCAGAGATCCGGATCGATAATCTTGCTGGGGATGTGACGTTATTAAAGAGCGCTGCCGAGGGCGCCGGGATCGCCATGTACGAGGGGCTGGTGGATCCGGCCAGGGAGGCAGTCCAGGGTCTCACGGAAGGGGTCAATGCCTTTACAGAGAGCCAGTTCCTGGAGGACCTGGTACGGATGGCCCCCACGGCCCGCAGAGAGCTGAAGGAGTTCGGCGAGAGCGCTGCAGGGGCCTTTAATCCTCTGGTGGAGGCGGGGAAGTGGATGGCAGACCATCCCCAGGTGATCACCGGGACCCTGGCCGGGATCACTTCTTCCATGGCAGCGTTTAAGGCAGTAAAGGCCGCCAGTGCGCTGCCGAAGCTTCTAATGTCTGTGTCCGGTGTGCTGGGCGCATGGCCGGTGGCAGCCGCCGGACTTGCCGTGGGCGGGATCGTGGGGATCGCCGCCGCAGTGAAGACGGCAGACCAGCGTCTGAAGAAGCAGAACCTGGCAGATCATTTCGGGGACATCAGCCTGTCCATAAAGGACCTCCGGCAGATATCCCAGGAGATGGTAAAAACGAAGTCCCTGGAAAAGATGGGGGAGGCCATGAAGGCCTTTGACGAGGTGGATACCTTAAAGAAATCCTTACAGGACAACGTGGATACCCTGGAAAAGATGAACTGGAAGGTGTCTGTGGGACTGGAGCTTTCTGAGGATGACCGGCAGAGCTATCTGGATAATGTGGAGTCTTTTATTAACGGCTCAAGGGAACAGGTGCTGGAGATTCAGTATGCCATGCAGTTAAACCTGGAGGGGCTTGCGGGTAAGGATGAGACCGGGACAGCCTTAAAGGAACAGTTTTCAAGATTTTATACGGATCAGTATGAGGAGCTGACCAGGCTGGGGGACGAGCTGGGCCAGGTGGTCGGGGACGCCTTCGAGGACGGGATGCTGGACATCGACGAGGCGAGGGCGATCCAGGAGCTGCAGCAGAAAATGAGCCGGATCACCAGCGCCCTGGCAGTCAGTGAGTTTGACGCCAATATGCAGGTGATTACGGAGGGCTATGCCGGAAACCTGGATGCGGAATCCTTCCAGAATCTCCAGGCGGAGATGATGGAACAGGTGGAGGTGTCGGAGAAAAAGCTGAAGGAATCCCTGACCTACGGCTATGCCGGGCTGAATGCCCAGTTGAATTCCGGGAGCATCAGCCAGGATGAATATGATCTTCAGCATGAGTATCTGTCTGGCCAGTACCAGACCCAGCTGGCAGAGGTGCAGGCAAAGGCAGTCAGCTACCAGGTGGAGACCATCAAAAGGCAGTATGCCGAGGAGCTGGCAGCCGTGGGGCCGGAACTGGAGAAGGAGACACAGGAGCTTTTAAATAACACTTTGTCCTGGATCCAGGGAGGAGCTTTTGCAGACACAGAATGGGAAGCATTTGCAGGACAGATGGGGGATGTGTGGAAGGCAGCCGGAATAGACCGGGATACCCATATGGCGATCCAGGAGCTGTACGGGCCGTTGGAAGCTAGTATCGGAAGGCTGAATGAACTGAAAAACACCCTGGCAGAAAGCGGCATGGAAATCCCGTCGGTTCTGACTGAGGCCATATCAGAAAGTGCGGATCTGGGGCTGATCGCCGGGAATGTGGATGCGATCATGGAGGTGACAGCGGATCATGTGGCAGCCAGCCCGGAGGCGGCAGAGATCGTAAGAGCCAGCGCAGAACAGGGTGGAAAGGTTCCGGAGGCGGTGGCGAGGGGGATCCAGGATCCGGAAAACCAGGCGAAGATTACGGATGCTGTAAAGCAGATGGAAGACTATACCAACCGGATGATCCGCGGAATGAACATTGATGGAAAGATAAATGTGAATCTGGGCGCATCCGGAAGCCGGCCTGCGGCTGCATCCCTGGAGAGGACAGTACTGAATGCCAGGGCCATTGCCCATCATGCCCGCGGTGGACTGATCGAGCAGCCGACTCTGTCTTACTTTGCAGAGGAGGGGCCGGAGATGGCCATCCCTATCGAGGATACGGATCATGCCCGGGGTCTGTGGGCCCAGGCCGGGAAGCTTCTGGGAGTGTACCAGGAAAGCCAGGGGAACAGCTATGGGAATTACTACCGGGAGATTACGGCTGGACCAGCGGCCGCTCTGGAAACAGGGACCCAGGGCATTGCCGGAGGGCTGATGGCCGCATTCGCACCGGTCCAGAATTTTTATGGAGATGTAAAGAAGGAAGATGTGGAGGCAGCCAACCGGAGCAGCTATGAGGAGTTTCTGGAACATATCGACCGATTCCTGTTTGAGAGAAGGCGGGTGGCATTTTAAGAGCTTATGGAAAAATACAGAACTATCCAGGGAGATACCTGGGACAGGATCGCCAGGAGATTTTACGGGGATGAGCGGTATCTGGACCTTCTGATGGAAGGAAACCCGGAGTGCCTGGAATATCTCATATTCCCGGCCGGAGTGGAGCTTCTGGTTCCGGAGAAGCCAGGATCGGGGTCCATGGATCTGCCGCCCTGGAGGAGGTAAGTAATGGAAATGAGGCCCAGAAAATTCGGGATCCGCCTTACCTATAACGGGGCGGATGCAGCAGACGAGATCACAGCGGACCTTCTGGATTTTTCGTACTCAGACGCCCTGGAAGAATCCGATTCGGCTTCCATTACACTAAAAGACGACCGGGGGAGATGGGCCGGTACCTGGACGCCCAGGACCGGAGACCGCATTGATCCTGTGATCTGTCTGGAAAATTGGGGAAAAGACCGGATCCCGGAATTAAATTGTGGAGAACTGCTCCTGGATACGTTCTCCCTGTCCGGATATCCAGGGAAGCTCCAGCTGGAGGCAGTCTCTGCACCGGCGGATACAGCTTTTACAGAGACGAAGCGGTCACAGACCTGGGAATCGGTGACGATCTGCCAGGTAGCGGGGGAGATCGCTTCCCGGTATGGTCTGGAATGTGTGTATGATGCCGATGAGATCACTATAAAACGGATGGAGCAGAATAAGAGGCCGGACAGTGAATTTTTAAAGGAGCTGTGCAGCCGGTACGGACTGATCTTAAAGATCTATAACCGACGTCTGATCGTGTTTTCTTATGAAAATTATGAAAAAAGGGAGCCGTCAGGAATCATCACGCCGCAGACTCCGGGGCTTTCATGGACGTATAAAAGTACGGTTCACGGGACCTATACCGGAGCCAGGATCAGCTATACGCCCCCTAAAAAAAGAAAAACCGTGGAGATTACCGTGGGGAGCGAAGAGCGGCTGTACTACTCCAACGAAAAGGCGGAGAGTGAGGCGGATGCAGAACGGCTGGGACTGGCGGCCATGCGGATGGCCAACCGGAAGGGAACGGTTATGACGGTACGGATGATGCCGGATCTTAAATATGTTTCGGGCAGTGTGCTGATGGTTTCCGGATTTGGAAAACCGGATGGAAAATACCTGGTCAATAAGGCAACCCATTCCATGAGCAGCAGCCAGTATATGATGAATCTGACGCTTTTTAAGATCCAGGAAGGAGAAAATGCATGAACGATGATACTGTAAGGGTCGGGCTTGTTTCCAGTGTGAACCAGGATACGGGAATGGTACGGGTCACGTATCCGGACCGGGACCGGGAGGTGACGCCGGAGCTGCCGTTTTTTAAGATGGGGAACGAGTATCAGATGCCGGAGGTCAACGACATGGTCCTTGTCCTTCATCTCAGCAATGACAGTTCCATGGGAATTGTGATGGGGGGCTTCTGGAATGATGAGGAGCTTCCTGTTTCCGGAACGGATGTGTTCCGGAAGGGATTTTCCAGGGATGGAAGATCCTTTCTCAGGTTAGCTGCCGGGACTCTTTTACTGGAGTCTCCGGATCTGGCATTTGGCTGCGCAGCCGGACAGATTTCCGTGGCAGAGATCCTGGAAATGAAACGGAAGGTAGATGCGCTGTAAAGGAGTGGTGGAATGGCTGTTATAGGAATGCTGGGAGGGATCCTTTTCCAGGTCAGCGACAGGCAGGTGCTGAATTTTTCAAAGCTCCAGCGGAGCGTGTCCGGGAAATGGTCCCAGTATGACGTACTGGGGAGAAAGGCGGTGTCTGTATTTCTGGGGCCGGAGCTCCAGGAAGTGACATTAAATGTAACTCTGAATGCAGCTCTGGGCGTGAAACCCCGGCAGCTCCTGGAACTGATGGCCCGTATGGTGGAATTAGGGACTCCGGCTGTTCTCCTTATAGGTCCCAGAAGGATCGGACAGAACCAGTGGGTGCTTACAAAGAGCAGCGAGGCCTGGAACCGGGTATATGCACATGGGGAACTTGTCCAGGCGGAGACATCACTGACTCTTAAGGAGTATGTGGCGGAGGTGAACACATGAATTATGAAATTTTATTCCAGGGAGATCTCCAGGAGGATGAGAGGATCCAGAGGGATTTCCGGGTCCTTCTGGCCACCAGGGCCGGCAGCCAGCCTGTGGACAGGGATCTTGGAATTGACTGGTCGTGTCTGGATGGGCCGCCGGAGACTGCCGAGGTCATGTTCCGGATGGAGGTGGAGATAAAAACAGAAAAGTATCTTCCGGATCTGGAGATCGACAGGATCGATTTCATCCGGGAGCCGGGAGGAGTGAAGCCCCGGATTTTCTGTCACAGAAAGGAGGGGACGGACCGTGGACGGAATCAGAACGGAGCTGGAGAGTTATCCAGAGGTCAGCTTTATTGATCATCTGGGTTTTTCTGACTTTCTGGCATCGGTGATACAGGATTATCAGAACGCATACAGGGAAGAAACCGGAAAAGATGCTGTGCTGGGAAAATCGGATCCCATGCGGATGCTTTTGTATACCTGTGCAATGATGATCTATCAGGGATATCAGTATGTGGACCATAGTGGGAAGATGGGGCTTTTAAAGTACAGTACAGGAGAATATCTGGACCAGCTGGCAAGCCTTAAAAGAATCCGGAGACTGGAGCCGCAGCCAGCGTCCACGACGTTCCGGTTTACGCTCTCAAAGGCCCAGAAAGAGGTGATCGGTATTCCAAAGGGGACCCGGGCCAGGGTGGGCGACCTGTTCTTTGCCACGACCCTGTACGCGGAGATACCGGTGGGAGAGGAGACTGTGGACGTTCCGGCGGTGTGCTTAAGCACCGGCACTGCTGGGAACGGATATCTTCCCGGCGAGATCAATGTGCTGGTGGATCCGGTCAATTATGTGGACCGGATCGAAAATCTGACGGAAACAGCCGGAGGAACAGACCGGGAGGACGATGATGCCCTGGCGGAGCGTGTATACCTGGCACCCCAGGGATATTCGGTGGCGGGACCGGAAGGTGCGTACAGATTCTGGGTCAGATCTTACAGCCAGCTGGTACAGGACTGTTTTGTCACGTCAGAATCACCAGGAGAGGTGGACATATATGTCCTTCTGGAGGACGGGGAGCTGCCTGGAGAGGATTTTATTTCCGGTCTTCAGGACTTTCTGGATGATGAGACAAGGCGGCCCCTGACGGATCATGTGGTGGTAAAGGCACCGCAGACGGTGGAATACACCATTGAAGGCACATACTACATCAGCCGGGACCGGCAGGAGATGGCGGCAGTGATCCAGAAACAGGTGGAGGCGGCGCGGGATGAATTTATCCGCTGGCAGAAAAGCGCCATCGCCAGGGATATCAATCCCTCCAGGCTGATCTATGGACTGGTTGCCGCAGGAGCTAAGTGGGTGGATCTGAAATCCCCGGGATTCCAGAAGATGGAAGGGGCCAGCGTTGCGGTCGCATCCGGGGTGAATCTGGCATACGGAGGGGTGCAGGATGAGTGATATATGGAGCACGTTTCCATGGGATCTGATCCCGGACAGTCTGAAGGCAGAAGAAACCAGAGCCTTCAGTACTGCTATGGGAAATGCATTTCACAGAATGCTTCCGTATACAGGCAGGGTTTCCGGACATGCATCCATAGATATGCTTCCGGATGAGATCCTGGATCTGCTTGCGGTGGAATTAAAGACCCAGTATTACAGGGAAGATCTTCCGCAGGATACAAAAAGGGAGCTGATCCGGCAGACTATTCCATGGTATATGCAGGCAGGGACCCCGTCCGTGATCCGGGAGTATCTTGGTACTGTGTTTGATGGAGGGAAAACGGAGGAGTGGTTTTCCTACGGCGGTAAGCCGTATTATTTCCGGGCCTATGTGTATGCAGAAAGCCATGAGATCCCTCTGGGCTATGGGGAGGAGGTAAAGCAGCAGATCCTGGCTTATAAAAACGTCCGGTCATGGCTGGAGTATTTTGCCTGGGTTATCCAGTCCTGGTATCAGGTCTGCGTCTGTTATCAGAATGCAGTAACGCTGCAGATGACCTTCTGGCCCAGGCAGAACCTGGAGGTGCTGTATCTGGACAGGACATGGGATCTGGATGGGAGCCGGAAGCTGAACGGATACCGGGCAGACCATTTCGTGGACCTGTACCCGGTCCACGGGACCGTTCTGGTTCAGATTCCAGAGCCGGTCCGATATGGCCAGACCGTTTGTTTTGAGGGAATGGCCATCGGGACTGTCCGGGCCGGGGCGGAAACGGTGGTATTGCTTGAATCCCGGATCCCGGAACCAGTGGAGCTGAAGACATGTGCCAGGATCCAGGGAAAGGCCGTACAGGAAATATCCGTGGGGAAGCTGGAGGTTATGACGGTCAATATACTGGACGGGACCTGGAAGTTAGATGGAAGCCGGAAGCTGAATGGCGGAAGAACGGTTTTGTGATGAAGGAAGGAGATAACATATGGCAGATTCAAAGGGAATTATTACGGTTATTGGAAGGAAGAAACTGTGTAAGGCACATGCCGGGGATATTACCCTGCCTCCGATCACACAGATCGCATGGGGAGACGGGGGCGTTACGGAGGATGGAGTACCAAAGGCAACGACAGGAAACGAAATATCGTTATATAACGAGCTGTTAAAAAAGAATATTTCCGGCCATATGTATCCGGTTGAGGATGAGACGACATGCCGGTACAGCGGGATCCTGGACAAGGGAGAACTTACAGGTAAAGAAATTTCTGAGATGGGGCTTTACGATTCAGATGGAGATCTGATCGCTTACCGCACTTTTCTTAGAAAAGGGAAGGATGAGGATATCCCGCTGATTTTCGATATGGACGAGGTTTTTTAAGGAGGCGTGCATATGGCAAATTGTGAGAGAAAGGATCCTCCGGTATTTACGGAGGAGGTTCAAAAATGGGATAGGGAAACGGTCGCAGATGGAGACGTCATGGGACTGGTGATCGAGCAGCTGTTTAATAATACTGTGTTTAACCGGAGGACAGCAGAAAAGGCAGCCGGGAGTTTGATAACCGGTATTACGATTCCGGCCTCCGGCTGGAAGGATCTGACCTATACCATCGAAAATGCGGCGATCCAGGCCGACAGCATTGTGCATATCGGGTATGCGTTCGATTCGGTCCCGGCGGCCCAGAAGGCCAATATACGGGGGAGGACGGAAGCTGGAAAGCTGATATTGGTGGCAAAAAAAGTCCCTGCAGGGGACCTGGCCGTGGATGAGATCCTGATCCAGAATCTGAAAGGAGGCGTGTAGTATGGCGGTATATACCAATGCAGGAGGAGGCGGCGGAGCGTCATCGGACGAGCTGACTGCCGCCAGAGGAGATGTATTAAAAGGGAAGACAGCGGTTACAAGCGACAGCAGCGATGAGCCTGTGGAGGGAACGCTGGAGCTGATCGGGGATGCGGCGGATTCCCATGTTCTGACCGGGAAAACCTATTACAATAAGGACCCGAAAACGAGACGGACCGGAACTATGCCGAACCGCGGGGCTGTGGCCCAGGAGCTGGCAGCAGGCGGGAGCTATACAGTTCCGGAGGGGTACCATAACGGCGGGGGAAAGGTAACGGCAAAGAGCCTGGCATCGCAGACGGGAGGAGCCACGGCAGCAGACGGGGATGTCCTGTCCGGCAAGACATACTGGAAGGACGGCGCGAAACGCACCGGGACTATGACCAACCAGGGAGCGAAAACAGCAGCATTAAACGCTGGAGGGAGTTATGCGATTCCGGCGGGCTATCATAACGGATCCGGCCGGGTGACGGCCAACAGCCTGGCGTCGCAGACCTCTGCCAATGCGGCCGCCGCGCAGATCCGGTCCGGATATACTGCATGGGTGAATGGAGTGAAGATCGCAGGAAACATTGCAAGTATGGGCGGCCAGACCATCACCCCCACAGCATCGCAGCAGACTGTAAGCTGCTCCGGAAAGTACATGACCGGGAATATCACCATTGCGGGGATTCCGTCTAACTACGTCCCCATAGGAGGATGGACGGCTTTTCTTAACGGGGCTAGCACGGGAAGCAGTTTAGGGCTAGCCCCGATAGAATATTTTTTCCATAGTTCATCTTTGACTGACCTTGACGCATGGAACTATGTAGAGCGGGATTCAAGAACCAGTCCGGGTTCCCTAACAATGGACTATTTCGGTCACATGCTCAATAAATGGATTCCAAAAGATAGGCTATCGTCAATTGTCTTAACCCTAGGAAAAACTGGTACAGAGTTCAAAGCGGACAGACTTTATTTTGTACCAGTTTTAAATACTAAAGAGCATGTGGCCTTTGGTGGCGACCATACTTACCAGTGGGATTGGTGCGGAGCCACTGGTGTGGGCTTTATGCTAGATAGAAATTTTTCAGCCAGCACTTATACTATGACCATGGATTTTTCAAGGATGCCCTCAAATAAGGCTACAGCATATAATATATTTTTGAAAGGTCCGCCTGCTTTTAAAGTAAATTCGTTAGTAATAAATTTAAAATGAGGAGCAAAAATGGCTAGAATTATCACAGAATTACACTACTCAAAACGGTAAAAACATGGCCCTATTTTAGACAGGCAGTATCACTGGTATTATACCGGAATCCAGAACGGTACGGTCGATAAGGCTGGTACGCGTCGCCGGTATATCGGAGTGGAAACAGCCGGAAAGCACCAGTGGATATGCAAAAGGCGACCAGGTTGCCCATGCAGGAAAGACATGGGAATCCCTTGTTGACAATAATGTCTGGGAGCCCGGAATATCCGGGACAGAAACTCTCTGGAAAGAATGGAGGTAATTGTATGAAACTTGAAAAATCAGTTGAATATGGTGTAAGCGCCGCTATGGGCGCTTTTTTTAGTTTTTTCGGGATCCTGGCGGTGCCGCTGGCTCTTCTGATCCCCTGTAATGTGATCGACTACTTTACCGGACTGGCTGCGGCAAAGGTAAATGGCCAGAAGATCACCAGCGAAAAGTCTTTTGCGGGTATCGTCAAAAAAGTCATGATGTACATGCTGATCTTTGTTGGCTACGGAATTGACTGCATGATTTCGTATGTGACAGCCACACTGCACATTGAGATGACCTTCCCACTGCTTTTTGCGGCCATGGTGGCATCCTGGCTGGTGATCAACGAACTCATCAGCATCACGGAGAACTGCGAGGCGACGGGGATCCGCATTCCCGTGCTGAGCCCGGTGCTCCGGATGATCAAAAGACTGATTGAAAACCATGTGGAGCTTCCGGGAGACAGCGAAGAACAGTAAGGAGGTGATCCAGTATCTCCCGGCCGGCGGGGTTAATCCGGATGTTTATTGCGACGTCGCAACAGATTTGGCCCAGGATTATTCCCTGGGCCTTTTTGATTGGAGGAAAATCATGGGAAGAGAAATTACAAAGCTGATCAATCGGGCCCTAACTTGGGATGGGTACCTGGAAAAAAAGAATAACCGGGATCTGGACGATTTTACGGCCAACGCCGGAAACAAAAACTATACATGCTTTGCACGAGACTACCGGGAGCATACCGGTCAGAACCTCCAGGGCCAGCCCTGGTGCGCCATGTATGTGTCTGAGATATTTGTCCAGACTTTCGGCCTGGAGGCCGCCAGGCGGCTCCTGGGCGGTGATTTGTACCACTATTGCCCGACCGGAGTGGCCCAGTTTAAAAAAGCCGGTCGGTGGAGCCGGACCCCGGAGCCTGGAGCCGTGATATTTTTTTTCAATGGCCAGCGGTCGCACCATACCGGGATTGTAACGGAGGTAACATCCTCACGGGTCAAGACCATTGAGGGC
>OFMJ01001531.1_pt1 | contig 16891 bp, 9 predicted proteins | sample 1541801 | NCBI WGS metagenome assembly OFMJ01 (sample SAMN04209234, study PRJEB22552) | human gut metagenome | biome: gut; material: feces | host: Homo sapiens | place: USA: Oklahoma
TAGAGCGTCAGATTGTGGTTCTGAATGTCGTGGGTTCGAGTCCCACTAGTCACCCACTTAAGAATTGAAAGTCCTGCAGTTTTGCGGGACTTTTTTTATTTCTCTATGGTCTTGTTTGTATACAAAAATGCGCTATCAGACCTTCACAGGCGGATAGCGCAAGCTACAATACAAAATACAAATACAACTAAACGAGATTTTGTGCTAAAAATTAAAGCATTCAAAGATATGAATAAAAATTATCTTTTGTTCATGTTTGCTTTAAATTTTAATTATCCTTAATATTCAGACTATTCCTTGAGCCATCATGGCGTGAGCCACTTTCATAAATCCGGCAATGTTTGCACCCTTCACATAATTGATGTATCCATCGCTTTCCTTACCGTATTTCACGCATTGTTCATGAATGTTGTGCATAATCAGATGAAGCTTTTCATCTACTTCCTGAGCAGTCCAGCTCAAATGCATGGCGTTCTGACTCATTTCAAGACCGGAAGTAGCTACACCACCTGCATTGACAGCCTTTCCAGGAGCATACATCATCTTATGTTCGATAAATGCGTCAATAGCTTCCGGTGTACATCCCATGTTGGAAATTTCTCCTACGCAGAGCACTTGGTTCTTGATCAGGTTCTGTGCATCCTCGCCGTTCAATTCGTTCTGGGTAGCACATGGCAGTGCGATGTCTACTTTTACTTCCCACGGACGACGTCCCGGTACGAAAGTAGATCCAGGGAATTTTTCAGCGTATGGAGCCACGATATCGTTACCCGATGCACGCAGTTCGAGCATATAGTCAATCTTTTCTCCGCTGATACCTTCCGGGTCATAAATATAACCGTCCGGTCCGGAGATGGTAACTACCTTTGCTCCCAATTGAGTAGCTTTGGTGGCAGCTCCCCATGCCACATTACCGAATCCGGAGATGGCTACTGTCTTTCCTTTTATTTCGATGCCCTTTTCGTCGAGCATGTGTTTTACGAAATACAAGCCGCCGAAGCCCGTAGCTTCCGGACGAATCAGTGAACCTCCGAATTCAAGTCCCTTGCCGGTAAATGTACCTGTAAATTCGCGGGTCAGTTTCTTGTACATGCCGAACATGTAACCTACTTCACGTCCGCCTACACCAATATCACCAGCCGGAACATCCATATCCGGTCCTAAATGACGCCACAATTCCAGCATGAAAGCCTGGCAGAAGCGCATGATTTCTGCATTGCTCTTGCCGCGTGGAGAGAAATCAGAACCACCTTTACCGCCACCCATCGGCAGGGTAGTCAAAGCATTCTTGAATGTCTGTTCAAATCCTAGGAATTTCAAGATAGACAAGTTCACGGAAGCGTGGAAGCGGATACCTCCCTTGTACGGGCCAATGGCATTGTTGAACTGTACGCGGTAGCCTAAGTTTGTCTGCACTTCGCCTTTGTCGTCTACCCATGTCACACGGAATGTGAAAATACGGTCCGGCTCTACCAGCCGTTCAATGATTTTTGCCTTTTCAAATTCGGGGTGTTGATTGTAAATATCTTCGATAGAAAGCAATACTTCCCTGACTGCCTGAAGGTACTCAGATTCACCTGGATGCTTGGCTTCCAGTGATGACATGATTTTGTTAATGTCCATAATCAAATAATTTAAGGTCTGACAAAATGAAATATTTTGTATATGCAAAGATAGAAAATTACCTGTATCGTCAAAGAGTTTTACCCGAAAATTTGAGCGTTGGGTTGAATTTTGTTAGTTTTTTATCAACTCTCAAGAAAGATTTGCAAAAATCGTGTGAAATTCCGAATTTTGTTTCTGTAATATAAGCTTTAAAAGAAGATACCATGCTTACCAAACTAAGAATTAAACTCCGTCAGCTTTATTTCAAGGATACGCAGTTTGCCAACCTGATGACAAAGCGTATATTTAACGTATTGTTGGTGGCCAATCCCTACGATGCGTTCATGCTGGAAGATGACGGTCGCATTGACGAAAAGATTTTCAATGAATATATGAACCTGAGTTTGCGCTATCCTCCTCGTTTCACGCAGGTCTCTACAGCAGAAGAAACCTGGGAACAGTTGCGCAACACCATGTTCGACCTGGTTATCTGTATGCCGGGCTCTGACAATAGCGATACCTTCGACATTGCCCGCGATATTAAAAAGGAATATCCGCATCTTCCGCTGGTGGTATTGACACCTTTCTCGCATGGCATCAAGGAACGAATGGAACATGAAGACCTGAGCATCTTCGAGTATGTGTTCTGCTGGTTGGGAAATACCGACCTGCTGGTGTCCATCATCAAGCTGATAGAAGACAAGATGAACCTGGAGCATGACATCAAGGAAGTCGGCGTACAGATGATCATGTTGGTGGAAGATTCCATCCGCTTTTATTCTTCCGTATTGCCCAACCTCTACAAGTTCGTTCTCCGCCAGAGCCAGGAGTTTGCTACGGAAGCTTTGAACGAGCACCAGCGTACCCTTCGTATGCGTGGACGCCCTAAAATCGTATTGGCCCGTTCCTATGAGGAAGCCACGGAACTATATAATAAGTATCAGAATAACGTGCTCGGTATTATTTCCGATGCTCGTTTCCCTCACGATGGTGTCAACGACCCGCAGGCTGGTGTAACCCTGCTGCGTGAAGTCCGCAAACGCGATCCTTTTATTCCTCTTATTCTTCAGTCGGCTGAGGAAAGCAATCGCTGCTATGCTCCGGAGCTGGATGCCGTATTCATTGATAAGAACTCCAAGAAGATGAATATCGACCTTCGTGAGGCGGTGTCAGACAACTTTGGCTTTGGTGACTTTATTTTCCGTGACCCTCATACCATGAAGGAAGTGGCCCGTATCCATAACCTGAAGGAGCTGCAGAATGTGATATTTGCCATCCCTGCAGAATCTTTCCTCTATCACATCAGCCGCAATCATATTTCGCGCTGGCTGTATTCGCGTGCCATCTTCCCGGTAGCCGAATTCTTGAAACAGATTACGTGGGAATCTCTGCAGGATATTGATGCACACCGCCAGATAATTTTCGAAGCCATTGTAAAATACCGCAAGATGAAGAATCAGGGAGTGGTAGCCGTGTTCCAGCGCGACCGCTTTGACCGTTATTCCAATTTTGCCCGCATCGGCGATGGTTCGTTGGGAGGAAAGGGACGCGGTCTGGCTTTTATTGACAACATGGTAAAACGCCATACAGAGTTCGATGAGTTTGACAATGCGTCGGTCATGATTCCGAAAACCGTAGTCCTCTGTACCGATATATTCGACGAGTTCATGGACTCCAATCAGTTGTACCAGATAGCCCTGAGCGATGCGGCCGACGACGTAATTCTTCGTGCCTTCCTTCGTGCCAAGTTGCCCGACCGGCTGGTAGAGGATTTCTTTGCTTTCTTCGATGCGGTGAAGGCACCGATTGCCATTCGTTCCTCTAGTTTGTTGGAAGACTCCCATTACCAGCCCTTTGCCGGAATCTATTCCACTTACATGATTCCCTATCTGGACGATAAGTACGAAATGCTCCGTATGTTAGGCGATGCCATCAAGGGAGTGTATGCTTCCGTATATTATAAGGATAGTAAAGCCTACATGCAGGCTACCAGCAACGTGATTGACCAGGAGAAAATGGCCGTCATCCTGCAGGAAGTAGTCGGCACCCAGTATGGTGATCGCTATTATCCGGCCATTTCCGGAGTAGCCCGTTCTATCAACTATTATCCGATTAATGATGAACTGGCCGAAGAAGGAACTGTCAGTCTGGCTTTGGGATTAGGAAAATACATTGTAGACGGTGGATTGACCTTGCGTGTATGCCCTTACCATCCTACCCAGGTGCTCCAAACCAGCGAAATGGAAATTGCCCTGCGTGAAACACAGACTCGCTTCTATGCTCTCGACTTAAAGAACTTGGGACAGAATTTCTCGCTTGACGACGGGTTCAACCTGCTGAAACTTCACGTGAAAGACGCTGAATCTGACGGAGCCCTGAATTTCATTGCTTCTACCTACGATCCGTACGACATGGTGATACGCGACGGTATTTATCCTGGCGGCCGTAAGCTGATAACCTTTGCCAATATCCTTCAGCACGATGTGTTCCCGTTGGCCCGTATTCTGCAGTTGGCACAGAAATACGGTCAGGGTGAAATGCGCCGTCCGGTAGAAATCGAGTTTGCCGTCAATTTTGATGCCCGTACCAAGAGCGGCGTGTTCTATCTGTTGCAGATTCGCCCGATGATTGACGTGAAAGCCGGACTGGAGGAGGACTTGAGTGTGATTCCAGACGAAAAACTGCTGCTCAAGAGTGAAAACTCCCTGGGACACGGAGTGATGGACGACATACAGGATGTGATTTATGTCAAGACAGAAGGCTATTCCGCATCCAATAACCAGTTGATAGCTTACGACATCGAAAAACTCAACCGCCATTTCCTGGATGAAGGAAAGCATTACATACTGGTCGGTCCCGGACGCTGGGGAAGCAGTGACACGTGGTTAGGTATTCCGGTGAAATGGCCCAACATTTCGGCAGCCCGCATCATTGTGGAAGCCGGACTGACCAATTACCGGGTAGACCCCAGTCAGGGAACTCACTTTTTCCAGAATCTGACCTCTTTTGGGGTGGGATATTTCACCATCAATGCCTATATGAACGACGGTATCTACAACCAGGCCTTGCTCGACAGCATGCCGGCGGTAGAAGAAACCAAATACCTGCGCTGGGTACGGTTTGAGAAACCTTTGTCCGTCAAGATGGACGGAAAGAAAAAGCTCGGTGTGGTAGAGCTGCCGGAAGACTGATTAATTTAATGCATAAAAAAACGGGATGCCTCAATAATGAAGTATCCCGTTTTTTATGGGTAATCATATTACAGTTTCACAACCAGCTTCTTACCTGAATAAGCTACTTTCTTGTCAGCTTTAACCATGACGGTTTCTGCTGACTGCTTGCCAGGCTGCATCAGCGTGATGCGGAAGTTGCGGCGTTTCAGCATCTTCGGGTATTCACCATTGCGGTCGCTGATGGTCAGTGTGCGTGAGGCATCGTTCCAGCTGAATTTAATGGTGGAGAACATACCCTTTTCGTAGTTATAGTTATCAAACTCGTCTTCGTAGAGCACGAATTCGCCATTGGCTCCCGGGTAAACACAGATGTCCAGGTTATCCCATTTCTTTTCAGTAGCGTACTGTACTTTCGGACCAAGCGGAAGGATACTTCCTGCTTTGATGTAAAGTGGCAGGATGTCAACCGGACATTCGCGCTGGATTTCCTGACCGCCTGATACCGTTTCGTTAGTCCAGAAGTCAATCCATTGAGAACCTTTAGGCAGGTAGACTTTTACCGGAGCAGAAGCTTTCGCTACGTCGGGTACGGTAGTAACTCCCTTGTTGCCTTCTATTTTCTTGGTGTAAAGCGGTTCTGTTACCGGGCATACCAGAATGTTTTTACCGAACATGTATTCATCGTCCAGCAAGATAGCCTTACGGTCGTTGGCAAAGTCCATTACCAGCGGACGCATCATGGTACCGTCTTCCTGTACTACGGCTCCATCTAAGCTATATATATAAGGTAAGAGACGGTAGCGAAGTTCGATAATACGTTTCTGTGCATCGTAAGCCCAGTCACCTTCTTTGCCAAAGAGGTCAATTTCATTCATCATCGGTGAAGAACAGTGGTTACGCATCAATGGCATGAAGCATCCCCACTGGAACCAGCGTACATGCAGTTCCTGATAAGCTACGTTAGTGCAGTCGTTATTGTATTCCCATCCGAAGAAACCTCCTAAGTCCGTGTTCCAGAACGGGATACCGCAAAGCGTGTAGTTCAGTCCGGCCGGAATCTGCTGACGGAGTACATCCCAGCTTGATACTACGTCGCCGCTCCAGCTCAGGGCACCGTAGTGCTGCTGACCCAGGTAACCGGAACGTGTCATCTGGAACACACGTTTATCGTCCGATACGGCGCGCTGGTGTTCATAGATACCCCGGTTGTGGTCCAGCGGGAACGCATTGTGTACGGAGCGGAAAGACCCATCGGCTGTCATCAGGTCGAAGTCGCTTTCTTTCGGGTTCAGATGGTCGGGTTCTGTAGAGTCGGTCCACCAGGCATCGATGTTCATTTTATGCAGGTGGCTGAGGTAACGCCAGTACAGGTCGCGGGCGTCTTTGTTGAACGGGTCGTAAGGATGTGCACCCGATTTCGGAGGCCATGTCTCAAATTTCAGCAAGGCTCCCATCTTGTCCAGTTCCTTGAACTGGTCGGTCCATGGTCCGAAGCTGGCCCATACGGAAATCATCAGGTGCGCATTGTTCTTATGTACGTATTCCACCATTTCTTCCGGGCTTTTGAAGCGAGGTTTCGGATAGCGTGCATTCTTGTCTTCTCCATTCGGAAGGTAGCGAAGTGCTTCCTTGTCGTCCATCTTGTTGATGTAGCGTGGATTCACGAATTTCATGGCATTCCAGTTGGAATCACATCCCCAGTACTGCCAGTCCTGTACGATACCATCCAGCGGAATCTGAAGTTTGCGGTATTTGTCGAGTACGCCGCACAGTTCGTCGGGACTCTTGTAGCGTTCGCGGCACTGCCAGTAACCCATGGTCCAGAGCGGGAACATGGTAGCCTTTCCGGTCAGGTCGCGGATGCAGGCGATTACGCCATCCTGTGTGCCGTCTTCGTACAAGAAATAATAATCGGAGCAAAGTCCTACCTGCGAAGAGAAGGAAGTTGCATACGGCGTATCGCTGAAGTCAGAGATGCCCGGATTATCCCAGTATACACCATATCCTTTTTCAGATGTAAAATAGGGGATACAGATATTGGTATTGCCGTTTGACAGGTGAATTTGCTGGTTGCGGTGGTTCATGGCTCCGCTCTGGCGTTGTCCTAATCCGTAGATAGCTTCTTCCGGTTCAAGGCTGAATGCCTGGCTGACGGTAAATGCGTCACGGTTTACGTCCTTGCGCGGAATGAAATTGGTACCTTCCACTTTTTCCTTTAGCAGTGTTTCCCCTTTCAGGTCGGTGTAAGTCACCTTTCCGGTAACCACGTCGAGTGTCACTGTCATTTTTCCGGAGGTCATGCATACCGTGTTTCCATTCTGTTTGTAGGAGATTTCTACCTTTTCCGGAGTCTTGATAACCGGATAACTTTTCTTTTCGGGCATTTCAGCCGAAGGATACTTTACGATGCGCACAATAGAAGGAGAGTAGAAAATCACTTCCCCGTTCAATGTGGGTTGTGCAGTCTGGAACTTTCCTCCCTGAGCGGTCTTTTCAAAAGTCTGACCGAAGGAAGACAAACAAGTGGCCAGTGCAGCAAGAAATAAAATCTTTTTTTTCATGTTGAACAAGTTTGTTTTTCGTTAAATCTGAATACAAAGGTTGATGGTTCAAATGTAAAGAGATTCTTTTTAGAGCAGGAGAACAGAATGCGCCAAAGAGCGGTATGAAATGCTTCAGAAAGGGGTCTGATTCATTTTTACCCCTCTTTTGATTCAGATGTATCCCCTTTTTCCTGCTGTTTCTGAAACTCGCTGGGGGTCATTCCGTACTCTTCCTTGAAGCAGGAAGTAAAATATTTCCGGTTGTAATAGCCTAATGCCAGGGCCACTTCGTTCACGGTGGTATGAGGATCTTTTAACATGCGGCAGGCATGTTGCATCTTCACGCGACGGATGTACTCTAATGGAGTAAGCCCCGTAATGGCCTTGAGCTTGCGGGTCAGTGTGGAGCGTGACATGTTGACTTTTTCTGCCAGATGCTGCACGTCGAATTCGGCTTCACTCAAATTATCTTCTACCGCTTTCAGGATATTTCCTAACAGAATTTCATCCAGTTTGGCAAATTCCATTTCTGAAATACGGACTTCAGTTTGCGGAACAGGCTTTTCATCCAGGTAGGAACGCATTTTCATCAATTCCGCGCTGTCGGCATACAGTTCTTCATTTTTCAGCTTCATCCGGCGGAGGTAGAAACGAAGTCCGACAAAGATTCCGGCAATCACTACCAATATATAGAAGGCGATGGCCCATCCCGTCTGGTAGAAGGCAGGCAGACGCTTAATGTGAAGTCTCGTGACTTTCTCGCTCCATATTCCATATCCGTCGGTCGCCTTCACTTCGAATACGTAGTTTCCGTGAGGCAGGTGCTTGTAGCTGACGGTATGTTGTCCTACGGTGGTGTAGTTCCATTCTTTATCCAGTCCGGCCAGACGATAAGCATAACGTATTTTGCGGGCATTCAGGTAGTCAAGAGATGAAAAATGAATGTCCAGATCATATTCGTCTGGTTGGAGTGTCAGAGAATTTCCGTTCGCTATGGGTTTGCCCATGACGTACAGTCCGGTGATAAACGTCGGAATATCCTTGCTGGGCTGGTCAAGGCGGTCGGATGGAGTTACTGCACAGATGCCCGGAATACCACCGAAATAAATCCGTCCGTCGTGTCCCTTACAGATGGCTGTAGGGATGAACCGGCGGAGCAACATGGAATTGTCGGTGGTAAGATAGGTGGAAAACGAGTGGTTTTTCGGATTATACTCAATCAGTTTCTGGTTGGTATCTATCCACAAATGGCCGTATACGTCAAACTCCAGCTGGTTGACAATGTTTCCGTTCAGTTCGCATAGCCGGGTATGGTCTGTCAGTTTGTTTGTCTGCATATTCAAGGCATAGACTCCTCCTTCCTGCGTGCCCATCCAGATGAGGCTGTCTTCCTGCACACTCAGGCAGGTAATAGAGAGAGGAGAAAGAATCTTTCGGCATTCCCCCTTGGGAGACAGCTGATAAAGCCCTTTATTCAGTGTTCCAATCCATAGATTTCCCCGCTTGTCTTCCTTGATGGCACTTACCAGTCCTAATGTATCGCAGACCGTATGCCATTGGTTGTTGTGCAGAGAAAAAGCAAACACTCCGTTGTTGGTACCTGCCCAGAGTGTGCCGTTACGGTCCTCGTAAGTCTGGGTAAAATGTCTTTGGGCCTTTTCCGGAAGGCTCAGGGTGCGGAAGTGCTTCATTTGCATACCTTCCCGTCCGAGTTTATAGATAAGGTTGCGCCCTTCAGGTATCACCCATACATTTCCTTCCCTCCGGGCCTCGCTCATTTGCTTGATAGAACCAAGTGAAAGCGTTTTCAGCGCGGAGAAGTCGTGATAGAGACTGACTGTATGGTTGGACAGGTCGTACAGCCCGAGTCCCGTTCGTTCTTGTGATATCCACATCTTGCCTTCTCCTGCATCGCAGAGGGCCATGATGGCCGGTTGAAAGCGGACCCGCTGTGGCAGAGCTGGCAGGGAAAATTCTTCCGGAGCGTTTTCCGTGAAATGGATAATGAAGCTTTTCCCGTCAAAAGAGGCGACCCAGAGATTACCGTCTTTGTCCTGGTAAATTTCATTCAGCATGTTTCCATATTCAGCCGGAAGACGAAAATCAGTCTGACGCAAGCAACGGCGGGATTCATCGTAGCGCATGGCTATCAGAGAACTTCGGGTAGTCATCCAGAGAATTCCTTCGCGGTTATCCTGCTCCATGTATAAGATGTCTCCTTCTGTTTCTCCCATAGGGTTTACGGGAAGTGGAGAGTAGGTATAAATGGAATCTTTGGGTGCGGAAGGGTCGAAGAGCAACAGACCGTCGGAACTGGTGCCTACCCAGAAATAATTACGGGTACGGTCCTGAACGATGCAGGTCAGGTTTCGTCCTGAAGGCGGATTGGCATAACGGGTAAAAGTGTCTGTCTTTTTATCGTAGCGATAGATACCTTCCCTTCCTACGGTAATCAGAATCTGTTTCTGCTGGCTTTCGCAGAAACCGGCCATCCATGAGGGTTTTCCTTCATGGTCGTATAGCAGGTAGGTTTTCTGTAATTTCCCCTCAGTGTTGTATCTCAGCAGTTTATGCCCCGTAGCTATCCACATAGCCCCGTCGGATGTCTTCCGTATGCTGTAGATAAAACTTGTCTGTAGCCGTTCAGCGTCCAACGGTGTAACCTGTCTGCTGGTTTTGTCCAGCATGTAGGCTCCATGGTCGGTTCCAAACCAGATTCTTCCCCTCTCATCTTCGGCAATGGACTGGATGGTGTTGTCATTCAGCAGTCCCGGGGTATTGATGTCGGAACGGATGACATTAATCTGGTATCCGTCGTCGCAGCAAAGACCGTTCACTGTGCCATACCACATCAGTCCTTCGCTGTCCTGAAAAATGCGGTGTATGGCACTGACCGGAAGCTGGGGCAGGGAAGGCACGGGATTAATCCGGATATTCGAAGTGGCTTGTATGGTAATTTCTATCAGGCTGAAAATGAGTAAAAAACAATATCTTTTCATGGGCTTTTTCAGGACGCTAAAAAACGCAAGTGCGTTTGCTCTAAAACGCAAGTACGTTTTGATTGAAACGCAAGTGCGTTTTACCTAAAACACAAGTGCGTTTTAATTCAAACGCTTTGGCGTTTTCCTTTAAACGTAAGTGCGTTTTTTCAGGTATTTTGAACGAAAATCTCTTATAATTTATAATCGTTTGTTTATTAATGCTTTATCCGTTGTTTCGATATTCAAGCGGGCTCATTCCTACATAGCGTTTGAAGTATTTTCCGAAGAATGATACATTGGCAAAATTCAGTGAGTCGGAAATGTTCTGGATGGAAAGCTGGGAAGACTTCAATTGCGATTTGGCATCCATGATGACCATGGACGAAATGATGTCCACACAGGTTTTTCCCGTAATCTGTTTCACGGTAGTGCAAAGATGTGCATGCGTAATCTGTAGCTTTTCAGCATACCAGGCTACGTTTCGTGTTTGGTTGTAATGCTGCATGACCAGTTGGGCAAAGTTACGGAAAATCAGTTCACTTTTTGATAACGGATGTACTTCGTCGGTCTTGTTCCGATAGAGGATGGATATACCTTTATGTATGTCGGCATACAGATTGGTCGCAATTTCCGGTCTTATTTTCTCCGGAAGGAATTCATACATCTTGATAAGCAGCTGCATGTACTCCTCCATCATTTTGGCACCTTCCGGCTTTAGATTGATAACGGGACGCCCCAGTGTGATGTACATCGTATCCAGAAAAGAATGCGACTGAAGATTGTGTTCCATAAACTGAGAAGAGAATCCTCCGAAGTAGATGTTCAGGTCTCCCTTGATGTCGTTTATCTGAAAGATACTTCCTGGGGTAAGTACGATAAAGTCGTTGGGCTCTACCGTTATCTTGTTGAGATTGACCGAGGCTTCCACTTCTCCGGAAGTACAAAGTACGAAAATCTCGCATTTCAGGCGTACCGGATAGTTTCTATATAACCCTAACAATTCCTTACTGATACCGGTACCTACCAGCCATTCTTCGGGCAGGTCTATTTTAGGTAATTCTTTTTCCATTTTATTCTGTTTTTTATTTATTGCATGCTTCCACCACTCTTGTTGTCTCCGCCTGCCTTTACGTCATCGTTTGTAATGCTACGCTGTGTCTTTTTCACCTGGGTTTTCAACTCACCGAACCGCCAGCTGATGCTGATGCCGTATCTGCGTGAGGGATAACTGTTTTTTGACCATGAGCGGAACGTGTCTGTCCATACCTCATTGCTATAGGAGTTGTATTTCTGGAAGATATTGCTGGCAAAAAGCGAAATGTTCAGCCGTTTGTCTTTCAGGAAAGAACGGTTCAGGTTGACACCGTAATAGTAGAAGGAAGAACCTTTTCCTTGCAGGGATATGTAAGGAGTGCTTCCTCCACCGTAAAAGCTGAGACGTAGCTCCCAGGGGATAGTCTGCTGTATGTTGGCAAACACCTCACCGGCAAATCCACTGTTGCGTGAGTTCAGCTCCTTACTCTGGTAGTCAGAATAGCTTCCGCTGGTATTGAGTGAGAGGCGGGTAGTGCTGCCCGGATTCCAGTTCATCCATAAGGCCAGGCGTGTACGCTGACTCTTGCCTACATTGCCGTAGGTATTCTCCTGTACCCCATTGTTCATGAAGGAATAGCGCTCAATACCGTTGTTGGTAAACGTATAAGTAAGGTTGGCATTCAGGCTGAACTTAGCACTGAAGGTATTGAAGGTCATTCCAAGAATGTGTGCCTTTTCCGTGTTCAGGTCCGGATTACCGTAGCTGATGGAAGTCGGGTTGCTGGTATCGCGGAAAGGATTCAGGTACCATATTCCCGGACGGTTGATGCGCATGTTGTAGTTGGCACGCAGGGTAGCGCTTGTGCCTAACATATAAGACAGATTCAGGGTAGGAACCACGTCATCGAATCCGGCTTTGAAATTGCGTTCGGGCATATAGTCATATTCCACGTCCATGAACGTATGTTCGTAGCGCACACCAGCTTTTGCTCCGAATTTCTTCCATTTCAACTGATAATCAGCGTATGCTGCCAGGATGTGCTGTCCCTGCTGGTATTTGCTTGAAAGGTCCTGGCTGGCTTCCATTTCGCCTTGGCCATTTTCCAGGAAATACTGACTGTCACTGTAATTTTCACGGAAAATGTATTTCATACCGGCGTCTATGTAGTGCTTTTCATTCAGCGGATTGACATAATCAACCTGTGCCGTATGCTCTGCCGTATGCGCATCGTTGTCGAAATACTGGTGAAGCAGGTTGAAGGGTACATCTTTCATTTCGTCATAGTCGGTATCGGCTTCATTGTTGTTCGGCGAGTTGTTGAACTTGTAGGACAACGTGAGGTATTCTCCTTTCCGTTTAAAAGAATGCTGGTAGTCAGCATTGATACCGATGTTTCCAAACTGACTGATTGACCGGTTGAGAGTCTGGTAGCTATAGCGCTCCTTCCAGTCATTGTCGCTCATGATGGTACGCGAATCGCCGTGTGTGTCAAATTTCCCTCCAAAAACATTGGCTGAAAACGTAATCAGGTTCAGGGTGTCTATCTCATAACTTCCTTCAATGTTGCCGAACTGGAAATTCCCTGTACTCTTGGAAGAACCTTGTGTCAGCAGATGGCGGTAGTCGGTAGACGTAAAATCTTCACGTTCGCTGTCAGAAAGGCTGCGAGGCTGGTTCTGATGGTTGTATGAGTAGTTTCCGGTGAGGGTAAGCTTTCCTACCTGCACTGTTCCGTAGCCATATCCCGACAATCCCATGTTATTGGCATTTGCTCCGAGAGTAACATTATACCCCTGCATCTTGGCATCGGTCGTAATAATGTTCAGGATACCTCCAATACCTTCTGCATCGTATTTGGCTCCTGGTTCAGTTATCACTTCAATGGACTTGACGGAATTGGCTGGCAGACTGCGAAGCACCTCCTTCGGGTTGTTACTCATCAGCGTGTTAGGCTTTCCGTTTACGTGTACCTTGAAATTGCTGGAACCGTTTACCTGTATATTATCTTCTCCGTCGACGGAAACGAGCGGTACTTTCCGTAGCATTTCGAGGGTGGTATTGGTCTTGGAGTCGGGGTCGTCTTCTATACTATAGGAAATTTTATCGATTTCTGCTTTAACTAGCGGTTTCTGAGCCACTACTTCCACGCCTTTTAGCATCTGGGTATCATCGCCAGTGTACAGCGTGCCCAGATCGGCCATCCGTTTGCTATCGGTGATGGTAAAATGGCGAGTTACTGTGCGTTTTCCAACAGAAGTGATTTGCAGGGTGTATTTCCCAGTTTGTGGCAATTTTTCCTGGAATTTTCCTTTATCATCGGTTACGTTCAATCTGACTGGCTTTGTCGGTGATTTGTCGAGCGTGATGCGTATGGTGGCATAGGGTTCACTTTCATGGGTCAGTGAATCGACAAGTGTTCCTTTTACGGCAAATTGTGCATGAACCGTGATTGTTTTAAAAGTAATAAAAAGTAAGATACCTAGGGTTCGGTAGATTGTCGAGTAATTCATTTTATTTCTTTTTAGCGTTAGTGTTTTATAGTATTTATTATTTATATATGGATTCCAAATATACTGAAAGTTTTATTCTTATATGTGCCTTTTTAAGGTAAATATATTTTTTTATTTATTGGTTGTAAGTGATTCGTTATAATGAATTGTGCTTACTTTATTTTTGTGTCTATAGCTTTGTATTGTTATAAATAGAGTTCGGTGAAAGATTGCTAATCTTAAATATGGACCAATTATGCTTTGCTAAATTCTTTGTAAATAATATAGAATCTGTGCTTTATCTTCTCTTTTATTTTAAAAACCTAAAAAATGGAATAAAAATAATATAAATCGACCTTGCACAGGTAAAGCTTATTCTTTTCCTTTGCAGTCGCAATTAAAAATATAATCAAGAAATGAAAAAGAGTTTATTTTATTACTTGTTTGCCGTATTGTGTGCGGTGAATTTGTTTAGTTCTTGTAGTGAAAATGAATCAATAGCGGTTCCTATTGATAGTGAGTTGGCTGGCAAATACAAAGGAAAATTAGATGTTTCTATTTCGCAAAACGGGACAGAAATTCCGGGAGGAACAATTAATTCTCAAATTATTAATGTAACGAAAGCTGGAGATAACGCTGTAAGTTTATCTATTACAGATTTTTCGTTTATGGGAATTGAAATTGGTGATATAAATTTGGAGAACTGTGTGCTGACGGCTAATGGCGATAATTATGAATTTACTGGAACAACCAAGGTTGAGGCTGAATTATTAACTGCTGATGTGGATGCTACTGGTGTTTTCAGTAATGGATCTTTAAATCTGAATCTAGATATAGATGCTACTTTGACAGGAGGAGTAAAGCAAGCAGTGAAAGTTACATATTCAGGTACTCGTCTGAAAGGTGATGAAAGCAGTGAAGCTAAGATCCTTTCTTTTGTTTTCGACAAAGAAGTTGCAGCTGTTGATTCATTGGTTGTTGGTGATGTGGTTATCAACGAAGAATCTAAGACTATTACTTTCATGGTTGCTGATACTGCAAAAGCTGAATATCTTACGGCTTTAGTTCCGACTATTGAAGTTTCTGAAAAAGCGACAGTTACTCCTGCAAGTGGTGTAGCACAGGATTTCTCAAATGGCAAGACTGTAACTTATACAGTTACTGCTGAAAATGGAACAACAGTAGAATATGTAGCTTCTATTTCTGGTAATGCTTCTTTCTATGATTTTGAAAGCTGGAGTTATGGTAGTACTTTGTATCCTGAAGAACAGGATTGTCCTATATTGAATGGATGGGCTTGTTGTAACGATGCCGTCCTGTTAATTAAAAAAATGGGGATATTGGGAGGTATTACTTATGAAGGAGAATATCCAGTACGTCCTTCTATCGATGATGTACATGCAGGTGAAAAGGCTCTTTTGCTGGAATCTGTAGATACTAAAGGCGGAAACATGCTCGGTACTCCTGTTCCTAAGGTAACAGCAGCTACAGCATTTTTAGGAACATTTAATGCTTTTGCTGCATTAGGAGGAGATCCTATGGCTACTACAAGCTTTGGTGTTATGTATGACAAACAACCGCTTAAAGTAACAGGCTTTTATAAATATACTCCGGGTGCTGAATTTTATAATGCAAATGGTGAATTGCAGGCTGGTGTTACTGATAAATGCTCTTTAAGTGCAGTGCTTTATGAAGTTTCTAGTGAAGATGAAACTTTGAATGGTGGTAATATTTACACTTCTGATAAAATTGTAGCCAGAGCTGTATTTACAAATGATAAAGCTGTAGAATCTTATGCACCATTTGAATTGAATTTGGAATACGTAAAAGATTACGATTCTTCAAAATTGTACAAGTTTGCTGTTATTTTCTCAGCTAGTGCTGATGGAGCTGCTTATAATGCTGCTGTAGGTAGTAAATTAGTTGTTGATAATGTTGCAATTATTAATAAATAATATATCAATTATTTGAGAAAGAGGTTGCTTCACAATGAAGTGATTCCCAAAAGTTGGACATAAACTATCTCATAATGGAAAGAGTCCGGTATTTTTGCCGGACTCTTTCTTTTATCAAGTGTTTTGCAAACGCTTTATTCATGTGCTGTATATCTCTTTCATATTGTGCTGGTAGGCGTGGTATGATTAATATAAACCCCGAAAGTTTTTTGTCTAACTTTCGGGGTTCATATTAAATACAATATGTTCTTTTCGTATTTTTTATGGTTGGTTCGTAATATTAGAATTCATATCCAAATCCGAGATTCAGATAAATGGGGTACATGGCAAATGAAACCGTGGTGAAGTCTTTTTCAAATATATCATTCAGGCCCCAGGTCAAATCTGCATGTACATTCAGGTGCTTGTAGGCTTTCCATTCTCCACCTACTTGTAATCCCCATTGGAAATGGCGAAGATTGTCTGAAAAATCATACGCGGCCATGTTTTCTCCTTCAAAATTAACCCGGCTTCCACTGGCGTCAGGAGTTCGCAAATGTCCTTCATATACATTTCCTGAAAATTCTCCGTTCATCATATATGAAAAATAAGGACCTGCCATGACTTTCCAGCGGCTACTGATACGATAATTAGCTAGGACGGGAATAGTCAGATATGACATTTTTACTTTTGTCTTTACTCCTCCAGTCCAAAGTCCTTTTATTTTCCCTCCAGTTTCACTGAATATTTCCATTCCATAGTTTTTTACGCTGGCTTTTGTTTCCATTTCTTTGCTGTCAAGCTTTATGCCTAAACTTACTCCCCATTTTTGTTTTATGTCAATCCATTTGGTGGCATTTCCTTCCAGTGTAATGGCAAGTCCGGGGGAATAATTGTCTAAACTTCTGATTTCTTTAGGTAGAGGTAAGGGGGACGTTCCTCCTATATTTATTCCTGCTTTTACTTCGTAGTCAAGTCCGTGTGAAGCTAGCCAGATTAAACCTTTGTGCTCTGACGATTGTGCATGGCTTTGAGTAAAGCCACATAAGAAGAGGGTTAATATTAGTATTATATGCTTTTTCATACGTAAATATTAAGCGTCCTACACACAAAGTAGGACAGGTTTATAC
>OFMJ01001535.1_pt1 | contig 16841 bp, 11 predicted proteins | sample 1541801 | NCBI WGS metagenome assembly OFMJ01 (sample SAMN04209234, study PRJEB22552) | human gut metagenome | biome: gut; material: feces | host: Homo sapiens | place: USA: Oklahoma
CACTCTTAGCATGTACCTTGAGAATATTTACCCTGCCCTTTAAATCCGGTCTGTCTACAATGACACGCCTGTCAAAACGTCCCGGACGCAGAAGTGCCGGGTCCAATACCTCCGGCCTGTTGGTTGCTGCCAGGATCAGAAGTCCTTTTGATGTATCAAATCCATCCATCTCAGCCAGAAGCTGATTCAATGTCTGTTCACGCTCATCATTGCCGCCGAATCTGGTATCACGTGTCTTACCGATGGCATCCACCTCATCGATAAAAATAATACAGGGGGCATTTTTCTTGGCTTCCTCGAACAGGTCACGCACACGGGAGGCACCGAGACCGACGAACATCTCGACGAAGTCGGAGCCGGCCATCGAGTAGAACGGCACGCCGGCCTCACCTGCGATGGCTCGGGCCAGCAACGTCTTACCCGTGCCGGGAGGGCCGTACAGCAGCACGCCGCGCGGGATGCGCGCACCCAGCGCCTTGTACTTGGACGGATCCTTGAGGAAGTCCTTGATTTCCTCGACTTCGGCCACGGCCTCGTCTTCACCGGCCACATCGGCGAACTTGGTGGTGGGGGTCTGGCCCTCGAGCAGCTTGCCGCTGTTCTTCTTGCCGCCCATGCCGAGCATGCCGCCGGCACCGCCCATGCGGCTCATCAGCCACCAGAACAAGGCAAGGATGATGACGAACGGCAGAATCGAGGTGATGAGGTAGCTCATCACACTGGTCTGCTCGATATTCGAGGTCCAGCCCTTTTCGAGATCGCCGTTCTCCACGGCCTTGGCCACCTGTGCGCCCTGGGCGAAGGTGTAGTAGAACTGCACGTTCTTGCCGTAGTTGGTCACCTTGCCGGTGTCGGCGTTCTTCTTGGTGTAGTCATTCTTCAGCTCAAGGCGGACGACCTGCTTGTTGTCCGTGATCTCGGCGTATGTGGCCTTGCCCTGATTGATCAGCGCGAAACCATCTTTAGTATCGATGGTTTTGGTGCCACCGCCGGCGAACATCTGGAACATCAGCACAACCATGACCACGAGCACGGCACCCCACAGCCAGGGGGACTGCCATATCGGGCGGTTCTCTTTGTTGCCTTTGCCATTGTTCCCGTTATTGCCACGGTTGAACGGGTTGGTGAACGGGTTGCCGTTGTTACGGTTGTTGTTCGGGTTCGGGTTATTGCCGTTACCCGGCCCTTGCGGGAAGCTCATGCTTGCACTCCTTGGTAGACGGACGGCTTGAGGACCGCGATCGAATCGAGGTTGCGGTAGCGTTCGTCAAAGTCGAGGCCGAAGCCGACGACGAACTCGTCCGGAATCTCATAGCCGGCGTACTTCACATCAACGTCCACCTCTCGGCGGGAAGGCTTGCTCAGCAAAGCGAAGACTTCCACGGAAGCGGCACCACGACGTTTCAGTTCTGCGACCAGCCACGCGAGCGTGCGTCCTGAATCGACAATATCCTCCACAATCAAAATGTGCCGTCCGCGAACATCGGCGGACAAATCCTGCCTGACTGTGACCTCACCGCTCGACACTGTGCCCGAGCCATAGCTCGACAGGCTCATGAAGTCGATCTGTACAGGAATGCTCATGGCCTGGGTGAACGCGACCAGCGTATTCACGGCCCCTTTCAGCACCGCAACGAGCAGCGGATTCTTATCGCGGTAATCCTCGCTCGCGAGAGCAGCCATCTCGTGGATCTTGGCATCAATCTGTTCTTTGCTGACCAGCTCGTGGTCAATATCTTCCTCAACGTCAGCGATTCGCATGCGCTCCATCTTGGCACACGCGAATGACGTGTTTCTTGCGATTGGCTGAATAACCTCTGGGAAGTGAGACGCCGCCTTGCCCATGCCAATCGACGACCAGCCGGTCGATGGCGGCAATCTGGGCGGCACTGGCGTTCACACCGGCTTGGCTCAGCGCATGAGCGATGACCCGCAACCGAATCGCCTCTGGCTCACGTGCAATACGTCTGACGCTGATCATCAGGCCGACACCATGGCTCGAATCGTTGGTATCGCCTGCCGCACAGGCTCGTGGCGTATCGGTCGATACCGCTGCCGACGATGCCGGCCAATCAACTGTCGTAACCGCCTCCCCCATCACCTCGTCGGATCGCTGATCCAGATACTCCTTATCCATTCTGGCCAACCGTGCGCTTTCAGCGAAATGGCGGGCGACATTGAATCCAGCGAATCGCTCGATGGCCGGCAGCAGGTCATGGCGCACCCGCGAGCGCAACGGATAGTCGTTCGGCAACTCGCCGTCTACCGCATCGCCATTGGTGGGGTCATCCCAATATTCCACACCTAAGTCTTCACAGATGCCGGTGGTCTCGGCTCGAGTAAGGGTAAGCAGCGGCCGCGCAAAAGTCACGCCACTGCGTGTGAAGACCTGCGGCATGCCGGCCAACGCATCCACGCCACGGCTGCGCAGCAGTCCGATCAATACGGTTTCCGCCTGATCGTCCATAGTGTGGGCCAACAGCACGGCAATGGCACCTGATTCACGCGCCGCGGCGCACAGCTCGTTGTACCGGGCCTGCCGCGCGGCCGCTTCGAGGCCCTCACCGCGTGCCTGCACGGTTGCGTTGCGCACGATGACCGGGCCCAGTCCCAACGCACGGCAACGATTCGCAGCCTCGCCGGCGACCTGTTCGGAACCCTCCTGCAAGCCGTGATCCACAATCACGGCACCGCAACGCACGCCCATGGACGTGCATACGATATGGCTCACCGCGGCCAGTGCCATCGAATCGCGCCCGCCTGAACAGGCCACGAGCACGAGCGGCGCATCGGCGGCAACGGCATGGTCCCCATGCTGCGCGAATTCGGGAGCCTGCACATCGCATAGTTCCACAGCGCTCAGCGTTGCGCGGACCGCGCCTACGGCCTTGCGCAATCGTGCGGAATATGCCATGTACTCACCACCCTTTTTCTGGTTATGTGTACTCGTGCGTTTATGGACGTTTACGGCCTTTGTAGCCTTTGATGGCACTTGATGGGTCTTTTACAGCCCCGCGAGCTTGGTGATGAACGAGTCGATGGCGCTACGCGCGGCGGCATAATCCTCAGGATTGTTGACCACCACGGCAAACGACAACGCTCCCCCATCGGTGCGGGACACATTGCCGGCCATCGACGCAACCGTGCCGAGGCTGCCGGTTTTGACGCGCAGCAGACCAGCCACGGCATCATCCGTATACCGATCCTGCGCCGTGCCCACCAATCCCGCGATGGATAGACCTTCCGCGCCGGCCGCGCCACTCTTGGTGGTCAGATTACGTTGTTGGACGGCCGCCAGCGTGCGTACGGTGAGCCGGGAGCCGGGAGACAGACCGGAGCAATCGGCCATGGTCAGACCGGATGTATCGAGACCGAGATCGTTCAGAGTGGATTTGACCGCCTCCGTGCCGCCTTCAGGACTGTTTGTCGCTGATTTCGCCAAAGCGGTGAGTCTGCCGAACTCCTCGGCCAGCGTATTGTCCGAATGCCGTAACGTGTATGCCATGATTTCGGACAGTGTTGCCGAACTCACCGAAGCCAAAGGCGTTTCGCCGGATGGAGCGGTGTTTGCCGTCACGTCTCCGGTAACGGCCACGCCGTTCGATTGGAGCAGTTCGGCGAATTTCGTGGCCACGTCGCTGGCGGCGTGCTGGGACAGTTCCGGGTATCCGGCCGAATCATCGGGGTCGGCCGGCGCAGGCGTATCGGTGGTGTATTGGCGGCCTCCATCAATCGCCATTGATGAGACCGGCGTGAAGTAGACGGTGTAGTCGCTTAAGACCGCGCCGCCTTCCGACAGACCTGCGGGAATGCGTGAGTCGCCGAATAGGGTGTCGTCGTACTCGAGATTGACGGAAGTGATGCCTCGCTGGGCGAGCGCGGCCACGGTGGCCTTGGCCAAGGTGTTCAGACCGGCACGTCCGTTGGTATGGTTTGCGTCGGAATCGCCTGCAGACAGCAGCATGTCGCCATTGCCTTTGAGGGTCAACGTATTGGTGCCGTCATCGGATTGGGTGAGGAACACTTGGGTATCCAAGGTGGATGCCATGTTCAGGGTGGATGAGGCGGCGAGCGCGGTCAGCGTTTTCAGTGTGGATGCAGGCTCGCGTGGAGTGTTCGACTCATGTTCGGCGGCGACGGTGCCTTGGGCGTCTTCAATGATCACCGACGCATCGTTTCCCACGCCTTGCGTGGACAGCAATTCGTTGACCAGTGCAGAAGCGGCCGTGGAATCAATGGCCTTGTTCGCGTTCAGGGCACCGGCGATGGTGCCGCCTGATTTGGCGGTGGCCGGATTGGCGAAAACAGGTGCGGTGACAGGTTTTAACGTCAACAATCCGGGGGCCACGTCGGTGATGTCGGCGGCGCAGTACCCCGCGAACAGGGCGATGGTGGTCAGTGCGGAAATGATGACGGTCAGTGTTCGGCGATGCGATCGTTGGGTCCGCCGTTGCGCTTCACGTCGCTGACGGCGTGATACCGCTGTAGATACCATCGTGCTCCTTATGCCAAGGCAATCATTTCTGCAATGAGGCGAACGAGTCGAGTGTTGCCACAATCGAGAGCATTCGCGCATCCATCAGCTTACCGCCCAGCCATGTCCCGAGTGCCAGAATGCCGATGCCATTGGCCAGCGCGACCGGAATAATCGCCAGCCACATGCCGCCTTCGGCTCCTGTCAGCAGCATGACCAGCGCCACGATGCCAGTGGGCAGCATGAGCAGCAGGCTGCCAAGCATGTAGACGAACGGGAAGAAGCCTTGGGCCATGGCGCGGCCTTGAGGCGCGGAGAACGGCTTGTCCATTGAGGCGACCGGGTACATCAGTACACAGGAGGTGACTTCGGCCACGCCCAGTCCGCTCAAGGCGATGCCCATGCCCGTGGCGAGGAAGATCAGGCCGGTAGCGAGGTCATCGGGCTGCGCCCAGCGTCCGGTCAGTGCGCCGACCAGCACGATGCCGGCGAGATAGAGCAGCACCATGTAGACGACCATGATGCCGACGTAGACGCGTACGCGGCCGATTCTGTCGGTCCGGCCACGCACGCCGGCGATGACTTCCATGGTGAAGCCGCGGCCGTCATATGCGAGCCCGTTGCTTTCCACGACGGACATGAACCAGCCGCACCAGATCAGCGACTGCCAGACGACCGCGCTGATGCCGTGTGCCTGGAAGGCGAAGATGATCAGGAACAGGACCGGCATGGCGAAGGTCATGGCTTGACGGGGGTCTCGTTTGAGATAGGTGATCAGGCGTGCGGAAACCGCGCCGGATGCCGAATCGGGCATCCATGCGAATGCGCCGATGCCTTTGGCGGTCTCGGACGGACTGTTTGCGCCGATGGTGAGCCGTTCATGTCTCAGACACCAGGTGCAGACGGCGAAGCAGACAATCCATGTGACGGCAAGGATGGCGATGCGGGCGAGCAGCACCGCCCAGGCTCCGGTAAGCGCGTCGAACGGTAGTTGGAAGGCCGCGCCGAACGGCGTCCATGCGACGATGGTGGTCGCCGCGCCCCAGGTTTCGGTGTTGAGGCTGAAGGCCACGCCGGAGTTGACCAGAATGTTCGGCAACTGACAGATGATAACGAACGTCAGCACGATGAAGATATAGAACGCGCCTTTGCCGCGTTTGCTGGTCACCAGCGTGGTGGATAGGGCGATGAGCAGTTTGGAGATGCCCATCATGGTGATGACGGCCAGCACTGCGGCGAGGAGGGAACTGATGATTACGGCTGGTCCCATATGCCGATAGGCCAGTGTCCAGAGCATCAGTGAGGCCACGCCGGTAAGGGCGGGGATGCCGGACAGGCCGGAAAGCAGCAAGCCGAATTGCAGGTTGCGGTCGGCGATGCCGTAGAGCGCGAATTTGCGTGGGTTCATGGTGGAGCCTTCGCCAAGCATCATGAGCTGGATGAAGCCGATGAAGATGGTCATGGTCGCGCCGACCAGCACAACGACTATGTTGACGATGCCTCCGGAACCAAGGATGTTCAGCGGAAAGCCATCCGCGTTCACGGTGAAGGGCGGCAGTATGCCGATGAACCATGCGAGCACGCCGGTGCCGATGATGGTGCCGGCCGCGAGTACGGCGGAAAAGACATAGGCGACGGTCTGCCACGCCGATTTTCGCAGGGTGGCGAGCGTGAGCGTCCAGCGCAGGCGGACCAGGGTGATGGCGCTGCTGATCATCGGCGGGCCTCATCGGTGGGTATGGCGGGCGTGGCGGTTGTAAGCGGAATGGGCTGGACCGGCTGGACCGAAGTTGGCGCTTGGGCTTGGGCTTGCCCGCCGTCGAGCCATGCGAGATGGGCGGCTTCGTGGCGGCCGCCGACCAGTTGCAGGAAGCGGTCTTCGAGTTCTTCGCCGGCGGCGACCTCGTCCACCGTGCCGGCCGCGCACACCAGACCGTTGTTGATTACGGCCACATGCGTGCACATCTTTTCGACCAATGCCATCACGTGCGAAGAGATAATCACCGTGCCGCCGGTCTTCGCGTATTCGATGAGGATGTCTTTGAGGTTGGCGCTGGACACCGGGTCCACGGATTCAAACGGCTCGTCCAGGACCAGAATGCGCGGGCTATGAATCATCGCGGAGGCCAGGCAGATCTTCTTGGTCATGCCGGCCGAATAATCGGTGACCATCGTGTTGGCGGCCCCGGCCAAGTCGAAAGCATTGAGCAGGTCCTGGGCGCGACGCGTGGTCTCATCGCGGTTCATGCCGCGCAGCATGCCGGAGTAGACGAGCAATTGCAAACCGGTCAGTCGGTCGAAGATCTGGTCGGGCTGGGGCATGACGCCGATCATGCGCTTGGCCGTGTTCACGTCGCTCCACACGTCATGGCCCAAAATCATGGCGGTGCCGGCGTCCGGTACCAATAGACCGGTCACCATATTGAGCGTGGTGGTTTTGCCGGCGCCGTTGGGGCCTACAAGTCCATAGAACGAGCCGACCGGAATATCGAGCGCGAGTCCGTTGACGGCGATCTTCCGGTCGAAGTGCTTGAACAGGCCACGAATGGACACCGCCGCATTCGGATTCGGCGGCCATGCTTGTGGCTGCGGTTGCGACGGCTGTGCAGGCGCGGGGGCGGCAGCTGGCATCATCGGCGGCTGAAATCCGACATTCCTTTGAGTATTGTCTAAGCTCATACATCCACTCTACCCCACCAGTCAACCCTCAGCGAAGCAAACCCCCGGGTTGCTGTTGGATTGCCCCGCTGAGCGGCTCCGGACTAGCGGACTCGGTCAACCCTTATGCGCGATGGGCTTCCACTGGGCTTTGGCGAAGATGGCCTGGAAGGAGATCGGCACGTAGCTGAGTATGTAAATCGGGAAGCTGAGCACATAGGCGAGCAGCTCCTTGTTCGTGGCACCGATCTGGTCGCGCTCGACAATGATGGTCAATGCAGCCAATGCCATCAGGCCCAACACCGATATGATGATGCCGCTGGACCAATCGGCCAGCGATTGCAGCTGGCTCGGCCAACTCACGAAGCCACACGCGGCGAACAGCAAGCCCATCACCGCGCGAATCGCGCCCAACACGGTAAACGGACACAGCATCAATGTGAAGTCGATGCAGGAGAAATCACGTTCGCGAACCGCGCGTTTCAGCAATGCCGAGCCATAATAACGGAATACCTGCAGGAATCCCTTGCTCCAACGCAAACGCTGACGCCAACTTTGCGAGAAGGTAACCGGCTGCTCGTCGTAGAGGATCGCAGTACCGCAATAGCCGATGCGGTCGCCATGCAGAATCGAATCCATAGTGAATTCAAGATCTTCAGTGAGCAGATGGAACTTCCATCCCTTGTTCCGCTTCATCACCTCGCGGGAGAACATGAATCCCGTACCGCCCACATGGCAAGAGGAACCGAGAATCATACGCGAGTTAGACAGGAATCGCGATTCACGGATGAACCACAGCGCAGAACCAGAAGACACCCAGTTATCCGCCAGATTCACCGAATTACGGTAGCTGGTCAGAATCTTGAATCCGGAGCAGAACGCCTTGTTCATTTCCTCGAAGTAGTGCTTGTCCAGCTTGTTATCGGCATCGAACACGAAGTAAGCCTCATAATCATCGGCCACACCGATGTCGAGCATATGCCCCAACAGATACGTCAGCGCATATCCCTTGCCAACCAGTTCAAGATTGTGGCGTTCCACCACATGGCAGCCCAAAAACCTCACCACGTCGGCGGTGTTGTCGGTGCAGTTGTCGGCCACCAGCCAGATGTCGATGAGGTCGGACGGGTAGGTCTGATCGCGAATCGACCCAATAAGGTTGCCGATCACGTTTTCTTCGTTGCGCGCGGAGATCAGTACGGCATACCGGTTGGTCATCGGGGCGTCGGGGAAGCGCACGGGCTTGGCGAACAGGGACATCACGATGCACAGTCCCTGATATATCATGCCGGCACCACCGACGATTACCAGAAGAATATCGAGTACGGAAAGCAGGGTCATCAGCGCCACCCCGCCCTAGGATTGCTGGAGGCAGATTGATCAGACTGCTTGGTTTGCTTGCGTTGCTTGGGCTGCTCAGACTGCTGCGTATCCGCGGCACCACGCTGCGGAATCGCCACGGTGGCGGAATCGTCCAAATCGGATTCTTTCGTCTCGTGTGGCGGAATCGCATAGATCTGTTCCTGCAGCAAACGCAGTTCCTCATTCATCGGCACGCGGCTGGTGGACCCCTTGGCCGCACGCGGCATGTGCTCGCCGATTGGCTGCAGCACATGCTCGCCGAACGCTTCGGACGCCTCGACGATCTTGGACTTCTTCTCCGGAGTCGGATCGTTCATCAGTGGTGAGTCAATCAGCTCATAGCGCTTGGTGTACGCACGGAAGATGGCCTGCAGCGATGCGGTGACCGGCAGCGCCAGGAACGCGCCGAATGCGCCGAACAGCGAGCCGAACGCCAGCACCGAGAGGAAGGCGACGGCCGCGTTGATATCCATCGTGCGCTGCGAAATCCTCGGCGAGAGAATCAGGTTCTCGATCTGCTGGTAGACGATGATGAACACCAGCACCGCCACGGCGTATGTCCACCCGCGGTTGCCCCAAGCGAACAGCACCGGCAGCGCACCGCCGATATAGGTGCCGACCGTGGGGATGAACTGGGATACCACGCCGCAGAACAGGGCCAACGGCAGCCAGTAGGGCACATGCAGGATCTCTAAGAAGATGGCGGTGCAGGTGGCGTTGATCAGCGCCAGAATCGAACGGGAGAACAGGAAGGACGAAATCTGGCCTTGGGCCACGGTCCACACCAGCAGGAATCGACGCTGCGTGTTGGGGGCCAGCCACTGGCAGAAGGAGCGGCGCAGTTTGGGGCCGGCGGCGGAGATGTAATATGTGGTCATTACCACGGTCATGAGGTTCAGCAGGAAGGAGAACAGGCCGCCCACCGTACTCATGGCGGTGCCGGCGAAATCGGTGACCCACGAGGTCTGGATATTGTTGAAGATTTCCATGCCAAGATTGCTGATTTCCGGCATCTTGAACGTGGCGTGCTGGTCCACGAACTCACGAATCTGCTCATACATTGCCGGCAAACCGCGGACCATGGCAATCATCTGCTGTACGAACATGTTGCCGAACAGCGTGAGCAGCACACCCACGACCACGGCCACGCCCACCAGACTGACGGCGGAAGCCACGCCACGCTTCCAGCCATGAGCCACCAGCGCCGCCACCAGCGGTTCGACGGCCAGCGCCAGGAACAGCGAGATGATGATGTCGAGCACTAGATAGGAGATGTCGCCCCACGAGCGCCAGCAGAACATGAATACGATGACGGCGAGGGCCACATACAGCAGCGCGCGGCCGAACCATTCCGGTGGCCTGCGGGAATCTCCCTTGGCGGGGAACAAAGTACCAAAGTCGATACGATTCTCGTCGTCCGGGTCTGCCCCGGCTTCTGCGGCACCGGTTCTCGACGTGTCGGTGCTGTTTATGTTTCGCGCGCGTTCGCTCATGGCTCCCCATTGTAGCGAGGGGTTTGAAGCTCGGATACGCCGGCGGCGTACACCCGCTTTTCTATTGTTGATGTTATGCTCAACGTTTCGATCATCATCCCAGCGTGGAACGAAGCCGAACGCATCCGCGACTGTCTGCTGAACGCCACCCGTCAGACCATCATGCCGCATGAGGTGCTGGTGGTGGACAATCGTTCTACGGACAACACCTGTGCGGTTGTCGAACAGTTCATCGCCGAACATCCCGAGGCCCCGGTCAAACTGTTGCACCAGAACGATGAACAGGGGCTGATTCCCACCCGCAACTTTGGCCTGAACGCCGCGACCGGCGATGTGCTGGGCCGTTTTGACGCCGACTGTATGATCCGGCCTGACTGGGTGGAGGTGGTCTCCGGCATCTTCACCGAAGACCCGGCCGCGATGGGTGCCACTGGTCCGGTGATGTATTACGACATGCCCTCACGTCATTTCGGGTTGAAGGGCGACAATTCCTTACGCAAGCGAATCTACCGTGCCGATGGCGGCCAGCCGCTGCTGTTCGGCTCGAATATGGCCTTGCGCGCTTCGGCCTGGCATCAGATCGCGAATGAGGTCTGCCGAGATAAGGCCGATGTGATGCACGAGGATATCGATATTTCCCTGCATCTGATGGGCAAGAATCTGAAAACCGTGTACTCGCCGCGCATGATCGCCGCGATGAGTGCGCGACGGATGGACACGTCGCTGAGTTCATTCCTGAACTACATGCGACGTTTTAAGAATACGTTTGATGCGCATCCGCAACATACGCGCACGCATAAGCCGGAGGTGTTGTTCACCGCCATGTATCCGGCGATGCATATGTTCTACCCGGTGTGGCAGAAAGTGCTGAATTCCGCGGATATCAATCCTGCTGAAGCCGCGTGGATCAACGAGCAGATGGAACTGGCGGAGGCGCAAGGCAAGCAGCTGTACGACGAGACCCCCACCGACGAAGTCTACGACGAAAAGCACGAAAAGTAGCTGGATATACGAGCCCCCTCTGCTTATGCAAGCTCCCTCTGATGAGGGAGCTGTCGAACGAAGTGAGACTGAGGGAGAGACTGCGACGCAGCCGCTAAAACATCGAATCGGCCGCAGGCCGATACCTATTATTCAGCGGCTACGCCGCAACTTCTCTCCCAGTCAGCTACGCTGACAGCTCCCTCATCAGAGGGAGCTAATGTTTACCGTCATCGACTGATCACATCAGCGACTTGTAAATCGCGAGAATGTCCTCTTCGGTGGCCTGACGCGGGTTGCCGGGGGTGCACACGTCGTTGAAGGCGTCGTGGGCCAGCGGTTCCAGATCAGCCTCGGTGGCGCCGACCTCGCTGATCGTGGTCGGGTTCTTCAGATCCACGGTCAGCTTGTGGACGGCCTGCACGGCCTCTTCGCGCACCTTCTCCAGGTCGCCGGTGTAGGCGTCCTCGACGCCGAACGCGTCGGCGATGTCGCGGTACTTCTCGCCCGTGTAGTCCTTGTTGTATTCCATGACCGGGGCCAGCAGAATACCGTTGGCCACACCGTGGGCCACGCCCAGACGGCCGCCCAGCGGGTGAGCCATGCCGTGCACCAGGCCGAGGCCCACGTTGGAGTAGGCCATACCGGTGATGTAGGAGGCGTACGCCATCTGCTCGCCAGCCGGAATGTCGCCGTCGGCGGACTTGGCTAGGTTCTTGGCAATCATGCGAATAGTCTGCATGGACAGGCAGTCGGACAGGCTCCAGGCACCCGGGGTAATGTAACCCTCGATGGCGTGGGTCAGGGCGTCAAGTCCGGTGGCGACCTTCAGGCCGCGCGGCATCGAGTCGGTCAGATCCGGGTCCACGAAAGCGACGATCGGGATGTCGTGCGGGTCGACAGCCACGAACTTGCGCTTGTTGGCCGTGTCGGTGACCACGTAGTTGATGGTCGTCTCCGAGGCGGTGCCGGCAGTGGTCGGCACGCCGAAGATCGGGACGGACGGGTTCTTGGTATCCGCGACGCCTTCCAGAGAAAGCACGTCGGCGAACTCCGGGTTGGCGGTGATGATGCCGATGCCCTTGCAGGTGTCTTGCGGGGAGCCACCGCCCAGGCCGATCAGGAAGTCCGCACCGGACTCGGCGAACTTGGCGACGCCGTCCTTGATGCACTCGACCGGCGGGTTCGGCTTGACGTTGGAGAACACCTCGTACGGCAGGCCGGCCTCATCCAGAACCTTGGTGACCTTCTCGGCGGTGCCGGTCTCCAGCAGCACCGGGTCGGTGACGATAAATGCCTTGGTGAAGCCGTGCTGCTTGGCGACGGCCGGAATCTCCTTGATCGCGCCACGTCCGAAGTATGCAGTCTGGTTGAAAATCATGCGGTACACCATAGGGGCTCTCCTTTTGAGCTAGTGTCTTAACTGGTGGTCCACTCTGTCTTTGAGTGGTCCAACGGTTCCCCAGTCTACTCCGCGCATGAGCATTCACCTGAAAACACGCTGAAAGAACAACACTGAAAATAATGGCAAGAAATGGCGGAATTCCGCACTTGTCGAATTATTGTCCATTGACCAAACCAGTTCCATCGCCCGAAATCTCAACGATAAGACCATTTTCCGGAGTCATCTGACGCTCTCCGAGAAACTCGTCTCTCATCCGCTTACTTCGCGCGTAGCGCAATCAATATGCGAGATGCCTAATTCCATTCGTGCTTCATCAGCCGAACGCGAACTGGTTCACCAGATGGTGTATTCAACGGTTTCAGTCTCCTGAAGAGGACTAAGATACCTCGACAGTTGGGGTGATCATCATAAGAGAATGAGGTAGATAATGGCAAATGGCAAGGCTATGACGGTCGGCGAGATGGCGTCCCTGTTTCTCGACCCCGCCACTCCCGTTCGTATCGACGCTTTCGACGGCTCGCATTTCGGCCCGGCAGACGCGGATTTGAAGGTCAAAATCGCCACGCCGAACTGCATGTACCAGCTACTCGCGCACCCGAATGAAATCGGCATCGTGCGCTCATACATTCTGGGCGATTTCGACGTGGACGGCATTGACTACGCCGACCCGTATCCGGCGATGCGCAAGCTGGTGTCGCTGTCCAAATACGTTCGCCCACTCACTCCCACATCAATTGCCCGCGTATCTGCCGGCATCCTGAGCCATGGCTTCAAGAAGCCGCCGGTGCCCGCCACCGAGGGCCCGAGCAAGTTCGCCCGTATCAAGCGTGGCCTGATGCCGCACACCGAAAAGGCCGATTCGGAAACCGTCAGCTTCCACTACGACATGTCCAACGAGTTCTACGCCGACTTCCTTGGATCCTCCATGACCTACACTTGCGCGGTATTCGACAACGAACACATGAGCCTTGAAGACGCACAGGCCAACAAACTGCGCCTGATTCTCGACAAACTGGACTTGCAGCCCGGCCAGCGCTTACTGGACATCGGCTGCGGCTGGGGTTCGATGGTCATCACCGCCGCCCGTCGCGGCATCAAGGCGCTCGGCGTCACCCTTTCCAAGGAACAGGCCGCGTACGCCAACGAATGGATCGCCCGTGAAGGGCTGCAGGATCTGGCCGAAGTGCGTGTGCAGGACTACCGCGAGGTGCCTGAGCACGACTTCGACGGTATCTGCTCGATCGGCATGATGGAGCACGTAGGCGTCAAGAACTACCAGAGCTACTTCGAAGAGATGTTCCGCCTTCTGAAGCCGATGGGCCGACTGCTGAACCACCAGATCACCATCAGCCATGACAAGCCTCACGGCAAGCCCGGTACCGACGAATTCCTCGACCGTTACATCTTCCCGGACGGTGATCTCGGCGCGCCCGGCTTCATCGAATCGTGCATCCATGACGCCGGCTTCAACGTGGTGCATCAGGAGAACCTGCGCCAGCACTACGCGCTCACCCTGCATCACTGGAACCAGAACCTCTCCGAGCATTGGGACGACGCGGTCAAGCAGGTCGGCTTTGAACGCGCCAAGGTATGGGGTATGTACATGGCCGCCTGCGCTCTGAACTTCGAGCTCGACGGCATCCAGATTCACCAGTTCTTGGCCGTCAAGCCGGATCGCGTGGCCCACCCGGACGGCAAGTGGTACCCCCTGCGCCAATGGTGGCAGGCCTGATTCCTTTTTGTGGGACGGCACGCGGTTTTTACCATTGTTCATCTGCCGTCCCACAGAAGTGTGGGATAGCAGATACATCAATCGTTTGACGTATCTGCTATCCCGCATGACATAAGCCGAGAACCGCAGAATAGAGCCGTTCTTTGCCCTCAGCTCTGAGGGCGTTCTTCGAACGCTGTGGGACGGCACGTCGAAAATCGGCAAAATCACGTGCCGTCCCACACGATTCCCTTCGCACGCGCATTTCGCAGGTGCTTTTTCTGCAATACTGACTCTATGAGCGCCACAGCCCCAGAAACGGCTGGGGCGGACGATCGCACCGACCATGACACGCGCGGATAAGACCCACGTTTCTTTATTTAACCCTAACCCGATGTTCGCATTGGTGCTGTTGGCGTGCGTAGTTGCGGCGAGGAAGACAGTTGTTGGCGAACGCGAGCCTTTGCATTGACCGGCCAGCCCGCCATTTTGGCCTATAACCCCCGCCGGAGTAGGTACGCGACGGATATGCAAAAGCCCCGCACAAGGCGGGGCTTCATTATGGTGGCTCCGAACGGCGTCGATCCGTTGACCTAGCGATTTTCAGTCGCTCGCTCTACCAACTGAGCTACAGAGCCATGAACAGTCAAAAACCCGGATAATCCGGGCTTCATAACCATTCCAGCGACCCCGGCCGGACTTGAACCGGTGACCTCCGCCGTGACAGGGCGGCGCTCTAACCAACTGAGCTACGGGGCCATTGTTCTCACTTGCGTGAGGCAACAGATGTATATATTACTGAAATTCGCCAGTCATGCAAACTTCGGCGTGTTCCGCATAATTTCAAGGTTTTTGCTATCACCAGCACGCGAACACGTCTGTCACAAACATCCACAAAACGACGAAGGGCGCGACCGGAACCCCGGCCACGCCCTTATGGACGGAAACGCTTCGCGGCATCCACCGCAAAGTGACCGTCAATCTCAGTCAGCCTGCTTCCAGGTGTCGACGTCGATGTGGTGTTCGGGGTTGGCCTGCCAGGCATCCCACGCGGACTTGACGATGTCTTCCACGTCGTACTTGGCATGCCAGCCCATCTCCTCGTTGATGCGCTTCGGGGAGCCGATCAGGTGCGGCGGGTCGCCGGCGCGGCGGGCCATGACAGCCTCGGTGAACGGCAGACCGGTGACCTTCTTGACTTCGTCGACGATCTGGCGCACGGAGGTGCCTTCGCCGGTGCCGACGTTGAAGGCGTCGTACTTGCGCTCGTCACGGGCGAGGTACTTGAGGGCGGCGATGTGGGCGTCGGCCAAGTCGGAGACGTGGATGTAGTCGCGCACGCAGGTGCCGTCCGGAGTCGGGTAGTCGTCGCCGAAGATGGCGGGAGCCTTGCCCTGCTTGAGGCGATTGAACAGCATCGGGATGAGGTTCAGGATGGCCGGATCCTCAAGCTCCACCGGACCGCAGCCGGCCACGTTGAAGTAGCGCAGCGCGCAGAAGCGGATGCCGAACGGCTGCTCGCAGGCGCGTGCCATCCACTCGCCGAACAGCTTGGTCTGGCCGTAGGGGTTGATCGGCAGCATCGGGACGACGTCCTCAGGCACCACATCGACCGGCGGCACACCATAGGTGGCGGCGGAAGAGGAGAAGACGAGCTTCTTGGCGTTCTTGGACTGGGTCATGCCGGTGAGCACGTTGAGCATGCCGTTGATGTTCTGCTGGTAGTACCACAGCGGCTTCTCCACGGATTCGCCGACCTGCTTGCGAGCGGCAAAGTGGATCACGGAGTCGACGCCTTCGGCATCGAGGATTTCGGCCAAACGCTCACCGGCGCCCGGGGCGGCGATATCCATGCCGTACAGGCGGGAGCCTTCGATGCGAGTGGGCTTGCCGTAGCTCAGATCGTCAACGACGACGACCTGTTCGCCGGCCTGATGAAGAGCGTGGACGACGTGGGCGCCGATGTAGCCGCACCCACCGGTGACGAGAACAGTCATGTTCCGACCTTTCACTCATCGGAGTTTGGTGTGCGGATGCCGTGTGAACACCCGCTGTTCACTTTTGCTCCGGTTTTGTTATTTTTTGAACAGTTTCAGTATAGCATGCAAACACGAACGCACAAAGGTGTGTTCATTCGTGTTGCCATGATCAATGGTTGTACTACGACGTGCGTATGCTGGGTGGCATCAAGCACGGGAGCCGCGCAAGCGAGCTGAGAGGGTTGACCCGACCGTTGAACGTGATCCGGTTAGTACCGGCGAACGGAGCCTTTGATGTCGTCGAAGACGATTCCCCGCTTGGTGTACGACCGATCAGGAAAGCGAGGATGATATATATGGTGGAATCCACACAAACCGCTCCGTCAGGCTTGCTCAGGTGGCGCGTTGTGGACGTCACAGTGACGGCGGTTATCGCGGTGGCCTCAGGCGTGGTGTTTTGGGGATTGGGCATGGTTACGGTGCCGCTGTCTACGTTGATGCAGGTGGTGCCGGGGCTACAGGCACTCACCTGGGGTCTGTTTTACTTCGCCGGACCCTTGGCTGCTCTAGTAGTGCGCAAACCGGGAGCTGCGATCTTTGCTGAACTGATTGCCGCCCTTGTGGAAGCGGTGCTGGGTAGTCACTGGGGAGGTCTCGGCACAATTATCCCGGGTTTAGTGCAGGGGCTCGGGGCTGAAATCGCCTTCGCCATCGTGGCATACAAAATCTGGAACTTGGGCGTCGCCACGCTGTCCGGGGCTATGGCCGGACTGGCGGG
>OFMJ01001542.1_pt1 | contig 16775 bp, 19 predicted proteins | sample 1541801 | NCBI WGS metagenome assembly OFMJ01 (sample SAMN04209234, study PRJEB22552) | human gut metagenome | biome: gut; material: feces | host: Homo sapiens | place: USA: Oklahoma
AGATGGAGCTAGAATTTTTCTGTATGCCCGGCGAGGATTTGGAATGGTTCTCCTATTGGAAAGAGTATTGTACCAATTTCCTTTATTCCATTGGCCTGAAAAAGGAAAGCATTTCTTTGCGCGATCACGATAAAGCTGAGTTATCCCATTACAGCAATGCTACAACAGATATTGAATTTCGCTATCCGTTTGGCGTCAAAGAGCTTTGGGGGATTGCAGACCGCACAGACTTTGACCTGAAGGCTCATGCAAAGGAATCCGGAGAAGCCCTGGAATACATGGATCCTACTACCGGGAAGAAGGTGGTTCCTTACTGTATTGAGCCCAGCGTAGGGGTGGATCGCTTGACGCTCGCCCTCTTATGTGATGCGTATGATGAGGAAGCATTAGAAGGCGGCGATACCCGTGTGGTCTTGCGGTTCCATCCTGTGATCGCACCAGTCAAAGCTGCTATTCTGCCTTTGCAAAAAAAACTGGCGCCCGCAGCAGAGGCCCTGTATGCTAAGCTGTCTGCTCACTACAATGTTGAGTATGATTTATCCGGCAGCATCGGAAAACGGTACCGCAGGCAGGATGAAATCGGTACGCCATACTGTATTACTGTGGACTTTGATACGCTGGAAGATGGTACTGTTACCGTTCGTGACCGCGATACCATGGAACAGATCCGCATCCATCAGGATGAGTTGCCGGCTTTCCTGGCAAACAAGCTTGAGTTTTGATTGAAGGAGGAAGCGAATTGCAAGGAAACGAACTTGGTATCGGCTTTATCGTCATCACTGTCATGTATCTTATCTACGGGGTTTTTAGCCTTTGGTATGCATATTATATTGGCGTAAAAAAGGTATTCCTAATGCTGGGAGAAATGACGCCTGAGCTGGATGCCCGTATCAAGAATAGAAGTAAATTCGCCAAAGAGTTTGCCTGGCCCTATTTGGTTACAGGGATTTGTTCATTGGCTTTATGCGTAGCAGCATTGGTTACCTACGACATTTTATATTTAATCATCGGCGTATGCGTCACCATTGTGTTAGCATTGTATTCTGCCCACTGTATCCGCAAAATGAATGAAAAAATCAGGCGTGGCGTATATAGATAATATTTCTATAAATCAGGAAGCCGGGGCTCATCACGAGTCCCGGCTTCCTTTTATTGCAGCTGCTTTATCATTTGGGAATACTTCGCTTTGGGCAGTTTGCATACTATTTCCGTACCTTCCTGCAAATATGTCTCATTCAGGATCGTTCCGCAGGCACGTATCTGAGCAGCTAAATCGCCCCTATGATAAGGGATCAAAAGACTCCCCTGCCACCATGATTCTGAAAGCCGATCCTGAATACAAGCAAATAAAGGTTCCAGGCCCTGGCCATTCTTTGCACTGATGGCTACCGCGCCCTTTGGGGCCTCAAAGCCGGCTATATCCGCCTTATTGTATACAACAATGCGTGGAATGGTATGGGCGTTCAGTTGGTGCAGCACCTCATCCACCACTTCCATCTGCCGCTCTTTCTCCCGATGAGAAGCATCCACCACATGCAAAAGCAGATCTGCATGCACCGCTTCCTCTAAGGTAGAGCGGAATGCGTCTACCAGCTCATGCGGCAGCTTTTGTACAAATCCAACTGTATCGGTCAAAAGCACCTCCTGCCCATTCAGGTCTGCTCTGCGCGTCAGCGGGTCCAGCGTAGCAAACAGCTTATTTTCCGCCAATGCATCTGCGCCTGAAAGCGTATTGAGAAGCGTGCTTTTCCCTGCATTGGTATATCCTACCAATGCAATGGTTGGGATCCCTCCGGTTATGCGTTTGCTCCGCTGCACCTGCCGATGCTGGGCCAAAAGCCTCAGCTCTTCCTTTAGCTCAAAGATGCGCCTGCGGATACGGCGCTTATCCGTTTCCAGCTTTGCTTCACCGCCGCCCATACGCGTGCCTCTTCCGCCGCCCTGCCGGCTAAGCGCTTGGCCTTGCCCTGTGAGCCTTGGCAGCTCATACTGCAGCCGGGCCAGTTCTACTTGAAGCTTTCCTTCCCTGCTTTTGGCACGCATAGAAAATATCTCCAAAATCAAGGCCGTGCGATCCAATATCATGCTTCCCGTCTCATTTTCAAGGTTCCGAATCTGCAAAGGAGACAGTTCCTCATCAAAAATAAAAATCTCTGCCCCTTTCTCCCCTTTTAACGATACCAATTCAGCTACCTTGCCGCGTCCTACATAGGTGGCGTTGTCAGGATGTGCCTTATTTTGTATTTCCCTTCCTATTACCTGATACCCGGCTGTCCTTGCCAGCTCAGCCAGCTCTTCCATACCGTCTTCGGCCATACCGACTAAAACGGCCTTCGGCGGGCCCTGGTCCGGCGCATAGGCTTCAAACCTCCCTACCGACTTATCTGCCTGCAAAATCTCCTCCATCCAGCGTGCTTGCGCCATTGCCTTAGGAGGGATAGGGCCTATCATCCGCACAGGCGGTTTTTGTCCTGTTAAAAAAGCAGTAAATACATCGTAAGGCTTTCCATCCTTGACCCCAACTGCGGCCATGCTATCTAGCCTAAGCTGCTGCAGCGTATTCAGATCTATTTCCGACAGCAAGCCAGAGGCGCTGGGATGCGTATGCACACAACGGATACCGCAAAGTCTAGTCATGCTGCGCATCGTGCGCAGCTCTGGAATCTCTGCCCTATTGTAATGCCCGATGGATACATCCCTTACCGTGCCATCACGCGCAATCAAAACAGAAATCTCTCGGTTTGTCTTTTCTGTCAACTGTGCCATGGCGTCCAGCAGCGCAAAAGATGCAAATTCGCTTCTATCCATTGTATAACTGTAAAGCATTTCAATTTGAGAAATCATAGCTTTATTCAAACCTACTATGTTTCCATGAATTATTTTTTGCATAAGAATTCTCCTTTTCTTTTCAACAAAAAAACCCCTTTAACATAAAGGGGTTTTCAGACTATCCATCATTGGCCATTGATGACCGTGCCCGTTCCTGGCGTGCTCGTCGGAGACTCAGTTGTTGTTCCCCCGGCCGTCGGCGTAGGTGTCACGGCAGGCGCCGGCGCCAACGTAGGTACTGGCAATGGCGTCTGCGACGGCTCCGCTGACTTATTGGAATCCCCCAAAATGGACTGATATAAAAAGTAAGCACAAACCAAAATCGCGATGACTAAAATAACCCCTATCGCTATTTTCAAACCTTTGCGCATATCAATCACATTTCCTTTCTTTCACAGACAAACTCTGCCAAATTTACACATCTTTGATAGTATACCGTATAATATATAAATTTTCAAACATTTCTCCAAAAGAAAAAGGCGTTTTTTTACGCCTTTTACGGTTGGTTGGTGGTAGTCGTCCCGTCCGGGGCTGTTGCTTGCGGCTGCTGAGGGGACAGTGTTGTTTGGTTTTGCCCTCCTGTGGGTTCTACTGCGGGCGCTGTTGCGCTTGTCTGCGGCGCAGACTCCATGGGGCTTTGTTCTACTGTACCGCAAGCAGATATCGATACCAGCATGGCCATGCTTGCCAAAAAAGCCAAAGCTTTACGTTTCATTTTTCCTATTTTCCCTCTTTTCCTAGGTTTTGTTTCTAGCTTGGCCCGAAGCAAAAGAATTTATACAAAAAAGCAAGGCAAATTTTGCCTTGCTTTCCATCATACATTTTTGCCGCAGCATTTTTTATACTTCTTCCCGCTGCCGCAGGGACATGGCGCGTTCCTGTCAATTTTATGGCTGACAGCCTGCTTGCTCAAATGAAACTTCTTTGTAATTTCCTGGCGCTTTTCCGCAGGAAACACATGATCCCATTCTTCCAAATTATACAGCCACGGCGCTTTGGCCTCCAGCATATTGGTATACAGCTTTTCAAAATCCACATCCAGGACAATCTTAGTCTCTTCCTTAAGATCCTCCAATTTGTAGGGAGTGTTGAGGCTGTCGTTGATGCCGTCCATGAACCCGGCGAAGATCATCGGCTTAAATTCATATTTCTCAGCCAGTTCCTGGAACGTCCCCTCTATCTTTTCGGGATACTGTGCCAGCAGTTTTTGATACAGCTTTTCTTCCTGCTCATAGTAATCACGCTGAAAGCCCTCTGCCTGGTCATCCGTTAAATTTTCCAAATAATTTCTCCAATCGCCATATAAAGACATGGTTTTCCTCCTCTTACTGGGCATCAAAGACAGCCCGAATTGCTTTGATAAAGGACAGTGAATCCAGCGTCTGTGCATCTTTCAGCGATGTCATGGCCGCTAGGTCTCCTGTCATTTTGCCGCTTGCTATGGTATCCAGACAAGCCTTTTCCATCCGATCTGCAAAAGCCGGCAATGCACTGATTCCGTCCAACTCTCCTCTGGTTCTTAGGGCGCCCGTCCATGCAAAAATCGTTGCCATCGGATTGGTGCTCGTCGTTTCTCCCTTTAAGTGCCTGTAATAATGCCTGGTTACAGTGCCATGCGCGGCTTCATATTCATACAAGCCGTCCGGAGAAACTAGCACGCTGGTCATCATCGCCAATGAGCCGAATGCGGTAGCAACCATATCGCTCATCACATCGCCGTCATAGTTTTTGCAGGCCCAGATGAAGCCGCCCTTGCTTCGCATTACCCGCGCCACAGCATCATCAATCAGCGTATACTCATAGGCAATGCCCGCCTGCTGGAATTTTTCCTTGTATTCGCTTTCAAAAATTTCTTGGAATATCTTCTTGAATTGTCCGTCATATACCTTGGAAATAGTATCCTTCGTGCCAAACCAAAGATCCTGCTTGGTCTGCAGCGCATAATTAAAGCAAGCATGAGCAAACGACGCAATGCTATGATCTGTATTATGCATACCCTGCACTACGCCCGGCCCCTCAAAGGTATGGAGCACAGTATGCCCGCCATCCTGCCCTTCATAGACCAGCTTTACCGTGCCGGGATGATCAATGCGCATCTCTACTGCCTTGTAGACATCCCCGTAAGCATGCCGCGCCAGGGTGATAGGTTTTTCCCAGCATTTTACAATAGGCTCTATCCCCTCCACCACAATGGGCGCACGAAATACTGTGCCATCCAGCATAGCACGGATGGTAGCGTTAGGGCTTTTATACAGGCGCTTTAGATCGTACTCCTCCTTCCGCTGTGCATTCGGAGTAATGGTAGCGCATTTTACCCCAACGCCGTACTTTTTGATAGCGTTCGCCGCGTCCACTGTTACCTGGTCATCTGTCTCATCTCGATTTGGCAACCCCAGGTCATACGCTTCGGTCTTTAGATCAATGTAAGGCAAAATCAGCTCATCCTTGATCATCTTCCAAAGGATGCGCGTCATTTCATCTCCATTCATCTCTACCAATGGGGTCTTCATTTGGATTTTCTCCAACCGTCTCACTCCTTAGTGAACAAAGTTTATCATTCGTCCTTATAGCGGCCTACAACATGGGGCGGTACTGTATAGTAATGGTGCCGCACCACCCTATGCTGGCGCTGCCGCGCCGCATGCATGCCATGCTGTCCTCTGCCATCCCGATTGTTTTCCTTATGTTTGATCCGTTTGCGCTTGGGTTTTCTCTCTATTCCGCTTTCTTTTTCCTGCTCACGCTCAAGATACCATTTCCCTGCCATCAATATGCCGTAGGAAAAGTATCCATAATAGGCCAGCCACAGCAAAATGGTAACCACATACCCTAGCACGGATACCAACCCCGCATACGGCAGGAAAAAACTACTCACAAAAGAAAGAAGGATCAACCCGATCAGCCAATAGCCTAAACGTCTCATAAGCTCCGCCTTTCCGCTTTAGTTATTTCGCACCCTTGCTTCCCTTTGTCCCCTTTGTACCGCCGCTTCTCACCTTTTGGAGAATGGAAGAATCGTATGCATAGCTGTTTTTCTTTTTTTCCTCCGCTGCGCTTTTCGCGATTTGTACCAATTCATCGATCAATGCCCCGTAGGAAAGCCCGCATGGTTCCCAGAGATAAAATGCCATGGAGCCAGGGATGGTATTGATCTCATTCACATACAGTTCGCCTGTCTGATTATCCACCAAAAAGTCGATCCGTACAACCCCTTTACAGTCCATTTCAGTGAAAATCTGTTTGGCCAGGGTCTGGATCTTGTCTGTCATTTCCTCTCCAATGGGCGCCGGGATTTGGCGCGTCGCCGCATTTTTCCCTTTTCCGCCGCGAAGGTATTTATCCTCAAAGGTCAAAAAGTCCTTCCATCCCAAAGGCTTTTCACATAAACTGGCACGGCAGTCATCCGCGATCCCCAAAACCGAGCAGTTGATCTCCATAGCATCGGCAACGCCCTTTTCCACAACCACTTTTCTGTCATAGGCAAAGGCCAGTTGTATCGCCTCTTTGAGCGCCTCTCTATTTTCTACCCGGGAAATGCCAATGGAGGACCCAAGGTTTGCAGGCTTTACATAGAGCGGGTATCCCAGGGATTCCATTTTTTCTACCCACTGTTCGGTATCCGCCTGGTAGGCATGGCGCGTTACATCCACATACGGCATCATGGGAAATCCACAGCCCGCAAATACCTTTTTCATCAAGGCCTTATCCATACCGGCAGCCGAACTGCCCACCGAAGGGCTGGTATAAGGGATATCCGCCAATTCCAACAGTCCCTGCAGCGTTCCGTCTTCGCCATGCAGTCCGTGCATACACAACAACGCCGCATCCAGCGCCATAGCGCCCGTCTCCGTCAAAAGCCCTTCGCCAGGCACAGTGGATAAGCGCACCTGCATGGCCTCCGGCTCGTGCTTTTCAAAGTCCTGATAGATGGACACATCCAGCAGCTTTTCCCCCGTGTACCAAGCCCCGCTGCGCGCCAAATATACGGGGATCACCTCGTATTTTTCCCGGTTTACATTCTCAATGGCCTGAAGGCCCGTTACGATGGATACATCATGCTCTACACTTCTGCCGCCAAAAAATACCGCTAGCTTTGTTTTCATAATGCGTATCTCCTCTCAATGCTCATAGTGGTCAGGCAGGTCATTTTCAAACAAAACCACATCGCCCGGCCGGATCAAAGCGCCCAAAATCTCCGTTGCTTGATCTAAATTATCCCCTATAAATATATTTTCCTCAGGAAAACCCGCATTCAACAAACCTCTCTTAATGGGAATCGCCCTGGTTTGCCCTACTAAAATAACAAATTGGCAAACCGCCGCCATTCTTTCTCCAAAGGCCTGGTTTTCTTCCTCTTCCTTTTCTCCCAATTCTACCATACCAGGCGTTACGCAGATTTTCCTAAACTGCGTATACATGGAAAGCACCTCCATCGCCGCTTTGGTCCCATTGGGATTGCTGTTGAAAGCATCGTCAATGACCAGCGTCCCGTTGTTGGGATTGATAAGCTGCAGCCTATGCTCTACCGGCTCCGCCTTTTGGATCCCGGCTGCGATTTGCTCCAGTGTCAATCCCAATTCGTACGCGGCCGCTGCGCATCCCAAAACATTCATAATATTATGCTTTCCCAATAGCTGTGTCGTACAGTGCACACATTCCCCGCCCCGGATCTGCAGATCAAATTCGCTGCCAAAGGGGCCTACATCCAAATTCACAGCACGAACATCGCAGTCCTCCGTCAGCCCAAATAAGCATTTGGGCCCGGTATGCCCACGATACAGCTCCTCACACAGCGCCCCATCTGCCGGAAAAAAGGCCTTTCCATCCGCCGGAAGGCTCTGCATCAATTCATATTTGGTTTTCTGAATATTTTCTATGCTTCCAAAGGTCTCCAGATGCTGATTGCCTATACTGGTTAGTATGCCGTATTTCGGCTTTGCAATATCACAAAGCTCTCTGATCTCGCCACAGCGCCTGGCGCCCATTTCACAAACGAACACCTCATGCTTGTCGCTGAGCATTTCACGGATTACGCGCGTTACACCCATCGGTGTATTGTAGCTGCTGGGCGGCACCAGCACATCGTATTTTTCCTGTAAGATCGTGCCCAGCACAAATTTTGTGCTGGTCTTCCCATAACTGCCGGTAATGCCGACACGAACCAAATCGTCCCTGCTGTCTATGATGCGCACTGCATCCTCTATAAAGCGATGGTTGATTTTCTCTTCGGGCCTTTGCCTCAGCTTAGCCGCCAACGCAATCCACTGCGGCAACAGGCATACAGGCATCGCTGAAATCATCGATGCGACAAAGCATCCCAGCGAGGATACCGCCACGCTGCTGTCTATTGTCAGCGCAGTGACAGCCCATCCCAACAGAACACAGAATAAGGAAACGCCTGCTAAAACCATTCTGGTGCAGCGCTCCAGCCGTTTCATACGGTCTGTACGCACATATTCCTTCTTCTGCTTCTGCATTTTTTTCCGCTTGCCTGTCTCTAGGCAAACCGCAACAAACAAGCATAAAGCCAAGGCCCCTACCATCAAATTGCACAAAGCCGACTGCACGGCTGCTTGCAGGATAAACCCGCCCAGGCTCAGTGCCGCATAGGCCAGCGCATACCCCCAGGCCGGCCATACATCCATCCTGGCATTACGCTTTACAGAACGGTAGTATCCATCCATCTGATACGATTCCAGCTGAAGCAGGTGCAGAAAACGCTGCATATTGGCCTCGCTGGCCAAATATATCATCAGCGCAATAAAGCATGCGCCTAACAGTGTCCATCCCCATCCCAAAGCCACTAAGTTTGCGGTAAGGCTCATGTGTTCTCCTCACTTGTCAAAAAATAAATTACCACAGCCAAAAATTGTTCCAGCTGTTCCAGGTAGGCAAAATGTGTGCCCCCCTCAAGCTTTACAAGCCCTGCATCCGGAATCTTTTTTTCCATTAACTCGCCCATCCAAAGAGGCGTTTCGGTATCCTCCGTCCCCCATATCAGCAGCGTAGGCGCCTGGATCTTTTCCAAGCAGGGCGTCAAGTCTTCATTGACAACGTTGGAAAAAGTGCGGCGCATATGCTCCGGCAGCGCTTTATATTCGGGGCTTCCCGCATTTTCCACCCGTTTTTTTACATCGACTCCAAAAATCCTGTACAGTCCCACGCCCCACTTATGCTTTGCCATGCGCTTTGCCAGCTTATAGGCATACGTGCGGCGGTAATAAGCAAAGGTCCGTTTAGGCCGTATCCCCGCACCACCGGTAAATACGAGCTTGGAAAACAGCTTGGGTTCCTTGCTCGCTAATTTCAACGTCACACGGCATCCAAAGGAATGGGCAATTACATAACAGCCCTCCAGACCCATTTCTTTGATGAAGTCGCGTACTGCATCCGCATAATCCTGTACCCGCCACGGCTCTTTCGGCATGCTGGACTGCCCGTGTCCCGGAAAATCAAGGGCATATACCGTAAAAAGGTTGGCCAGCCGAAGCGATACCGGCGCAAAGCTATCCGCGCAGCCGCCCCAGCCATGAAGCATCAAAACCGGCGGTCCCTGCCCCATGACCTTATAATATATCTCTGTTTCTCCCACAGAAAAGACCATTGTATTCCTGCTTTCAAACTATAATGTAATATTATAACATATGTCAGCGAGCTTTGGGGTATGGCAATGAAGAAAGCCACAGGATCAATGCATCCTCTCCGTTGTCGGAATAATAGTGCCTGCGGCGCCCCTGTTCCTTCATCCCGAATGAATGATACAAAGCCAAAGCAGCTTCGTTGCTGGGGCGCACTTCCAAAGTCAGGCTCTCTACGCCTTCCTCGGCTGCCTTTTCCAGCACATAGCCAAATAACTGCTTGCCGATGCCCTGTCTGCGCCGGGCAGGGCTCACCGCTACATTGGTCACATGCGCTTGCTCCAGAACCCTCCAGTATCCCATATAAGCTATCAATGCATCCCCGTCAAACGCACCATGGTAACGCGCTAAGTCGTTATGCACGATATCCTGGTACAGTGAGGCCTCGCTCCACGGCACGGAAAAGCATGCTTGCTCCAATCTGGCAACCTGGGGGACATCTGCCTTTTCAAGCCTTCGCAGCTTCATTTTGCCTCTCCTTGGCCAGCCGTTCTCGCTCAGCCTGCGAAATACGCAGATAATTTGGCTGCACAGCAAAAGCATCCTTCCAATATACCTGGGGGCTTTTGGCTGCAATCAGCGCCGCCGTACAGGCTTGCTGAATACGATCCGGCTCCGGCAGAATCACGGCACGGTCTCCCAGCTTCTCTCTGATCTCCTTTTCGTATACACGTACCGCATCCCCTGCAAAGCAAGCTCTCTCACCACTTTTTTCAACGGCCTCTAAAAAATCCTTCAACGGCATTGCGCCTTCGGGCACCACGATTCTTTGCCCGCATCGGGCCGCCCCGTAAACCTCTTTTCTCCGGGCGTCCATTACCGCACAATGCAACGGCGCCCTGTCCGCCTGGTCCATCAGCACCTCTAGGGTGCTGATACCGATCAAAGGCAAGGACAAAGCCTGTGACATTGCCTTTGCCATGGATACACCGATGCGAATGCCTGTAAAGCTTCCGGGGCCATTCGTTATGGCGATGCCTGTCAGCATATGGGGGGACAGCCCTGCCTTTTGCATGGCTTGCTCGATCAGCGTTTGTATCTTCTGGCTGTGCGTATGCCCATCCTCTAAAAAGGCTTGGTAAACCTCCCCTTTGCTGTATACGGCAGCGCTTGCTGCCGGCCCGGTCGTATCGATCGCTAAAATTCGCATGCAAATGCCTCCTGAAGCTGCTGCTCCAACTCTTCTTCTGCCAGAATGAAAAATGTTCTCTGCTCCAGCCCTGTTTGTTCAATCGAAATTGTGATATCCGGAATCTCCCATCCCTCCAGCACATCCGGCCATTCTATTAGGCAGATGCCCGGCCTTTGAAAATATTCCTCCAGGCCTAACTCCTCCGCCGGATGGTCCAATAGACGGTATAGATCCATATGCACAAGAACTCCTCTTTTGCCCTGGTATTCATTGACCAGCGTAAAAGTGGGGGACGATACATTGCCTTCTACGCCAAGCCCCTGCGCCACGCCCCTAGCAAACGCCGTCTTGCCCGCGCCTAGGCCCCCTTTGAGGAATACCAAACAGCGGCCCGGCACAGTCTTAGCAAAGCAGCGGCCTATACGCTCGGTTTTATGCTCGTTTTCAGATACAATCGTAATCATAGTCTTTTCTCAGTGTGAAGCGGGAGGAGCAAATCCTTCTCCCAGCACTTCGCGCGCATCTACCACCAAGACAAAGGCATCTTTGTCGATGGTATGCACAATCGTTTTTAGTTTGATAACCTCATTAGAGTTTTCCAGCACGATCAGCAGCACATCCTTCGGCTCACCGCTATACATCCCTGTTGCCGATAGGTTGGTAACACCGCGTTCCATATCATACAAAACCTTATCTGAAATCTCTTTTGCATGGTTCGTAATGACATAAATGGACTTTGCGCCTGATAGCCCCTCCAGAACAAGATCCAGCATTTTGCTTGAGATATACAACGCGATAAACGCAAACAAGGAAATCTCAATGCCGAATACCACAGCGCTGAAAATAACGACCAAGCAGTCTACTGCAAAGATCATCCAGGCAAGGTTTACCTGCGGCAGCGCAGAATGGAGCAGCTGCCCCAGCAATGCCGTGCCCCCTGTGTTTCCGCCAGCTTTTATAATAAGCCCCAGGCCTACGCCCTGTACAATACCGCCAAAAATGCTGGCAAGCATGATATCATTTGTAATCACCGGCGCCGGCACATAGTCCGTAAAAATGCTGGAAATAGCCACTGCATACACGGAGTAAAGAAGAAAGCTTGTCCCATATTTTTTCCAGGCGATGAGGAAAAGAGGCAGATCCATTAGAAATATCACTGTGCCAGCCGGCCAATGAAATAAATAATAAAATACCGTTCCTAATCCGCTGAAACCTCCTGGTGCAATTTTGTTTGGAATAAAAAACATTGTCATGGCAAACCCCATCAAGGCGCCGCCAATGGCAATAATGATAAGGTTTTTGATCACCTGCTTCATTCCTTTGATCCACTCCCTTCCATAAAAATCAGACGCAAAAATAGGAGGGCTTGTATGCCCTCCTGCCTATTATATCATGCTAAAGGCTTTCCGTAAAACCCAAGCTTACCGTAAGCGCCATATCTAATTCCCGGATTTTTTTCTGCGCCAAGCATCCAATTTTTTCAATGAGTCTGGATTTATCCAGTGTTCGGATCTGTTCCAATAGGATAATGGAAGGCTTTTTCAGCCCGCTCTCCTCCGGCATTACGCGAATATGGGTGGGTAGGTTCGGCTTGGTTTTGCTGGAAGTGATCGCAGCAACGATTACCGTCGGCGAAAATTTGTTGCCCTTATTGTTTTGTACAACGACAACGGGCCTGATCCCTCCCTGTTCACTACCAACCACAGGAGAGAGCTTTGCCAGATAGATGTCACCTCTTTGAATCATCTCATTCACCTGCGTTTATTCTTTTGTAGATACACTACATAGTACGCAGGATCGGCCGCCCCCGTGCCTGTCTGCCAATCAAAAAGGAGGCAGGTCCGCCTCCTTTCTTTATTTATCTGTTTTCCAGCTCAATAAACACACGCGGCAGCATTTCTATCGTATCGGTCGGCAGCATAGAAACATCGCCGTAAGCTTCTTGGGCCAATTCTCCTGCCCTTCCGCAAATATAAGCCGCCATACAGGCCGAGTCAAAGGCGCTGTGCCCCTGTGCCAGCATACTGCCCATGCACCCTGCCAGCACATCGCCGCTGCCTCCTTTCGCCATGCCGGCACAGCCGCTTGTTACCACTGCTGTATACCTAGGCCCGGCGATAATGGTGCTTGCGTTTTTACATAACACCACCGCGCCCGTGCTCATCGCCAACACCTCGGCTGCATGCATTGCATCCATCAAAACAGCGCTGGTATCCGTTTGCAGCAAACGTGCCAGTTCCGCTGGATGCGGCGTTAGGATCACTTCGCCGTGTAAATAAGGCCATGCCTGCTTGCCTGCCTTTGCGAGTGCATTCAGCGCATCTGCATCTATAACACAAGGTTTTTTTGTTTGCAGGGCCTGGAACACGACCGGCCAAACCCCCTTGCTTTTTCCCATCCCGCAGCCGATTGCCAATGCCGTTGCGCCCTCAAAGTGCGTTTCCAGTTCTTTTCTGCAGGGGGCATAGCCGCCATTGTCCTCCGGAAGCGCACGCACCAACGCACAGGGAAGCTGGTTCCTGTACCCCGCAGCCGTTGTCCGAGGGCTGGCCATCCCCAAAAGCCCAACCCCGCTGCGCAGTGCCGAGCGCGCGCATAGCTCTCCCGCCCCATACATGCCATCAGAGCCTACGACAAGCGCCAGCTTCCCATATGTCCCTTTGTGAGAAAACCGATCTCTTTTCAAGCTGGGAAAAGCTTCCGGCTGTACGACAAAGCGCAGCCTTTGCGCCCTATATTCCGTTTGAAACGGACGCAGCAGCCGTACCTGCCCCGCATGCTTTGCCCCCGGGTAAAGCAGTACGCCGGGCTTATGCCCCATCAATGAATAAGTAATATCTGCGCATACCGCCGGCCCCTTCACCATGCCTGTATCCGGAAATACGCCTGTGGGTATATCTATACTTACAACCAGTGCATTGGTTTTCTGCGCATTGATGCATTCAATGGCTTTCGCCAGCAGCCCCTGCACAGGACGATTGCTGCCAGCGCCTAACAGAGCATCCACTACAATCCCCTGCTTCATATCCAACTGCTCCGGGATCTGTGCCTCGCTTTCAATTTCCTTGGCCTCTATCCCAGACTGGACTACAGCCTCATACAGGCTTCTCATCATGGAGCTCACTGCGCGCTCATGGAAAAATAGTACGCTTACTTTTCTCGTCCTTGCCAGCAAAAGCGCGGCAGACAGGCCATCAGCGCCATTATTTCCCGCCCCGCAAAAAATCCAAACCGGGCCCTTTGGCAACCCTTCTATCTGGCCGGCAATCGCCTCGCCCGCCTTTTCTATCAGAGATAAAAGCTCCGTCCCCTTTTGGGTGGCTTGGCGGTCCATCTCTTTGATTTCGTTTCCTGTATAGATCAGCTCCATCTTTTGGCCCCCGCTCCCTTCTTCAATCCTGTTGCTCGACCGCCCATACGGCATTGGCGATCGCCCGCGCCGTTACCTCCGCTGCAAAAGCAAAAATCAGGTCCGGGCTTTCCTCCACCTTTCCCGTCGCCAAAGAAAACGCAGTATCACCATCATGCATGGTATGGACAGGGCGGATCGCCATTCCGTAGCCATCATGGGCCAGCATCGCCAGCCGGTGTGCCTGTGTCTTTGTCAGCTTTGCATCCGTTGCAATGACGCCGATGGTGGTATTCTGTCCATTCCACATCTTTTTCATCGCATCCGTTTGCTCATCCAATGTATATCCACAAATCAGCGTACCGGTCTTATAATCATAGATATTCCCCAATGCATTCACCGCAAACGCCGCCGCGACCGTAGCGTTTCCCGCCTTCATGGATGCCGTGCCAAAACCGCTTTTCTTCGGCTGCAGATTCGGTAGCATTTTTGCCACCGTAGCACCGGTGCCGGCACCATAGCATCCCTGTGCAAGCGGCGCACCGTCCGCCTTGGCGGCTGCTTGGTATCCCATTTCTGCCGTAGGCCGCTTGCCGGGCGCTGCATAGGCCAGATCGAACAATACCGCCGCACCGACGATGGGAACCTTTGCTACCCCCGTATCAAAGCCAATTTTCTGCTCATCCAAATACCGCATCACGCCATCTGCCGCGGCCAGCCCGAAGGCACTGCCGCCGCTCAAGCACACGCCGTGCACCTTCTGCACCAAGTTGATAGGTGAAAACGCATCCGTTTCCCTGGTGCCCGGCCCTCCTCCTCTAACATCCACCGAGCCAACTGCGCCGTCTTTGGCCAAAATCACCGTACATCCCGTTCTATTTTGCGCATCTGTTATATGCGCGGCTGCAATGCCGTCTATCTCTGTAATATTTCCGCTATACATACGTTTTTTCGCTCCTTATACTCACTTCGCCTGCCATGATCCGCACTCGTCTATTCTGTTCATTTTGCATGATCAGGCATCCTTCCCTGTCAAACCCAATACAACGCCCATGTGTTTCCCGTCCACCAGCCTGTATGGTGATCATTTGTTGGAAGAGCACGCTCATTTTTGTATACTCCACGATCACATCGTCAAACCCATCCTCTTCAAAGGTCTTTTGATAAAGATCAAAGAAATCACTGAGGATGGAAAGCAATAACTGTGGCCTTGATGTGTTGCGGTTCGTCTCTGTCCGTACAGAGGCCGCCTTCTCTGACAGTTCCTTTGGAAACACCGTCTGATTCACATTGACGCCGATTCCCACAATAAGCAATTCCGTCCGATCAAAATCCGCCGCCAATTCACAACGGATGCCACAGATCTTTTTGCTGCCGATCAGCACATCATTGGGCCATTTTACCCGCGCATCCAGTCTGGTAAAGCTGCGCAGTGATTGCGCTACAGCCACTGCCGCGATGATCGGTACCTTCGATGCATCCTGCGGGCGAAACGTGGGCCGCAGCAAAATGGTAAACATCAGATTTGCACCCTTTTTACTGGACCAGCTTCGATCCAAGCGCCCCCTGCCCGCTGTCTGCTCCTCGGCAATATAAACCGTTTTATCCTTATCGCCCTTGGCTGCAAACCGCTTGGCAGCTTCATTGGTGCTGTCCACGGTTTCAAAGTGTTTGAGTGTAACGCCGGATTTCAGCAAGCCTGAAAAATCAAAGGTTTTTACAATCGTAGGATCCAATGAATCCGGCAAAGAAACCAGCCTGTATCCACAATTTGGTTTTGCATCAATCACACATCCCAATTTTTTCAGCTGGTCAATGTGCTTCCAAACGGCCGCTCTTGAAATGCCGCATTCAGCCGCAATTTGCTCTCCTGATAAATATCCAATCTGATTTTGCATCATCAGTGCCAATATCCTATCTCTCATTCCCATTCGGCCCCGCTCCTCCTCTGCATCGCTTTTGAAACCAGCTCGTAGCCAAAGCCCCTGGCCGCCAACGCCCTCTGTGTTTTGGCGAGTCCCGGCCGCTCTGTCCCATTTTTTTGCATCAATTTTTCGCACAGCGCCTCGCATGCTGCCTGTTCCGCTTCATCTGAATAACTGGACAAGCTATCCTCTATTGTCATCTTGTCCACGCCTGCTTTATAAAGAGCATGCGCTAGCGCACGCCTCCCCATAGGCCGTATCGCTGTCTTACAGCGTATCAGCTCTTTTGCAAAGGCCAAATCATCAATGTATCGATAGCCTTTCAAGCGCTCTATCGTTTGCTCTATCTCATCCTCGCGGTACTCTTTTTTTTGCAAATAACATCGCATCTCATATTCTGAGCGCATCCTGGTTCCTAAATACGTCAAGGCAGCATCCATACAAAGCTTTTTCTTTCTATTTTTTTTCTTCGGCTGATCCATCGTAATCCTCTTTAGTTTCTTTGTTTACATCATAACGCATATTGACAAAAAAACCAAGATTTCCTGCCGCATAGAATACAGCCATTTTGCTGATACTAACTCAAAATATTTGAGGAGGTTTTGATTATGCCGCAAAACAGTAACCAACCGTCTGATGGCCAGCAGGTCATCGCCAGGGATCTGACCAATGTAATGGATCTGATGAATCATGAAGCTGTTTCCTATCAAAAGACAAAGGTTTATAGCCAACAGGTACGCAGTGATGATGCCAAACAGCTTTTGGATCGCGTATGCCAGCACCATAAGCAGAATTTTACCTGCCTAGACGAGTTTATCGCCAGCCAGAAATAAGGAGGAGCCCTATGGAACATACAATGCTAGATGATAAAGCCATGCTCAATGACCTGCTCATCACCTGTA
>OFMJ01001548.1_pt1 | contig 16666 bp, 10 predicted proteins | sample 1541801 | NCBI WGS metagenome assembly OFMJ01 (sample SAMN04209234, study PRJEB22552) | human gut metagenome | biome: gut; material: feces | host: Homo sapiens | place: USA: Oklahoma
CTGATCACCTCCCGCAGCGTGCTCTTCCACGGCTCCATGCTCCGGGAACCAGAGATCGAGGCCATCGCCGGGACCGGCGCTTCCATCATACATAATCCCGATATCAACGGCACCAACTGCGGAAACTGCGCCTACGTTCCCTACATGCTGAAAAACGGGATCAATGTCGGACTCGGAAGCGATTACGGCTCCCTGGACGCCATGTCGGCCATGAAGCTGATGCTCATCGTGCACAACATCATGCCGCGGGCTGAACGGGTTCTCCCCTATCAGGCTCCATTTTACGCAGCCACCATGGGAAGCGCCCGCGCATACGGCCTCGATCAGGAGATCGGTTCCATCGAGCCGGGCAAGAAGGCGGATATCATTACCATTGATTTAAAGAAAGCGCCTCATCTGCTGCCCCTGTGCACCAGCCTTCTGGAGGTCAGTCCGGAACTTCTCTACTTCCTCTTCACCCGGAACTGCGCCGGGACGACCACCAGCGAGACCATGGTGGACGGGAAGCTCCTTCGCCGGGATGGGGAATTCCTAAACCTGGATGAGGAAAAATTCGTCAAGAAGACCTTTGACTGGACGGAACGGTGCATGACCGATCTAATGGAAAAGCACCGGTTCGGAGAACATTACGCCCGAATCATCCATCCGGATTTTATGAAGGATGGGGATATCACCTGGGACGTGCTGAATTAAATTCTGACTTATCCACAAAAATATGGCCGCAGCATCAGCGGATTCCTATCGCTGATACTGCGGCCGCTATTATTCTTCTTTCACAAAAGTTTCCACCCTCGTCTCCAGCCGCACCTTCTCCCCCTTGCGGATCTTATAGGCTACCGCAGGGATAGACGCGTTGGCGTAAAGCACATTCGTATTGGGATCGGCTCCGATCACGACGCCGGCCGCCTCCGGGCCTTCGCCGGATACGGTACAGCCCTGTTTCCTCCAGGCTGCGGCGGCCGTCTTTCCTTCTGCCGACTCTCCGTACCCTTCTGTAAATTTCTCCACGGCAAAACCGCAGTCATAGGCCGTGCAGTCATAGTCACTCTCCACCTCATGGATCCGCATGTGGCCATACTCCGTCGGCACCACGACCGAAGTCACCCGGATTCCCGGGAACGGCTGCCAGTCGCTGACTACCCGGTCCGCAAAGATATGGTACGATTCGCTTACCTTCCTGACAAACACGTAATCATCGCCGTCAATCACAAAGGCCAGCGCAGAATCCGGCGCATTCTCATGGAGCACGATCTGGCTGCGCGCCACGGAAAAACCGAATTTCGTGGAATACGCGAACTTGGAGTATTTCTCCGGCACATGGCCGTGTCCGTATTTCTCACAGACTCCGGCCGGGTAGGCGATTACATCTCTTCCGCGCCGGTGTACGATCATATTGGCCTGGAGCATCATTTTCACCTCTGGCAGAGCCGGAAGCGGTGCGGCCTCCGTGCTCCAGAACGGGTGGTCATCCGGAAGCGCCAGACACAGAAGCGTCTTCATTCCCCAGTACGGCGACCCCGGCGCATTGTAGCGCTCCGCCATGATTAAATTCGGATACGCGTAACCGATGGTCAGCACGCCGTCCCGGTCAAAGATCTTCTGTTCGCACCACCAGTTCAAATGGCGGGCGAGAATTCCCTTTACTACAGCCACGGGAATGTCATCGAGGCCGGCAAACACATAGGCCGCCCAGAACGCCGCCTCGCCAAACCGGTAGGATAAGCTCCTTCCATAGGGAAGCGCCGCCCCATCCGCATCGAACCAGCAGATGAAATCCCCGGCGAAGATTCTGGCCCGTTCCCGGAAGCGGGCGCACCGTTCCGGGTCCTCATCCGCCATGGCCACGGAATACAAAAGCCCGTAGTAATGCATGGCAAATGAGATATAGTAATCCTTCTGCCCCGACGCACCGTCCCGGTACCAGCCGTCTTCCAGATAGTAGCTTTCGATCTTATCCAGGCCGGACTTCAGATTATCCGCGTCGTAGCGGCAGCCGTTTTTCTTAAGAGCCACATTGACCAGAATCATAAAAAACTGCCAGTTGCAGTCCGGTATGATGTGCTCGTTAATTGCGTAAAGCCAGTCCGCCAGATGCTTCTGCCCTTTTGCCCCGAGGGGCTCCCAGACCTTCTCCGGAGTAAAGATCATCCCGCTTGCAATGGCCGCCATCTCCACGAACCTCTGGTCATAATCCGTAAAGCCGCCCCAGTATTCCGGATGCGCCGGGTCTGTTCCGTTCCTAAGCCCCTTCTGATAGATTTCCTCAAAGGAGCCGTTTACTCCGCCGCCCTTCCAGAAGGGAACCAGGGCCCACAGCGGCCGGGAAAATGCCTCCATCTCGATGCTGACCTCCGGATAGGTCACGCCGCTGTCTCCCAGATGCAGACGGGCGCCGCCCGCGCTGTATAATGGTTTTAGGGGATTCAGGACGGAGAACATCCAATCCCTGAAATCCTGTTTCGTCTCTAATCTCATGTTCTTTTTTCCTCCTCTACCAGTATGGGTTCCAGTCTTTCGAGAGTCTCGTCAGCGCTTCCATATAGAAGTAATCGCCCCAGATGTTGCACTCGTCAACGCCCTCCGGCGTACACGTGTTATACGGAGATTTCTTGGAGTAGGTGCTGTGAAGAACCAGGCCGTTCGACTCCGCCCCGCTCTTTACCGCGTAATTTTCCACCACGGACTTCATGATTTTCTTTGCTATGGAGGTGTAGTATTTTGCATCCTCTTCGTTTAAATATTTCGCCATTTCCAGCATTCCGCAGGCGGCGATGGAGGCAGAGGAGGAATCCCGCGGCTCCCCGGAACCGTCTCCGAATTCCAGATCCCAGTACGGTACGAGATCTTCCGGCAGATGGTCCAGAAAATATCCTGTCACATGCTTAAAATCGCTGATATACGCTTCCCGCTTCGTATACCGGTAAGCCATCGCCGTGCCGTAGACGCCCCACGCCTGGCCTCTGGCCCATGCGGAGCCATCCCGGTATCCCTGGCAGGTCGCCCCGTGATCCGGCTCTCCCGTCTCCATATTCATGAAAAAGGTGTGCCACGTGGAGTAATCCTCCCGAATGACATTGGCGATCGCCGTATGGATATGCTTCTCCGCAATATCCCGGTATTTAGCGTCCCCGGTCTCCTCCGACGCCCAATAGAGCAGGGGCAGATTCAGCAGACAGTCGATGATAAACCGGTAGTTCTCCGGCTGATCCATCGGCCCCCACGCCTGGATAAATTCCCCGGTCGGATGGTATCTGGTGATCAGCTGGTCCGCCGCCATGACAGCCGCCCGTTTTCCCTGCCCGCTTCCGGTCAGCTTGTATCCGGCGACGCAGGAAGGGCTGTAGAGAAAGCCCATGTCGTGATGGTCCACGTCCGCCTTCGTCTCGATTCTCTTATAAAAGCTGTCGATCTGAATCGCTCCTGCTTCCTTCAGAGCCTCGTCCCTGCTCCATTCATATGCCAGCCATATCTGGCCGGTCCAGAAGCCCGTCGTCCAGTTGACATTGGGTGTCGGCCGGTAGAAGCCCTCCTCGCTGTACGCCTTCTTGAAGGAATGCGTAAATTCCTTTAAATTCTCCTTCACCTGTCCGGCGGCAAAATCCATAGCCTGACGGCACGCCTCCCCGGACAGCTCATTCTTTTCATTCAGACGTCTGATCGTATCCGCATTCATGTTTTAAAACCTCCTCGTAGTAGTTCTGCATCAGATAAAACGCCGGTTTCTTCCGGCTCCTGTCCTCTGTGATCAGTCCCTTGATGTTATATCCCTTCTGGTACTTTCCCAGCCGCTTCGGCGTGCGGAAATCAAACAGGATCCAGGGCGTTGTCCCCTGAATATACGGAATCCTCCGGAACACGGCAATCTGGTTTTCGTAGATCTCCTCCTGTTCCTTCACAGATCCTCTGACAGGGCTTTTGACTTCCCTCTCCTCTGCCTCAAACGACCCATCCGCGCCGAATTCGCTGATGATGACCGGCTTTTCCGGCGCAGACTGTTCCAGTATGGTGCTCAGTTTGGTGTAGTCCGGATCGTACCAGCCGTAATATTCATTGAGTCCGATCACATCCAGATGCGCCTCCAGCCGGTCCGCAATCCGCAGATTCACGGTATCCACCAGACAGGCCGCGGAGATCAGCCTGGACGGATCGGAACGCCTGGCATACTCCGCTAAGTCCGCCATGAAGCGGTACCGCTCATCCGTATCCGGATTCTCATTACCAACGGACCAGATGATGACGCTGGCCCTGTTTGCATCCCGTTTCATCATCTCACTCAGCTGGCTTTTCGCCTGTCCAAAGGTATCCGGATTCCCAAAGTCAATCCACCAGTACACGGGGATCTCCTCCCACAGAAGAAGGCCCTCCTCGTCGGCCATCCGCGCCGCCCATTCCGTATGGGGATAATGGGCCAGACGGACGAAATTGCAGTTCATCTCCCTGGCCAGGCGGAAGGCTTCCCGTATCTCCTCCTTCGTTACCGCCTTTCCATGGTCCCTGGAGTCCTCATGGAGGCAGACACCTCGCAGGAACAGGGGCCTGCCGTTCAAGCGTATGGAACGGCCCGCCGTCTCAATGGTACGGAAACCGACACGGTCCGAGATCCGGTCGGAAGCCCGGTTCTCCCCGTCATATAAAGTCAGCCGGGCATTATAGAGCCTGGGATTTTCAGGACTCCACAGCTCCAGCTCCGGAACCTTCAGCTTCAGCCGGCCCGTTCCGTCGGGGCCGAAATCCATGATTTCACAGACTCCGATCTCCGGTATTTCAAAAAATGCATTGTAATCGGGCGAAATACTGCCGGCTGCCACCGCTTCCACTGTAATTTCCCGCTCTCTTCTTCCGCTCAGTCTCACCTTCATGTCCTGAATAAAGACCTCTGGAAGACGAACGAGTGTTACACTCCTGTAGATTCCTCCATACGGAAACCAGTACGTGTTGAGTGAAGGCACATCCGCCTGATGCCTGGTCCCATCCGCCACGACGATCAGCCGGTTATCCGCTCCCTCCTTCAGACTCTCTGTCGCCTCCACGCAGAAAGGCGTGGAACCGCCTCTGTGAACGCCGAGAAAACAGCCGTTTAGGAACACCCTCGCCTCACCGGCCACCGCTCCGAACCGGATGAACACCCGCTCATTTCCCCGGCTTCCATAAGAAAACCGGCGGCTGTAAACCGCCGGTCCCTCATAGTAGAAATACTCCGGTTTTGCGAGATTAAAGACACCGGGAACCGGTACGGTCTCCCAGTCGTCGAAAGCATAGTCAAGGGGTACCACGCAACCTTCTGCATTCGTCCCCTCCTCCAGAAACCATTTGGCCCGGAGGCAGTTATCGTATAGGTCCACGGAGAAATTCCAGAGCCCATCCAGACTCTCTTCCTCTCTCCCTCCCTGCATAATCAGGCTTTCCGCCCCGATTAAGGGAGCGGAATAAGCGTTTTTGTATGCCTCGTTGTGAATATTGTCCACGAAATTTTTAATCTCTTCCATTGAAACCAATCCTTTCCCGATCAGCCCTTTACGCCAGTCGCCGCGATGCCTTCCACAAAATACTGCTGCAGTGTCAGGAACACGATCAGAACCGGAATTAAAGACAGTACGGAGGCCGCCATGATCAGGCCGTATTCAGAGCTGTACTGGCTTAAGAACATTTTTAATCCCAGCTGAAGGGTCTTCTTGGCTTCCGTTTTTAAGTAGATGAGCGGCCCTAAGAAGTCATTCCAGGTGTTGACGAAGGTGAAGATCGTCAGTGTGGAGAGCGCGGGCTTGGAGAGCGGGAGCATGATCTTCGCCCAGATCTGATATTCGTTCATACCGTCGATCCTGGCCGCCTCACAGAGCTCATCCGGAATTCCCTGGTAGAACTGTCTCATCATGAACACGCCGAAGGCAGAGAATGCCTGGAGGCAGATGATCGCCAGATGCGTATCGTTGAGTCCGAAGCTTCTCATCATCATGAACTGCGGAACCATGTATACCTGCCACGGAACGGCGATGGTTGCAATATAAGCCAGGAACAGCCCGTTCTTATGCTTGAAATTCAGTTTTGCAAATGCATACGCTGCGAAGCTGCTGGTGAGCAGCTGTAAACATGTGACGATTAAAGTGATCTTGACCGTATTTACGACGAATTTCATAAGAGGAATCTTCGTCCAGATATCTATGTAGTTTTTCCATCTCGGATTCTCCGGTATCCACTGAATCGGGAAGATAAATACATCCTTATCCAGCTTTAAGGAGGCTGACACCATCCATGCAAACGGTACCAGCATAAGGAATGCAAAGACGATCAGGACTGCATAGAGGATAACCCGGCTGATCTTATAATTTGTGCTTTGTACTTTCATTTTTCTTCCTGCCCTCCTTAATTCGCATACTTCTTCTCACCACGGAACTGGATCAGCGTGATGACAAGGACCATCAGGAACAATACCATGGCGACCGCGCTGGCATATCCCAGATTCCAGTTACGGAACGCTTCCTCGTAAATATGGTAGACGAGAACCATGGCTGAGGAGCTGACAACGCCGTTGGAACCGCCGGCCAGCATGTATACGATATCGTAAACCTTGAAACAGTTAATCGTTAAAATAATCGTGACAAAGAACGTCGTCGGCTGCAGCTGCGGCCATGTGATGTAGCGGAAACGCTGAAGGGAATTGGCCCCGTCTAAGCTGGCCGCTTCATAAAGCTCGGCGTTGATTCCCTGTAAACCAGCTAAATAGATGACCATGTAATAGCCCATGTTCTTCCATACGGAAAACAGTACGATGGTAAACATGACCCAGTGGGGGTCGGCCGCCCATTTCGGCAGGCTCTTCGCAGATACGCCCAACTGATATAAAATCATGTTGATGGGACCGCTCTTCTGGGGACTGAAAAGCATGTTCCATACGGCGGCCACAGCCACCAGCGACGCTACATAGGGGAAGAAGCTGACAGTACGGAAGAAATTCCGTCCCTTGACCTTCTGATTTAACAGGACCGCCAGCCCCAGCGCGCAGGCCAGGGTAAACGGCACCGTCGCGAGACAGTAGACGATCGTATTGATAAAGGACGACCGGAATCTGGCGTTTCCTGCCATCTGTATAAAATTCTTTAGTCCTGCGAACTCCATGGGGCTGTTGCCATCCCATTTCATAAATGCCAGCACGAAGGCAAAGATAATCGGTCCCAAAGTAAATACCGCGAATCCGATGAAGTTGGGAGCAATAAAGGAATATGCCACCATGTCTCTCTTTTCCTGTCTGGTAAAACGCTCTCCCGTGCGCACCTTCTTAATCTTCTCTTCTGTCGTCTCGATCTGGGAGATCAGTTTGTTTCTCTTATGTGACTGTTCTGTATTTTTAAGCTCGCGCTCCAGAGCCTCACGCCTTGTGAGCAGCGCAGCAATTTTTTCGTTTTTCTGTGCTTCTGTCATTGTCTTAGCCACCGGCTTTTCCTCCTTTTTACCATTTACCATTCCACAATTCGTTTCAAATTCAGAGGGGATTCTTTAAATGAGGCGGGCTTTTATTCTGCCCGCCTCTTGATGTTGCCTGATTGTCGTCTGCGCTTTTTATTCAGCCAGGATAGCGCTTACCTGCTCATCCATCTGTGCGATTCCGTCATCGACAGACATGCTTCCTGTCATGATGGCATCATGTGCTTCGTTCAGTGCGGTCTCAATCTCAGAGCTCTTCGGATGTACCGGCATTTCCAGATACAGATTTGCAGTATTTAACGCGTCTACACTGGTTTCGTCGTCCTTCGGGAAGCCTTCCGTTGCAGATACCAGGTTCGCCACTTCGTCTGTCATAACAGCCGGGATTGTTCCTGTTGCTGCGAGAACCTCTGCGCCTTCTGCTCCGCTTACGAAGTTTACGAACTCCCAGGCCAGATCTTTATGAGGTGCGTTGGTCGGGATTGCGAGGGAGGTGATGGTTGCCAGTGTGGAACCAGCCTCTACGCCGTCAGCATGAGGATACTTTGCAATTCCCCAGTTTGTGCAGTCTGTGTACTCGCCTGTTTTGATCTTCTCGATCAGTGTGGAGATGAACCAGGTTCCCATGTTCATCATCGCTACGTTGCCCTGGGCAAATGCGCCGGAGTAATGAAGGCCGCTGGTCTTTAAGGTTGCATAATCCTGGCATACGCCGTCTTCCTGCTCTGCAAGAACCATGTCGTAGTATGGCTTTAAGAACTCATACTTTCCGTCCAGAATCGTATTCTTTCCATCCAGGATACCGAACAGCTGAACTGCGGATCTCCATGTGTGGTAGTGAGCGCCGTATACTTCCTGGCCTGGGGTGTCGACAGTTACGGATCTGGCCAGCTTATCATACTCATCGAATGTCATGTCGTTGGTCGGATAGGCAACTCCTGCTTTGTCAAATACATCCTTGTTGTAGAACAGCACCCAGAAGTCATTTCTGAATGGAAGCTCGTATAACTTGCCGTCTACCGTAATCTGATCGGTAAGTCCCTTGTACTGAGCCAGATCCACGCCGGAATCTGATATGTAGCTGTCGAGAGGCTCCAGCACGCCCTTGTTCACCAAAGTCATGTAGCCTGGAACGTCCTTTACGGTAACTACGTCGAAGTCGGAACCATTGCCTGTAAGCTCTGTAGCAAGTACAGTCTGGTAATCGGTGGATCCCAAATCTACCATTTCAATAGTGACATCCGGGTGAGCCTTCTCGAACTCATCGATGAGCGGCTGATAATAGGTCGTGGAGCTGATATCCCAGACAGACCACTTAAGAGTTGTCTTATCTCCAGAGGCCGCTGCCGTCGTGTCCGCCGGTGCCTCTGCCTTCGTTGTCGTCTCCGTGGTTGTTCCTTCCGGTGCAGCCGTTGTTTCCTTGCTGCTGCTTCCGCAGCCTGCCAGTGTGGTAACTACCATCGCTCCTGCAAGTGCGAGACTTAATGCTCTTTTTTTCATTGTATTCCCTCCTGATTTGAATTTGGTAAATCTCATCTGTTTGTGATTTACTATGCCTAAATTATAACCGGACCGCCGGCTGAAAAGAATGGATTTTATCTCATAAAATATTCATTATTTATTCACAATTATTTCATAAACCCCTTGGCAATGTAATTTTTTACGATTAATAATACAATTTCTCTATTGTATACATATTGCATTGTTTTTCGTAAAGTACCATTCTATTTTTTATTCAATTCGCCTTATGGGCGAATTGGTGCGAGCGCCCGCCATGTCCGCATGGCATGGTGCCTTTGGGCGCTCTGCACATCCGCCGGAGGCTTCAACAGCCGTTATTCGGGTGTTGACAATTTACAATAAATAGTCTAATTTTGTATATAGAAATCTGTAGAGAGAGGAATCCATCCTTATGATAAAGAAATTTCTTCCCAGTTCCATCCGCGGAAAAATCATGGCCGTAACGGCGGCGATCACGGTTCTGATCGCAGTCATCACCATGGCGGTCTGCTACTCCGTATTCCAGTCTTTTCTTATGAAAAACCAGATTCAGTCCACGGAATTCAACCTTTCCGTCGTCAGCAGCAACATGGCGGAGGATATGAAGGAGATCGTTACCTTCACCAAATGGTGCTGCTCAAACAGCGAGGTCGGCCACTATCTGGAACGGCTGAAGGACCAGCCGAAGCTCCCAACGGCTTCCAGGGACACCGAGGCCCTGCGCCCGCTGGCTCTGACCGCTTACAAGCGGCTGAATGAGGAATACATAACCTCCGGGACCGCTGGCGGCAAGAAGTATATGGCCCGTGTCATCATCTCCACTCCCAATACCGGGAATTTCCTGCAGTCCATGACCAGCGCCAACTACTCCAGCTCCTTCGACGCCGCGCGGGTCAGCAAAAGCAGCTTCTTCGCTCCTCTGTTTGAAAGCCCCGATTTTCGCTGGATCGGGGTGGTGGACGATCCGATCTCCAATGCCAATCACGAGAAGATCATCCCCATCGTGCGCCCCGTGTATGACGAATACAGCCTGGAGATCATCGGCTGGACCTATGTGGAGGTCTCCTCCCGCCTGTTCACGGACTACCTGGCTTCCTATCCTCAGGCCAGCGACAGCCAGCTGTTTTTAACCATCGGGGACAAGACCTACGGTTCCTCCAGCAGCACCTGGTCCGATCCCGCCATGCCCTATACCGATTTTAAGCCTGTGACCGGCACTGCAACACTGGATCCCGGCACGCAGGTATTTTCCGTGGTCTCCCCCAATGGGGAAAAACGGATGCTGGTCCGGCGTCCTGTCGAGGTGGAGGGAGCCGACGGCTGGTATCTCTCCCAGGTTTTATCCCGGCAGCAGTTTAACCAGCAGCGCATGGTCTACCTGCTGCTGATTGTCGGAATCAGCTCAGCCATCATCTCCCTCGGCTGTCTGCTGACCATTCTCTTGAACAAGATCATCAGCCAGCCCATCAAACGGCTCAGTTTAAAGATTGACGCCATCGCAGACGGAGATTTCTCCAGGGACAGTGAAATCGAATGGAACCACGAACTGGGCTCCATCGGCCGCGGCATCAACAATATGTCGGAAAATATCGTAACCCTGATGGACAAGCGGGTGGCGGACGAAAAGCAGAAAAAAGATCTGGAATACCAGATTCTGCAAAGCCAGATCAATCCGCATTTCCTCTACAATACGCTGAATTCCATCAAATGGATGGCCACGATCCAGAACGCCACCGGCATCGCCGACATGACGACGGCTCTCGCCAGGCTGTTAAAAAGCGTCTCCAAGGGAACCTCGTCCATGGTCACCCTGCGGGAAGAGCTGGATCTCGTCAAGGATTACTTCCTTATTCAGCAGTACCGGTACGGCGGAAGCATCACCATGGACTACCACATCGAATCGGAGGACCTTTACGGCTGCGAGATCCACCGTTTCACCCTGCAGCCAATCATCGAGAATGCGCTGTTCCACGGGATCGAGCCGAAGGGAACCGCCGGTGCCATCACGGTATCCGCAGAATCCGGCACGGTGAACGGAAAGAAAGTGCTGAAGATCAGCGTAACCGACAACGGAATCGGTATGACCCGGGAGACCATCGATTCCGTGCTTCACGAGGAAGACAACCCCGGCAAAAACAAGACCGATTTCTTCCGCCACGTGGGAATCAGCAACGTAAACCGGAGAATCCAGTACGATTTCGGACTGGAATACGGAATCACCATTGTCAGCGAACCGGGCGTGTACACGACCATGACGATCGTACGCCCTTATATCAACCAATCTGAAAGGAAGAAAAATGAGGATCTGCTATGATAAAATTACTGATTGTAGATGATGAGCCGCTGGTTCAGATCGGAATCAAGTCCATGATAAACTGGGAGGAATACGGAATCGAGGTCTGCGGCACCGCCATGAACGGCGCCAATGCGCTGGATTTAATTGAGGAATATTCTCCGGAGATCGTCATCACCGACATCCGCATGCCCATCATGAACGGGCTGGAGCTTGCAAAGACCTGCCGTGAAAAATACGGAAGAATTCCTCTCTTCATCTTTCTGACCAGCTACGAGGAATTTCAGCTGATCAAGGAGGCCATGACCTACGAGGCCGTCGATTACTTAATCAAGCTGGAACTGAGTGCTGACTCCCTGGCAGACGCCGTGAAGAAGGCGAAAAACCGTCTGGAAAACCTTCAGGCCGTCGTAAAGGCCAAAGACCCCGGCCGTCCCCTGCTCCAGAGCTACTATGATAAATTCATCCTGCGCCTGCTGCACAATCTCTTCGACACGGAAGAACAGTTCCATCTCCAGGCGAAGGATTTGAAGCTGACCTTCACGGACGCCTGCTACTGCGCCGCCCTGTTTGAGATACGCGAGGAATCCCACGGCTCCATGGACCATGCCAAGCTGATGAATCTCTGCAGCAGCACCTATTCCATGGCCCGGGATATTTTGAACAAGCACGTTCCCTGTTATGCCATCTCTCTCGACATGAAGCACTTTGCAGTGATTTTCCACGTTCAGAAGCCGGAGAACCTAAGCGGCGCCCAGCTTCAGAGCGCAGTCAAAAATGCGGTGGAAATGGTTCACAACTACTTTAACGTCACCGTGCTGGCCGGGATCGGCAGTCCGGTGGAACAGCCCTTAAAGATCTGCGAATCCTACCAGGACGCCAGACAGGCCTTTGGCCGGACCAAAAGCACAGCCCCGATCATCCAGTTTTCCCAGGATGACACCCAGTCCGTCAAGAACGCGTTCAACATCGCCGTATTTAAAAATGACATCACCAAGGCTTTCGACGAATTCGACACCGACGTCCTCTACCGGACGCTTTCCGAGATCATCGAGCTGTTCAGAGCGCATCCCCTCCGCTTCCTGCAGGCGGTGGACGGGGCCTGCAATATCCTCTACTTAGCGCTCTCCCTTCTCCCCGACGGAGAGGAAAACATGATGGAGATCTTTTCCTCCTACAGCGACGGCTACCGTTCCATCTACCGTTTTACCAGTGTGGATCAGATCATCGAATGGATGATCATCCTGCGGGACGGCTTATGCGAGGTGCTAAAATCCAAGAGAAAGACGTATAAAGCCCACGTCATCACCAACGTGCAGAAGTACATAGGCAGCCACGTGACCGAGCGCCTCTCCTTAAATGAGGTAGCCGGCGTCTTCGGTCTCAGCCCCAACTATCTGAGCATTTTATTTAAGAAAAACTGTCAGGTCGGCTTCTCCGAGTATATCTCCCAGGCCAAGATCGCAAAGGCCAAAAGCATGCTCTTAGAGCAGGACATGAAAATCTACGAGGTGGCGGACAGGCTGGGCTTTGAAAGCGCCTTTTATTTCAGCAAGGTATTTAAAAAAGTGGAGGGCATCTCTCCGCGTGAATATATACAGCAAAACACCATCGGACCCGATGGAGAACAAGGAGACACATTATGATTACAGAAGCAGCAAAAACTCTCACTGATTCACTCAGACTTTTCACGCCCTGCCCGCCGGCGGCCGACAGGGAATGCTGGGAGAAGCTCCCGGAAGACTTGAAAGCCCGCCTGATAAGAAATGGAGAAGCCTATCTCCACTACGAATATCCCGCCTTAACCGCCGTGGATTTCATGGAATTTACACGCAGCGGAAACAGAAGCCGCTACCAGGACAGGCTCTTCGCCAGACGGACCGCTTTAGACAGCCTGGTTCTCGCGGAATGTGCAGAACACCGCGGCCGTTTCCTCGACGACATTATCAACGGACTTTACCTGATCTGTGAGGAAAATGCATGGCAGCTTCCTGCTCACAACTCCTATATCCGTGATACGCCCCAGTTTCCCCTTCCTGACGTCACAAGGCCCGTCATCGACTTATTCGCCGCCGAGACCGCTTCCGTCCTTGCCGTGGCGGAATACCTGCTGCGCAGCGAATTAAAAGAGGTAAGCCCCTTCCTCTCCGTCATGATCGACCACGAACTGGAGACACGGATCTTCACGCCCTATCTGAGCGAACATTTCTGGTGGATGGGGGATGGAAAGAGCCATATGAACAACTGGACGGTCTGGTGCACCCAGAACGTGCTGCTCTCCGCCTTTACCCGGCCTCTTCCGAAAGAGACACAGACCGCAATTCTTACCAAAGCGGCCGGAAGCATCGACTATTTCCTGGCTGAGTACGGCGAGGACGGCTGCTGCGATGAGGGCGCCCAGTATTACCGCCACGCAGGGCTCTGCCTCTTCGGCTGCCTTGAAATCCTGAACGGAATCACGGATCATGCCTTCTCCTTCGCCTGGGAGCAGGAAAAGATCAGAAATATCGCCTCCTACATCTTAAACGTGCACGTGGATACGGTCTATTACGTCAATTTCGCAGACTGCTCCCCCGTGGCCGGCCGCTGCAATGCCAGGGAATACCTGTTTGGCAAGCGCACCGGAAACCAGGCTCTTATGGAATTCGCAGCCTCCGATTACCAGAACAGCGAAGACCCGCTCACCCTGGACGAGCACAATCTGTTTTACCGGCTTCAGACCGTATTTTCCCATGAGGAGATGATGCAGTATGACAGGAATCCCGTGATCGTCCACCGGGACCTCTATTATGAAAGCGTCGGCCTCTTCATGGCCCGCGACAGCCGTCTCTATCTCGCCGTGAAGGGCGGAGACAACGACGACAGCCATAACCACAACGACGTCGGCAGCTTCACCATTTACAAGGACGGAAAGCCGCTCTTCATCGACGCCGGTGTGGAAACGTACACGAAGAAGACCTTCTCTCCCGACCGTTACGATATCTGGACCATGCAGTCCCGGTATCACAACCTGCCCACCTTCGTGGACCACGGCAGAGAGACGGTCCAGCAGGCCGGCGAGCAGTACTGCGCCGCAGACGTCCGGTATGAACTGGGAGAGACAGCCTGCCGGATCTCCATGGATATCCGGCAGGCGTATCCCGACGACCGGATCCGTTCCTACACACGGGAGGCCATGTTGGAAAAGGAAAAGTCCATCACTATCAGAGACCACTACGAGGGTGACGGCGGTACGGCCGTCCTGTCGCTCATGTTCTGCGAGAAGCCTGTCATTGATCAGAATACCATCCGAATCGGTGATCTGGCCGTCTGTGCAGTGGAAGGCGCTTCCTCCATCACTGCGGAAGAGATTCCAGTCACTGACGAGCGCCTGAAAACGGCCTGGAAGCACAAGCTGTACCGCTGCCTCGTCACCATGGAGGCCCACGATCTGACTCTGACGATTGTTTAGAGCCTTGCACCGATAACGCAGTCACAGCACTGTATAAGGAGGCTAACTCTTGAACCTTACACGAAAGGCCATCGGCGGCCGTATTCTGGCCGCCGCAAAAAAAGATACAATTCTGACGGTTTCCCTGGTCTGTGCCGTCTTTTCCATGTTTCTCATCCCGCCCTCTGCCGCCTACATCGGATACGTGGACTTCCGGGTCCTAGCCCTTTTATTCTGTCTGATGGTGGTGGTGGCCGGATTTCAGGAATGCGGCCTCTTCGTCCTGATGGCGAGGAAGCTGCTTTCCGGCGAGAATAATTTCCGGCAGCTCTCCTGGATGCTGGTTATGCTGCCCTTCTTCTGTTCCATGCTGATCACCAATGACGTGGCTCTCCTGACCTTCGTCCCCTTTACGATCCTCATTCTGGATATGATCGGCGAAAAGAAGTATATGGCCTGGATCGTGGTGCTCCAGACTGTGGCGGCAAACTTGGGGAGCATGGCCACCCCGGTGGGAAACCCGCAGAATCTCTTCCTGTACGGTCGTTTTTCCATACCGGCAGGCAGCTTCTTCGCGGTCCTGCTGCCCTTAACCGTTCTGAGCTTCCTGCTCCTCACCGCGGCAGTGTTTTGCATTCCCCGGATCCCCATGCAGATCCGGTTTGATGCTCCGGCGGCGGCCCCGGAAAAAAACGCTCATCCGGCGCTCTTTTTGTTTTTGTTTCTTCTCTGCCTCCTGTCCGTATTCCGGGTTCTGGATTACCGGATCGTGCTGGCCGTCACCGTCGTCTGTCTCCTGCTCTTCGACAGAAAGCTGTTTCGCACCGCGGATTACCTTCTGCTCCTCACCTTCGTCTGCTTCTTCCTGTTCGCAGGCAACATGGGGCGGCTCGACTGGTTAAAGCGCTTTATGGCAGAGATTCTGAACCGTAATCCGGTGCTGTTCTCCGCTCTGACGAGCCAGTTTATCAGCAATGTTCCGGCGGCGGTGCTCCTATCCGGTTTTACTAACGACTGGAAACCGCTCCTGCTCGGGACGAACCTGGGAGGTCTGGGAACGCCCATTGCCTCGCTGGCCAGCCTGATTTCTCTGAAATTCTACATAAAAGAACTGCCAGATAAGGTTTCCCATTATCTGGCAGTGTTCACCGCAGTCAATATAGCGTTTTTTCTCATTCTGTACGCGGCGGCCAGCTTCCTTTAGAAGCGGCCGCCCGCAGTTCTACATAAGCGGTGCAAACAGCCGCAGCACGCGCCCCGCAAACTTCTTATACCACGGATAGTGCCGGCACTCCTCCAGAGTGATTACCTGGCTCTTGGCCAGCGTCTCCTTAAAGTCCCTCTCCACATCCTTAATCACCTCGTTGCGGTAAATATAGGCCGCACACTCAAAGTGCAGATACAGGCTTCTGTAATCCATATTGATCGTGCCGACCACCGCCTTCTCGTCATCGCTGGTAAAGACCTTGGCATGGACAAAGCCCGGCGTGTACTCGTAAATCTGCACACCCGCACGGATCAGCTCCTCATAATGCGCCTTGGCCAGCAGGAAAGCGTACTCCTTGTCCGGAATATGGGGCATAATGATGATCGTCTCAACGCCGCGCTTGGCCGCAAACTGCAGGGCCTGTACCAGTTCGTAGTTGAGAATCAGATACGGCGTCATAATATGTACGTAGTTTCTGGCTGTATTGATGATATCGAGATACACCAGCTCTCCCACGGTCTCCTGATCCAGGGGACTGTCGCCGTACGGGATCACAAAGCCCTCCATGGACAGCTCCGGCGGATAGAAAAATTCCGGATCCCTCAGATACCGGCCGTAATCCTCCGGCTCCTTCTCCGTAATATTCCACATCTGGAGAAACATCATCGTAAAGCTAGTGACCGCGTCGCCCTTCACCATGATGCCGGTATCCTTCCAGTGGCCGAAACGCACCTTCCTGTTGATATACTCATCCGCCAGGTTAATGCCGCCCGTAAATGCCGTGTGCCCGTCGATCACCAGGATCTTTCTGTGGTCC
>OFMJ01001558.1_pt1 | contig 16597 bp, 13 predicted proteins | sample 1541801 | NCBI WGS metagenome assembly OFMJ01 (sample SAMN04209234, study PRJEB22552) | human gut metagenome | biome: gut; material: feces | host: Homo sapiens | place: USA: Oklahoma
TGTGGGAGGCTGATGCAGAGAACAGGTTTTTATGGCAACAGAATAAGGCAGCTGTACCGAAATGAAGGAATAGAATAGCTGCCATTAAGCAATCAGAGGTTTCAAACTTCGGATGTATTGATGGTTATGGGAGTCCAGGCAGTGCTATCATACCAAGCTCAGGGCATTCCGTTATATTTTCGTACCGGTGGGGGAAAACGTTTCGCTGGTTACGGTGGAAGCGCTGTATAAATATGTAGACTTTCCGAAAAGAAGCAGCTTTTCCTGCAGTGACGGACTGGTGAACAGGATTTGGGAGGTGTCGGATACCACGTTCCGGCTGGCCAGCGGCATTTTTTTCCTTGACGGGGTGAAAAGGGAACGCTGGATCTGGTCGGGAGATGCGTATCAGAGCTATTTTATTAACCAGTATCTGTTTTTTTGACAAGGATATCTGCAAACGGATGATTCTGGCGCTGCGGGGAAATGATCCGGTGACGGAGCATATCAATACGATTGTGGATTATTCCATGTACTGGATTATCAGCCTGGAAAATTATTATAATATGTCGGGGGATCTGGATTTTATCCGCATGGTATATCCCAAGATGGAATCCCTTCTGCGTTACTGTATGGAGCAGACGGATGAGCAGGGCTTTATATATGGAAGGGAGGGCGACTGGATCTATATTGACTGGGCGGAGCTGGACAAGGAAGGGACCCTTTGTGCGGAGCAGCTGCTGCTGGCCAGAAGTTATGAGGCTGTGGCTTCCGTGCGCAGGCTGCTGGGGTTGGATGCGGAGGAGTTCATCGGCCGGAAGGAGGCTCTTCTTAATAATATCAGACAGTTTTTCTGGGATAAGGAAAAGGGCGTATTTATTGACAGCTATCAGTCAGGGCGCAGGAATGTAACGCGTCATGCCAATATTTTTGCCGTGCTGTTCGGCTATGCGGATGAGACGGAAACGGAAAGCATTCTTCACAGGTTCTTCTGAATGAGGAGGTTGCTGCGATCACTACGCCGTATTTCAAGTTCTACGAGCTGGAGGCGCTGGCAAAGCTGGGACGCTTTGACGTGGTGATGGATACGCTAAAAAGCTATTTGGGAGGGATGCTGGAGCGGGGCGCGGATACCTTCTGGGAGGAATACAAGCCGGAACGCCGGAGGAAGAGCAGTACGGCATGTACGGGGATAAATACGGCAAGAGCCTGTGCCATGCCTGGGGGGACGAGCCCCATCTATCTGCTGGGCAGGTACTGCATGGGCGTCAGGCCCACAGGGACGGCCTATGAAACCTTTGCGGTGGAACCGCAGCTGGGGCTGTTTGACAGTTTTTCCTGCAGCTTCCCTGTGAATGAAGGGACGGTGTGGATGGACTGGAAGGACGGCGTGCTGGATGTGTATACGGATAAGGACGGCGGCGTGCTGAAGGCGGCCGGGAAGGAGTATACGCTGGAACGGGGAAAGCATGTTGTGGTGAAAGGGCGGTAGGGGATGCTATTTCATAAACTAAGCATTTATACCTGTTTTATCTTAATTTTGTAATAGTTAATAAATATGTGGTATACTAAAGGCAGTAAGATAGTAAGCAAGATAATAAGCAAGTTAAACCCGGAGGAAAGTAATCACCGGGCATAACAAAAGGGGATGTCGGGAAATTGCGATTTTTAGTCCCCTATAACAAAATAAGCATATCACGCAGAATACCGGGAGATTAAGCCGGAGGTTTCTGCTGGATATGCTTGTTTTTTCCCCTTTTGATGGACTATATTTGGACGCAATCCCCCCCGTTTCCCCGTTTTTTCGTTTCCTTCGATCATGCGTCTGATCTTTTCCATACCTTCTATTATGAACATGTGTGCATTCCCGAGCTCATACTTCAGGCTATATCAGTTTTCTCGCAGAAGTGTATTGTACTTTGTGTAAAGGGCATCTATGGGTATCCAGCAGGCAAGACGGTAGTTAATGCTTCCGCGCCATACAAAGGTATAACGGTTTGCGTTGGCTTCTATTTTTGTGCCGCCGATAAAAACTCTTTAATCGAAATAAGTCATTCTTTCTTCAGCCGACCGAGAAACTGGTATTTGAGATCACCCAGAATTTCACCGGCCAGTAATCCGGAAAATCTAATTCCTCCATTACTTTTTTATCATCAAAAAAAATATATATCAAAATGACCATTCGAAAAAGGAAAATAGCTTAATATATTATCATAATTAATATAAAAATTTTCTTGACTTCTTAAAAAATATAAATATGACTAAAAAAAATAAAATAAATAATAAAATAAGATAAAAATGAACAAGTGATCTTAAAATTGGACATGGAATAAAAACGGATAAAAAGGTACTATAAAAGAACAGAAATAACAGAAATCTATATAGAAAGGAAGCGAAAAATTTTGGATTCTAAAGATATTATAGTTGAAATACAGCAAGAACTGCAGCAGTCGGAACAGGATCGGAAGATTATCTGTTTTTCCCGGGAGGAGCTGCTCCGCTATTTACCTGCTATTCTCACATCACCACCAGAAATTTGCAGAGTTTCCTTTGAATTGGCGCAGGAAAAACTGCGTTTTGACGGATTTCATTTGTTATGCAGCGAGAGCAGAATTAGTATACGGGCGGGGCAGGCACGCGGGATTCTTCATGGTGTTTATGAACTGCTCAGACAGCTTGGCTGCGATTTTATGTTTCCCGGCAGGCATCGCCAGCGTCTTGCTCATAGAGATAAGTTACTTTCCGGAATCGATATAAAAAAGGAGCCGTGGATAGAATACCGTGGATTTTGTTTTTATAATACAACACAACGGACGCTTTCAGAAACATTGGATGTAGTGGACTGGATGGCCAAAAATGGTTATAATTTTCTGCTTACCTCGATCCATCGCCCGGATGATACTTTTATAGGGGAACATGCTATCTTGTGGGATGAGATAGGAGATATCCTTTTACCGGAGCTTCAGAAAAGGGGGATAGTAATCGATATGAGTGAACACGCAACAGATTACTTTTTCTCCCGCAAGGAGTTGTTTGTACGGCATCCGGAATGGTTTGCACTAAAGAACGGGCACAGACAGCCCCTTCAAATCTGTTATTCTAATGAAGAAGCAGTGGAAGCCTATGGTGACAGTCTGGCCAGGTTTTCCGCGGATAAACCGTGGTTTACATTTATGGGAAGCTGGCCTCTGGATGGTGGGGATTATTGTGAATGTGATGCATGCCGGGATCCGTTGAGAATCTATCGTGCGAATATGAGGATTGCTGAGAAGATAAAACAGGTACGTCCTGATTTGACACTGGAGCATCTGGCATATACGCCGCAGAGTTTCGTCTGTCCGGAGGAGGAATTACCTGAAAATATGAGCGTACTGGTATGCAGTGTGCGCAATCAGACGGCCTATGATTGGGCCTGTACTGCCAAAAAAGGGGGCGGGGCATTCTATTTTGAATATGGTACGGGAGATCATTACCGCCAATGTTCCTGCTTGACGCTGAATCCATACCATTGCAGGGAAATTGTTAACACAATGGCATCTTATGGCTATCGGGGGATTGTGTCACTCTATCTTCCGGTTACAAGTTGGTGGCAGGCCAGCATTAATTACTGGTATCTGCGCAGATTTTATTATGATCCGACAGCAGATGTGGAAAGTCTGACGCAGGAGCTTGCGGAACTATTGTTTGGGCCGGAGAAAAAAAAGAGATGGCGGATCTGGTTATGCAGATATACCAGAAGCTGCAAGACAGGGATATATGGAGCGGCATGGAGCAGGGGCATGATGGATTTTACAGACATATTAGAAACCGGAATGTCGATTTGGATGAACTGCATATCAGACAGTTTGAAGATGCATGGGAATCCATAAACCAGAGACTGGAAAAGGAAAAACTTTCGGCAGATTTCTGTTATAGGAAGCAGTTTGATTTGCTTCAGGAGTATTTGAAAATTATACGTCTTTATTATAGACATATTGATACCTTTAATGCAGAGCTGGATACGCAGGATAAGGCAGAGGCCTACTTTAAAGAGCTGGCTAAATGTGAAGAAGCGGAAGATAACCCTTTTATATCAGAGAAATATGCGCGATGGCGGATTACGGGGAGGGATAATATTCTGATGGATAACCAGGATAATTTATATCAAGCCCTGGAAAAATGTGAAGTATAAATTTACGGGGCGAAGGAGAAAAAGAATGAAGAAAACAACTATGAGGGGGATTTGCATGAGCCTGGTAGCGGGAATGCTGGCAGTATCTATGCCGGTAATACATGCGTAGGAGAACAGGACGGTAGAGGTTGACTGGAATAAAACTTATCAGGTGATTGGGCTCTATAAAAGACTTGCCGCTTGCAAGGGAGAAAGGGAAGCATCTGTGGCTTTCGGAGCTGTGTGACAAGAAGGGTTCCTATCATGTGGAAATCGACGATGCAGTGGGCTGGGGAAAAATAATCCATCAGTTTATGACTGTGCCACAGGCAAATGCTTTCTTATACTGGTGTGGTGCACATGAAACAAACAGCAACCAGACAATGATCCGTATAGATTCCCCGACCAGTTATACGGTACCCAAACGATTGTATGCCCTTGGACATTTCAGTAAACTTGTCAGGCCCGGATGGATTAGAATAGATGAATAAGATGAAGTATACAGCGGTTTAAGGATTTCTGCCTATAAGGATCCAGAAACGGATAAGTTTGCCATTGTGATTATAAATGATGACAGAACAAATAACCGGGTTGTAGATTTTAATTTACAGAATTTCAGCGCTTCCCATGTGGTACCTTATGTAACCGATGCGGACTCCGATATGGAACAGCGGGAAAGGATTCCTGTTACTAACGGCAGATTCACGCTGTCGGTTGACGCAGAATCCATGATTACTTTGATGGGGACGGCAGGAACAGAAGAAATTGTCCCCTCAGAAACGGAAACAAGTACCGTACAGGATGTAAGTGAAACAGAAATGACCGAGACAGAAATCAATGAAACGGAATCGGTTTCAAGCGAGACAGAATCGGAGGAAGAGCAGCTAACAGTAATGGAAAGCGAATCAGACGAAAGGTAGCCAGCAGTTATTGAAACAGAAACAGTCAAAACACAACCGAAAGAAAGCGAAACGGAAACGTTATCAGAACAGGAGGATGCATCAGAATCAGAAGAATGAAAGGATCATGTATGAACACGATAAGCGAGACAGACAGGAGACGGATGAAAATGGAAAAAAAGAAGAAGAGGAATATACTGAAAAATGACCAGTTCCAGATACAGAGTATGATATGGCCGGGGCTGATTCTCTGTTTCATTTTTTCCTATATCCCAATGTACGGCATTACCATAGCGTTTAAGGATTACAATATTCTCTCAACCGTTACCGGTGCACAGTGGGTGGGATTCAAGTATTTCGGGGAATTCTTTAATGATCCCGCTCTATGGAATGTGTTGCGCAATACCATTATGCTGAACGGGCTTGCACTTGTTTTCTCATTCCCTGCGCCAATTATATTGGCATTATTCCTGAATGAGTTGAAGAACGTGCAGTTTAAAAAGACTGTACAGACGATTTCCTACCTGCCGCATTTCCTATCTTGGGTTATTTTCGGAGGTATTGTTATAGAAATGCTGATGCCTGGCGGTGTTATAAGTACCACACTTTATAAACTGGGGCTGATTGCAGAACCGGTCAATTTTATGGCAAAGGGTGAGTACTTTTACGGAATTTATACGGTTATAAACATAATTAAAACGGTTGGTTTTGGTTCCATCCTGTATGTCGCAGCGATTACCGGAATTGACCAGGAATTGTATGAGGCGGCGATTGTGGACGGCTGCGGAAGATTTCAGAAGATGTGGTATATTACCATTCCCTGCATTACCGGGACTATTGTTATCATGCTTATTTTTCAGATAAGTTCCATCCTTAACACCGGATACGAGCAGATAATTCTTTTGCAGAATTCACTGAATCTGGCCTATAGTGAAACGTTGGATACCTATGTGTATAAAATCGGTATTGCACAGTCCCGATATTCCTATGCTGCAGCGGTAGGCCTGCTCAAATCAGTCATGTCCGTCGCATTGATGCTTCTCGCCAACAGTACATCCAAAAAGCTCCTTGACCGGGGCCTATTCTGAGGAGGAACATCAAATGAAAAAAATACATATAAAAAAATCCAAACTCAGAAAGAATACAGCCTTTGACCGGATAAATTATGCAGTGATGACGGTAGTGGCGTTTGTCATGCTGTATCCACTCTGGTATTGTATTGTAGGCAGTCTTAACGAAGGGATGGATTATTTACGTGGCGGTGTTTTTTTGTGGCCCCGGAAGTGGACATTGACAAATTACAAGGCAGTTTTTTTGGATAAGTCCATTTTATCTGCTTTTAAAGTAACGATTGCAAAAAGCTTTATTGCAACAATAACGGGTGTACTATGTACAGCCATGGTGGTGTATGCCATCACCCGCCCCGATTTGAAGCTGAAAAAAATATATATTCCCTTCATTATGCTCACCATGTTTTTCAGCGGAGGATTGATTCCGTATTTTATTCTGATTATGGATATCGGATTATATGACAGTTTTTGGGTATATATTATTCCCCCCATGTTCAGCGCTTACAATATGATCATAATACAATCCTTCATGCGGGATCTTCCGGGGGAACTGATCGAATCTGCAAAAATAGACGGTGCCAGTGAATACCGGATTTTTTTCCAGATAGTGATTCCGTTATCAAAACCGGTGTTAGCCACAATTGCATTATTTACTATTGTGAATAACTGGAACGCTTATTTTGATGCTATGATGTATACAACCTCACAGGATCTGCAGACTATCCAGCTTTTTCTCAAAAAAATCATCACGGATCCATCGGTGGCCAAGGGAGTAGGGGCGGCTGCCTCCATATCCATTCCGGATCGGGCATCGACTATTACACCGCAGGTGGTGAAACTTGCAACCATGGTAGTGACCGCGCTGCCGATGGTGTGTGTCTATCCGTTCCTGCAGCGGTATTTTGTTACGGGCGTAACCATGGGGGCCGTTAAAGGATAATGACGGGATCATGGTATGTATATAAAAAAGGAGGAGAAATAATGAGAAGAAAGAAATTAGCGGCATGGGTACTGGTTCTTGCAATGGTGTCGGCAACGATTACCGGCTGTGGATCTTCGCCTGCCAACGGATCCGCGCAGGCTTCAGAACCGGCAGAGGAAAGGAGCGAAAGCATGACGGAAAGTACGGAGGTTGCCGGTTCCGCGGAGGAAAGCCCTAGTTGGAAGCAGGACACTTCCGACTGTACGGTTACCTGGTTTTTGGCCTATGACTGGTATGGTAAAAAGTTTGATGAAGTAAATAATGCTTTCGACAGGAAGCTGTATGAAGAAACAGGTATCAAAATTGAAATTCAGACAGGCGATACAGATAAGCTGAACATGCTGATCCAAACAGGCAAGCTTCCCGATGTTATAACACTGGATGCCAATTCCACTCAGCGTAAGCTGCTTGAGGACAATGGGCTGGTGCAGCCTCTGGAGACGCTGCGGGAACAATACGCGCCTGATCTTGTCATACCCCAATCCATGATAGACTGGTATACAAATAAGGACGGACACTGGTACTCTATTGCCAGTTATTACTATGGAGATGATAATATCGCGGACAATAAAGGGTATTATGAAACCCATAATCAAAACTATGTACGGGATGATATTTTAAAACAGATCGGGATGGACTATGACGATCTGCGTACGAAGGAAGGCTTTTTGAATGCACTGCGTGCAGTTAAGGAACAGAATATAGAGTATAACGGGCAGAAGGTGGTTCCATATATGGTGCTCTTTGCCGATAAAGCCGCCGAACAGGTCGCACAGCAGCTTGGGGCAAGTGAGGAGGATGCGGAAGGAAATTACCAGTCCATCTACACCACGCCGGAGTTCAGGGAAGCCATGCTGCTTTTTAATCAGATGTATCGGGAAGGACTGCTGACCGATGTAAGCTTTACGGTGGATAAAAGCCAGCTGGAGCAGGAAGTGGCTGCCGGGCATGTGTTCGCATCCACTGCGAAAACAAATGTATCTGCGGCAAGAGAGAGTCTGTATGCTACCGATAACGATGCAAAAATCCTGTATGCAGGGCAGTTTACAGGAGATACCAATACGCAGATCATGGTTCCTGCTAATAATAATATGGGCTGGACTGCAACGTTGATTAATAAGGATGCGGAAAATGCAGACAGAATCATCCGCTTATTTGCCTATCTTAATACACCGGAAGCGGTACTGGATAATGAATGGGGAGTCGGTGGATGGACATTGAGCGAGGACTGGCTGGTAGTACGGGAGCCCGAGATTATGGCATTAAAGGCTTCCAATCCGACTGAGTTTGCAGCAAAATATGCCGGAGATATGGGATGGACATCGGATTACACGATTATACAGGGAACCTATCCGGCTGACGGAGGGGTCTGGACAGATGATGTTTATCAACAGACGCATGATAACAGAATAGTCATATATGATGATAAATGCTTTGCAAACGTAGCTCCCGTAGGCGGAAGTGATGAGGCGGCGATTCAGGCGCGTATTAAGGAATACCGTACACAGGCTCTGGGAAAAATCATTACGGCTTCCACCCCTGAACAATGTGAAGCGGAACTGGATGCGGCTTTGGTTGAAATGGAAAACCTGGGACTTGGTAAACTTGTTGCTTATCAGAACGAGTTATTTCAAAAAAATAAGGAGAAGCTTGGGCTTGCATTTGCATTCCCGGGGAATCAATAAACAGTGCCGGAAGTTATGTGAACCATAAGAAAAGGAGAACGGTTGAGTAGCCGTAATCCGGATAAAAGGAGGAATACGCTCTGTTAAACTAAGAACGTATTCCTCCTTTTAGGAAATGGGGAATGCGGCATAAGAATAGTATGGATTGTTAATGCAGGGCCGGCCGCCGTTCGATGTGGAAACGGAAAGAAGTAATTCCGCCTTCACAGCTTACCCGTATAAAATGTTTATCATCATAAAAAAGCTTTAATCGGGAGTTTATGTTATTCAGACCGATTCGTTCTCCGTCGGTTTCTAATTTGACAGGAGCGCTTTCAAAGCGGTAATTCAATTCCGATACCCGTTGCGGGGAAAGCGGTTCCCCGTTGTTTTCTATAAGAAAACAAATATCGTCGCCCTGTTTCAGAGCCGATATAGTAATGGATAATGGATTGGCATCTCCTCTGTATTTAAAACTGTTTTCAATAAAAGGCTCTAAAAGAAACCGGATGCAGCGTTCTTCCAGCAACTCATCGGGGATTTGAAAATCCACTTGAAACGGAATGCTGCGGATGCTCTGGAGTGCCAGATAATCTCTGACCATCTTTATTTCGCCGTTCAGCGTGGCCATCAGTTCCTTGGAATTGATATTATAGCGAAGCATCCTGCAGAAGGCGGAAACAGCGGCGCTCTCCTTATATAACCCGGCAAGCTCCATGCGGGAGGAAAATATCTCCATCGTATTATACAGGAAGTGTGGGTTTATCTGATGCTGCAGCGCCAGAAGCTCCGCCTGCTTTGCAGCAGTTTCTTCCTGAATTTTCTGATCCAGCAGCGTCCGGATCTGTGTAAGAAGATAATTAATCCTCACAGCCAGAACGGAGAGCTCATCCTTTCTGCCGGCTACGGCATCCATACCGGCTACGGAAGACTCAAAATTATGCTCTACCGCATATTCCATTCTGTCAAGACAATAATGGATATCCTGGATTACACGGCGGTTATAGGCAAAGAAACCAGACATCATGACGATAAAAAGCAACGGAAGAAGCAGCATCAGTGCTATGGAAATGCCGGTGAGCTGGGTGCTGTCCGAAAGAGTAATAGTGTGAAAGGGAGTATTATCAATATCATATTTTGAATAGATTATATGACCGCTGTTCCCTGACCGGGGGCCTTCGACGATCTCACTAAGCCTTTCGGAATCAAGATAGGAAGAGGAATAATTAAATATATGATAGCCGGATTGCATGGCAGGTTCGAAAATTCCCTCCGACAGAGAATCCTTGACGAAAAAAACCTGTTCCGGGACAAGTGCTTCGATAACCCCGATTAAACGCGTCCCAACCTGAATTTTGTGAAAATAGTGATACGTATCTTTGCTGCCAATCCTCTGGATGGAGGGGAGCTCCTCATCGAAGCTGCCCGAAAGCCAGATATCTTCCTGATTCACCGATTGATAAAAATTATTGAAAAAAGCAGTACGGTCAATATAGGAGATGGGGTAAAAAATACCGAAACCCATCGGTATCGTGGTATTTTCAAGGTAAATGCGCAGTTTAATATCGGAGACACCGTTCGTAACCTTCACAAAATCCCGGATCGTTGTCCTGTAATAAAGAAGATCAGGTGTTGTTTCATATTGCTTATCCAGAAAGTCAAGTAAATTCTGATTCTGTATAACGGTTTTGCACATATTTTCAGCCAGCTTCATTTGCTGGAGTACAGCGCTGACCGTCTGGTTTTCCAGGATTTCATTTTGGGATAAATTGTATTGCACCTGCAGCCGGTTTGCCCTTAACAGCAAAAAGATCAGGATGAGCATGAAAGGAAGCAGGATAAAGCCCAGGAATGCGGACGAAAATTTGATAAAAAGTCTGTTTTGGTTCATATTGCCACCTCTGGTTTTCATGGTTTGCGGATCGGCGGTTTTCAGCTCTGGGCGGTTTTAGCCCATATTGAGAGCTGAAGGGGGATATGTTATACTAAAAGAACCAGCCCTTGCTGAAATCCTGCAAATGAAGCAGCCAGGTCTGAACTGTTATTTTTTGAAATGGAGAGCTCCCTATGAGAATTCTTATTGTAGATGATGATATATTGATTTGTAAAAATGTAAAATCCAAGCTTTTAAGGATTGCGGGTAGGGAAAAATTTGAGTGTACAATGGCGCACAGTGTTGTGGATGCTAAAATAGCGATCAGGGAGTGTGAGCCGGATGTTTTAATAACGGATCTTAATATGCCGGGAATATCCGGGTTGTCCCTCATTTCTTACGTAAAGAAAAATTATGAAGGTATCCGCATATATGTGCTCAGCGGATATGATGATTATGATTTGGTCAGGCGTGCTTTTTTAAACGGTGCCAGGGACTATCTCCTCAAGCCTGTGGATATACAGGAACTGCAGGAAAAGATACTGCCGGTTAAAGACAGTCCAGGGAACGGAACAAAGAGCATTTCGGGAAACACCCTGCAGTTTGATACGGTACTATCTTATATTGAAGAGCATTTGAGCACAAACCTTACCATGGAGGAGGCCGCTGCAAGTATTGCAATGAGTTATCATTATTTCAGCAGACGGTTCCGGGAGTATACCGGATATACGTTTCCGGAGTATATCAACCGCCGCAGGATCGAGAGAGCTAAAAGTTATCTTTGTGATCCCAGTGTTAAAATATCGGATATTGCATATAAAGTCGGATATGATTCTGCATCTACTTTCTCCAAAGCATTTTCCAAATATGAAGGATGTTCACCAGCCGATTTCAGGAATAAACAGAAAATATCCATGGATTAAGTATACCTCAGTCTATAGACAGCCTCACTGATTCCGATTACCTTCCGGCACAAAATTTTGTTACTTCATTCAGCTCGGCAGAAAGCTCCTCCTGTTTCAGCAGCTGCATCAGGTAATTCAGCCAGACGGCGCTGGGATAGTGGATACTGTACTTGTCATCATATTCCTGAAAGGTGCGGATACCTTCCGCCTGGCACCTTTCGGTATATCTGGCAAAAGCCCTGCGCAGATAATAGAGCTGGCGTTTGCTCATTTGCTCCGGTGTTTCACGCTGGGTAATAAATCCCTGCCGGTGCTTCAGGGCGAGGTAGACTAGCTTATCTGTTTCTATACTTTTCTGGTCGTAAAAATCACTTAGGTAGATATGGCCCTCAACCCGGCAATCGGGATCTTCAGGATAATCCTTCAGCCATTTTTTCCTGTCCGCCGCCATGATAAAATCTTCTTTGTTGTCATCAGTTTTATTCATACAGCATTTTTTATATTTCTTTCCGCTTCCGCAGGGGCAGGGATCGTTGGGATATATTTTTCCGATTTTTACCTGCGGCTGCGCAGAGAAAGTCATATCATGCAGCAGTTTTTCGAAATCCTCCTTAATGTCTTTAAGAGACCGTGTGTCAGAATGCTGGTCAAACATAGCCCATGTCCTCAGGGTGTCAGCAGCACTGCTGATTCTTTTACAGCCGTTGCTGTCGCTGCGGTAAGGACTGTAATCGAATATGGAATCCACACAGTATGCATAATCACCGTAATAAGATTCATCCACACGATCGTTATCATAAAGATATTTAACGTCCGGAAGCATGGAAAACAGGCGGCAGTCACAGACAGCAGCGGAAACCATGGTATCGAAGGTGTCATCCTCAATCACCGGTGCATAAATCAGCTTTTTGAATAAATCCGTCAGTTCCTGCTGCTGCATTTTCCCATCATAGTATAGCTGGATACAGACTTTGAGCGCCGCATTTTTTGCAAAGCTGTCGGACTGCGTTTCTACAATATAAGATTCCAGCAAATCAATATCGCCGTTATACAGACTATAAAGGCAATCGTCCAGTCCTTCCGTAATTGCACCGCCAAGTAAAGAATCCAAGGTATCCCTGGGTACGGAGATCAGTTCTATCACTGCAGGAAAGGCTTCTTTATAGCCAAACTGCGCAAGAAGAAAAAGCGCGTAAAAATGCAGCTGATAATTTTCATCCAGCCGTTCCTGCTCCGTTATGGCTTTCTTTATGCCTTCCATTAAGTAAGGGATGGCTTCCTGCTGGTTTTCTGACAATACGCGGAACGGCTCTTCAGGAAACTCGCTGGTAAAATAAGTGATTTTTTCTATTGCTGTCTGCACAGACATCGTGTTTTTCATGTGGTAGCTCCTTGTATTTTGCTGATAATTAAGTCTGACCGGCTTTCTGCAGGACCGGTATTGGGGATGCAGTTTCCGTTGATGGCACTCGTTGGCCCGGCCTTATGCAAGCCTGCTGGTTCCCGCTGTATCAGGAGAGAACCGCCGCCAGCATAAACTAAAGGATGCCATCCTCCACCTCATCCTTGATATCACTGTAATTATGTATCTCATGGCGGTAGCCGGAATAGCCCCTCGTGGTAACCTCATGCCCGGTTTCACACATCCAGCCCATGAGGGCACCGGTAAATTACGGATTGGAATCGGTCCCCAGGCCGTTGTCCATGGCTATTTTGAGAAGCAGGGCGGTTTCCGCCGCGCCGCGGAAGCTTCCGGTGGCGCCGCAGATGGTGACGCCCGCCAGCTCATCGCCGTATTTTGCTGCGTAATCCCTGGCGATAAAGGAGCCCATGCTGTGCCCGAAAAGGAAATAGGGAAGATTCGGGTATTTCTCAGCATCTACACCTCCTGCTTCTTAATTTTATGTCTCAACACATAACTGTCCGGTGTTTTCACAGTTACCTCTGTTTTCATTGTAAGTTACTAAAATGTATGTGTCAATTATTATATTATTGTAATTATCCGGTTCCTGTAACAGTAACGCAACTGGTTTTTGTCAGGGTATCCGGCATCGGAGGTTTTGACGAAATAAGCCGCACATTTTTAGACATGTCCGGAATACCCATAAAATGGGCGTTTTCGGATATTTTGCATAAAAATGTCTGGCTAAAATAAAAATTGTGCGTAGTAATTGCTTATAGATACATTAAAATAAATTATAGTTCTGAAAGATGCACAAACTCAAGGGACTAAACAGCTATAATGGAGCTGATTTACAGAAAGGAGAGGGAGATTAATGAGAAAGCTGAAAAAAGCAACAGCGCTTCTGCTTTGCCTGCTCATGACGTTCAGTCTGGCAGCCTGCGGCGGGGGCACCACAAAGGAAACAGGAGGTACCGGGGAGAACGCGGAGAATGGTGGGGCACAGGCCGATTCAGGCTCCACAGGCATTCTTACGGAGACGGGTACCTATCCTATTGTAAAGGAACCTATAGAACTGACGCTGTTCTGCGTATCCATGCCTAACGTGGAGGATTTCGCAACCAATGATTTTACTAAATTTCTGGAAGAAAAGACCGGTATCAAGATCAACTTTGAGACCGGCAGCAGAGATGACTGGGAAACCAAGCTGAACCTGGCCTTCAGTACGGGCGATTACCCGGACATGATCATGTTTGCAAGCCCCAGTCAGGCAAAATACGGCGTAAAGGAAGGCATCCTTCTGCAGCTGGACGATTTAATTGAGGCAAATATGCCCAACTATATGGCGAATATGGGAGAATATATAGATGCTACCAGGCAGACGGACGGCCATATTTACGCTATCTGCGGGCTTAACGAATGCTACCATTGTATGTACGCCAAGAAAATGTGGGTGAACACCTACTGGCTGGACAGGATGGGGATCGATGTCCCCACCACCACGGATGAATTTTATGATGCATGTAAGAAATTTCTGGAAATCAACCCTACAGGTATAGCGGTAGGCGGGGCGAAGGACGGCTGGCATGCCAGATTTGAGGAATGGATGACCAACGCCTTCATACTTTCCCCTTCCAAATCCCAGGATTACCGCGTGGAGGTAGGCCTGGCACCGGAAGGCAAGATAAGGACGATTGCCAATACCGATGAGTATAAGGAAGCATTGAAATATATGAATAGTCTGTATAAACTGGGCGCTATTTATGACGGCGACTTCACACAGACAGAGGAGCAGCTGCGCGCCCTGGCCAATCAGGAAGGCGAACCGGTTCTGTTCCTGCCCTGCGGAACTATTTCCAACCATTTTGATGCGGACAACAATAATGAAACCTACAGACATTATCAGGTAATGGCTCCCATTGCCGGCCCGGACGGAACCAGACGGGCTACCTATATGAAATATGCAGGTCTGGGAGAAGGCGACTTCTTCGTTACCGACAAATGCAAATATCCGGAAGCAGCGCTTCGCTGGATTGATTACTTTTTTACCACAGAGGGCGCGCTTTCCTCTCAGTACGGCGCTGAAGAAGGCACCGACTGGGTGCTCAATCCGGAAGGAAAGAAGGGCCTGAACGGCGAACCGGCCATGTATGAGGTGCTCAATCCTTATTCCGGCGAGGCGCAGAACCATGACTGGCAGGACGTGCAGGTGAAGTATTTCCCCGCAGAGTTCCGTCTTGGCGAGAGCACGGATCAGAACGTGGATGTGGGAACCTCATTGGGCCTGGAGAAGCTGCTGTATGACGCTACCAAGGAAAAAATGGAGCCGTATGCGCAGAAGGAAGGCGACTGGGATGTGCTGCCTTACCTGAAGCTGACGGATGAGGAGGCTACCAAAATCCAGACCATAGGTGTGGAGGTGGAAAACTACATTGAGGAAAACAAGGTGGCGTTCATTACCGGAAGAAAGGACTTCGACAAGGACTGGGATTCTTATGTAAAAGGCTTTGACAACGTAGGCCTGCCTACGCTGCTGGAGGTTTATCAGACCGCATATGACAGGCAAAGCTCAAAGTAAAATGGTATTTGACCCTCGCGGCAGCTGTCAGGCGGACGCATACGTGTATCAGTCCGGCTGGTGTCCGCAGGAATAAATGGCATTTGCCGTAAGGCGCTGCCGGTGTCAGGAGCGAAGGCGCCTCCGGAAAAGGGGGCGCCTTTTTCTACAGAAGAAGGCCGGGACGGGCAGCAAAGGATTTCGAGCTTAAGGCAGAGGAGGAGGGAATGCTTTGAAAACAGGTGCGATGAAAGTAAAAGCAAAAAATAAGAACAGGGTAAAGAATTCCAACTGGCAGTTCTGGGCGATTATAGCGGCGCCGCTCATTTATGCCATTGTATTTGCCTATATTCCCATGGGCGGAGTGATTCTGGCCTTTAAGGACTACAGCATCAGAAAGGGGATCTGGGGCAGCGACTGGGTGGGTTTGAGGTATTTTAAACAGTTCCTGCTGTCCCCTTCCAGCTCCAAGGTTATTATCAATACGCTGGTGCTGGGCTTTTACAGCCTTCTTGCAAGCTTTCCCATCCCGATTCTGCTGGCGGTGGGGCTGAATGAGGTGAAGGCGGTAAAATTCAAGAAAACTGTACAGATGATAACCTATGCTCCCTATTTTATTTCCACGGTGGTTATGGTCGGCATGCTCATGCAGATGACGGATCTGCGTATCGGCATCATCAACAAGCTGCTGGGGCTGTTCGGCGTAGGGCCGGTGAATTTCTTCGGGGATGTGGATATTTTCAGAAGCCTGTATGTATGGAGCGGCGTATGGCAGACGGCGGGCTATTCGGCCATTATTTACATAGCGGCGCTGGCCGGCGTCAGCCCGGAGCTGAAGGAAGCGGCCATTGTGGACGGCGCCAGCCGCCTGCAGAGAATCTGGCATGTGGATCTGCCGGCTATCCGGCCCACTGTGGTGACAATGCTGATTTTCGCCTGCGGCAATATGATCAATATCGGTTTTGACAAGGTATTCCTGATGCAGAACAGCATGAACCTGGCAAAATCCGAAGTTATCGCCACCTTCGTGTATAAGGTCGGCCTGGTGAACGCAGACTACGGCTTCTCCACGGCGGCGGGCCTGTTCCAGTCGCTGGTGAGCTTCATCATGCTGGT
>OFMJ01001571.1_pt1 | contig 16484 bp, 16 predicted proteins | sample 1541801 | NCBI WGS metagenome assembly OFMJ01 (sample SAMN04209234, study PRJEB22552) | human gut metagenome | biome: gut; material: feces | host: Homo sapiens | place: USA: Oklahoma
AGCCTGCTTTCGAAATCCTCCGCGGAAATATCCGGTTCATAGGAGATTACCAGCTTTTCCCTTCCGCCGGAAAGGCTGTCATGGATGCTGCCGATAATCCCGTTCAGCTGCTCCACAAAAGCAACGCGCCTTGCAATAATTTTTTTTCCGAATTCCACCAGCTGAATATCCCATACATCCAACGTCCCCCTCAGGGAGGGATTCATGTACATATCCTTGAGCAGCCGGTTTCTCTGGTTTACTATTTTATTATAGTTGTTCAGGTTATGCAGATACATGGGATCAAGCTGACAAAGCTCCATATCCACGAATCTGCGCCTTTCCGAAGGGCCATTTTTAATGATACCGAGATCCTCCGGGGAGAAAAAAACAACATTCATCAGCCCCAGAAGCTCTGTGGCCTTCTTCAGCTTTCTTCCGTCGATAGCAATCCCCTTTGTCTTATTTTTGCGGAGATGCATGTCGATTTTGATCTCATCCCCGTCCTTTTCCAGATAAGTCCTGATGTGAGCCTCTTCCTCTTCAAAGTTAACAATATCCCGATCCTTTGTTCCCCGGTGGGATTTTGTCGTGGCACACAAATAAACCGCCTCAAGGATGTTCGTCTTCCCCTGTGCGTTGTCCCCGTAAAGAATATTGGTGCCTTTGTCGAAGCTCATATCCAGAAAAGCGTAATTCCTGAAATTAGATAGCTCCAGTGATTTGATTACCATGAAAATTACCCGATACTGCCTTTCAAAACTGCAGCAGCCCATAACGTATAACGTCATGAACTGCCGCAGAAAAATTACTCAATTTTAAGAGTCTGTCCGTTAAATTCAACAAGATCCCCGGGAACCAGTTTTTTACCGCGCTGCGTTTCCACCTGGCCGTTCACCTTAACAAGCCCGTCCTGCACCGCATACTTGGCATCCACCCCGGACTCGGCAAGGCCGGCTGCTTTCAGAGCCTGTCCCAGCTTAATATATTCATCTTTTATTTTAAAAGTCTGCATTTTTATCCTTCCGCTTCCAAAACTGCCGTAAACGTCCTTCCACAGTTACACTGTTGTAAAGTTAACCGGCAGAATCAGATAGATATAATTATTTTCCTCATCCCTGATAAAGCAGGGAGCTTTCGGATTTACCAGATAGATAGTGATTGTTTCGTCGTCAATAACACGCAGGGCATCAATGAGGAACTTGGGATTAAAGCCGATCATGAGATCTTTTCCCACCTTGGTAATATCGATTTCTTCATCCATGCTTCCCACCGTGGAATTGATCTTAAGCTCTATGGATCCGTCTGTAATATTGATAATAATGGGCTTTTTATCCCCTTCCTTGATGAGCAAGGTCGCTCTGTCAATACAGTCAAGGAGCTCTTTTTTATTGATCTCAACCTTGGTTTCATAATCGCTGGAAAGCATCTGATCGATCTTGAAGTATTCACCCTCAATCAGCCTGGAAACCACCGTGGTATTTTCAAATTCAAAAACAATATGCTTATCTGTAAAGAAAATCGTTACGTCCTTATCCGCATCACCGCCCAGGATCTTGCTGATCTCATTCAGTGTCTTTCCGGGAACCACTACTTTTTGGGAAGGGTAGGAGTTCTTCAGATGGATCTTACGGATGGAAATACGATGCCCATCAAGGGAGATCACTCTCATTTCCTCACCGTTGATCTCAAAGAGTTCACCGCTCATCAGCTTATTGTTATCGTTGTCAGAGATGGAAAAGATCGTCTGGCGGATCACTTCCTTCAGGGTATACTGTGACAGGACAATGGATTCATTTCTTTCAATCATGGGAAGATAGGAAAAATCTTCTCCCGATTTTCCAATGATATTGAACTTTGCCTTTTCACAGGTGATGGTTGTTTTAAAATTACTGTCGGTTATGATGGTGATATCGTTGTCAGGCAGCTTCCTTACGATTTCCAAAAAGATCTTGGCATCCAGGGCAATGATCCCCTTTTCAACGATGTCGCCTTCAATAATTGTTTCAATGCCAAGCTCCATATCGTTGGCAGTCAGTTTAATTTCTCCTCCGGTGGAATCAATGAGGATACATTCCAGGATGGACATGGTGGTTTTATTCGGCACTGCTTTGGATACCACCTGAAGACCTGTTAACAGATTGCTTTTGGAACAAACTAATTTCATGTGTGCATAAACTCCCTTCTGCGAATTCACATTAACGTACCGGTTGCCACGCCGCGCGCGATCTTTTATTAATTAAAGTATTTAGTAATATTAAATAGTAGGGGGTGTAGATATGTGGATAACCCTTTTTATTATACATTTTGCAAGGAAAACTGAAAATAATAACTTGTTTAAAACTGACGGACAGGCTGAGGTTAATTGTCAGGATATTCACAAACGTTCTGAACCGCCGTTCCAGGGCATCCTGCCGTAAAAATTCCTATTCACAGCCTGTCCCCATACTGCCCACAGCTTGTCAACTTTTTTTAAACAAAGTTATACACATATCTTCTTCTTGATAATTTCAATGTTATTCTTAAGCTCTTCGTTGGTGGCAAGCTCTTCTGAGATCTTATTGGCCCCGTGGATTACGGTGGTGTGATCTTTTTTACCAAGCAGCTTGCCGATGTTGGCCAGTGAGGTTTCCGTCAAATCCCTGCACAGATACATAACGACCTGGCGGGGCAGTACGAATTCCGAGTTCCTCTTTTTGGAGGTGATGTCTTCAGGATTGACACCATAGTGCTCGGCAACTACCTTAATAATAAGTTCAGGCGTGATCTTGTCGGGCTTGTCCGGATTGATGATATCCTTCAGCGCATCCTCCGCCAGCTCCATCGTGATCTCAGGCTGGTTCTCAATCTTGGATTTGGCGATAATACGGTTGAAAGCGCCCTCCAGCTCACGGATATTGGATTTAATGTTGGTTGCAATATACTGGAAAATGGAGTCGTCGATCTTTTTATCATAGTTCTCCGCATTCTTGCGCAGAATTGCCATCCTGGTCTCATAATCAGGGGGCTGGATATCTGCGATCAGGCCCCATTCAAAGCGGGAACGGAACCTTTCATCCAGGGTTTCCATTTCCTTGGGCGGTTTATCGGAGGACAGAACAATCTGTTTTCCGGCGGCATGAAGGACATTGAAGGTATGGAAGAACTCCTCCTGTGTACTTTCTTTTCCTATTATAAATTGGATATCGTCGATCATGAGGACATCCACCGTACGGTATTTGTCACGCAGCTTGGTCATGGCAGCCGCATTACCGCTTCGGATGGATTCAATTACTTCATTAGTAAAGGACTCCGAAGTAACATAAATAACCTTCATGTCCGGATTCTGTTCCAGGACAAAATGGCCGATGGAATGCATAAGGTGGGTTTTGCCCAGTCCGGCCCCGCCATAAATATAGAGGGGATTGTAAGCGTCACCGGGGGATTCCGCAACGGCAAGACAGGCGGAATGGGCGAATTTATTGTTGCTTCCTACAACGAAGGTATCGAATTTATACTTCGGGTTCAGGTTTGCATTTTCATAATTAATATTAAAGGTGCCGCTGAAGGGGGACTTCAGATCCTCAGCGGAGGACTTGTCCTTCCTGGCGTCCTTCTCCAATATAAAAGAAACTTCATAATAATGATCCATCATTTCTGTGATGGTAACACGGAAGAAGTCTTTATATTTGGAAGAAATATAATTAAGTGCATGTGACTGGTTCGATGTGATAAGAATGATTACCACATCATCCTGTACATCGAAAAACTTCAGTGGTTCTATCCACGTATGATATGAAACATCGGAGAGATCATATTCTTTTCTGATGGTTTCCTTAATTTCATCCCATCTGGCCTCGATTGCCTGCATCCCTAAACCTCCTAAACTAACTGAAAATACATCTATCTTATCTTACTCTAAAAAAATGCAAATATCAAATGTTAATTCTGGGGATAAGATTTTTCCACAGGGTGTGAACGGAAGGGGGTGGAAGTTAACATATTTGGGGTTTGGGATGTGTAAATGTGGATAAGTGGAAAAGTGAAATCAACATATAAACATCCAGATTTTATGCGGCTTTGATAATAATTTTTAAATTGAGAATAAAAATTAAGCTGAGTTTATCCACAAGTTATACACAATTTGTGGATAATGTTATGTTAAGTGGAAAGAATCGTTGGCAGCGTGTGGATTATTTTTCCGGGGCTAGATATTGTATAAAAAATGAAATTTTAGTAACTACATATTGTATTAGTGAAAAACACGATTTTTACCGCCTTTTTTCAGCGTTTTTTTTATTGGGGAAAATGCGCGGTTTTGCTTGACTTGCGGGGTTTCTTCCTATATAATCGGTAATGATATTTTCTGACACAACATCAGAAACCCAAGTGAAGGAGGTGCATCTTTAATGAAAATGACATTTCAGCCTAAGAACAGGCAGAGAAATAAAGTTCACGGCTTCAGAGCCAGAATGAGTACTCCGGGAGGAAGAAAGGTACTGGCAGCAAGAAGAGCAAAAGGAAGAAAGAGATTATCCGCATAGGCCGCAGTTTTGTGGCCTTTTTTTCTCTTTCCAGGAAAGATTGGATGTAGAATGAATTTTTCGGAAAGCTTGAAGAAAAACCAGGATTTTCAGTCTGTTTACCGGAAGGGCAGATCTTATGCCAATAAACTGTTGGTCATGTATGTGTTGGAAAATAACATGGAAAGAAACAGACTTGGAATTTCTGTAAGTAAAAAAGTAGGGAACAGCGTTGTGCGTCATCATGTCACAAGGCTGGTGCGCGAAAGCTACAGACTGCAGGAGAATATATTTAATAGTGGTTTAGATATAGTAGTCATAGCCAGAGCGAATGCAGCTTCGGCTTCCTATGCGGAAATCGAGAGTGCATTGTTGCATTTGGGTAAGCTTCATAAAATTATAAGCTGAATTGGATATGAAAAAGATTGTAATTGCCCTGATTAAAGGATATAGAAAGTATATATCACCAATGAAAAGTACAAAATGTCCTTATTTTCCCACCTGCAGCGAGTATGGGCTTCAGGCTGTGGAGAAGTACGGTGTCATTAAGGGCGGCTTGCTTGCTTTTTGGAGAATTTTGAGATGTAATCCCTTTTCCAAGGGAGGCTATGACCCGGTTCCTTAAAGAGGGCGCCGGTTTAAGGAGGAAATAAGTTTTGCCAGGAATTATTTTGACCAAAAGTGCGACTCCTGTTATCGGGTGGGTTGCCACGTTGCTCGGTTATATTATGGAGGGTATCTTTTATATCCTCAACCTGATCGGGATTCCCAACATCGGTATCGCCATTATCATTTTCACCATTGTTATTTATATGCTCATGCTTCCTCTGACAATTAAGCAGCAGAAGTTCTCAAAGCTGAGTAATAAGATGAATCCTGAGCTGCAGGCCATCCAGAAGAAATACAATGGAAAGAAAGACAATGATTCCATGATGGCCATGCAGAATGAAACGCAGGCCGTTTATGCAAAATACGGTGTTTCACCTATGGGCAGCTGTGTCCAGATGCTGATTCAGCTACCTATTATCTATGCTTTGTATAAGGTTATTTATGCCATTCCTGCTTATATCGGACAGGTTAAGGAGGCGTTCTTCCCCCTGGTGGACAAGCTGATTGCCCAGCCGGGAAGCGCGGAGTTTATTCAGGGCTTCCGTAATGCGGGGATGTATATGAAGCAGTTTTCCAATGAACTGTTTACTGCCGGGGATACAACCTATGTACAGAATACGTTTATTGATGTGCTGAATAAAGCGTCAACTCCGGAATGGGCGACTCTTGCTGAGAAATTTCCCAATTTATCAGCGGATATCGCTGCCACTACGGAAAAGCTTGCTTCCTACAATAATCTGTTTGGCATGAATATCGGGGATTCCCCTTCTTATTATCTGTCCAATGCGATGCAGGCCAGGAATGTACTTCTGATTATTGCAGCGCTTGCCATTCCTGTACTTGCTGCAGTTACCCAGTGGCTGAACGTTAAGCTCATGCCCCAGCCGGAATCCAATGGCGAACAAAACAGCATGATGTCTTCCATGAAGATGATGAACAATATCATGCCCATCATGTCTGCTGTATTCTGTTTCTCACTTCCTGCCGGTGTTGGTTTATACTGGGTTGCCAGTGCTGTGGTAAGAAGTATTCAGCAGGTGCTTGTTAATAAGCATATTGATAAGACTGATTTTGACCAGCTGATTGAGAAAAACAAGGACAAGGCCAAGAAAAAGCAGGAAAAACGGATCAAGCGGATGGAAAAGGCTGGAATTGATCCTAAGACCATAAACCAGTATGCCAGCATGAATACACGTAATGTGCAGCCTTCCACGAAGCCTGTGACAGCTGCAAGCACTTCTTCTAAAAAGCCCGCGGGATCAAAAGCGCCCATGACGGCGGAGGAGAAGGAAGCGGCCGTGAAGAAGGCGACGGAGATGTATAACAAGAACGCGCCGAAGCCCGGAAGTATTGCTGCAAAAGCAAATATGGTTAAGGTTTATAACGAAAATAATAACAGCAGGCCGGAAAAGGACAGCACCGGTAAGAAATAGGATGCAGCAAAGCCGGAGGGCGGACTGCAGTAAGATAAGATGTTATGGAACTGTGAAGCAACGGTTCCTGTGATGATTGCCGCGCCCGGCGGCAGAACGGAGGAAATTATGGAGTTCGTAGAATTTACTGCCAAGACAGTGGATGATGCCATTACCGCAGCATGCCGTAAATTTCTTGTGACCAGTGATAAGCTGGAGTATGAAGTGATAGAAGAAGGTTCTACCGGTTTCCTGGGATTTAATGCCAAGCCCGCGAAAATCAGGGCAAAGGTTAAGGGAAGCGTTGAAGATACGGCCAGAGAATTCTTAAATGATGTATTTGCCGCAATGAAGATGACTGTTGTGGTTGATGTGAAGTTTGATGAAACAGACGGATTTCTTGACATCGATTTAAGCGGCGATGACATGGGAGTTCTTATTGGAAAAAGAGGACAGACCCTCGATTCCCTCCAGTACCTGGTTTCCCTCGTAGTCAACAAGGAAGCGGAAGAGTATATCCGTGTTAAGGTTGATACTGAAAATTACCGTAAGAGAAGAAAAGAAACGCTGGAGAACCTGGCAAAGAACATAGCATATAAGGTAAAGAGAACGAAACGCAGTGTTTCTCTTGAGCCTATGAATCCGTATGAAAGAAGAATTATTCATTCTGCCCTTCAGAATGACAAATATGTTACAACCCACAGTGAAGGGGAAGAACCTTTCCGTCACGTTGTAGTTACCCTGAAGAAATAAACAGGGACAGAGGTAGATGGATTTATGAAACAGACTGAAACAATTGCTGCAATTGCAACGGCACTGTCTGATTCAGGAATAGGAATTGTCCGTATCAGCGGAGAAGAAGCAATTGAAATTGGAAACAGGGTTTATAAATCAAAGAATGGCTGCCATAATCTTAAGGATTATGGCAGCCATACCATTCACTACGGTTTTATTGTGGATGGAGAAGAAATCCTGGACGAAGTAATGGTAGCCATTATGAAAGCGCCTAGCAGCTATACTAAGGAAGACACCGTCGAGATCAATTGTCATGGCGGTGTTTTAATCATGCAGAAAATTCTTGAAGCTGTTCTGAAGCAGGGCGCCAGGCTGGCAGAACCGGGCGAGTTTACAAAGAGGGCATTCCTGAACGGAAGAATTGATCTTGCAAGGGCGGAGGCTGTCATGGATTTGATCCATTCCAGAAATGAATTTGCCCTGAAATCTTCCGTAAAGCAGCTGAAGGGTTCCGTATCCGACTGTATCCGGAAAATGCGGGAGGAAATCCTTTATGAAATTGCTTTTATAGAATCAGCACTGGATGATCCGGAGCATATCAGCACGGAAGGCTATCCTGAAAAGCTTCTTCCAAAGATCCAGGATCTTCTGGGCAGGTGTGAAAAACTGATTAATTCCGCTGATAACGGCAAAGTCCTGAAGGAAGGGATCAATACTGTCATCGTTGGAAAGCCCAATGCGGGTAAGTCATCTCTTCTTAACATCCTGGTAGGTGAGGATAAGGCCATTGTAACGGATGTGGCTGGAACCACAAGGGATGTTCTGGAGGAATCGATACGTCTGCATGGAATCGGTCTGAATATCATCGATACCGCAGGGATCAGAGCCACTGAGGATGTGGTGGAGAAAATAGGAGTGCAGCGCGCCCTGAAATATGCAAAGGATGCAGATTTGATCCTGTACGTGGTAGATTCCAGCGTGGCGCTGGATGAAAGCGATGAGGAAATACTTGATTTATTAAAGGATAAGAAATGCATAATTCTTCTGAATAAAACGGATCTTGAACCTGTGGTTACGGAAGAGATGCTGCGTGAAAAAATAGGAGATCCCAGGGTCTGCATGATACGGACTTCCACAAAGGATAATACGGGAATTGAAGCGTTTGAAAATACGATAAAGGATATGTTCTTCGGCGGGATGCTTTCTTTTAATGAGGAAGTGGTCATTACCAGCATGCGCCATAAGCAGGCTCTGGAAGAAGCAAGGGACAGTCTGCTTATGGTGAAGAAAAGTCTGGAGGATGAGATGCCGGAGGACTTTTATTCTATTGATCTGATGAGCGCTTATGCTTCATTGGGTCTTATTATCGGTGAGGAAGTGGGAGAAGATCTTGTTAATGAGATTTTCAGCAAGTTTTGTATGGGTAAATAATTATGAAAATGGAGCAGATGTCATTATTTGATGACAACAGGATCACCTATGATCCCCTGGCGAGCAGGCTCAGACCGTCCGGGCTGGATGAGTTTGTAGGACAAAAGCATCTGATCGGTGAAGGAAAGGTATTGCGCAGGCTGATCGATCAGGATATGGTTTCCTCCATGATTTTCTGGGGACCGCCTGGGGTTGGAAAGACGACTCTGGCAAGGATTATCGCAAGAAAGACAAAGGCTGAATTTATTGATTTCAGCGCGGTAACAAGCGGGATCAGGGAGATTAAGGAAGTCATGAACCAGGCGGAAAGCGCCCGGCAGATGGGAATGAAGACCATTGTGTTTGTTGATGAAATCCACCGTTTCAACAAGGCGCAGCAGGATGCATTTCTCCCTTTTGTGGAAAAAGGAAGCATTATACTGATTGGCGCCACTACGGAAAATCCTTCCTTTGAAATCAATGCCGCTTTGCTTTCCAGATGTAAGGTTTTTGTGCTGCAGGCCCTCACCACCGATGATGTGGCGCAGTTGCTCCGCCATGCGCTTAGTTCTCCCACCGGCTTCGGCTGTCAGAAGATAGTCATATCGGATGATATGATAGAGATGATAGCGGCTTTTGCCAACGGAGACGGACGTACGGCGCTGAATACACTGGAAATGACGGTATTGAACGGTGAAATACAGCCCGACGGAACCACGGTGATAACAAAAGAAATCCTGGAGCAGTGTACCAGCAAGAAATCATTGCTTTATGATAAGAAGGGGGAGGAGCATTACAATCTGATCTCCGCCCTTCATAAATCCATGAGAAATACGGATCCGGATGCCGCGGTGTACTGGCTTTCCAGAATGTTGGAGGCAGGAGAGGATCCGCTTTATGTGGCAAGAAGGCTGGTGCGCTTTGCCAGTGAGGATGTGGGTATTGCAGACAGCAATGCGCTTGTGGTCGCAGTGGCTGCCTATCAGGCCTGTCATTTTAACGGTATGCCTGAATGTAGTGTGAATCTGGCACAGGCAGTGGTATACCTGTCAATGGCTCCCAAGTCCAATGCACTATATGCGGCTTATGAAAACTGTAAAGAGGATGCTGTTAAAATGCTGGCGGAGCCGGTTCCGCTGCAGATACGCAATGCCCCTACCCGGCTCATGGAAGAGCTTCATTACGGAGAAGGTTATATCTATGCCCATAATACGGAAGAAAAGGTTACTGCTATGAGATGTCTGCCGGATTCCCTGAAGGATAAAAGATATTATATACCTACCGGTGAGGGAAAGGAAGCAGAGGTTAAGGAGAAGCTTGACCGTATTCTGAAGTGGAAGAGGGAACAGGAAAATAAGAAAAGACAGGGGAATAAGGAAAGTAAGGAAGAGTAAGAAAAACAGAAAAAAAACAGGGAGCACTGACAGCGCGATCTGCCGGTGCTCCCGCAGGTAATCAGGTATTGGCTGAGGGAATGGCCGGCCTTCGTTTCTCTGTCTTGCTTAAAAGAGATTCAGACAAAGGAAAAGCTGGCTTTAAAGGCTTTTGAGGCAAACGCTTTTTCAAAATCCTTTAATTCATAAAGCTCTATTTCCGGAAGATGGATTTTGTTATCGTTAAGAAGCCTGAGTGCGGGTTCAAATGGGCCGCAGCGGCTCCCGACGATAGTAAGTTCATTTACCGCCACCATGCTCATGTCGATACTGAGTTTTCCTGAATAGGTACTTTTCAGCAGAATAGTGCCTTTTTTACGGACAAGTTCCATTGCCTGGGGAAGCCCTGTCTCGGAACCTGTACATTCTGCCACGATTTCATAGCCTTCCTTTTCCCCGCAGGTTGTAACCCTGGCGAAGGGACGGAAAAGCTCCAGTTTCTCTGGATGGCGGCCGATTACCGTAAGATCAACACCAGTGAGCGCCAATACCTGCGCGGTGAGAAGCGCCAGCCTGCCATCTCCTAAAACAGCTGCATTTTTATCCGATGAAATATGCACCTGGGTAAGGATTTCCAGGGCGGCGGCCAGCGGTTCGGTAAAGATGGCCCGGGTATCCGGCAGTTCGTCCGGCACCAGATGAAGAAGAGAGGTATCGATAGTCATATATTCTGCAAAACAACCATCTTTATTGTCCATACCCAGAACCCGGCGGTTGGAACAGTGTGTGGGCCTGCCGGTCCGGCAGTAGATGCATTTGCCGCAGGCTGCATTCAGTTCACCTACCACGCGGCGGCCTTTTAGCTTTTCATCCGGGGACTCCACAACCTCGCCAACAAATTCATGACCCATAATGCCGCGAAATGAGGGGCGGTATCCTTTCCGCACTTCTTTGTCCGTATTGCATACGGCGCTGTAGTGTATTTTTATCAGGCTTTCGCCTTCTTCAGGAACCGGTATGGGAAGATCTTCCCGGTAAACGGCGCCGGATCCGTCATAGTATAATCCTTTCATTCAATTCCTCCTTTTCTGTCGCTTTCTATGAAAAATATTGTGCTGCAGTTCGTTTTTTGCAACTGTCCAGCGGGGCAGCGTATTTAGCTGCGCAGGCCAGTGCTTTGCATTGATCGTAAGACAGGCTTATGTTTTCATAGTATCATTTATTTTGTGTATTTTCTATTAATTTTTTTTGTGGTATGATGAATCCATAAGTATGCAGAAATCGTTTTAAATATTGCAGTTTACAGAAATCAGGGGGACAGGGCAAGATGAAAAAAGAATCAAATATGGGATTGCTTTTTTTAATGGCTGTTGGTATTGTAGGACTTGGACTTTATTACGGTGCGACAGATAATTATGGAAGCGGGGAAATACAGCTGTATCATTTTATCTGCTGGGTAGTACTGATAATTGCTCTGCTGCGGGCGCTGGAGCTGGTGTGGGAGCCGGTGAAGTTTTTCTGGGATCAGGCCTGGGGAAAGGTACAGGAAAACCGTAAAAATGCTGCGGATTCTATGGGGAATGCACCCAAAGATGTCCTTTCCGGCGAAGAGATGCAGACTGCCATAATTGTTCCTGAAGCAGGCCGGCGGGTTTTTGCAGAAAGAGAGTATGCAGGGCCTGTGAGGGAAGCAGCGGCTGCACGGGAAAGTGTTCTGAGGGAGGAACCTGTCCGTGAAAGTGTAATTCGTGAAAATACTGTTTGTGAGGATGCCGCTCGCGAAGGTGTTGCACGTGAAGGCATTGTTCGGGAAGGCGCTGTTTGTGAAAGCGCTGCTGCGCCGGCTGTTATTATTACGCCTCCTCCGGCCATGGCTGATGTGTATTCAGAAGAAAAGAAGAAAAAAAACAAAAAAAAGAAAAAATAGAAGGAGTTATTCATTATGCCGCAAATCAGGGAATGCTATGATGTTTGTGTGGTGGGGGCGGGACATGCCGGATGTGAGGCAGCGCTGGCCTGTGCCAGAATGGGATTGGAGACAGTGATCTTTACGGTCAGCGTGGACAGTATCGCGCTGATGCCCTGCAACCCCAATATCGGCGGTTCCTCTAAGGGCCATCTGGTCCGGGAAGTGGATGCCCTGGGCGGTGAGATGGGTAAGAATATAGATAAGACTTTTATTCAGTCCAAGATGCTGAATGTTTCCAAAGGGCCGGCAGTCCATTCTCTCAGGGCGCAGGCCGACAAAGCGGAGTATACCTGGCAGATGCGTATGATACTTGAAAATCAGGAGCATCTGACAATTAAGCAGGCGGAGGTATGTGAGCTTCTGGCGGAGGATTTGCCGGGTACGGATGATGGTTCAGGAAAATGCAGGAAGAAAATTACAGGAGTAAGGATTTATACGGGCGCTGTTTATGAAGCAAAGGCGGTCGTATTATGTACGGGAACCTATCTGAATGCGCGGTGTCTGTGTGGTGAGGCTATTACCTATACAGGGCCGAATGGCCTGCAGCCCGCAAATCACCTGACGGATTCCCTGAAGGCGCTTGGGGTTGAGATGAGGCGGTTTAAGACCGGGACGCCGGCGCGTATGGATAAGCGGACAATTGATTTTTCCAAAATGGAAGAACAGCGGGGAGATAAAAAAGTGGTTCCTTTTTCATTTTCTACCATACCGGAGAGTATCCAGAAGGATCAGGTTTCCTGCTGGCTGACTTACACCAATGAGGAGACTCATGATATTATTCGCGCCAACCTTGACAGATCACCGATTTATGCGGGAATTATAGAAGGGACAGGGCCAAGATACTGCCCGTCCATTGAAGATAAAGTGGTAAAGTTTGCGGATAAGAAAAGGCACCAGGTATTTCTGGAGCCGGAAGGTATCCATACAAATGAAATGTATGTGGGAGGTATGTCATCATCTCTTCCGGAGGACGTTCAGCTGGCAATGTACCGAAGTGTTCCTGGCCTGGAACACTGTAAAATAGTGAGAAATGCGTATGCAATTGAATATGATTGTATTAATGCAAGGCAGCTGTATCCTACCCTGGAGTTTAAAAATATTGAAGGCCTGTTCAGCGGCGGGCAGTTCAATGGAAGCAGCGGTTATGAAGAAGCGGCGGCACAGGGACTGATAGCCGGAATGAATGCGGCCCTTTCCATACAGGGAAAGGAGCAGATAATTCTGGATCGTTCCCAGGCTTATATCGGGGTGTTGATTGATGATCTGGTAACCAAGGATAATTTCGAGCCATACAGAATGATGACCTCCCGCGCTGAGTACAGACTTCTTCTCCGTCAGGATAACGCGGATATCAGACTTCGTGAAATAGGATATAAAGCTGGACTGGTAGGAAAAGAAGAATATGAAGCAACCATAAATAAGCAGAAACAGATCCAGGAAGAAATGAACCGTCTGAAAAAAACGACGGTAGGAGCTTCCGCTTCAATCCAGTCATTTCTTGAATCACATGGAAGTTCACCTTTGAAAACTGCCGCAAGCCTTTCGGAACTGATCTGCAGGCCTGAACTGGATTATGAAATTTTAGGGGAGATTGATCCCGACAGAAAGCCCTTACCTGCTGATGTAATCGAGCAAGTGGAAATAGAACTGAAATATGAAGGATATATATCCAGACAGCTGCGTCAGGTAGAGCAGTTTAAAAAGATGGAAAAGAAAAAGATCCCGGAATGGATAGATTATAATGATATTTCCAGCCTCCGTCTTGAAGCCAGGCAAAAGTTGATTTCCTATAAGCCGGTATCCGTAGGACAGGCATCAAGAATTTCAGGAGTTTCACCGGCTGATATTTCGGTTCTTCTTATTTATCTGGAGCATCTGGGAAAGCAGGAAAAAGCATGAAAAGCTATAATTTGACACAATTCAGAAAAGATCTAAGTGAACTGTCGATAGAACTGGATAAGAACCAGGAAGAACAGTTTATGCAGTATTATGAACTACTGATCCAGTGGAATGAAGTAATGAATCTGACAGCTATTACTGATTTTGATGAAGTTTTAAAAAAACACTTTGTAGACAGTCTTTCTTTAATAAAAGCGGTGCCGGAGCTGTCGAAGGAAGGGTACTCAGTCATTGATGTGGGGACAGGCGCCGGTTTTCCAGGAATCCCTTTGAAAATCGCATTTCCGGGGTTAAAGGTAACACTTCTGGATTCCCTGAATAAGAGAGTAAAGTTTTTGAATGAGGTGATTGCCCAAATCGGACTGGCGGATATAGATGCAGTTCATGGAAGAGCGGAGGACTATGCGAAGCCGGGCTTGTTCCGCGAAAAGTATGATCTGTGTGTGTCACGGGCAGTTGCTAATATGGCCACATTATCCGAATATTGCCTGCCGTTCGTGAAGGTTGGGGGAAGGTTTATTCCTTATAAATCCGAAAAAATAGAAGAGGAAGCGGCTGTCGCAAAAAAGGCCTTTTATCTCCTGGGCGGGGAAGTGGTGGAAAATATTGAGTTTAATTTACCGTATAGTGATATTTACAGATCCCTTTTTATTATAAGGAAAAAGACTCCTACGCCCGGAAAATATCCCAGAAAGGCGGGACTTCCGGCAAAGGAGCCAATCAGTTAATTTTTTTTCATATCCAGGTATCCCATGAGAACTACCCATACGTAAGCACAGGTTTTGGGGATCATGAGCATGCCTATCAAAGGAATCATATCAGCCCATAATACAACCGGGATATAGAAGCCGAAGCTTAAGGTGATTGCAAGCCACATAAAGCGGAAGTTTCTGTCCCGGTTTTCTTTTGCTTCCTGATAGAATAGAACAATAATCAGTATTCCCATCAGGGCGAAAGGAATGTTCCGGTAAATTCCCCAGGATAATGGTGCATCGGCACTGACCCATTTGTTTTGGGGAAGCAGACAGAGTATAATTCTTATCAGGGCAAGCCCGTACATGGCAAAATTCAGCGATTTCGTGTCCGCCTTATGATATCTCATTTTCCAGATTTCAAAAAGAATCAGATAAAATATGGTCATTGTTATTGAGGTAATCAGTTTTCCAACGCCGAGGGCAGCTGTATGGGCGGCAAGTCCGTCAGTGCATAGGGAATAGGCTCTTGGGATCAGATGAAAGGCATCACCGCAGCCAAGTATGACAGCCATAATTCCAAATAGTTTATATTCTTTTCTTTCTTTTGATTTGGTTATCATGATGATCCCCAGTGTGATGACAGTAATTAAATATACTGCATCAAAAAATGTTTCCATAATTGCCTGCATTAATATTTCTCCTAGTATTAAATGATTATCAATATGAACTTTGTTCATTATAGACTTATTATACATGGATGTCAACGGTATTTTTTATTTTTTGTTTGAAAGTAGTCGGGTGCTAATTGAGCATCCCCAGCGTTTTGTGCGCTCTGATTATTGATAGATTGATTGTTAGGATAGATTGTTAGAAGTACGTCGTGGGTAATAATATAGCGTTTTAGATATGCCTTATACTGAATCTATTATAGATAAATGTGGTAAGCATTGAGACCACATATTTAGCTCCTGTATAGGAGAGTAGTGATCCGGTATAAAAGATTCTGGGAAATTGGGTGTAATGTCATTATTGAAAGAAAGATCAAATCGTCAGCTGTTGATCTTTATTGAGAGAAAGATTGAATCCTCTGCTGTTTGTAGAGAAATACTGTCCACTATCTATTACAATCTATAATTTCATGATAAACGATATGGATAATATATTCATAACCTACGTATAAGTATACCTTTCATGTAATCTGTTTCGTTATGGGTTTGGTAAATGAATTCTTTTTCATTCTCTGTACATCCAATTAATATCTTTATTTCCGAATCACGTTTCATTAAATCAACGATACACATAATCGCATCAACTTGCTTTCTTTCATCTGTTCCCACCCATACATCAATGCCGTCACCATCCATTGAAGAGGTATTATCTAAATAGCCATAGTCAACTCTGTAAATAAAGTCAGAAAACTTAGGATGAACAGCTCCCTTAGGCCTATCTATTATGATTTTTGATTCACTCACTATTCTATCTATTGCATTCCAAAAGCTATCATTTGTTTCCATGACTTCACCTCATAACATATCTTTTATAAATTTATTTTTTAAGTATATGTTTGTAAAATAAATCCATATTATTTATACTGTTCTTATAATTCTATATTTTATATGAATATTAACCAGGGGATTATTTCTACATTTACAAATCAAGACGTATTTTATTAAATCTGGTAACTATAATTATATTGTTATTTATATTGTTTCACGTGAAACATAATATATTTGTTTAATAATATATGCTTAGTAAATTTTAATATTAGTATTTTGAATTACTGATATATGTTTTGCATTTTTTTGCTTAAAGAAAAGGAATAAATATCAATACTAAATATATATTTAGATGTTGGGGTCAAAAGCCCTATAATAGTACCTTGAAAATTTTACACAAACACT